>JGI10211J34971_10000077_pt1 | contig 71225 bp, 67 predicted proteins | sample Etolagsediment_FD_34971 | JGI IMG/M metagenome (IMG submission 34971) | reverse complement strand
GCACGTGATTGACGCCACGGGTTTGCGTTTCGGGCGTTATTCGCAACAAGAGGCGCTGGAAGATTCCGAGAATGTTATTGCGAGGAGCGAGACCTCGAAGCAATTCATGGATGTATTTCTGTTGGATACGCTTGGACAGTTGGCTACGTATTACGCAGCTGCCGATGTCGCCTTCGTGGGGGGCTCTCTACTTAATCTTGGATTGCACAATCCAATTGAGCCTGCGGCTTTAGCTAAGCCCGTGTTGTTCGGCCCGCATCGTTTTAACTTCAAAGCAATCAGTGCGCAGATGATCGAGGCCAGCGCTGCGCAAGAAGTGCAGAGTGCAGATCTGCTTGCGCAGGCGGTACTTGGTTTGTTTGAAAACCCAGACCAGTGCAGGGCGATGGGTGAAGCCGGTCAGCGGCTGGTTATGCAAAGTCGTGGCGCAACCCAGCGCGTGCTTAAGCTCTTACAAGACGACTCGAATGTCTAGGAGGCTACTTCTGCAGTAGCTGGTTGATCGCAGCCAAGTCATCTGGTTTTAAGTTGCCTGCGGCTTTTTTTAGGCGCAGCGTGTCGAGCAGCCACGCATAACGCGCGCTGGAGAAGTCTTGTTCCGCCGCGGTTAACTCTTTGCGTGCATTCAATACATCAATCGCATCACGCGTGCCCGCTTCAAAGCCCATTCGTACCGCTTCCAGTGCGGTTTCATTGGACAGCTTTGCTTGCTGTAACGCTTGGACGCGACTAATACCGCTAAGGACTTTTAAATAGGCTTCGCGTACGGCACGTTCGGTCGCGCGCCGTTCGGCCTCGTAGTTGTCTTGAGATTCGGCGAACAAGGCCTGCGCTTCACGCGTCTGAGAAACGGTATCGCCACCGGAGAACAGCGGGAGCGTTAGGCTCAAGCCCACAACACCTTTGTCATATTCGCTGGCCGAGCTCGAGCCAAAGGCATCGATGTCGGAATACGCATAGCTGGCATCCAGGTCCAGGGTGGGTAGGTGGCCGCCACGCTTGCGCGAAATCTCGGCGCGCGCGGCTTCTTTGGCGTATTGCTTGCTCAACAAGGCGGGGTTGCTGGCGAGCGCTTGCTCAACCCAGCTCTCGATATCCACCGGATCGGGGCGTGAGAGCTCGAGCTCGTNGAGCGTATCGAGGTCGCGCAACATTTGCCCCGTCAGCTCGCGCAATTTCTCACGCTCAATGGCGGTTTTATTGTCTGCCTCAATCAATGCGGCACGCGCACTGTCCGCGCGTGCTTGCGCTTCGCGCACATCGGTAATNGCNGCNANGCCNACNTCAAAGCGTGCATTGGCTTGTGCCAGTTGTTTAGAAATTGCCTCTTCTTCATGGCGCGCACTGCGTAACGCATCTTCGGCTTCGAGTACGGCGAAGTAGCGTTCAGCGACGCGCACAATGAAGGCTTGTACGGCATCCGCATAGGTGGCTTCAGCTTCGGCCACCAGCGCTTTGGTGCGGCTGTAGCCAGCAAACAAAGTCCAATCGAAGAGGGGTTGGCTGAGCGACACGGTATAGCCGCGGCTGTTGTAGGTGTTGTTATTTCCTGAGTTGGGCTCGAAACGGTTGCGATCGAAGTCCGCACTCAGGGAGAGGTTGGGTAAGACCGCTGCGATCGCCTGACTTTTGAGTTCGCGTTTGGCATCACGCTTGGCGGCGGCGGCGGCAAAGCTGGGGTCCGACTCGAGCGCCATTTCGTAGACGCGCATCAAATCAGCCGCCTGCGCTTGCGCAAACAAGCTGGCGCCAAACAGGGCGGTCCACAGCAGCGAACGACGCGGCAGGTTCATGGCGATCCTCAGTGGGGCAATCTAAAACGTGAAGGCGGGTTTGTGCGCCGGTGCTTGCAAGTAAGGGAGTGAGGTCTCAAACAGGCTTTCTTCTGCATACCGGCCATCCGCGCCACGCGTAATCAATACGGCATGTTGCACGGTTTCGCCGATCACGGCGAACAGCCGTCCGTTTGGTGCGAGCATGCCTAAGAGCTTTTCCGGTACTTCACGCACCGCGCCAGTCACGGCGATCACGTCGTACTGACCGCGCGCATCCCAGTTCGCAGCGAACAGATCGGCAACCTCGAGACGAAAGTTGCCGAGCTTGAGCGCAGATAAGCGTGCGCGTGCGTGTTCCGAAAAATCGGAACGCAGTTCAATCGAACGTACCGAGCCGGCAAGCGAGGCCAGTAACGCGGTGATGTAACCGCTCCCCGTGCCGATCTCCAACACGGTCTCACCTGTCTGTGGTGCAAGCGCTTGTAACATACGTCCTTCAACGCGAGGCTCCATCATCACTTCACCATCGCCGAGCGGCAGCTGCGTGTCGGCATAGGCGAGTGCTTGTTGGCTCTCCGCGACGAAAGTATCGCGGGGAAGCCTGTTCATGGCATCGAGCACACGTGAGTCGATCACTTCCCAAGGGCGGATCTGCTGCTCGATCATATTGTGACGGGCGAGTTCGAGGTTCATAACGACATCCTGTCTGCGCAATTCGCTTGCGTGCGTCTGTGCGAATCCCTGAATTTTCAATGGTTTTGCGTGTGTCGCGCCATGATATAGTCGACGGCCACTCTCAGCTAGGGGTGCCCGGTGAGTCATCACAAACGGGCTGAGAAATACCCTTTGAACCTGATCCGGGTCATGCCGGCGGAGGAAAGCACATGAACGCACCAGATCCCAAGTTACACAACGCCCTGAATGCACTGGATGGCGAGCGGGTTGAGCGCACGCTGGCCGATGCCTGCCGCCCGTTTCCGAATTCGAACAAGGTCTATGTGCAGGGCAGCCGCGCTGATTTGCGTGTACCGATGCGGGAGATCACGCTCACCCCGACGCCGCTGAAGGATGGCGGTTTTGAGGAGAATCCGCCGGTTTACGTCTACGACACCACGGGTCCCTATACCGATCCCAATGCCACGCTGGATCTGCGTCAGGGCCTGCCGGCGCTGCGTTCGGTGTGGATTGACGAACGTGGGGATACGGAAGAACTCCTGGGCTTGAGCTCTGAATTTGGGCAAGCTCGGGCAGATGACCCGGAGACCGCGAAGCTGCGTTTTGGTCCGATTCGCAAGCCGCGCAAGGCGAAGGCCGGTGGCAACGTGACCCAGATGCATTACGCGCGTCAGGGGATCGTCACGCCGGAAATGGAGTTTGTGGCGATTCGTGAAAATCGCCGCCTGGCTGAACTGCGCGAAGATCCACGCTATGCCCCGCTGTTGCGTCAGCATCGCGGCGAGTCGTTTGGTGCCAGCATTCCCGAGTTCATCACGCCAGAGTTTGTGCGTGATGAGGTGGCGCGTGGGCGCGCGATCATCCCGGCCAACATCAACCATCCGGAAATTGAGCCGATGATCATCGGCCGTAACTTTCTCACCAAGATCAACTCCAACATCGGCAATTCGGCGGTGACTTCCTCGATTGAGGAGGAAGTCGAGAAGATGGTGTGGTCGATCCGCTGGGGTGGCGACACGGTGATGGACTTGTCGACTGGCAAACACATTCACGAAACCCGTGAGTGGATCTTGCGCAATTCGCCGGTGCCGATTGGTACCGTGCCGCTGTATCAGGCATTGGAGAAGGTCAACGGCATCGCCGAGGATCTGACTTGGGAAATGTACCGCGATACCCTGATTGAGCAGGCCGAGCAGGGTGTGGATTACTTCACGATTCATGCGGGTATTCGCCTCGCGCACATTCACCTAACCGCTGATCGCGTGACCGGCATCGTTTCGCGTGGGGGCTCGATCATGGCGAAGTGGTGTCTGGCGCATCACACGGAAAGCTTCCTCTACACGCACTTCGAAGAGATCTGCGAAATCATGAAGGCCTATGACGTGTCGTTCTCGCTCGGCGATGGTCTGCGTCCGGGCTCGATCGCGGACGCCAACGATGCAGCGCAGTTTGCCGAGCTGGACACCCTCGGTGAGTTGACTGAGATCGCGTGGAAGCACGATGTGCAGGTCATGATTGAAGGCCCGGGGCATGTGCCGCAGCACATGGTGAAAGAGAACGTCGAGCGTCAGCTCAAGGTCTGTCATGAAGCGCCGTTTTACACGCTGGGCCCACTGGTGACGGACATCTCACCGGGCTATGACCACCTGTCGTCCGCGATCGGCGCCGCCAATATTGGTTGGTATGGCACCGCCATGCTGTGCTATGTCACGCCGAAGGAACATCTCGGGCTGCCGGACAAAGAAGATGTGCGTCGCGGTATCGTCGCCTACAAGGTTGCTGCGCATGCCTCCGATTTGGCCAAAGGTTTCCCGGGCGCGCAGTTGCGCGACAACGCCATGAGCAAGGCGCGCTTTGAGTTCCGTTGGGAGGACCAGTTCAATCTCGGCCTCGATCCGGACCGGGCGCGCGAGTACCACGATGCGACCCTGCCAAAGGAGTCAATGAAGAGCGCGCATTTCTGCTCGATGTGTGGGCCCAAATTCTGCTCGATGAAGATCACCCAGGAATTGCGCGATCTGGCACGGGATTCTGGGAAAGAGCTGCAAGCAGTCGCAGCCGAGGGTTTAACCAAGCAGGCTGAGGAATTCCGCGCCAGCGGCGCGCAGGTGTATCACCGGCAGTAGTTGCTCCCACCTTATCCACAGCTTCTAAACACTACATCTGGTATTAAGAAGTCATAATAGACCCCATATGTTGGGGTTGGGCGGCATTTTTGCGTTGCAATCAGCGTTCGCTTCGCTAGACTTGTCACCGCGGTCTGGGAAGGTCTCAGGTCGTCGCAGAATCCCTGTCGGAAAAGGATTTTCGGCAGATTCTGTGGCCGAAATCGGCAGCAAGACCGAGCCGGCACCCACATCCAACCCTTACAACTTGAAGACAAAGGAGTGACTTCCCATGGCGGATCTGTTTTCCGATGCTTGGATGCAAAAATTCATGCAGGAATGGAATGATGAACCTGAGCTGTCCGGTGCCCTCGCTGAGATCGGCTTCAACTCAACCATTGCCTATGGTGTTGAGGGCGAAACGGCCCCGCGCGGTTTCATCAAGGTTGAAAATGGCAAGGTTGCTGAAGCCGGTAGCTACGGCGGCAGCGACGTGAACTGGGACATGCGTGCCAGTGAAGACAGCTGGAACAAGTGGATCAGCAGCGGCATTGGTATGACCAAGCTCGGTCTCGCGGCCGCTTCCGGTAAGCTGAAGTTCAAGACTGGCGACTATGGCGCCATGCTGAAAAATCCGAAAATGGCAGCACCGTTCATCAAAAGCTTTGATGTAATGGGCCGCGTTTAAGGGATCGGCCCGGCTCCGTAAGGGGCTGGGCTTGATTTGATGAATTCAACGATGTTTGACTGATCTGACGTAACACCAATAAGGCCGTTTCTATGCTCCGCTTCAATTCCAAGATTTCCTGGCTCACTGCAGCAGCAGCGGGGTTGGTCATTGTCGCTGCCGGTGCGCAAAAGCAGGACGAGGGTTCAATGGGACCAGTTCCAGGCGCACAGATTGAACCGCAGGATGTGGTCGTGGTCGGTGCAGCGCGGACAGGTGGGCGTGTAACCTTGGGTGGTGCGATCGTGCCGTACAAGTCGGTGACGTTGAATGCGGAAGTGCCGGGCGTGATTCGTGAGATCGCCGGCAAGGAAGGCGATCGCTTTGAAGAAGGTATCGCTCTGGTGCAGATCGATGATGCACAACTGCGTGCGAAGCGTCAGGAAGTGTTGGCGCAGATTCAGATTGCTGAATCGAACATGCGCAATGCGGGTGTGCAGTATCAGCGCACCATGGCCAACCCAAATTGGCAGGGCGATCAGATGCTCGGTGGTTTCCCGGGTATGTTCTCGTTCTTTACCGATCCGATGCGTTCCTTTTCTGGGCGTGGGGATCCAGATTTAGAAAAATATTCCAACGTTTACTCGTCGCGCGCGCAGGTTGAGCAAGCGGAAGCGCAAATCTTGCAAGCGAAGGCGCAGTTGGCGCAGCTGGAAGAGCAGATTGATAGTGCGCGTGCGGTTGCACCGTTCACCGGTGTGATCTTGCAAAAAATGGTGGAGCGCGGTGACACCGTGCAGCCAGGTCAACCATTGGTGCAGTTTGCTGACTTGGATCGTTTGCAGATGCAGATTGATGTACCGGCGCGCCTCGTGGCGGGTTTGGAAATGGGTATGGTCCTGCCGGCGAAATTGGATGTCGGTGGCGTGCGTTTAGAGGTGCGCGTCGCGCAGATCTTCCCGAGTGCGGATCTGCAACGTCACAGTGTGACCGTGAAGCTTGATTTGCCGCAGAATGCGCCGGCGGCGCCGGGCATGTATGCCGAGGTGATGGTGCCCGACATCAATGCGTCGACTGCAAGTTATCCAACGATTCCGACCCACACGTTGCTGTGGCGCGGCACCTTGCCTGCGGTGTTTGTGTTGAACGAACAAAACGAGCCGGAGTTGCGCGTGGTGCGCGTCGGTGAGTTGGTTGATAGCGCGCACGTGACGGTACTTTCCGGGCTGAATGTGGGCGAACGTATTCTGTCTAAGCCGACAGCAACCGGCTGGACCTCGGGTACCAAGGGCGGCCGTTTTGCGCCGTCTAGCAATCAATAATCGGGTGCGGCCATGACTACGACCGAGAAGGACGCAGCGGCAGGCGTTGAACAAAGCGCGCATCCCGTAGAAAACGCCAAGGCGGCTCCGAACGAGTCGGCCGCAAACGTACAGCCAGAAGAATCATTGGGCCTTGCCGGTGGCATGGCCAAGGCCTTTATTCACTCGCCGTTATCGCCGTTGTTGTTGTTCGCGATGTTGGCGATGGGCTTTCTCGGTTTGATGTTGACCCCGCGTCAGGAAGATCCGCAGATCTCGGTACCGATGGTTGATTTGTTCGTGCAGGCGCCAGGTGTGCCTGCGGAGCAACTGGCGGGTTTGGCAGTTGAGCCGCTCGAATTGATCATGAGCGAAATCCCTGGCGTGGAGCATGTCTACTCTGCAACTCAACGTGGTCAGGGCATTGTCACGGTGCAGTTCGACGTCGGTGAAAACGTCATTCCTTCCCTTGTGAAGGTCTATAACAAGCTCTCCGCCAACCTTGACAAGATTCCGCCGGGTGTCATGGAGCCCTTGGTGAAGGCCAAAGGTATTGATGATGTGGCCGTGGTGACGCTGACCTTGTGGTCGGATGAGGTCGATGATTCCGCCTTGCGCGCCTTGGCGATGGATACGCTGCACATCGTGCAACAGATTCCGAACACCGGTGAATCGTTCATCGTGGGCGGTCGTAAGAGCCAGGTGCGGGTTGAGGTGATGCCTGAGCGCTTGTCTGGCTATGGTATTTCGCTGGATCAGCTGGCCAATACGATTGCGACTGCCAATGGTGAACGTGTTGCCGGTGATGCCGAAGCGGGCGATCTGAATTTCAAGGTCTACACAGGTTCGTTTTTGGGTTCAGCGCGTGATGTGGCCGATCTGGTGGTCGGCATGCACAACGAGCAACCGGTGTATGTGCGCGACATTGCCAGCGTTTATCAAGGCCCGGAAGAGGCCAAGCACTTAGTCGAGTTTTATAGTGGTCCTGCTTATGAGCGGGACGTAATGGCACAAGGCGCGCCGGCCGTGACCATCGCGATTGCCAAAACCGAAGGCTCGAATGCCGTGCCACTGGCCAATGCAATTCTGGCCAAGGTGGAAGAGCTCAAGCAGGTGCTGATTCCGTCCAACGTGTATGTGGATGTAACACGTAACTATGGCGCGACTGCAAAAGACAAGGTCGATGAGCTGCTGTTCAAGCTAGTGATCGCCACCGGTGCGGTCACGGTGTTGGTGATGTTCAGCTTGGGCTGGCGTCCAGCGGTGGTGGTCACCATTGTGATCCCCGTAGTGATTTTGTTGACGGTGTTCTCCGCATTCATGCTTGATTACAGCATCAACCGCGTATCGCTGTTTGCGTTGATTTTCTCGATCGGGATCTTGGTTGACGATGCCATTGTGGTGGTGGAGAACATCTACCGTCGCTGGTTAATGAAGGGCGATACCGATACCGATACGGCNGTTGATGCCACGCGTGAAGTNGGTAACCCGACCATTCTCGCGACGCTGACCGTNATTGCCGCGTTGCTGCCGATGGGCTTTGTGACNGGCATGATGGGGCCGTATATGGCACCGATCCCAGTGTTGGGTTCGGCCGCGATGGCCTTNTCCTTGTTTGCGGCTTTCATCTTCACACCGTGGCTGACAATGAAGATTCGTCCGAGCATGGCGGCGCTCACCGCGGCCCATGAGAAGGAACATAAGTCACAAGAGCGGATCGGCAAGATCTATTCCGCGATCATCCGCCCGATGATCCAAAATCGGATGTTGGGTTGGACGGTGTTGCTAGGCATCATCGCGTTGTTCTTTGTTTCGGTGTCCTTGTTCTACACCACGGGTGTGAAGACGAAGATGCTGCCGTACGACAACAAGTCTGAGTTTGAAATCATTCTCGACATGCCGACGGGTACGGCGTTGCCGGTGACTGCCAATCTGGCACGCCAGATTGCAACCCGTATTCAGAAGATTCCAGAAGTGACTGCGGTGCAGTCGTATACCGGTACGGCGTCACCGTTCAACTTCAATGGCTTGGTCCGTCATTACTACCTGCGCCAAGAGCCGTGGGGCGCGATTGTGTCGGTGCAGTTGGTGCATAAGTCACAGCGCGAGCGCAGTAGTCACGAGATTGCCTTGGAAGTGCGTGAGACGCTGAAGCCATTGGCGGATGCACAGGGTGCCAAGATCACCGTAGCGGAAGTGCCGCCGGGCCCGCCGGTGCTGCAGTCGGTGGTGGCGGAAGTGTATGGCGCAGATGATGAGGTGCGTCGTGCCTTTGCTGCCGACCTGACGGAGTTCTTTGCGCAGTCGCCAATCATGGCCGATGTCGATAACTACATGCAGGATCCCTATCAGGTACTGCATTTCAAGATCGACACGGACAAAGCGCATCGTCGTGGCATTTCAATTGAGACCATTAACCGCAACCTGAGCATGGCGATGGGCAGTCAGCTGCTGGGCGATGTGAAGCAGGGCAAGACTCGCGAAGCCACCATGATTGTGTTGGAGGTGCCGCTCGCCGTACGTTCGCAGGTGACCAACTTGTACGATTTGCCGATTCCTATGGCAAATGGTGCGGGTGTGGTATCGCTCGGTGAGTTGGGGCGCTTTGTGGCACGCATAGAAGATCCGATCCTGTATCACAAGGATCTGCGCCCGGTGGAATACGTGGTGGGCGATGCGGTGTATGACTTGCCGGCGCCGATTTATGCCATGAATGACATTGAGCGCCGCATTCAGCAGGAGGGTTATGTCACTCCGGATGGTTTCGCAATTGATGGCGGACATTGGTTGTCGCTACCGGAAAAGACCTTTGAGTCAGGTTTTAAGTGGGACGGTGAATGGCATGTGACCTATATCACCTTCCGCGACATGGGCATCGCGTTCGGGATTGCCTTGGTGCTGATCTACATCTTGGTGGTGTGGCAGTTTGGTAACTTCACCATTCCGTTGGTCATCATGGCGCCGATTCCGCTGACCATGATCGGCATCGTGCCGGGCCACTGGATCATGAGTGCGGAATTCACCGCCACTTCAATGATTGGCTTCATTGCGCTGGCCGGGATCATCGTACGTAATTCGATTTTGTTGGTGGACTTTGCGCGTCTCGAGCTTGCAAACGGCAAAGACCCGATCACGGCGGTGATTGAGTCCGGTCGTACTCGTATGCGTCCGATCATCATTACCGCGTTGGCATTGGTTGGTGGTTCCAGTGTGATTCTGACCGACCCGATCTTCCAGGGGATGGCGGTCTCACTGTTGTTTGGTGTGGTGGTTTCCACGCTGCTTACTTTGGTCGTGATTCCGCTCGGGTGTCTCAGTGCGGGTAAGGCCTTGTATCCGATCGATTTTGATTTTGAGGCGGCAGCAAAGCGTGCAGAGGATGCAGCAGCGCAGCCGGCTTCAGCACACTGAGATGTTCATTGGCTCCGTTTTGAGTAAACCTTGATCAGGGATGATTTCGTTATGAAGACATGTACGCCCCCCACGCAGGTTTCTGGTTTTGTCCTGCGGCCTTTGGTCGCAGCGCTCACGCTGACACTGGCTGCTCCGGTGATGGCTGAGAGTGACGGTTGGCGCGCGCCGCCGCCGATGGGCCCGTTTGGNCAGGACTTTGATTTCGGTTTGGTGGAGTCGTCACCGAATGCAGTCTGGCATATGAATTTCCCCNCAGCNGAAGCGCAACCGCTGCAAGCTCTAGCGAATGAGGCGCAGTCAGACCCCGCGCCAGTCGCCACGCTGCAGCGTGCAGCCTTTAGCGAGAGCGAGTTCAGTCGTAGTGCCCGTGTGTTGCGTGAAGCGGCGTATCACCCCGCAGAAGATCCGGTCTATTTCTCGCCGGTAGCGATGCAGAGTGAGGTTGCAGATGTCTGGCAAATGACCGCGAATAAGCCTGCGGCCGATCCTTGGCGTGTCGATCCGGCGGCCAAGCTTGACCGTGAATTGGATGCCTTGTTACAGGCTCCGTTGCGCTCATTGCGCAGCCCAGAAACTGCGGCTGCGGCACCGATTCCGGAACCCTGCAAGCCCGCTACGCCCGTTGCGCAAGTGCAAGGTGCGAGCACCCTTGCTGCCTTGCCGGTTGCCGATGATGTGGCCTTGGGGTTCACCCAGCCTGTTGCAGAGCTGAGCGACCCACTCATGGATCCATTGTTGAGTGATCCCTTGGCCTATCTGCGTCCGCAGGCCGCTATGCCCGTGCGTACCTTTGGATTCACGCCCATGCAGCCGTTTGCGGATCGGGTTGCGCTGAGTAATTCTGGTAATGACTTTGGTGCGTTGCGCAATTCGTTCATGCCGTCGTATGCCCTCGGTGTGCGTCATGCGCACAGCATGAATCCGTTGGCACAGATGCCATACACCCAGCAGCATTCGCGCTACTACGGCTTTCCGTAAGCGGTCACGCTGCAATGTTGGGGGTGTAACGCGTTCGTGCAGGCTCGCCGGTTTTTGCTGAAGATGATCGCTGTGGCTGCGTCTGCTGCGCTCACGCCGGCTTTTGCCCAATCGGTGTTTCAACCCAGCGCGCCGTCAATGTCAGCATTGCCAGCGCCGCCTGTTTTGAGCGCCGCAGCATCTTCGCAGGGCGCTGTGTTTTCGCCATGGTCGCTGGCCCCATCTGCGGCGTCTGCGTCTGTCGCTCCGGCTCCACGTGTTGTGCCACCGTCTTCACCCATGATTGCTGCGCCTGTGCCTCAACGCGCGCCGGTTGCGCCGATGCCGAGTTGGCAATGGCCAGAGCCGGATGCGGGGATCGCCGAAGGACGACGCGTGAATCCGTGGCGTCCTGACGCCAGCCCAGCACGGAATGCTACGCAGACGAGTTCGAAGGCAGTTACCGATGCAACGAAGCCAGCCACAGGTCGTGACTTGGACTGGCTGGAATCGAATTGGCAGGATTATCTGGAGCGTGAACGCCAGCGGGCAGAGAGTGCGCGCCAGCGTGAAGAATGGTTGCAGGAGCTACGAACGTTGCAGCAACGTTATCCGACCCTGCCATAGGCTTTAAGGACTCATCGAATGAAGTGGATGTTGAATGCGTTGTCTGTTTTTGTCGGGGCGATGTTGTTGGCGGGAGCTCCGCAGGCCGCAGAGTTCAGTGCTGAGCAGGTGCGTATCTTGGGTGAGCGTGAGCAGCGGGTGCAGCTCTATGTTTCAGATGCGTTTGTACGTGAGGAGATGGGTGCTGAAGGTCAGGGCCAGTTTCGGATTATCGACCTGCGCCAAGGGCGGATGCGCATTCACAACCCGGCACGGCAGGAATACATCGAGCTACCTGCGCCTCCCGTACCGCGCGACCCGGAACAGGTTTGTGCCAAGGTCGAGCAGCTGAGCTGTCGTTTGCTTGGCGAGGATACGGTGGATGGCCGCCCGGTACAGCAGTGGTCAGCGCAGATGCAAGGCCCGCAGCATGTGGTGTTAGAGATGCGCGCTTTGTATGACCCGGAGTTGCGCTATCCGGTGTGGATGCGATTGGACCCGGGAATGGAGCAGCGNTTGGAGAACATCCAGATTGCGCCACAAAATCCGACCTTGTTTCAAACGCCGGCCGGGTATGTTGCGGTAGAAACCGCGCAGCAGTCGGGGTCTTGAGGCATCATTACGGCCCGGTTGGTCCTGCCTTGTTCGTTTTGCAGGACGCTTGTCTTCAAATCGGTCGCACATGGATGTGCGGCAGGAGTGATGTGAGATGAAACGTTTTCGTACTTTTTTTGGCACTGTGCTCCCGTTCTTGCTGGTGGCGACGGGGGTCTTTCTGTACCTCGACCCCGAGCAGAGCGGTGATCGTCTGAGTCAGTGGAAACAAGATGTCTTGAGTTGGCTATTTCCGGCGACTGATTTCTCCGAGCCCGCTGAGCTTGCTGAGCNTCAGANNNANGTGAACGCATCGACGGCNGACATGGCGAATGCTCCGCTTCCAGTTGAGCNGGCACCATCGGCGCCTGTTACCCCGGTGCCTCTCCGACCCGCGCCGGNCGCGTCGCAGCAGACCGCTCCGGTGCAGNCTTCTATGCCAAGCGTGCGGGGTCGAGTTGAGCCGCGGANAGAAGGGCGTCGCGAGGGGCCTCGTGATTTAACTTCGGTGTTGGGGCTGGATCGCACATTCGAGCAGAACCCTCCAGCGCAGCTCGCGGGGATCCCTCAGGCCGCCGCTCCGCAGTTGGTGGTGCCGCCACAACCGGAACGCTATGTGCCGCAGCCGATCTATCCGGCTGTCCCGCAACCACAAGAGCGACCCAATGCGGAAATTCGAGTGGGTTCGGTCCCAGANTTTGTCTCCGCAGAGAGTGGCGACCCGACTTCGGTGTGGGCCATGCCCGAGCAATTTGGAGAACCGGCCGGTGGTTGGTTGCTNAATCGGGCGCGTCAGGCATTTTGGGAGCAGGACTACCGCGCTGCAGTGGAAGCCTATCGGCAGCTGATTACGGAGCAAACGGCGAGCGGTGACAGTGCCGGGATTGATCCAGGCGTCTGGGGCGAGCTAGGCAACGTGTATTACGCTTTGCGTGATACCAGCCGCGCGGCGCAGGCCTATGCGCGGGCGGAGCAAGCCTTCCGGGCAGCGGGCAACCCAGAGGAGGCACAGCGTCTGCTTGAGGTCATCCGTGGTTTGGATGCAACACTCGCCAGTCAGATCGAATCCGGTGCGCCGCGCCGTGCCGCAGCAGCCGTTGAAAAGCGGATGTAATCCCCTGAAACACATAAGCGCTAAAGAAAATCCTTGATTTTTAAGGCGTTTACGGTCGAGATTTTTTCCGACCTTTTCATGAAAACCTGATATAGTCGCCCCCGTTCGTCCACAGGCACGCTGTGCGACGAGGCCCGAATCCAGTTGTGGTTTCGCGGTAGACGTAGTGAAAAACCAACACAGCTGGAGCCCTAGATGTCCAATTCTGATGCCACTCAAACTGCTGCGCCGCAAGATATGCCGGTTCCGCCGAATGCTTCAGCAACCGTCGAACGCTTTGCCGACTGCTTTGAAAAGAGCGCGCGTCGCTGGGAACGCATCGTATATCCCTCGCTGTTTGCCTTCATTGTGTTGGCAATCTATGGCTTCTACCTCGTATTCAATTTGACGCGTGATATGCATCAGGTGGCTAAGGACATGTCCAGTCTCGCGCGCAGCTTTGACCCAAAGATGAGTCAGCACATGGCTAGCATCGCGCACAGCGTGGAAGGCATGTACGGCAGCGTGGATGCAATGGCGCACAACATCAATGCAATGGACGTGAATCTACAGACGTTGACCGTGAGCTTCGATCAGCTGAACAACAAGATGACCGTGGTCTCCGACGAGATGCGTAATCTGGAAACGATCCAGGCGCGCATGGGTAACATCGATCACTCTGCGCGCAACATGGCTATCCAGACGGCGAACATGGGCAACCAGATGGGGTCAATGAACCGCAGCTTCACGCCAGTGGGTATGATGTCGCGTTTCATGCCTTGGTAAGGGCATACCGCTTCCACAAAAAAGCCCCGCGATGCGGGGCTTTTTTGTTTAGATCCTGACCGGCGCTTGTACGCCGGCACTGCTCTGGATGCCGTTTACGGTTTTTTCAGAATCGACGCTTGATAGCCTTCGGGGACGGGTACATCCCTGACCTCAAACGACATCTGGTCGAGATCGGCAAGGATGTAGGTAGGCTGCGCACCAATGCCGGCTGCCGTGCCTGGGTTTGCAAGCGTGGTCCGGCCACCTTTGACATTGCTGATTTCTTTGACCGAGGCCTTATGGTCGTGGCCACAGCACACTAAATCGTAGTCACCGGTGAGTGCTAAGGCTTCAGCGTAATGCGGGTAATGCACCAGAAACACGCGTTTGCCACTGATCTCAAAGGCCGCATCTTGACCGTGGTAGTTCACCACACTGTCGGGCTTGTTAACCAAAGCGTACATGTTGTTGAGATCACCTTGGTTGTTGCCATGAATCACATGCACCGGTTTGCCCAGTGGTTGGAACACCCACAAGGTGTTGGGTGAAACGACATCACCACAGTGGAAGAACGCTTCGGCGCCGTGGGAGATGGCATCTTCTGCCGCCAATTTCAGCAGGGTGCGGTTATCGTGGCTGTCTGAAACGATCCCAACTTTCACAACACTCTCCTTAATTTTTCCAATCAGAACGCCGGTTTCTTCGGCGCATTTTGATAGCGCGTGACGCTATCGGTGATTTCTTTGTGTGCCGCGGCGGCATCTTCCCAGCCCTCAACCTTGACCCACTTGTTGGGTTCGAGGTCTTTGTAATGCTCGAAGAAGTGTGCGATCTGATCGAGCAATAATGGGGAGACGTCCTGCGGCGTTTGCGCGTTCTTAAATAGACTGCACAGTTTAGAAGTCGGAACCGCCAATACCTTTGCGTCTGCACCGGACTCGTCGGTCATCTTGAGTACGCCAACCGGGCGGCACGTGATGACCGAGCCGCTGATCAGCGGGTAGGGCGTGACAACCAATACGTCGACTGGATCGCCATCCTCGGACAGGGTGTGCGGCACATAGCCATAGTTACATGGATAGTGCATCGCGGTGTTCATGAAGCGATCGACGAACATGGCGCCGGTTTCTTTATCGACTTCGTACTTCACCGGGTCGGCGTGAGCCGGAATTTCGATGATGACATTGATTTCTTCTGGCAGATTTTTGCCAGGACCGACGCGATCCAGATTCATGCTGTTCTCCGCAAATTTCAGATAAGGCGGGATGTAAACGCACCCGCAAAAAAATGGGCCGGTGCGAAGACCGGCCCACGATACGGATTCTGTCCGAGTCAGGCAAGCCAAACGGCCGGCCTGACCGGAATCCGGCTTACAGCAGCGGGATGATCATGAGCGCAACGATGTTCATGATCTTGATCAGCGGGTTCACCGCTGGGCCCGCCGTATCTTTGTACGGATCGCCTACGGTGTCGCCGGTGACGGCCGCTTTGTGTGCGTCGGAACCCTTGCCGCCAAAGTTGCCATCTTCGATGTACTTCTTAGCGTTATCCCATGCGCCACCGCCGGTGGTCATGGAGATTGCCACGAACAGACCGGTGATGATGGTACCGATCAGCAGCCCGCCGAGGGCTTCTTTGCCCAAGATCAGGCCTACCGCAACCGGAACCACGATCGGCAACAGGGATGGAACCACCATTTCCTTGATCGCGGAACGCGTCAGCATGTCCACAGCCTTGGAATAGTCAGGCTTCTGGGTGTGATTCATGATGCCCGGCATTTCGCGGAACTGACGACGCACTTCGTTGACGATGCCGCCGGCGGCACGACCGACGGCCTCCATGGCCATGGCACCGAACAGGTACGGTACCAAGCCGCCGATGAACAGGCCGATGATCACAAGGTGGTTGTTGAGCAGGAATTCCACGGGCGCGAGGCCAGCGGCTTTCTGCACCACATCGAGGTTGTAGGTGTAGTCCGCGAACAGCACTAGGGTGGCTAGGCCGGCAGAGCCGATGGCGTAGCCCTTGGTGACCGCCTTGGTGGTGTTACCGACAGCGTCGAGTGGATCGGTGATGTTACGGATCTTGTCGTCCAACTCGGCCATTTCCGCGATACCACCGGCGTTATCGGTGATGGGTCCGTAGGCGTCGAGCGCAACGATCATACCGGTCATAGACAGCATGGCGGTCGCTGCAATCGCGATGCCATACAGGCCAGCCAGTTCGTGGGCACCCCAGATGGAGGCACACACTGCCAGTACGGGCGCTGCGGTGGACTTCATCGAAACCCCTAAGCCTGCAATCACATTGGTGCCATCACCAGTCGTGGAGGCCTCCGCGATGTGACGTACCGGGCTGTACTCGGTTGCAGTGTAGTACTCGGTAATGATCACCATGGCTGCGGTGAGCGCCAGACCGATCAAGGCAGAGTAGAACAATGCGTCGGCGCTGATGAGGTCGGCGCCAATCTGTAGGCCTTCGCCAATCATCGTTTGGGTGATTGGATAGAAGGCTGCTGCGGCAAGTACGCCGGAGACGATGAGGCCGCGATACAGCGCAGACATGATCTTCTGGCCTTCTTTGACCTTGACGAAGAAGGTGCCAATGATCGAAGCGAAGATGGATGCGCCACCGAGTACCAGCGGATAGATGACCGCGGCAGGATTGCTTGCAACCAACAGGCTGCCCAGCAACATGGTCGCGATGATCGTAACTGCATAGGTTTCGAACAAGTCGGCCGCCATGCCCGCACAGTCGCCGACATTGTCGCCGACGTTGTCCGCGATGACTGCAGGGTTGCGTGGGTCATCTTCCGGAATCCCGGCTTCCACCTTACCCACGATGTCCGCACCGACGTCCGCACCCTTGGTGAAGATGCCGCCGCCGAGACGCGCGAAGATGGAAATCAGTGAACCACCGAAGGCCAGGCCCACGAGCGCATGCAGCGGGTCATGGTGGCCGAAGTGAGTCAGGATGGCGTAGTAGCCGGCAACGCCGAGCAGGCCGAGACCGACCACCAGCAGACCGGTGATCGCACCGCCACGGAAGGCAACCTGGAAGGCTGCGTTCATGCCGCCATGCGCTGCTTCGGCAGTACGCACATTCGCACGTACGGAAACGTGCATGCCAATGTAGCCCGCCAGACCGGAGAAAATGGCGCCGACCGCGAAGCCGATCGCTGTGCCCCAATCGAGCGCGAAGCCGATAATGACCAACAGAATAACGCCGACCACCGCGATGCTGGTGTATTGGCGGTTGAGGTAGGCCATCGCGCCTTCTTGAATGGCGGCGGCGATTTCCTGCATGCGGCTATTGCCTGCAGGCTGGGCGGTAATCCAGCGTGCAGAAAGGCCGCCAAAAATGATCGCAGTCGCTGCCGCAATCAAGGCAAACCAAAGTTCAACGGACATATGGGTGACTCCCTGTCATGGTTTATGAATCGATTACAAATGAATCACAGTTCAAATGTGGCTAGTTTTTTCGGAACAGCGATGCCCTTAAGGGTGACATATTCTGGCATGCCGTTCTTATATGGCGGATACGCCTCGCCCTGAATCAGTGGGTAGAGGTATTCCTTGCAGGCCGCAGTAATGCCGTAGCCGTCGGGACTGATGAATTCCATGGGCATCATCTTTTCGACGTTGGCGACTTCGGAGAGCGGCGCTTCGCCGATGCTCCATTTATAAGGATTGGAGGATTCGCGCACGACGGTCGGCATGATGGAATTCTTGCCTTCCAATGCCTTTTCAACCGCCGCCTTGCCGAGCGCATAGGCCTGCTGTACGTCAGACTCGGAAGCCAGATGACGCGCTGCGCGTTGCAGATAATCTGCAACCGCCCAGTGGAACTTGTAGCCCAGTGCATCCTTAATCATGTTGGCGACAACCGGCGCAGCACCGCCGAGCTGGGCGTGACCGAAAGAGTCGCGCGTGCCTTGTTCAGCGAGGAACTTGCCGTCAGGCCAATGGCAGCCTTCAGATACTACGATGGTGCAATAGCCGTGCTGCTTGACCTTGGCGTCTACGGCAGCGAGGAATTTCTCTTGATTGAATTCAATTTCCGGGAACAGGGTCAGTACCGGAATGTCATGGTCTTCAACCAGTGCGCCTGCAGCGGCAATCCAGCCGGCATGACGCCCCATAACTTCGATTACGAAGATCTTGGTAGAGGTGGCGGCCATGGAGCGAACGTCAAAGGAGGCTTCCATGGTTGAAACTGCGATGTACTTCGCAACCGAGCCAAAGCCAGGGCAGTTGTCAGTAATCGGCAGATCGTTGTCGACTGTCTTCGGAACATGAATCGCTTGTACCGGGAAGCCCATCTTTTCGGAGAGCTGAGACACCTTATAGCAGGTGTCTGCGGAGTCACCGCCGCCGTTGTAAAAGAAGTAGCCGATGTCATGTGCCTTGAAGACCTCAATCAGGCGCTCGTATTCGCGCTTGTTGGCTTCCAGGCTCTTGAGTTTGTAACGGCAGGAGCCGAAACCACCGGACGGTGTGTGTTTCAGTGCGGCGATATCTTCCGCAGATTCCTCGTCGGTATCGATGAGATCTTCGGTGAGTGCGCCGATGATGCCGTTACGACCGGCAAAGATCTTGCCGATCTTGTCGCGGTGTTGGCGGGCAGTTTCGATCACGCCAGCGGCAGATGAATTGATTACGGCAGTTACGCCACCGGATTGGGCGTAGAAGGCATTCTTCGCGGTCATGCGTATTCGTTCTCGTGTTGGTTGGATGGATGAAAGGGTGAGTTAGAACAGTGATGCAGCGACATCGGTATCAAGGGATGAATGTATGTAATGTCGCATGCTTTGCTTGGTGCGGAATTTTGATTCAACTGTCACGCAGAGTCACGCAGACTTTTTTGCGATTCAAATGAACACGTTTCATTCAAAAACGCCGCACAAAAATTCGATTGATTTATTGACATGTTGAACGTGGTTCGTTATAGATGGCGCAGCACTTATACCTAAAAGCTTGTTGGCTCACAAATAAATCGATCGAATCGAAGTATAAGAGACCAAAAGCGACGACATTTCAGAGGCAGAAAATCGTCGCGGAGAAACGGAGAGAGATGAGAATCGCAATCCTCGGACCATCAGGATCGAGCCGCCAGGACTACGCGTCGCGAGTCGCGGAGCAATACAAGATCCCCGTCGTTGCGCTCAATGAAATCCTCGCTCGCGAGATTCAGGAAGGCACCGATTTGGGTGGTGAAGTCCGCAAAATGCTGGATGCCGGCAAACCCGTTGCGGATGATGTGGTCGTCAAAATTTTCCAAAAGCGTCTGCGCAAGAATGATCTTGATGAAGGTTTTGTTCTTGAAGGCTTCCCCCTGACTGCGGAGCAAGCTGCGGGTATCGATAAGCTTTTGCAAGCGCGCGAGACGCGTTTTGATGGCCTGATTGCGCTGGTTTTTGACTATGACGCATTAATGGAGCACATGACCGGTCAGCTGACCTGCCGTTCGTGTGGTGCCAGTTTCAATATTTATACCGCGCCACCGATGGTGGACGGTGCCTGTGATCAGTGTGGCGGGCGTTTGCATCGCCGGGTAGATGATCGCGAAGAAACGATCAGCCGCCGTATCCGTGATTACGAGGCATTAATTAACCCCCTACGTAACGCCTATGGCGAACGCTTTCGTAGCGTAGTGGGCAGTTTTGAGGACCGCGTGGTTTTCCAGGCAGTCCTTTCTGTGGTTCGTGAGCTCGCTAAGAGTTCACGAGCTCTTCCTTCCGTCACCGAAAAAGGGGACCAAGCAATGGCAGCACCGAAGAAGAAAGCGGCTCCTAAAAAGAAGGCCGCTGCAAAGAAGAAGGCAGCCGCTCCGAAGAAGAAGCGCGCTGTAGCCAAGAAGAAACGTGCAGTGGCTAAGAAGAAGGCTGCACCGAAGAAGAAGCGTGCAGTAGCGAAGAAGAAGGCTGCACCGAAGAAGAAGGCCGCTCCTAAGAAGAAGCGTGCCGCAGCGAAGAAGAAGGCCGCTCCTAAGAAGAAGCGTGCCGCAGCGAAGAAGAAAGCTGCACCGAAGAAGAAGCGCGCTGCTCGTAAGAAGAAGTAAGACGAGCAAAGCGTGACTCTGGTCCGTCCGGCTTATGGTTGGGCGGACCAGGTTTCTGATCTTCATGGCCCTTCGGGCCCGCTATACCTGAGCATTTAAATCAGGTATGGTGGTTCTTTCTTTTGGATCACAGCGCTTTTCAGTGCGCGCCTCAGGGATTGAGCCATGCCTTATTTCTTGTTCAAGATGTTTCCGAATCGCAAAGTTGAAGCGATTGAGTCCCATCCGAAGTTCCGTGATGCGCGGGATCGTGCGCGTGAATTGCGTGGACAGCTGACGGTGGCAGACAACTGCGAAATCAAAATGGTGTTTGCGCCGAACGAGGGCGCGGGCGCGAAATTGTTGATGACAGAGCGCGAGGTCATTCCGATGGGGGATGATTAAGGGAGATGCGTTCCGTTTCGATCTGAGAAAGCGCACTAATTTGGTGCGCTTTTTTTGTTTTTGCACCATTAAAATGCGTAAGGAGTCGGGTGCATGCACGCATCTGGGGCTTTTGCACAGATTCAGTCCGGCACAGTTCTTGCGTAGTAACGCGCTTTAAAGTGCACTTCACAATGCATTTCACTGGATTTTCGTTACATGAGGAGAACAAATACATGCACACCGTGACGTGGATCAAACATTCAGGTGTTTTGCTCGGGCTCGGGCTCTTCAGTGGGCTCGCGCAGGCGAATGAACTGGCGGCTGCCGATACGGCGTGGATTCTCACTTCCACCGCGCTGGTCTTGTTCATGACTTTGCCGGGGCTGGCGCTCTTTTACGGTGGTTTGGTGCGAAGCAAGAATGTGCTTTCCGTGCTGATGCAGTGCTTTGCAATTGCGGGGATCGTGTCGTTGTTGTGGATGTTGTTGGGTTACAGCCTCGCCTTTTCCGAAGGTAATGCCTGGTTGGGTGGATTTGATCGTGCATTCCTTGCTGGTGTTGAGGAGGGCACGCTTGCAGGTGCTCTGCCAGAATCACTGTTTGTTTTGTTCCAGATGACCTTTGCCATCATTACCCCGGCGTTGATTGTGGGAGGTTTTGCTGAGCGTATGCGGTTCTCTGCGGTGTTGGCTTTTTCTGCACTCTGGCTGTTACTGGTCTATGCCCCGGTCACGCATTGGGTCTGGGGCGGCGGCTGGCTTTCTGAGTTGGGTGTAATGGATTTCGCTGGCGGCATTGTGGTGCACATTACGGCTGGGGTTGCCGCGTTGGTGGCGGCGATTGTGTTGGGGCCGCGCAAGGGGTTCACCACTACGGCGATGCCGCCGCACAACATGACCATGACGGTGATGGGCGCAGGCATGCTCTGGGTGGGGTGGTTTGGCTTTAACGGCGGTAGCGCCTTGGCTGCGAATGGCGATGCGGCGATGGCGATGCTGGCGACGCATCTTGCTGCGGCAGCCGGTGCGATCACCTGGATGTTTGTGGAGTGGGCGCGCTTTGGGAAGCCCACAGCCCTCGGTGCGGTGACGGGCATGGTTGCGGGCTTGGGTACGATTACGCCGGCGTCTGGTTTTGTTGGGCCAGCGGGTGCCCTGATGATTGGGGTTCTCGCAGGTGTAGTCTGTTTCAATGCCGTCCTTTTGATTAAGCGCCGGCTCAAGATTGACGATTCGCTCGACGTCTTTCCGGTGCATGGGGTGGGTGGAATCTTGGGTTCGCTTTTGGTCGCGGTTTTTGCTTCGACCGAACTGGGTCTATTTAGTGGCCAAGGTTATTTGCTCGAAACCATGCCAAGCATGAGTGCGCAGCTGCAAGCACAGCTGATTGGGGTTGTTGCGGTAACGATCTTTACAGCGTTGGTGACCTATCTCATTCTCAAGTTCGTCGGTCTGTTTGTTGCTTTGCGTGTTTCCAGTGATGAGGAAACGCAAGGGTTGGACATCGCTGCGCACGAGGAGCGTGGTTACGACCTCTGATGGAGTTCGCTTGAGTGCCGCGTTGCGGTAGTTTTGGCGAAAAGACGGGGCGGCTGTACAATCAGCCGTCCCGTTTTTTATTTTGTCTTTCTCGTCATCCCTTTGATTTATTGAGGTTTTTGCTGCAGTGAACCGGCGCGTTTACATCCATACGTTTGGCTGTCAGATGAATGTCTACGATTCCGACCGAATCGTGGACTTGTTGGGTGTGTCGCATGGTCTGGAGCCCGTTGCAAATGCCGAAGAGGCGGACGTGCTGTTGCTCAACACCTGTTCGGTGCGCGAGAAAGCACAGGAGAAAGTGTTTTCTCTGCTTGGACATTGGAAAGCGCTGAAGCAGAACAAGCCTGGCACAGTCATTGGTGTTGGGGGGTGTGTGGCTAGCCAAGAAGGCGATGAGATCCGCGCTCGCGCGCCGTTTGTTGATCTCGTGTTTGGCCCACAAACCCTGCATCGCTTGCCGGACATGCTTACCGCCTTAGAGCGTACGCAGGTGCCACAGGTTGATGTGAGTTTTCCCGAGATCGAGAAGTTTGATCAATTGCCTGATCCGCAAGCGCATGGAGTCACGGCATTCGTCAGCATCATGGAGGGCTGTAGTAAGTACTGCACCTTTTGTGTGGTGCCATACACGCGTGGCGATGAAGTCAGTCGTCCGTTGGATGATGTATTGGCTGAAGTGGCAGGACTGGCTGCACAGGGGGTGCGTGAAATTACCTTGCTTGGGCAGAACGTCAATGCCTATCGTGGCCCGGCTGCTGATGGAACCAGCATCGATCTCGCAACTTTGATTCATTACATCGATGCTGTGCCGGGAATTCAACGCATTCGCTATACCACCTCGCATCCCTTGGAGATGACGGAATCCTTAATGCAGGCCCATGCGGAGGTGGCGTCTTTGGTGCCGCATCTACATCTGCCGGTGCAGTGTGGCTCAGATCATGTGCTATCGATGATGAAGCGTGGGCATACCGCGGATGAGTATCGCGACATCATTGCGCGTCTGCGCGCTCATCAACCTGAGATCAGTCTATCTTCCGATTTCATTGTCGGTTTCCCGGGCGAAACGGATGCCGATTTTGAGCAGACGTTGGATCTTGTTGCTGAGCTGCGCTTCGATCGTTCCTTTAGTTTTGTTTACAGTCCACGTCCGGGTACGCCAGCAGCAGGTTTGTTTGATGATGTCATGCCAAAGGTGAAGCAGGCGCGTCTGGAGCGTTTGCAGGCGCGCCTGAATCAAATCATGTTCGACATCAGTCGCGATATGGTGGGGACAACGCAGGTCGTTTTGATTGAAGGTGCGGCGCGCAAAGATCCAATGCAATGGTCTGGACGTACACCGAATAACCGTGTCGTGAACTTTCNTGCGCCGCAAGGCGTCAGTCTTCAGGCGGGTGATTTTGTTGAAGTGCAGATTGATGAAGCCTTGCCTAACTCGCTGCGCGGCATTTGTCTTACNGTCGTGTCTGCGGCTGCATAACGCGCGCTTGATCGTCGTAGTTGTCTTTGTGGTCGCTGTATTACGCTTTTTGAAACGGAGTTTTCATGTTTTCTTCAGAAATCAGTTTGGCGACCGCAACCGCGCAGCACATCCCCAATATGGTGGGCGAACTGGATCAGAACCTGCATGCAATTGAGCGTCAGTTGGGCGTTGAGATCACGTATCGTTCGGGTCAGTTTCGTTTGATGGGTGATGAAGCTTCTGTCGAAGCTGCGAAGACGGTATTGCGTGAAATTTATAGCTTGGCGCTCTTTAATCCAGTCACCAGCGAACAAGTAATACAGGTGTTGAGCGGCATTGCTGCAGCTCCGCCGGAGCCCGAGCAAACCTTGGATGAATTGCTTGAGGCGGAGGAGTCGTTTGTGGCGGATGTCACGATTCAAACGCGGAATCGAAGCATTCAAGGGCGCAATCCCAATCAAAAGCGTTATCTCCTCGGCATTCAACAAAACACCTTGAGTTTTGGTGTGGGTCCGGCAGGGACAGGTAAGACTTGGTTAGCCGTTGCCAGTGCTGTGGAGGCGTTGCGCAAAGAAGAAGTCGCGCGTTTGGTGTTGGTGCGTCCCGCGGTAGAGGCAGGTGAGAAGTTAGGTTTCTTGCCAGGTGATATGGCCGAAAAGATTGATCCCTATTTGCGCCCGCTGTATGACGCGCTGTATGAGATGTTGGGGTTCGACAAGGTGCAAAAGCTGATCGACCGCAATGTGATCGAAGTTGCGCCGTTGGCGTTCATGCGGGGGCGTACGCTCAACGATGCCTTCATCATCATGGACGAAGCCCAAAACACCACGGTTGAGCAAATGAAGATGTTCTTGACCCGAATTGGATTCGGCTCACGCGCAGTTGTTACGGGGGATGTCACGCAGATTGATTTACCGCGTCATGCCACCTCGGGTTTGCGTCATGTGATTGAGGTGTTGCGTCGAGTTGAGGGTGTGCATTTTAGTTTCTTCCAGTCTGGTGACGTGGTGCGACATCCGCTGGTGCAACGCATTGTGCAGGCTTACGAAAGCCACGACGCCTTGCAGCAGGACGATGACTAAAGTGAGTCTGTATTCAGCTGCAGCGCAACGCAGCTTGCGTGCGGCTGCTAAGGCGTTGCCGGAAGTGCACTTGCAGCGTCAGGTGGAAGCCCCCGGATTGGTGAGTGTCGCGCACATGCGTCAGTGGGTCGCTGCGGCGTTAGCGGCAGGGGGGGGTGTGACAGCCACGCAGTCGTTAACCGTGCGTGTGGTTGGTCAGCGAGAAAGTGCGCGCCTCAACAAGACCTATCGTGACAAATCGGGAGCGACCAATATTTTGTCGTTTCCGAGCGCGGCCCTTTCTGTAAAGGCGCCGGCAGAGCTGGTCGCGGCCTGGCGTGAAGAGTTAGGGCTTGGTGATCTCGTGCTATGTTGGCCCGTGGTGCAGGCGGAGGCGGCGGCCCAGCGTAAGAGTGTGGTCGCGCATACAGCACACCTATTGGTGCATGGGACTTTGCATCTGCTCGGGTACGACCATCTCAAGCCACGCGAGGCTCAGCAGATGGAGACGTTGGAGGTGGGTATCTTGCAACGTTTGGGCTTTGCCGATCCGTATTGATTCTCTGCTGGTCAATCGATCCACTTTGCTGATTTTTGCACGTGAGATGCATGAGGCCTCGTTTTCTGCGTAGAATGGGCTTCCCTTCACTACCGTCCTCTTTGAATGAATAAGGATCGACCTAGGGCCGGCTCCGCTTTATTGCGCTGGCTGCGACCCTACCTCCGGCGCTACGCGGAGCCACAAAGCCGCGCAGAACTTCTCGAACTCCTCCGTACGACTGGTCGTCAGCATCTGCTCGATCCGGATGATTTGTCCATGCTTGAAGGCGTGCTGCAGGTCGCTGAAATGCAGGTGCGCGATGTCATGATTCCGCGCGCACAAATGGTGGTCATTGAACGTGACGCAGAGCCGGAGAAGTTCCTGCCTCTGGTCATCGACTCCGCACATTCGCGCTTTCCTGTCGTAGGCGAGTCGCGCGATGAAGTGGTCGGTATTCTGCTTGCCAAGGACATCCTTCATTGGTGTGCTAGCGGCAAAGAGGCATTTCGCATGCGTGAGCATTTGCGACCGGCGGTCTTTGTCCCAGAAAGCAAGCGTTTGAACGTGTTATTGCGTGAATTCCGTGCCAGTCGCAATCATCTCGCGATTGTTGTGGATGAGTACGGCGGTGTTGCCGGTATGGTGACGATTGAGGATGTGCTCGAGCAAATTGTCGGCGAGATTGAAGACGAACATGACATTGAAGAAGAAGGTCTGATCCTGCGCCACAGCAGTGTGCGGCATACCGTCAAAGGCATGACGCCGATTGAAGACCTCAATGAATTCTTTGCTACAGATTTCAGTGATGAAGAGTTTGATACCGCGGCGGGGTTGGTTACACGTGCGTTGGGACATGTGCCTAAACGTGGCGAGTCAGTGGATTTGCAGGGGCTGCGCTTCAAGGTCTTGCGTGCGGATAACCGTCGCGTCCACCTACTGCAGGTGAATATGTTGGATCCACAGTCTTCCGAGTCAACCGAGTTCCAGGCAAACGATGAGGCTGCGCACGACGGTTCAGATCGCTAGACGCGCGGCTCGCAGCGCTTCTGTGCGCCTCGCTTGTTGCTGCGTGGCTTAGGCAAGTCGTTGTGTCGAGCTCTGCGCTTCCAGACTGGGGTGTGACCCCGACTCAATCCCGCGACTCCGCGCTCGGGCTGCGCGTATTTATTGCAGCATGTTTAGGTGCGATCACCGTTCTGGCCTTCGCGCCTTTTTCCTATAGCGCACTCTGGTTGCTGATCTTTGCTGGATTAGCCTGGCTATGGCAGAGCGTTGGCTCGATGCGTGGCGGGTTTCTTACCGGTTACGTCTTTGGTCTTGCCCAATTTGGCTTTGGTGTCTCATGGGTGCATATCAGCATGCATCGTTTTGGTGGTGCCAGCCTGATTGAATCCGGCTTACTTACCGGTCTGTTTGTCGCGTTTCTAGCGTTTTACCCCGCGTTCGTTGGTTTGCTGTATGTGGTTTTGCGTCGGTCTGTTGCGCGGTTCCTGTTGCCGGTCTTGTTTGCGCTGTTGTGGTCGGGTGGCGAATTTCTGCGCAGTACGCTGTTTACCGGTTTCCCATGGTTGCTTGCCGGTGTGGCCCAGGTCGATGGGCTGTGGAACCCCTTACTGCCGCTTATCGGCGCGCCGTTTACGGGCGCGTTATTGGCATTGATGGGCAGCGCCTCGGGGCTGTTGTTCCAGTCCTATCGTGCCTTGCCATCGCGCGGCCATGGGATTTTCCTCACCAAACCTAGCACGATGCGTGCGCCCCTGTGGGTTTTGGGGCCAGTTCTTGCGGTTTTTTCGTTGATGCTACCTTTATTCTTGTTGAAATCAGCACCTATACGCTCTGATGTGGGAGAGGTGCCAAAGATAAGCGTGAGACTCCTGCAATATGGTGTGACACAAGACCAAAAATGGCGGAATTCTCAACGCATTGCCACCTTGGAGTGGTACCGAGAGCAAACGGCGCGCGCGGGTGCGGATTTAGTGATTTGGCCGGAGACCGCCGTGCCGGCCTTTGCTTCAGATGTAAGTAGTTACTTACATCAAATTCAAGAAATTTCATTGTCGAATGACTCGGGCACGATCTTGGGGGTCGTGCGAGATGAGGCAGGGGGCTATACCAATGCATTACTCGGTTACGGGCGTGCCCAGGGGTATTATGAGAAGCGGCACTTGGTGCCTTTCGGTGAATATATCCCACTTAAGACCATTTTCTCGCCAATTATCGATATCTTGAAGATTCCTATGTCTGATTTCTCTGCTGGAAACGCCGATCAGGCTGGGATCACTTTCGATGGAGACAAAGTGGGATCAAGTATCTGTTATGAGGTCGCATATCCTGGTTTAGTGGAGCAGGGGTCCGCAGGATTCCTGATTACGGTGAGTAATGACGCCTGGTTTGGTGATTCGTGGGCTGCGGACCAGCATTTGCAGATTGCACGGGCACGTGCCGCAGAACGGGGCTTGGCTATGCTGCGCGCCACGAATTCGGGAATCACCGCGGTGATTGGTGAACGTGGGGAGGTCGTAGCGAGTTTGCCGCGGGGCGTTCCAGGTGTGTTGGAGTGGGAACTGCCCTTGTACCTAAATCAACCGGATCGCGCGAGGTACGCAGACTAATTGGGTTTTTTTCCGAAGCGTGCCAGCTCAACGCGCGAACGATCCACCACTTTCTCAAACAGATTCAAGAGCTGAGCTTCAACCGCGATACCCCGGTCGTGCAGCCATTCCTTGAGCTCACGTCCAGTTTCTTCGCTCCATTCCCCGGCTTCTTCCAGATCTTTTTGTATCCAATCGGAGATGCGCTCAGCCTCCTCGCGCGACAGTTCACCAAGCTCGGTAGCCTTGGCCTGAGCGCGGTCAAATAGGGTCGCAAGGCGGGTTTCGGTGGAATGTTCCGCCTCCACGATCCAATCGCGGACGCGCTCAAGCATGCGGGTGTAATGCGGGTCGAGGGACATGAGGCCTCCAGTGGAGTGAAATCCGCGATGGAAGGGGGGGATGGCGTGTGCACAAGGGTAGGTGCCAGCGCGAGTAATCGCAACGAGATGCCTCGATTTGGGTGTGTTGTTTGGTCTTTCGAGGTTCTGCCGTAGGCGGCCATCGGCTATGCTTCGCGTTGGTTTTTTCGTTTTCCACGCTTTACTCAATCCAGCATGCACGCCAATTACGACCCGGCCAGTATTGAGGCCGCAGCGCAGGCCTATTGGGCCGACCATCACAGCTTTGAAGTCCGTGAGGACGATGCACGTGAAAAATTCTATTGCCTGTCCATGTTTCCGTATCCGAGTGGCAAGCTGCACATGGGGCATGTGCGGAACTACACCATCGGCGATGTGATTGCGCGCTATCAGCGTATGCAGGGCAAAAATGTGCTACAGCCGATGGGCTGGGATGCGTTTGGCCTACCGGCCGAGAATGCGGCGATGCAGCGTGGTGTGGCGCCGGCGGCATGGACCTACGAGAACATGGCCTACATGCGTGGCCAGCTACAGCAGCTGGGCTTTGGCTATGACTGGTCACGCGAGTTGGCGACTTGTCATCCGCAGTACTACCGCTGGGAACAATGGTTGTTCACGCGTTTGTTGGAACAAGGCTTGGTTTATCGCAAGAATGCGGTGGTGAATTGGGATCCGGTCGATCAGACCGTACTCGCCAATGAGCAAGTCATCGACGGTCGCGGCTGGCGTTCTGGAGCATTGGTGGAGAAGCGCGAGATTCCGCAATGGTTCTTAAAAATCACCGACTACGCCGATGAGTTGCTGACCGGCTTGGACCATCTGCCAGGCTGGCCAGAAGCGGTAAAGACGATGCAGCGCAACTGGATCGGCCGTTCGGAAGGTTTAGAGTTGGATTTCGCGTTGGTTGAAGACGATGGTGTTTTGACCGTCTTTACGACGCGCCCGGACACCTTGATGGGCGTGACCTATGTCGCGGTTGCCGCCGATCACCCATTGGCCCAGCAGGCCGCAGTCAGCAATCCAGAATTGCAGGCGTTTGTGGCGAACTGCCGGAAGGGCGGGGTTTCAGAAGCGGACTTAGAAACCCAAGAAAAACGCGGCATGCCTCTGGGGATCAATGTATTGCATCCCATCAGCGGTGAAACGATTCCCGTATGGACGGCGAACTTTGTGTTGATGGGTTATGGCACTGGCGCGGTGATGGCGGTGCCGGCACATGATCAGCGCGATTGGGAGTTTGCCGAGAAGTACGGTATTGCCAAGAAGGCGGTGATTCGTCCAATCGATGCGGAAGGCGTGGACATTGCAGAAGCGGCGATGACGGAGCGGGGGGTATTGTTCAATTCGGGTGCGTTTGATGGCCTCGACTTTGCCCAAGCCTTTGATGCAATTGCGGTGCAGGTGGAGCGCGATGGCAAGGGTCGTCGTCGCGTCAACTACCGCTTGCGTGATTGGGGCGTGTCGCGCCAGCGTTATTGGGGGTGTCCCATTCCTGTGGTGCATTGCTCGGATTGCGGCGCGGTCTCCGTGCCGGCAGAGCAGTTGCCAGTGGTGTTACCGGAAGAGGTGCAGTTTGACGCCGCCGGTGGTTCGCCACTGAAGAAGATGCGTGAATGGATCGAGACGGCTTGTCCGAAGTGCGGTGGCCCGGCTGAGCGAGAGACTGACACCTTCGATACCTTTATGGAATCCTCTTGGTATTACGCGCGCTATACCGCGCGTGATCAACAAGAGGCGATGCTGGATGGGCGTGCAGATTATTGGTTGCCGGTGGATCAGTACATTGGTGGCATCGAACATGCGATTCTGCATCTGCTCTATGCACGTTTCTTTCATCGCCTCATGCGCGATCAGGGCTTGGTCAACAGTGATGAGCCCTTCACGAAATTGCTGACGCAGGGCATGGTGCTCAAAGACGGGTCCAAGATGTCCAAGTCCAAGGGCAATACGGTTGATCCAGAGGCCATGATTGCACGTTATGGTGCGGACACCGTGCGCTTGTTCATGATGTTTGCGGCGCCGGCGGAGATGTCGTTGGAATGGTCGGATGAGGGCGTAGAAGGCGCGCATCGCTTTCTGAGACGGGTCTGGCGTCTGGCACATGAACACATTGAGCAGGCGGCAATGCGAGCAGAGGCTGCGGACTTGGATGTATCGCAGTTGAGTGAGGCCCAGCGTGCGGTACGCATGGAGATTCACCGCGCGATTGACAAGGTCNCGCGTGATTTGGGCGAGCGGCAGAGCTTCAATACTGCTATCGCGGCCTGTATGGAATTAAGCAATGCGCTCCAAAAAGCTGAGGGTAATGATGCNCAAGACCATGCGTTGATGCAGGAAGGACTCGAGGCGCTGGTGCGTTTGTTGTCGCCAATCACGCCGCATTTTGCNCATCATGTTTGGAATGCTTTGGGTCACAGTGGGGCTGTGATCGATGCGGCCTGGCCCACGTTTGATGCNGATGCGTTGGTGCAGGATCAGTTGGAGCTGGTGGTGCAAATCAATGGAAAGCTTCGTGGCAAGATCAAGGTCGCAGCCGATGCCGATCAAGAAACGGTGATTGCAGCTGCGTTGGCCGATGCTGAAGTGCTGCGTCATCTGGGTGAAAAAGACGTGGTGAAGAAGATTGTGGTGCCGGGACGCTTGGTGAATTTGGTTGCCAAGTAACTGCCGGCTCGAATACGAGAGAGAACAATGAAACAAGCAACCTTGGTACGTTCCAGTCTTGTCGCGCTGGCCTTCTTCCTCATCACGGGATGTGGCGGTTGGCATCTGCGTGGCGCAGTGCAGTTGCCCGAGACACTGAGTCCGATCTATGTCGATGCAACCGGCGCCTTGGCACGCGAACTCCGCGAGGGGATTACGCGCAATGGTTCGAAGTTGACGGACAGTCGCGGTGCGGCACGTTCGATCTTAGAAGTTCGTGATGAAACGCTGGAGCGTCGCGTGGCGGCTGTTGCGGGTGATGGTAAGGTGAATGAATACCGCTTGCGCTACAGCCTGACCTATCGAGTCCTCGACCAAGAGGGTGTGGAGGTGATTGCGCCAACTTCGTTGCAGCGTTCACGCAATTACAACTTTGACAAGGACCGTGTGGGTGGGAGCCAAACCGAAGAAACCTTGGTTGAAGAGCGTTTGCGTGAAGATGTTGCCAACACCATCCTGCGTCGTTTACAGCGGTTGTGAAACTTCGCGCTGAAGAGTTGGCTACGCGCGTCCGTCAGGGCGTGCCGTCGGTTGTCTTGATCAGCAGCGATGAAACTTTGCTGGTAGAAGAAGCGGCAGCTGAGGTTCGCGCGGCATTATTGATGGATCCTGAAATCGAGCATCAACGCCATAGCGTCGATAACCGTTTCAATTGGGCCGCCATGGCGGCAGATGCCAATAGCCTTTCCCTGTTTTCACAGCGGCGCTTGGTTGAGTTGCGTTGTGATAGCTCTAAACCGGGTAAAGAAGGCGGGGCGGTGTTTGCCGAGTGGGCAAAGCAGCCGCCACCCGATACGACCTTATTAGTGTTAATGCCGCGGGTCGATGCCGCGGGACAGAAGGCTGCTTGGTACAAGGCGATCGATTCTGCAGGCTGGACGATTCCGGTTTGGCCACCAGAAGCCAATCAATTGCCGGGTTGGGTGGCGCAGCGTCTGAAAGTGCAGGGCCTGCCAGCGCTGCCGACGCTGGCTGCAGCGATTGCGGAACGCAGCGAAGGCAATCTTTGGGCGGCAACCCAAGAGATTGAGAAGCTGGCTTTGTTGGCCTTGGATGGCGAACTGAATGAAGCGCAGGCCTTGGCTGCGGTTACAGGCAGTGCGCGCTTTGATGTGTTTCAGTTATCTGATGCGGTGCTGGCCGGAGATGCTCCGCGCAGCCTGAAGATTGTGCGCGCTTTGCGTGAGGAAGGGGTTGAAGCTCCGATGTTGGTTTGGGCACTGCAGCGCGAGATCCGCACGCTGGCACAGATTCAGGCCGCATTGGCGCAGGGGCGCAATGCGCAAGACGCTTTCCGTAGCTTCCAAATCTGGCCGAAGCGTCAGCCTGCGGTGCAGTCGGCGTTGCGGCGGTTGCGGCCGGGCCTGGTGCAGGCCTTGTTGCAGCGCGCTGCCGCTTTGGATCGCATGAGCAAGGGCGTCCAGACTGGGCCAGTGGTAGAGGATGCCTTGGTAGAATGGATCCTGCGCGCAACGAGTGCGCGAAGAGCAGCGTAGCTGGCTTAATGAGATTGCTCGGAGATTTCGCGCGACGCCCCTGAAACGCAGCACCGAACCCTCCCGCTAAGACGAGGAAAGAGCCTTATGGCAAAAAGTGTGAACGATTATATGCAAGGCCTTGGCCAAGCCGCGCGAAAAGCCTCGCGGGCGATGGCGCGTGCCGGCACTTCAGCCAAGAACGCCGCTTTGTTGGCGATGGCGGATGCCTTGATGGTGCGTCAGGCCGAGTTACTGGCTGAGAACGCGAAGGATCTCGCGGCAGGCAAGGCCAACGGCTTGGACGATGCGCTGCTCGATCGCTTGATGCTGAATCCGGAGCGCGTTGCGGGGATGGCCGAAGGTCTGCGTCAGATTGCAGCCTTGCCGGACCCGGTCGGTGAGATTGAAGATCTGAAATATCGTCCTTCTGGGATTCAGGTCGGCAAGATGCGGGTGCCGTTGGGTGTGATTGGCATTATTTATGAATCGCGCCCGAATGTGACTGCGGATGCCGCCGCGCTGTGTTTGAAGTCAGGTAACGCCGCGATTCTACGCGGCGGTTCGGAGGCGGCTCATTCCAATCAAGCGATTGCCGCCTGCATTCAGGCGGGCTTGCGTGCGGCGAATCTTCCGGCTGAGGCAGTTCAGGTCGTGGAAACTATCGACCGCGATGCGGTACGCGCTTTGGTGCAGATGCCGGAATATGTTGATGTGATTGTGCCGCGTGGTGGTAAGGGTTTGATCGAACGGATTTCAGCCGAAGCGCGGGTGCCTGTGATTAAGCATTTGCATGGCGTCTGTCATGTGTATGTTGATGCGCATGCCGATTTGGATAAAGCAGTTGCGATTGCTGATAACGCCAAGACGCATCGTTATGGGGTGTGCAATGCCATGGAAACCTTGTTGGTCGATGCGGAAATTGCTGGAGCGTTCTTGCCGCAGATTGCAGAAATTTATCGCGCAAAAGCTGTGGAGATGCGCGGCTGTGACATCACCCGCACCTGGGTCGATGATGCCGTTGCTGCGACGGACGCGGATTGGGATGAAGAATATCTCGCTCCGATCGTATCGATTCGCGTGGTGTCGGATTTGGATGCGGCGATTGCACATTTGCACGCGCACAGTTCGGGGCATACCGAATCGATAGTGACCGAGGATTACAGCCGGGCACGCCGCTTCCTTGCTGAGGTTGACTCAAGTTCTGTGATGGTGAATGCATCAACCCGCTTTGCGGATGGCTTTGAGTATGGTTTGGGGGCAGAGATTGGAATTTCGACGGATAAGATTCATGTGCGTGGCCCGGTCGGTCTGGAAGGGCTGACCTCGCAAAAATTCATTGTTCTGGGAGATGGGCATGTGCGCCGTTAGCGAATTGAACGTATGCGTCTAGTCTTTGGCGGTAGTTTTGATCCCGTCCACTTCGGGCATCTGCGCCCGTTGTTGGAAGTGCAGCAGCGTCTTGCAGAAGCGTATGCGGCGATGCCGGTCGAGATTCCGGTGCACCTGATTCCCTGTGCGCAGCCGGTCCATCGCGCGCCACCGCTGGCCGCCGCTGAGCATCGTGTTGCCATGTTGCAACTGGCGATTCAGGATCAGCCCGGCTGGCAAGTGGACACCCGTGAGATCGAACGCGGCGGTGAGTCCTACATGATTGATACACTGCGTGCGATCAAGAAGGACACGGTTGATTTCGTCAGTCTGGTTCTAGGCGCGGATGCCTTTGCGGGTTTTATGCGCTGGCGTGAGCCTGAGCAGATTGTGGCGCTTGCCAACATCATTGTGTGTGATCGTCCGGATGCACCGTTACTGCAAATTCCAACCGAACTCGCAGGCCTGCTAAAACGCACCGAGAACCCCCTAGATTTAGAAGATACCGAAGCAGGCTTGTTGTGGCAGGCGCCGGTCAGTCAGTTGCAGATTTCTTCAACCGCTGTCCGTCAATCCATTGATGTTGGTTTTGATGCGCGCTATTGGTTGCCGGACTCCGTTCGCGATTACATCAATGAGCGTGGCCTGTATCGTCTCTGAGTTCTTTTTATCACTGGATCAACCTTGAGTACAAAAACCAAAACACCAGCGGCAGGTTCGCGCAAAGCCGCAAGCTTGAAAAAGCCCGCGCCAAAGAAAAAAGCCGTGGCCAAAAAAGCGAGCGTTAAAAAGGCAGCGTTCCCAAAGGCAGCGCCAAAATCGTCGGTAAAAGCGGCCAGTAAAAAGGCGGTTACAAAAAAGGCGGCTATAAAGAAAGCGCCTTCGGTGAAAGCAGCGGCGGGCAAAAAGACCTCGGCGAAAACACCGCGGGTCGTACCGATTGCAGGCGTGGAAATGTGCGAGTTCGCACAAAAAACGCTTGAAGATATGAAAGCGCGCGACATTCGCATCTTGGATGTGCAAGCACTGACTGGCATCACAGATTTCATGGTGATTGCGAGCGGGACCTCGGAGCGGCATGTGCGCTCNATCGCAGGTTATCTCATTAGCGAAGCGAAGAAGGTCGGTCTGCAGATNCTCGGCTCTGAGGGTGAGAAAGATGGTGAATGGGCTCTGGTCGATCTGGGTGATGTGATCGTGCACGTTATGCANGTCACCACGCGCGANTTCTACAATCTGGAAAAACTGTGGTCGACCGGACCTGAGGCACGCGAGAGCGCCGACGAAACTGCACGCGAAACCTGATCATGCGTTTGCGCGTTCTTGCTATCGGCAAGCGTATGCCGGAGTGGGTTGCGGCAGCTTGGGATGATTACGCCAAGCGCGTGCGTCATCCGCTCAAGCTAGAACTGGTGGAGTTGGCGCATGGTGGCGGTGTCGACGCGGAAGGTGAGCGGCTATTGGGGGCGCTACAGCCACGTGATCAGGTGATTGCGCTTGATGTGCGTGGGGACTCTTGGGATACCCCGCGGCTCGCGCAACAACTGGATGGCTGGATGCAGGCGGGGGCAGATGTGGCCTTTTTGATTGGGGGTGCCGATGGCCTCAGCGCGGCATGTCTAGCGCGCGCTCAGCAGCGTTGGTCGCTGTCGATGTTGACCTTTCCACATATGCTGGTGCGGGTTGTTCTAGCCGAGCAGCTGTATCGGGCCTGGTCCTTGCTAAGTGGGCATCCCTATCACCGTGCGTGAGCACCAGGCTGAGCGCCGGCAAGGTACACTGGACCCACTATGAGTGTTGAAATTCTCATCAACTTCACCCCACGGGAAACGCGGACAGCCGTTGTTGAAAATGGTGTGTTGCAAGAGGTCTATATCGAACGTTGTGGCCAGCACGGTTTGGTTGGCAACATCTATAAAGGTCGTGTGAATCGGGTCTTGCCGGGGATGCAAGCTGCGTTCGTTGATATCGGCTTGGATCGTGCTGCGTTCTTGCATGCTTCTGATGTGCGCCCTCGTGAAATGAATGAGGCGGGCGTGGAATGTGAGCGTCGTGAGCCAGAGACCATCAATGAGCTGCTGGTGGAAGGTCAAGAGATCTTGGTGCAAGTAGTGAAGGATCCTTTGGGCACCAAAGGCGCGCGCCTAACGACTCATGCTTCACTGCCTTCACGCACCTTGGTTTTTCTACCGAAGATTTGCTGTGCTGGGATTTCGCAGCGCATTGAGAGTGATGAAGAGCGTGAGCGTTTACGCACGATCATTCGGGCAGCGATGGAAGATAAAAAGGAAGGCGGCTTCATTGTGCGCACCGCTGGCGAGGGTGTCGTAGAAGAAGAGCTCAAGCGTGAAATCGATTTCTTGCATCAGCTCTGGGCTGAGATTAAACAAAACGCACTCACAGCAACTGCACCGAGTTTGATTCATAGTGACTTGCCGTTGGCGTTGCGGACGCTGCGTGATTTGCTGCGCGATGAAGTTGAGCGTGTCCGTATTGACTCGAAGCAAGTGCTTGCGGAGGCCAAAGATTTTGCCCAGCGCTTTGCACCTGACCTTGAGGCACGAATTGAAGCCTATGACGGCGAGCGTCCAATCTTTGATCTTTATGGGGTTGAAGATGAAATCCAGCGCGCTTTGGAGTCCAAGGTTCCTTTGAAGTCAGGTGGTTACTTGGTGATTGACCAGACTGAAGCGATGACCACGATTGATGTGAACACAGGTGGTTATGTGGGGCATCGCAACCTTGAGGAAACCATTTTTAAAACCAATTTAGAAGCTGCTCAAACGATTGCGCGCCAACTGCGGCTGCGTAATTTGGGTGGCATCATCATTCTCGATTTCATTGATATGGAACTTGAGGAACATCGCAATCAGGTGTTGCGTACCCTCGAGAAGCACCTCGAGCATGACCATGCGCGTACCCACGTTTGTGGCGTTTCACCGCTGGGCTTGGTTGAAATGACGCGTAAGCGTACGCGCGAGAGTCTTGAGCATCTGCTGTGTGCGCCTTGTCCGACCTGTACCGGGCGCGGCACATTGAAAACACCGGAAACGGTGGTCTATGAAGTATTCCGTGAGATTCTGCGCCTCAAGCGTCAGTATGAATCTGGTGAGTTCTTGGTCTTGGCTTCAGAGGCGGTGATTGATTTGCTGTTGGATGAAGAGTCAACCAGTCTTGCAGAGCTGCAGGAGTTCATTGGTCGTCCGGTGCGCTTGCAGGTCGAAACGCTCTATACACAAGAACAATTTGATGTGGTTCCGGTCTAGCGGTTCATGCGCGCCGTCTTAAATCGTTCAATCCAAACCTTGGCACCGTTGCGCCGGCATCGTGTGGTCCGCTCTCTCTGGGCAGTTCTTGCCTATGCGCTGATCGCCCTCGCAGTTTTGCTGACTAGTTTGCGTCTGGCCTTGCCTTGGCTAGAACAGCAACTTGAGCCATGGGCGCAGGGCCAGCTCGCACCTCTTGGATTTGAGTTTGAGGCGCAACGGATTACGCTCGATCTGCAGGGTTTGCAACTGTATGTTCAGGCTGACCGAGTGCAGCTGCGTCCCGCGTCGACAGATGGGCAGCCTATTGAGTTGCCCCGTGTTTATATTGCGCTCGATCTTCTTGAGAGCGTGTTGCAGGGTCGGGCTGCAACTTCCTTAATAGAGATCGAAGAGCTTGAACTGGCGCTCCAACTGGATGAAAACGGCGTTCCACATGTGCGTGGATTGCCAGAAGGTGATGCGGGGCAGAGTCTGCTTTTGTTGCGTTGGTTAGCACGACAACCCGAAATTCAATTGCATGGCGCTGTGCTGGATATTGTGGACGCGAAGGCACGTGCTTGGCCGTTGAATGACGCCTATTTTAGTTTGCGGAATGCCGGATATCGTCACCAGGTGACGGGTCAGTTCGCGCCGCCCTTCGGTTTCGGTCAACGAATTGAGATCGCGGGTGATTGGTATGGCCGCCTGAGCCGGCCTGAGAGTTGGGATGGACGTTTTTGGATCGGCGGATCGCAGCTAGAACTTCCGGTTTTGCAAGAATCTCTTGCGCCTTGGCTGGCTACCCTTCATGCCGACCTCGTACAGCCCGCTCAGGGCATCAGTCAATTTGCGCTGTGGACGACCTTGTCCGAAGGGGCGGTCGAGCAGGCGCAATTGTCCTTGCGTCTACAAGATTTGGTGGTGCCGCCTTTGGCGGGTAAGGCTGCGTGGGCAGCGCCGAGTGTTCAAGTTGAGGCCTGGACCAAACGTACTGCAGAAGATCGTTGGGCGTTTGGCCTTGCGCCTCTGCGCATCCAATCGCTGCAGGGCATGTTGGATCCAATTACTGCCCAGGCGCATGTCCAGTTGATGCGAACTGAAAACCAGATTGATTGGGCACAAACGGCATTCAGTGCGGCAGTACAAGACGTGCGGCTTAGAGATGCGCCGTATTGGCCGGCGTATTGGCAATCTCTTCTGCCCGATGCGGTGCTGCAGTGGTGGAATCAGGCGGAATTGCAAGGGCATGTGCGCCAACTTCAAGTCGTTTCTGCGGCTAAGAATGCGGATCAGCCCGCACGACTCAATGGCGCACTAGAGATCAACCAGCTTGGTTTTCGTGCTTATGATCAATGGCCAGGTGTCGAGGGGCTAAGTGCTACTTTGAATTGGCAGGGCGATCGTGCACTGGTAAAGATGGATAGCGACAAGCTTGCGTTGGATTGGCCAAAGCACTGGAAGGTGCCGGTGCAACTGGGCGCAGTCCGTGGCGATGTGATTCTGCAGCGTGCTCAGGATGGTTCTGTGCATGCCTCGACGGAGGGTTTGCAGGCAAAAACAGCAGACTGGTCTGCGCAGGCGATCGCATCCTTGTCACTCCCAGCCGGTTCGAGCAATCCGATTTTGGATCTTGAATCTAGTTTTTCAGTGCACGATTTGGCTGCAGTGCCTGACTATCTTCCATACTCGCGCGTCCCCCCAGTGACACTCAATTGGCTGCAACAAGGATTGGTTGCAGGTCAGGCAACTGCCGGTCAGATGCGTTTACGCGGTGATCTCAAACATTTCCCATTTGAGTATGGTGGAGGCGAGTTTGACATCGGCATGCACATTGAAGATGCCGTCTTGCGCTTTGATCCATTGTGGCAACCACTCAAGCAGGTGCATGGCCCGATGCACTTTCATAACGCGGCACTTGATTTTGACGTGACGAGAGGAAGTTTGGGTGAGGCTGACTTGCGCGACGCGACGCTGCGCATTGATCGCATGAACCCGCGTGGTCAACTTGTAGTGAAGGGTGTGACACAAACCCACTTCGCTGCCGCTCAATCCTTGTTGCGGGGTACTGCGCAAGATATTCCTTTTCTCACCGAAGAATTGCGCGGTGATGGAGCGGTTCATTTACAGCTCAAGTTATACAAACCATTGGACGGTTCAGTTCTGCACAGTAGTGGCGTTGTGCGCATGGAGGGGCTGGATTTGACCCTGCCGAACTATCGTGACTTACCGATTCGTGGGTTCCGNGGGGAGTTGCGTTTTGAGGACGGTACGCTGGAGGGTGAGGGGCTTGAGGCTGACGTATTCGGCGGCNGCCTCAAGCTTGCGGCGCATGCCGATGCCGAACGTGGTGGTTCGCGTTTGTACCTCGCGGGCAATACACCAATGACCGGTTTGCAGGAATGGTTACCGATTCGACTTTTAGAAAAAGTCGAGGGGCAACTCAATTGGTCTGCAGAGGTGCCACTACAAGCAGGTGGTGCGACGCCAGAGAATCCTGTGGTCGTGCAATCGGGCATGGTGGATGTCGCGCTTAATCTACCGATGCCGTTGCGCAAGCCTGCGGGCGAAGCGTGGCCAATGCGTCTTAGGTGGGCGCGCGCTGCAGACGCTACGCAAATTGAGTTGGACTTGACCGAGCATGTGGCAGCGAATATTCGCCTTCTCGATTCCGATCTGGGGGCAACAGAACAGGCGCAACGCTGGCGTGGCGGCATTCATTTTGGTCCTGGCGCGCCACTGAAAAGTGATCAGGGTCTGCGTATCTCCGGCAAGTTGCCCAATCTTTCAGTTACTGCGTGGCAAGACTTGTGGGCCCAGGAGTCTTCATCTTCTGCGCCGTCTTCGTTTTCTTTATTACACCTGCCGTTCGACCAAATCGAAGCGCTTCACCTCTCGGCGGACACGCTCGAGGTCTTGGGTCAGTTGTTGCGGGATGTGGATCTGGGTGCGAACCGAGACGTAGCACAGTGGAATGGAACGCTGATCAGCGATCGCATTGCCGGTGGATTTCATGTGCCGATGGATCCGGACGCACCTTATTTGTTGAACTTAGAGCGTGCCCATATTCGGACGAGTTCCGGCATGTATCGTCCAGATGAACAAGGTGAGTTGCGCGTGATGAGCGAGCGTTCGGCAACCGATCCACGTAAGGTGCCCTCACTGCAAGTGAGTTGTCGTGATTTAAAAGTCGACGACTTGTCGCTAGGGCAATTGGACCTCATCGCGTATCAAAGTGAATTGGGTTTGCTGGTGCAAGAACTAAAGTTGACTCAGCCTGAGAATGTCGTGAAAGGGGTGGGCGCTTGGCTGAATTGGGAAGGCGAAACCTTCTCGCGCTTTGCCATGGACGTCGATAGTCAGAGCCTGCAGGCCCTCGTTTCACCCTTCGGGTATCAAGGCGGGATTGACCGTGCGCCAGTCAAGGTGCGCAGCAATACGCAATGGTTGGGTTCGCCGGCCGATTTTGATTGGACTGGCATGGTCGGTGACATGCGCATGGAGATTGGTAAGGGTCGTTTGTTGGATATTGAGCCCGGCGCGGGACGCGTGTTTGGATTGTTGGGTGTACATACCTTGCCGCGTCGACTTACCCTTGATTTCACGGACTTATTTAAGAAGGGCTTGGGGTTCGACCGTATTGTGGGAGACTTTGATTTCAAAGGTGGTCATGCCATTACCGATAACCTGATTCTGGAAAGTCCATCAGCCGATATTCGCTTCCAGGGTCGTATTGGCCTGGCAGAGCGTGACTACGATCAGATTGTTACGGTTAATCCAAGGGTATCGGAGTCTTTGCCAGTCGCGGGAGCGATTGCGGGCGGTCCTGCGGGTGCAGCGGTTGGTGGAGTATTGATGCTCTTACAAAAGATTACCGAGAAGGATGGTAAAGGCATTGCTTCAACTCAATACCGTATGACGGGTAGTTGGGATGACCCGAAAATGGAAAAACTAGCTAGCGTGACGGCCCCGGGACCCGGTGCGGCGCCGCAGGTCGAGAATGAGAATCAGCCGGCGGAGCGCCCTTGAGTTTTAACCTCGTGGTTTGATTCAGTANTGCCGCTAGAATCAGAACGCNTAAAAGAACATTTTTGAATCGATAGGAACTTTGATCACATGAAACGTGTTGCTGCGATACAGATGGCTTCCGGNCCTCAGGTCTCCGCTAATTTGCTGGAAGCAGAGCGGCTCATCGCATTGGCGGCCAAACAGGGTGCAGAGTTGGTTGTGTTGCCAGAAAACTTTGCCATTATGACTTCCGACGAAAAAGCCTTACTTGCTGCACGAGAAGCGCCTGGTGTGGGGCCGATTCAAAGCTTTCTCTCTAAGCAAGCGGCCGAGCATCACATTTGGATTGTCGGTGGCACCGTGCCGCTGCATTCCGATGATGCGCAGCGTGCGCGCTCGGCTTGTTATGTCTATGCGGCGGACGGCAGTGTGCAAGCGCGCTACGACAAGATGCATTTGTTTGATGTGCATCTCGAGGAAGCGGGGGAGGAATACAACGAATCTCGTTATATCGAGCCGGGTGATGAACCCGTTGTGATTGATACCCCATTCGGACGTATGGGCATCGCGGTCTGTTACGACCTGCGCTTTCCCGAACTGTTTCGCAAAATGGCGGAACAAGGCATGGATTTGATCGTGTTGCCATCTGCCTTTACTGCGGTGACGGGTCGAGCGCATTGGGAATCGCTCGTTCGCGCACGTGCAATTGAAAACCTCTCTTACGTAATCGCAGCGGGGCAAGGTGGTTTCCACTTGGGTGGACGTTCAACGTATGGCAATAGCATGGTGGTCGATCCATGGGGTACGGTGTTGAATCGTTTGCAGAGTGGTGCAGGTATTGTGCTTGCTGAAATGGATCCCGATCTGATTGCGCGAACACGAAAGCGTTTTCCGGTCTTGCAACACCGCCGCTTAACTTGTTCGGACGTATAAGATGGAAGCCATGCAACATGCACAAGATGCGTTACTTGCGCCCACTGGATTAACCACGACCGACCTTGAGCAAGCGCTCAGCCATGTCGCCGAAGTTGGTGTCGACGATGCGGATCTTTATTTCCAATACAGTCGCCAAGAAGGCTGGGCCATTGAAGACGGCGTGGTGCGCGAAGGTAGTCATGATATTGGACGCGGGGTTGGCGTGCGTGCGGTGCAAGGTGAACGCACTGGTTTTTCTTATTCCGATGAATTGACCACAGACGCCTTGCGTGAAGCTGGCCTAGCTGCGCGCGGTATTGTGCGTTCTGGTTCGAGTGGTACGCAGCCAAGCACGCGTCTCCATAGCAATGTGATGAAATCGCTGTATCCGGCGATTGATCCGGTTGCGAGTCTGGACGCAGCTGAAAAAGTTGCGTTGCTACAGCGTCTGGATCAGGCGGCACGGGCTACGGATCCACGTGTCACTCAAGTGATGGCCAGCGTGAATGCGGTACACGAGGTGATTTTGGTTGCTGCCTTGGATGGCACGCTACAGGCTGACGTACGTCCGCTGGTGCGCCTCAATGTAACCGTCATTGCTGAACAAAACGGTCGTCGTGAGCATGGCAGTGCAGGGCGTGGCGGACGGCATGACCTCAAAGTTTTACAAGCAGAAGGCGTTGCCGAGGCGCTTGCGCAGGAAGCTGTGCGCCAAGCGCTTGTGAATCTTGAAGCACAAGAAGCACCGGCAGGCACTTTTGATGTGTTGTTGGCGGCCGGTTGGCCTGGGATCTTGCTGCATGAGGCCGTCGGTCATGGACTGGAAGGGGACTTCAATCGCAAGGGTACGTCTGCGTTCTCTGGGCGCATTGGTGAATTAGTTGCGAACCCGCTGTGTACGGTGGTGGATGACGGCACGCTGGATGGGCGTCGTGGTTCATTGAGTGTGGACGACGAAGGCACGCCAACGCAGCACACCACGCTGATCGAAAATGGTGTGTTAAAGGGCTATATGCAAGATCGTATGAATGCGCGTCTGATGGGTATGGCGCGCACGGGCAATGGTCGGCGCGAGTCATATGCGCATCTGCCCATGCCGCGCATGACCAACACGTACATGTTGGCGGGTGAATCCGATCCCGAGGAAATGTTGCAAGGCATGGAACGCGGTTTGTATGCCGTGAACTTTGGCGGGGGCCAAGTTGATATTACTTCTGGCAAGTTTGTGTTCTCGGCCAACGAAGCGTATTGGGTGGAGCACGGCAAGATCCAATACCCAGTGAAAGGTGCGACTTTGATTGGCAATGGTCCGGATGTGCTGACGCGTGTCGATGCGGTGGGGAACGACCTCAAGCTTGATCCAGGTATCGGTACGTGTGGCAAGGAGGGCCAGAGTGTTCCAGTCGGTGTGGGTCAGCCAAGCTTGCGAGTGCGCGGGATCACCATTGGAGGAACACGCGCATGAATGCCGGAAATTCGTTAGAGATTTTGCAGCAGATCAGCGACGACTTGTTGCAGGAGGCAAAGCGTCAAGGCGCGGATGCAGCCGAGATCGCTGCAAGCGAAAATAGTGGACTGGATGTCACAGTGCGCATGGGTGATCTTGAAACAGTCGAACACACCCATGATCGTGGTTTTGGCGTCACGGTTTGGTTTGGTCAGTGCAAGGGAAGTGCGAGCACCTCGGATTTCACTCCACAAAGTGTGCGTGACACCATTGCTGCCGCGTGTGCGATCGCGCGTTATACCGCAGAGGACCCTTGCTCAGGATTGCCGCCGCGGGAACGCTTAGCGTGGGAGTTTCCCGACCTCGATTTGGATCATCCCTGGACGCCGACAGTGGAGCAGGCTGCCAAAATCGCGCAACAAATCGAAGATGCGGCGCGCGCAACCGATGCGCGCATCACCAATTCCGAGGGCGGATCGGTGTCGCTGCATCGCGGCGTGCGTGTGCATGCGAATAGTTTAGGTATGAATGCCGGTTATGCTGGAACGCGACACAGCTATAGCTGTGCCGTGATTGCGGAGGATGACTCTGGTATGCAGCGCGATTACTGGTATCACGCCGCACGCAAAGCAAGCGAGCTGCCCGACCCGGAGGCGATCGGACGGCGTGCCGCGGAACGCAGCGTGCGTCGCTTGCAAGCGCGTCGACTACAAACCACACGTGCACCGATTTTGTTTGAGGCACCGGTTGCAATCTCTCTATTGCGTCATTTTTCCAGTGCGATCTCGGGCGGTGCGTTGTACCGCAAGACTTCTTTCTTGGTTGATCAGGTCGGCAATGCGCTGTTCCCGGAGTTCGTTAAGATTCATGAGGAACCGCTGCTGCACAGCCAGCTCGGGAGCGCACCGTTTGATGGCGATGGTGTCGCCACACAAGCGCGCACCTTGATCGAGTCGGGCGTGCTGCAAGGTTATGCCTTGAGCCAATACTCCGCCTGTCGTTTGGGACTCGAGACGACCGGCAATGCCGGTGGCTTACGCAACCTGCGGATCGAGCCCGGTGCGAATCAAGATACAACTGGCGATCTCAATACATTGATCCAGCGTATGGGTCGCGGCCTTTTGGTGACCGAGCTGATGGGTCAGGGCGTGAACATGATCACCGGCGATTATTCGCGTGGCGTCTCGGGCTTCTGGATTGAGAATGGCGAGATTGCCTATCCCGTCGAAGAAGTCACCATCGCCGGCAACCTCAAAGACATGTTCAAGAACCTACAAGCGGTCGGCAGCGACATGGATCTGCGCGGCTCCACCCAAAGCGGCTCCATCCTGCTNGATGAAATGAGTATTGCGGGGAGCTAAAGCAACAACAGCGATCCCAGTCCGAGGAAGGTAAAGAAACCGACTACATCGGTGAAGGTGGTGAGGACGACATAGCCCGCGAGGGCCGGGTCGATTCCCATACGCCGCTGAATGATCGGGATCAAGACGCCGGCAACGGCGGCAATCAATAAATTCAAAACCATCGCGGCAGCGATCACACCACCGAGTTTGGCGTCGCGGAACCAGGCCATTGCCACTGCGGCGACCACGACCGCCCAGATTAGGCCATTGAAGAGGCCAACCGACGCTTCTTTGGTCAAGAGCCAGCGTGAGTTCGCCGGCGTTACTTGGTCCATGGCCATGCCGCGCACGACCAGTGTCAGATTTGACCGCCGGCAATGCCGCCCATGCTGGCGACGACTGGCATGAGCACGGCGAGTGCAACGACTTGTTCCAGGGCATGCTCAAATAGGCCGACTACCCAAGAAGCAAGGAAGGCGGTGGCGAGGTTGATGCCGAGCCAGATGCCACGACGGCGCACGCTGATTGCGACGGGCGCGAACATGTCTTCTTCTTCGTCCAGGCCCGCACGTCCCATCATCGAGCGGTCATGCTCTTCACGTAGCACATCGACGGCATCATCAATGGTGATGCGTCCGAGTAGGTGACCGCGTTCATCCAGTACGGGCGCCGAGATGAGGTCGCGTTGTTCAAACAAATGCGCAACTTCAGTTGCGGGCATGCTTGCAGGCACTACGGTGGAGTCTTTTTTTAGCGCCTGAGAGACCTCCGTTTGTGGATCGCGTGTAAGTAGGTCCGCAATCGGCAGTACCCCTTCAAAGCGATTGTCGCGATCGACCACCATGAGGATGTCGGTGGTGTCGGGCAGTTCACCACGCATACGTAGGTAGCGCTGCACCACATCTAGAGTGATATCCGGGCGAATGCGCACCACGTCGGTGTTCATCAAGCCGCCTGCGGAGTCCTCGGAATAGGAAAGAATTTCTTCGACGCGCTGACGGTTTTGTTCGTCCATCGCACGCAAGATGTCTTGCACACGATCGTAGGGAAGATCCTGCAGAACGTCGGCTAGGTCGTCGGCATCGAGTTCGTTGGTGGCAACGACCAGCTCGGCGGTATCCATTGCCGTGAGCAAGGTCGCGCGCACCTCGTCATTCAGGTCGGCCAGCACCTCACTTTGCAGCTCGGGGTCAATCTGGCTCCATAGCGCAGGACGATCGGGCGGCGGTAGGGCTTCAACTAAGCGGGCGATTTCTGCCGGATGTAGGCCCTCAAGCACGCCCGCAACCGGTGCAAGATCGTCATGTTCGACTGCACGCGTGATCGCGAGTATGCGCTGGATGCGCTTTTCCTGATCTGGCGTATCCGCCATGGAATCGCTCCGCTAGAGGTGAATGATTACCGTTCTGGTGTGCCGTGGTTGATGCGTTCGGCGTGTTCACGCAGGACATTCGGGTCGGTACATTGCATCAACTTCTCGACTTCAGTGCGCAGTGTACCGATATCGGTACCAAGAAGGATCTGTTTCACGCCTGGAATGGATGCTGGGCTCATGCTCAATTCACGCAAACCGAGCCCGAGCAGGATACGGGTATAGCGGGTATCACCGGCGAGTTCGCCACACATTGCGACCGGTTTATTAAAGCGTTCCCCAGCCTGCAGGGTGTTCTGAATCAAGCGCAAAATCGCCGGATGCAGTGGGTCATTGAGGTAGTTGACTTGGTCATCATTTCGGTCGATGACCAGGGTGTATTGGGTTAAGTCGTTGGTGCCGATCGACAAGAAGTCAGCTTCTTGAGCAAGACAATCCGCCGCGAGTGCCGCGGCTGGCGTTTCGATCATGGCGCCAATCTCAAGCGTATTGGAATGGGCGATGCCTTCGCGAGTGAGGTTGGTGCGTTCTTGTTCGACGATGTCACGGACTTGGCGCAGCTCCTGCACTTGCGTGACCATTGGAATCATCATGCGAATAGGGCCGAGAGCGGCCGCGCGCAGGATGGCACGGATTTGCGGAATGAATAGGCTCGGGTCACGCAAGCACAAACGAATGCCACGCAGGCCGAGTGCCGGGTTCACCGCAACACGGGCATTGCCGCGGCTGCTATTGGGCATGCGCTCCGGACCGATGTCGAGGGTGCGAATGGTCAGTGGTGCGCCGCGTAATTGTTCGAGGACAGCGCTATAGGCTTGGTATTGCGCCTCTTCATCCGGCTCACTGCCCGGGCGCAGATAGAGGTATTCGGTGCGGAACAGACCTACGCCATTGGCGCCGACCGCATGGGCTTGGTCGAGATCTTCGGAAAGTTCGATGTTGGCACGCAAAGCAATCTCGATGCCATCCAGACTGCGCGGTGCGCGTGACTGCAGTTGGCCTAACGCCGCGCGATGCTCATCTAGGCGTTGTTGCTTGTGGCGGAAGTGCTCCAAGCTGCGCTCATCCGGATCGGCGATGAGCATGCCGGTCTCGCCATCGACTAAGAGCTTTTCGCCATCACGAAGATAGCGGTGGGCATCGGTCAGCCCGACCACCATGGGGATGCCGAGGGAGCGAGCTAGGATCGCGGAATGTGCGCTGGGCGTGCCGTATTCGGTGATGAGTGCGCGCACCTTTTGTGCCTGCAGTGTCGCAACATCGGCAGGTGCGAGATCATCAGCAACCACGATACGGGGTACTGGTTCGCCATCCTCACCACTATCAATCGGAGTCACTTCTTGTTGCAGCAGAATACGTAAAACGCGATTCACAACATGATCGATGTCGTCCTTGCGCGTGCTGAGGTAGGGGTCATCCATTTCCTCAAAGACATGCACTAGAGCATCGCGCTGTTGTTTGAGCGCCCACTCCGCATTGCGTTTTTGTTTGCGGATGATCTTCACCGGCGCGCGTGCGATGGCCGAGTCTTCCAGCATCAACAGATGCGCATCAATGAACTCCGTGATTTCGTGCGGGAGTTCTTCGGGCATACTTTCACGCAGCCCACGCAGTTGGTCCCGCGCAGAACGCACCGCGTCGTTGTAGCGTTCAATCTCGGCGTCAACGAGGTAATCGGGGATTTCGTATTCGGCGATTTCGGGTTGGCCTTGTTCCATGACATAGGCGCGGCCCATAGCGATACCGGGGACGGCACCGGTTCCTTGCAGCATCATGCTCATGCAGGGATTCCTGAAATACGGAGGCGGTGAGGGATGTTGTTGAGCAGGTTCAAACTGCCGCGTAGTTTAACGCCGCGCGCGCGTAGGAGACACCGTTTAACTGCCGAGTTCGCGATGATGAGCGTGACTGCGAATCGGTAACTCGCTGTTTTGCAGGGCCGCATACAGTCGCTCAATTAAATAAACCGAACGATGTTGGCCACCCGTACAGCCGATCGCGAGCGTTAGATAGGCGCGATCACTCGCGATGAAGTGTGGTACCCAGCGCCGGATCAGGCCTTCGATGTCGCGGAAAAGCTCAGCAGCTAGTGGATCTGCATTGAGAAAATCAGCAACTTCCACATCGCGTCCCGTGAGTGGGCGCAAGTTCGGTTCCCAATGCGGATTGCTCAAGGCGCGGGCATCGAAGACGAAGTCGGCATCGCGTGGTACGCCGTTGCGAAAGGCAAAGGATTCGAGCCGCAGCGTCAGTGGATGGGCATGCACACTGCCGACCAGCTTACTGATACGTGCGCGCAGCTGATGGACATTGGATTGGGAGGTGTCGAGGCGTAAATCGGCGCGTGCGGCGAGCGGTTCCAACAGTTGGCGTTCATGCTGAATGACGCGTTCGAGGGCGTCCTGGCCTTCTGCGCGATCGCGGCTGAGCGGATGGCGACGACGCGTTTCACTGAAGCGCCGAATCAGGCTGGCGTCATCGGCTTCAAGAAACAGGGTTTTGATGTCGAGGTTGGGCGCCTGTGTGATCAGGCTATCGAGCGCGGCCGGTACGAGATCGAGGCCGCTGTCTTCAGCGCGAACGTCCATCGCGACTGCAGCAAAGCGAAGGCGTGGGCTGAGTTTTGGGAGTTCTTCCAGTGCCAGAGGCATGAGCAGGCGGGGCGGCAGATTGTCGATGCAGTAGCCGCCAAGATCCTCCAGGGTCTGCAAGGCAATACTTTTGCCCGCGCCCGACAACCCACTGACCAAGAACAGGGTCAGGGGTGTGGCTGCGGTCTGCGTCATGAAGCCAGGTCGGCGCGCGACTGGCTGGGCTCAGCGGTGGGCGCTGAGTTTTTCTTTGTGCTTGATGATTTGACGATCAAGCTTGTCGATCAGAGAGTCGATCGCGGCATACATGTCTTCGCTAGTGGCTTCGGCGAAGAGTTCGGCGCCGCTGACATGAACATCGGCCTCAGCCTTCTGGCGGAGTTTTTCAACGCTGAGGACGACGTGGACGTTGGTGACGTGATCGAAGTGGCGCTCAAGCTTATCCATCTTCTCATTCACGTAGCTGCGCAGCGGGTCGGTGATTTCGACATGGTGGCCGGTCAGGTTCAGCTGCATACGCATTCTCCTATGTGATTTGTGGTTGTTGTTGCTCGTTAGAGCCGCTGGCGGCGTTCAGCCGAAGCAGCAATGCCGAGGCTTTCACGGTACTTCGCCACGGTGCGGCGTGCAATCTGTATCCCGTCTTGGCCAAGAATTTCAACCAGTTGGCTGTCACTGAGGGGGCGTTTTGGGGCCTCACTGCGGATCAAGTCACGGATTTTGGCCTGGACGGCCTGTGCCGAAATTTGGCTACCTGAGTCGGTGGCTACCGAGCTTGAGAACAGCGATTTCAGCTCAAGGATGCCGTGGGGGGATTGTAAGTAGCGACCATGCGTGCTGCGCGAAATGGTCGACTCATGCAGTCCGGTATCTTCAGCAATTTCACGCTGTGTGAGTGGGCGTAAGCCGGCCAGTCCTTGTTCGGAAAAGTCAGGTTGGCGAGCGAGCAAGGCTTCACCCACGCGCAGCAGGGTGTCGTTACGGCGATTTAGTGCATCCAGTAACCAGCGCGCGTCACGCAGGTGATCTTGCAAGTAACTACGATCGGGGCCGTCACGCAGCTCTTGCACTATTTCGCTGTAGTAATGGTTGATCTGTAGGCGTGGCAGCAGACTGCGGTTGAGTTCGATACGCCAAGCTCCGCGGGCTTTATGCAGGACCAAGTCCGGGACGATGTATTCGCTTTGTGCCGGTGTGGCGCTCAGGCCGGGATGCGGGTCTAGGCTGCGGATGAGATCCAACGCCTGGTGCAGTTCGACTTCGGTTGCGCCGACTTTGCGGGGAGTGAGTTTCTGTTCGGCAAGTTCATCGAAGTGGGTTTCGATCAGGCGTAAGGCAAGCGCGACATGCGCCGCATTGGGCAGGCGATCCAGTTGCAAATACAGCGCTTCTTGTAGGTCGCGTGCGAACAGGCCGGCAGGATCGAGTCCTTGCAAGAACTCAAGCATGGCTTCGGCTTCGCCCTCTGCCAATTCAAAGTCTAAGCTGGCCTGTAGTGCGGCAGGATCGAATGCAATCCGGCCGTCGCCATCCAGAGCATCCAGCATGGCGAGGGCGAGGGCATGTGCGCGCGGCTCAAGCGCTTCTGCTTCAATTTGTTGAAGCACTAGATCTTGAAGGCTATTCGCGACTTCTGCGGTTTCCGGTTCGGGTGCGTCACGGAAATCTGTGCTACCTGCGGAGGTCTGCGTCCATGGCTCTTCGGGGTACGCAAAGTCTTCACTCTGCAACTCCGGATCCTCGGGTTGAGCCTGATCGAGATTGAGCTGTTGCTCGCTGTGGCGCTCTTCACTCGCTGTCGATTCGTTTGCGGCATCCTCATGATCGCTTTGCGCGTCAAGTTCGTTTTCTTCGAGGCAGGGATTTTCTTCAAGATGTTTGCGCAGTTCCTCGGCAAGTTCGAGGGTCGGCAGGCTGAGTAGATGAATCGCCTGGCGCATCTGCGCGGTCATGCGCAGTTGTGCGGTTTGCCGTTGCTGTTGGCTGGGCTTCAGCATGAACTAAGCGCGGAAGTTTTCGCCGAGATAGACGCGTCGCACTTCCGGGTGTTTGAGGATGTGGGCGGGTGGGCCTTCTGCAAGTACGTGGCCCGCATGAATGATGTACGCATGATCACAGATATCGAGGGTTTCGCGGACGTTGTGATCGGTGATCAGAATGCCGATGCCACGTTTGGCGAGGTCGCGAATGATGTTCTGGATGTCGAGAACGGAAATTGGGTCGACACCGGCAAACGGTTCATCGAGCAGCATGAAGGCCGGCTCAAGTGCGAGCGCGCGCGCGATTTCGACACGGCGGCGTTCACCCCCCGACAGGCTCATGCCCATGGTGTCGCGGACATGTCCGATGTTGAATTCGTTGAGTAGCTGTTCGAGGCGTTCTTGCTGTTGTTCGCGGCTTAGGTCATTCCGTGTTTGCAACACGGCGAGCAGGTTGTCGCTGACACTCAGTTTTCGAAATACAGAGGCTTCTTGCGGGAGATAACCAATCCCCAGCTGAGCCCGCTTATGCATCGGTGCATGGGTGAGATCGTTCTTGTCGAGGTGAATCCGCCCAGCATCTGCGGGCACCAGTCCAACAATCATATAGAACGAGGTGGTTTTGCCGGCGCCATTGGGGCCAAGGAGACCGACAATCTCGCCGCTCTCAACAAATAGCGAGACATCCTCAACTACGGCACGTTTTTTGTAACGTTTGTGAAGATGATTAGCGGTGAGAATGCTCATGGGGTTGGCCGGGTCGGATTACTTCTTCTTGGGCGGGAGGATGGTGCGGACCTGACCATTGCTATTGAGGCGTGTGGCACGAATTTCACCAGTCTTTAGATTGTAATCAATGCGTTCGCCAAACAATTCGTGCCCGTCTTGCCAGGCATGTGCATTGCCGTGCAGGACCACTCGCTCATCACGGACGAAATATTCCATGCGTTTCCCAGTCGCGTGCAGGGGCGGCTTGTTGGGATCCGTTAGCTGTTGAAAGCGCACCGGTGTTTTGCTGCGACTCTCCGCTTCAGCGTACCGGATGTCTTGGTTGGGATGTTCCGCCCGCATCCAGTCGCTCCAAATGTTCATGCTGCCCTGACGGTAATGCACATCTCCGGTGTAGATGCTGTAGCCCTGTTGTTCTTGGAACTCAGAGTTTTGCCCGGTGATTTCGATGGGTTGATCTCGATCTTCCGGAAGTGCGTTTGCATTCGTGCCAATCGCGGCGAAGATGAGAAGCGTGAGTGAGAAGGTACGCATGGGAACAGTTTAGGGGATCGGCTTCGCGGGTGTGGGTTTCTTCGGTTCAAAGATGCTGCGCACATCGTTCAGCACTTTGACCGACCCGGTATCAAACCAGGCCTGCGCGCCGACTCCAGTCACATGCGCAGTCTCGGTTTTCAGGCGAGCGAAGACGTCGGTTTCGGCGTAATCGCGATCGGGGAAGACCCACAGGCGCTCGGTTTCAAGGTGGGTATAACGATCTCCGTCGGGACGGAAGTCACGGTCGATGATCACGTTGCCGGTCAGTAAGATCTTTTCGCTACCGTTCCAAGTTTCGCCGGTGTCTGCGCGAACATGCCAAGGCGGTGGCTCAATTCCATTACGCCAGGTTGTAGGGTCAGTACTGTAGATGCGCATGCGTGGTTGGGTTAGAAAATTGCGGTCGCCTTGTTCAAAGTGGACCATCTTTTCACCTTCCAGGACACGACTACGACGCCCCTCAAGGTCGAATTGCGTTTGGGTGAAGTTCTCAAGGCGGTAATCGGGGCTGGCATTCGGGTCGCCACCTTCGCTTGGGCGTAGGCCTTCGAAGTAATTCAGTAAGACCCAGCTACCGAGGGTCAACAACGCAAGGAACAGGACAGCGAGACGTTGCTCCATGTCGGTTTATTGCAAGTAATGCCCGAGCGCGGCATCCAAGCTGCCTTGAGCTTGCATGATCATTTCGCACACATCGCGTACTGCTCCACGACCTCCGCCCTGCGGTGTCGTCCAATGCGCATGTTGCTTCACCAAGGCATGTGCGTCTTGCACGGCAATGGCGAGTCCAACCCGGGTCAAAATCGGCAGGTCGACGACATCGTCACCAACATAGGCGACTTGTTCTGCCGCAAGTCCGATTTCTTTGAGTAATGCTTCGAATGCTGGCAGCTTTTCCCGCTGCCCCTGATAGACATGGGCAACGCCTAGGTTCTCCATGCGATGTTTGACCACCTCAGACCGGCGCCCGGTGATGATGGCTATGGGAATGCCGGCATCTTGCAGCATGCGCATGCCATGACCATCACGCGAGTTAAACATTTTGTATTCCTGGCCATCATCACCAAAGAACAAGCCGCCATCGGTTAGAACGCCATCTACATCCAGCACCAGTAGGCGGATTTGTTTGGCGCGTGCAGTCAGATCTTGCATAAATCAGTTTCGCTTTTGGTTTGGAGGCGCTACACCACGCGGGCGTGAACCAGGTCCAGCATATTCAGTGCGCCAACAAGGCGTCCTTCTGAGTCGGTTACCAATACGCCATTGATGTTGCGTGATTCCATCGTACGTAATGCTTCTTCGGCCAACTGCGTAGCTTGTAGGCTGGTCGGATTACGCGTCATCACGGCAGAGATGGTGGTGGACTGTAAGTCCGTGCCTTGATCAAAACAGCGACGCAGGTCGCCATCGGTGAAGACGCCGAGGACCTTATGGTCAGTGTCGACAATTGCGGTCATCCCCAGACGTTTGCGTGTCATCTCCAACACGGTTTCGCGCAAGCTGGCGTTTTCATCCACGGCCGGTAAGGCGTCGCCACTGTGCATGATGTCGCCAACGTGCAGCAGTAAGCGCCGGCCTAGCGCTCCGGCGGGGTGTGAGCGCGCGAAGTCTTCCGCAGTGAAGCCGCGGCTTTCGAGTACGGCAACCGCAAGTGCATCACCCATGGCGAGGGTCGCAGTGGTGCTCGAAGTTGGTGCGAGGCCGAGCGGGCAGGCTTCTTCTTTGACGCTGATGTCGAGATGAACATTGGCATTGGTTGCGAGCGTTGATTGCGGTCGTCCCGTCATCGCGATCAGCGGCACGCCAAGGCGTTTGATGATCGGGAGGATGGTCAAGAGCTCATCGGTCTCGCCAGAGTTGGATAGTGCAATCACAACATCTTGGTCGGTGATCATGCCGAGGTCGCCATGGCTGGCCTCGCCCGGATGAACAAAGAAAGAGGGTGTTCCGGTGCTCGCCAATGTTGCTGCGATTTTGTTGCCGATGTGGCCAGATTTGCCCATCCCGGTCACCACTACGCGCCCTGTGCATTGCAGTAGAAATTCACAGGCTTGCACAAAGCCCTCATTCAGTCGCGCACTTAAGGTGCGTACCGAATCGGCTTCGTTCTCGAGAACGGCGCGGGCGAGATCAAGCAGCTTGGTGGGATTCATAGAGGAAATTGTTGTATCAGGATGGGACGACTGTCGAAATATACAGGAACCATAAATATGCGCCGAACCCGCTAAGCAGCAGCAGACCTTGCAGGATGGCGACCATGCGTCGACGGCTATTGAGCATGACAATGCCAAGGAAGAACAAGGTCATAGCAATCATCACGGGATAGTCGCGTTGCATGATGCCAGCCTCTAGGACGCTAGGTGCGAGCAATGCGGGCAGGCCGAGTACTCCCAACAGGTTGAACAGGTTGGAGCCGATCAAGTTGCCGATGAGCATTTCTTGTTCGCGCCGCATGGCTGCAGCAACCGAGGCGGCCAGTTCGGGCAGGCTGGTGCCGATGGCGACGACCGTGAGGCCGATCACCAATTCACTGATCCCATAATGGCTGGCGATTTCTGTGGCGCCCCAAACGAGCCCGCGCGCCGAGGCGACGAGCAAGAGTAGCGCCCCCAGCGTCCAGATCAGGTGGTATTTGAGGCTATGTGGGTCACGTTTCTCCGCGACTTCGCGCGCGATTTCTTGTTCGAACTTGTCCTCCGGATGCGCTTCGCTGCGCGCACTGCGAAGCATCCAAAGCAAAAACAACACCAAACCCAGAAGCAAAATCAGTCCATCTAAGTGGCTGAGGTGGTTGTCGAGCATCAGCAACCAGCCACCGGCCATAGCGCCGAGCAGAATGGGAAATTCGCGGCGCAGTGTGCGTGATTCGCCATGCACCACGGTGAGCAGCAAGGTAAAGCCGAGGACCAGGCCGATGTTGGTGATGTTGGAGCCGAGCGCATTCCCAATCGCGATGCCGGGTGCGTTGTCGAGCGCGGCGAGGAGGGAGACTAATAATTCAGGTGCGCTGGTGCCAAAGCCCAGGATGGTCATGCCGATGATCATCGGTGCGACGCGAAGCTGAAGAGCGATGGCGGCAGCGCCATCGACAAAGCGGTCTGCGGACAGCGCCAGCACAATCAGGCTGATTACCAAGACCACGACGGGGAGGAACAACGGAAAAGATGCGAGCATGAGTTTTCGGTTCGGCCAAAGATTGTGTACGGCTTTGTCTAAAGGCCGCATGGTACCGAAGCTTGCGGACCGCTGCCCGTGTTCTTGTAGCGACAGCGCAGCACGGCTTGGGTAAGCTGCCGCGATGGACATTGGGACTTGGGGTTGGCCCGCAGGAGAGCTTGCGGACGCACTGTATCCGCCGGATCTTCCGGAGGAGTGGCGCGTTGGCTTTTTCAGCGGCTTGTTTCGCTGTGTGACGCTGCCTGCAGAGCTTTGGCGGGCAGCGGATGCTGAGGCCTGGGCGGAATGGCTAGCTGAGGTCCCGGAGAATTTTGGTTTTTACTTGGAGCAGGGTGGGGCCAGTGCGGCGGAATTGGCCACAGCCGCGGTGACGTTGGGGTCCTTGCTGCATGGTGTGTTGCTGGAACCACCTTTTGCCTCTGGGGTTGCCAGAGCGCCTGGGCAAGAGGCCCTGACGCAGTTGCCGCAAGCACTCAAACTCTGGCCTGTGGCGCTATCGAGGGATGATCCGTTGGCCCAGGCTGGCGTGCGTGTTTGGTCGCCGCAGGCATTTTCTGTGGTCGCGGCGAGTTCAGCAGCTGAGTTTCAGGCCGAGATCATGGATAATGCGCAGTCTTTGTTGCGCAGCGAAGATGAAGCCAGCCCGCAAGCTTATGCCTGTCTTGGGCTGTGTCGCTTGCCCGCGCGAGATGGGGTGACTGACTGGAGTCCGCTGCAGTTGCGACGGATCTTGGAAGCTGCGGCTGCACGACGCGTTTGTGCCGTGGTGGTGACATCGGGCGCCGAGGCGCTGACGGTGATGCGTCAACTCGAAACCCTTTCTGGCTTGATGTCGGTCTGATGGGTTTGTGAATACGAATTTTTGATTTTGCTTGTTGGAGTTTGATTTGTCGGATAGCGCTCCCAATTCGAAAGAAGCCTCAGCTAATGATGTGTTGGTGCGTGTGCGCGGCCTGCATTTCGCACGTGGTTCACGGCCGATCTTTCGTGGGGTCGATCTCGACATTCAGCGCGGCAAGGTGGTTGCGATCATGGGCCCAAGCGGCACCGGCAAGACTACCCTGCTGAAGTTGATCGGCGGGCAGCTGCGTCCGAGCCAAGGCAGTATTGAGATTCAGGGGCAGTCAGTGCCGGATCTGCGCCGTGGTGAATTGTTTGAGTTGCGCAAGCGCATGGGTATGTTGTTCCAGAGTGGCGCGTTGTTGACCGATTTAACGGTTTTCGACAATGTTGCTTTCCCGCTACGCGAGCACACGAATTTGCCCGAGTCGATGATTCGCGATTTGGTGTTGATGAAGTTACATGCAGTGGGTCTACGTGGCGCGCATAAGCTGATGCCTAGCGAGCTGTCGGGTGGCATGGCGCGTCGTGTTGCGATGGCGCGCGCGATTGCGCTCGATCCGATGATGATCATGTACGACGAGCCCTTCACTGGGCAGGACCCCATTTCTATGGGTGTCTTGGTCAAGCTGATTCGCGAGCTGAATGACGCGCTTAATCTGACCAGCATCATTGTTTCTCATGATGTCGCCGAAACGGCGTCGATTGCGGATTACATCTATCTGATCTCGGATGGGATTGTGGTGGGCCAAGGCACGCCCGATGAATTGCGCACCAAGGGTTCGAAGTGGAGCGATCAGTTCCTGCAAGGGCTGCCTGATGGCCCAGTGCCGTTCCACTATCCAGCCCCGGATTACCGCGAGGATCTGCTCGGAGTGCGCGCATGAACAATCCGATTCGCAGCCTTGGTCGCAAGGGTCTCGGCTTCTTCGAGCGCCTTGGGCGTGGGCATTTGTTCTTGCTAGCGACGCTGCGTGGCGTGCCCTCGCTGTTGCCGCGGATTGGTCTCGTGATTCAGCAAATGTTCTCCATTGGCGTGTTGTCTTTAGTGATCATTTTGGTTTCGGGCCTGTTTGTCGGCATGGTGTTGGGTTTGCAGGGCTACAACACCTTGGTGGATTTCGGTGCCGAAGAATCGCTCGGCGTGGTGGTTGCCCTTTCGCTGGTGCGTGAACTGGGTCCAGTCGTGACGGCACTGTTGTTTGCTGGGCGTGCTGGATCTGCGCTAACGGCTGAGATTGGTCTGATGAAGGCTACTGAGCAGCTTTCCGGCATGGAGATGATGGCGGTGGATCCTATGAAGCGGGTGATTGCGCCGCGTTTCATTGGTGGTTTTTTATCGATGCCCTTGCTCGCAGCCATCTTTAGTGCCATGGGTGTCATGGGTGGCTGGTTTGTTGGCGTTGGCTTGTTGGGCGTTGATGAAGGTTCATTTTGGTCGCAAATGCAATCGAGCGTCGACTTTGAGGAAGACATCCTGAATGGTGTGATCAAGAGCGTTGTGTTTGGTTTTGTTGCCGCTTGGATTGCCTTGTACGAGGGCTATGATGCGATTCCGACTTCGGAAGGCGTCAGCCGCGCGACGACGCGCACCGTGGTGCACACCTCCTTGGCGGTGTTGGGCCTGGATTTTGTTTTGACCGCACTGATGTTCGGTGCCTGATTTACGTAACTGAGGATTTCGACATGATGCAAAGTCGAGCCGTAGAAATTGTGGTGGGATTGTTCATTGCCGCAGGTCTTGCTGCGCTCTTTATGCTGGCCATGAAGGTCAGCAACTTGAGTACGTTTGATACCAGTGACGGCTACACGCTGAAGGCGCGCTTTGATGCAATCGGTGGTTTGAAAGTGCGCGCGCCGGTCACCGTTGCAGGTGTGAAGGTGGGCCGCGTAAGTGCTATCGAATTGGATGGGCAAGACTTTCGTGCGCTCGTGACGCTCTCGCTGAGCGCTGAGGCCTTGCCTTTGCAGCAGGTGGATGCGCGGGGTGAGCCGGTTGAGGTGGCAGCGGCAGGTACGGGTTGTTCTAAGCCGAAAGCTGCGGATGGCTGTGTGACCTCGCTCTATGACGATGCCTCTGCAAGCATTCTTACGGCAGGCTTGTTGGGTGAGCAATATGTTGGGATTGAGCCGGGCGGCGGCGGTATGCGTTTTCTACAGCCGGGTGATGAGATCCGTATGACCCAGTCTTCCATCGCATTGGAGCAGATCATTGGTCAGTTCCTGTTCAGTAAGGCTGATGATGCCAAGTAATTTGATGATAAATATGAGCCTAATCAATCGACTGACTCTGCATGGCTGGCTTGCGCTGATCTTGCTGGGCGCTGGTTTCATGCACGCCTCCACAGCGCATGCCGAGTTGGCGCCAGACCAAATGATCCAGGGCGTTACCGACCGCGTGTTGCAACGACTGAAAGTAGAAAAGTCGGAGTTGGATGCGCATCCGGAGCGGGTATATGCCTTTGCTAATGAATTGGCGGATGAGTTCATCCTGCCGCATTACGATTTTGAAGGGATGTCACGTTGGATTCTCGGACGCAATTGGCGTAGCGCGAACGAAGAGCAGCGTTTGCGCTTCCAAGATGAATTCCGGCATATGCTGGTCAACACGTATGCGACGGCGTTGCTGAACTATAGCGATCAAGAGATTGTCTTCCTTCCTTATCGCCCTGATCCGAATGATGATCAGCGTGCTTTGGTGCGCGCAGAATTCCGCCCTTCTGGTGCGCCCGCGATACCAATTGTGTACAGCCTGCATCGTGCCAGTGAGGGCTGGAAGGTCTATGACGTTGCGATTGATGGGATTAGTTTGGTGACGACGTATCGTTCGGGCTATGCCACAGAAATTCGTAATCATGGTATAGACGGGCTGCTGCAGAAAATGGCCGACAAAAATCGCAGTCAGGCAGCGGCGCAAGCGGTGGTATCAAACCAATGACTCTTTCATCTGTAGCCGACGACGCACCTGCACAAATCGAGGAATTGGGTGAGGGTCGCTTCCGGATTTCTGGAAGCTTGAGTTTCGCAAATGCGCGCGCGGTGTTGTTGGCAAGTCGTCGCAGTTTTCGCGGCGCACCGGCGTTGGATATTGATCTCTCGGCTGTGGCGCGTGCGGACAGCGCTGGCTTGTCGTTGTTGGTGGAATGGTCTCGAGTTGCTCAAGCGGCAGGTCAGGCCCTGACGATCCGAAATGCGCCTGTGCAATTGCGTTCCATGGCGAGTTTGGTTGGAGTCGAAGCTCTTCTCGGTCTCGCTGCCGCTTAAGGGCCGGCGCCCATCGCGTGACGGCTTGCTTATTCGGCCATGACTTTCGCAGTTTCAGTTGCAGCGTTACACAAGCGCTATCCCAATGTGCATGCGCTGCGCGGCATTGATCTAGACATCCATCAAGGTGAATTCTTCGGTTTGCTCGGGCCAAACGGAGCAGGCAAATCAACGCTGATTAATGTGCTTGCGGGGTTGGTTAAGCCGAGTAGTGGTTCAGCGGCAGTGTTGGGGCATGACGTACAGCGTGACTATCGCGCAGCACGTTTAAGTCTCGGGGTGGTGCCGCAAGAGCTGCTTTACGATCCATTCTTTCGTGTGCGTGAGATGCTGCTGCTGCAAGCTGGCTACTTTGGTCTGGGTCGGAGTAGTCATGCTTGGGTCGATGAACTGATGGAGCGTCTGCACCTCAGCGACAAGGCCGAAGCCAGTCTGCAAAGTCTGTCTGGCGGCATGAAGCGACGTGTGTTGATTGCCCAGGCCTTGGTGCATCGGCCGCCGGTGATTGTGTTGGATGAGCCAACGGCGGGGGTAGATGTCGCCTTACGTCAGGGCTTGTGGCAGCTCACCCGCGAATTGCATCGCGAGGGCCATACTATCATCTTGACCACCCATTATCTGGAAGAGGCGGAGTCGTTGTGTGACCGCATAGCGGTATTGGCAAAGGGAAGTATTGCTGCGTTAGATCGCCAATCAGCTTTGATTGCGCGTCATCCATGGCGTATTGCGCAGTTATCCCTAACGCACGAACAAGCGCTACCTGCTGCATTACAAGTGCATGTGCTCCGACGGGATGCGCGGCGCGTATTGCTGCGAGTCGCACGCAGCGCAGATGCTGAGGCGCATCTTTGTGCATTAGTGCAGCAGGTTGGTTTGGCGGACCTCGCCTTGCAAATTCGCGAGCCCACCCTAGAGGAAGTGTTTATTGAATTATTGGATGCTTCTGCGCGTGCAGCGGAGGTTACCGCGTGAAGACAATGCGATTTAATGCGGTGGGATTCCTCACGCTATTGCGTAAAGAGGTGTGGCGATTCTTGAAAGTGGGTGTACAAACCGTACTTGCGCCGGTGGTCACAACTTTGCTCTATCTCTTGGTTTTCGGCCATGTGTTGGAAGATGCGCTGCCGCTACAAGAAGGCCTCCGTTATGGTCAATTTTTATTGCCCGGTTTGATTTTGATGGCCTTGGCGCAGAATGCTTTTGCCAATTCCTCATCAAGCCTCATTCAGTCAAAAATGAANGGCAATATCGTGTTCGTGTTGTTGGCGCCGATCTCTGCGTTTGAGTTTTATCTTGCATTCACGCTTGCTGCAGTCCTGCGCGGCTTGGCAGTGGGGATTGCGTTGTGGTTGGTTGCATGGCCATTGATTGATGTGCCGCTTGTGCATCCGCTAGAAGCGTTTGGCTTCGCTGCGGTGGCAAGTGCTGTTTTGGGTTCATTAGGAATTCTCGCCGGCGTATATTCCGACAAATACGATCACCTCGCTGCGTTTCAAAACTTTTTGATTGTTCCGCTCACCTTTCTTTCTGGAGTGTTCTATTCCATCGAATCCTTGTCACCATTTTGGCAAGCCGTGTCGTTCTGGAATCCGATGTTCTATTTAATCGATGGCTTCCGTCATGCGTTGCTGGGCATTTCCGATGTGAATCCATTGCACGCTTGGGGCGTAGCCTTGTTCAGTTGGGCTTTGTTGGCTGTGCTGTGCCTGCGCATGCTGCAAAGCGGCTACAAATTGCGTAACTAGTCGGCGCTGTCTATATGGATCGTCTATTAATTCGTGGTGGAGTCGCTTTGCAGGGAGAGGTGGTGATTGCCGGGGCAAAGAACGCCGCATTACCCATTCTTGCTGCGACCTTGTTGACGGAAGAAGCGGTTTGTATCGACAACGTTCCGCAGTTGAATGATGTCAGCACCATGATGGCACTGCTGGGTGAAATGGGGGTGCGCTTTACTCTGGATGAACAGATGCGGGTGCATGCACAAGCGGCCAGCGATATCCGTTGTGTGGCGCCCTATGATTTAGTGCGACGAATGCGTGCTTCGATCTTGGTGTTGGGCCCGCTACTGGCACGCTTTGGCAGGGCTGAGGTGTCGTTGCCAGGCGGTTGTGCGATTGGCGATCGCCCGGTGAATCTGCATCTTGAAGGGCTGCGCGCGCTCGGCGCGACGATTGAAGAACGCGATGGCAACATCGTGGCGCAAGCGCCCCGCCTGCGGGGTGCGCGTTTTGTCTTCGACAAGGTAACGGTGACTGGCACCCAGAACTTGTTGATGGCCGCGACTTTGGCGGAGGGCGAAACGGTTCTGGAAAATGCAGCGCGCGAGCCTGAGGTTACTGATCTTGTACATTTATTGCAGCGCATGGGTGCGCAGATTGAAGGCGTGGGTACGGATTGTCTGCGCATTCAGGGCAAGCCTGCTTTACACGGTACGGGTGATGTTACGCATCATGTCTTGCCCGATCGTATTGAGACGGGAACCTATCTGATCGCCGGCGCCATTACCCGCGGGCGAGTGCGCGCGACCCACACGCGCTCTGATTTGCTGGATGCGGTCTTGCAAAAATTGCGCGAGAGCGGTGCACAGGTGACGCAGGGCGAAGATTGGATCGAGGTCGATGCCACACAAGCCGCACTGAAGGCAGTAAACGTGCGCACAGCGCCGTATCCAGCCTTCCCAACCGACATGCAGGCACAATTTGTCGCGTTGAATGCGGTTGCCAAGGGAGTCGGTACGGTGGTCGAGACCGTATTCGAAAATCGCTTCATGCATGTGCCGGAGTTGCGCCGGATGGGCGCACAGATCAAGCTGGAAGGCCATGCGGCGGTGATTGAAGGACGTGATGCCTTGGTCGCGGCGCCGGTAATGGCGAGTGATTTGCGTGCTTCCGCGAGCTTGGTGTTAGCGGCGTTGGTCGCAGAAGGGGAAACTGCGGTCAACCGCATTTATCATATCGACCGCGGATACGAGACGATTGAAGACAAATTGAGCCGATTGGGTGCGCAGATTCAGCGCGTACCCAGCTAGCAGGCGAGAAACGGAAATAGCATGGCGGACTTGACCATTGCCCTGTCCAAGGGGCGCATCTACAAAGACACGCTGCCCTTGTTGGCGGAAGCCGGCATTGTGCCGTTAGAAGATCCAGAGACCAGCCGCAAGCTGATCATCGAGACCTCGCGCCCGGGCGTGCGTGTGGTCGTGATTCGTGCAGCCGATGTGCCGACCTTCGTTGAGCATGGTGCGGCCGATTTGGGTGTTTCAGGCAAAGATGTGTTGATGGAAAATCCATCCAATGGTTTGTATGAACCGTTGGATCTTGAGATCGCGCGTTGCCGCTTGATGGTGGCTGCACCGGTGAATTCGACGGCACCTTCTGGGCGTTTGCGTGTGGCGACCAAATACATCGAAACCGCGCGGCGTTGGTATGCAGCGCGTGGTGAACAAGTCGAGTTAATCAAACTGTATGGCTCCATGGAATTGGCGCCACTGGTCGACCTGGCGGATTGCATCGTTGATTTGGTTGAAACGGGGAATACGCTTAAGGCCAACGGTCTCGAGCCGCGCGAAACGATTGCGCACATCAGTTCGCGTCTGGTGGTGAATAAAGCCTCAATGAAAATGAAGCACACAGAAATCCAGCCACTATTGGAAGCATTAGGGCGTGCAGTTGTTGCCCGTCGTGCGGAGAAGGCGGCATGAAGATGCGTCGTTTGAATTCGCAGGATGCTGGTTTTCAGCAACAACTAGACGAGCTGTTGGCGTGGGAATCGGTGTCGGATGCTAAGGTTCAGCAAACCGTACGCGAGATTTTGGCAGATGTACGCACGCGCGGTGATGCGGCGTTGCTCGAATACACGGCGAAGTTCGATCGTTTGACAGTCAATAGCTTTGCGGAGCTCGAAATCCCACAAGCGCGTTTGCAGCAAGCCTTGACCGGGTTGAGTGCCGTGCAGCGTGAGGCGCTGGAGTTTGCTGCCGAGCGTGTGCGCAGTTATCACGAGCATCAGCGCAGCGAATCGTGGACCTATACCGAAGCCGATGGCACCGTGCTGGGGCAACAAGTGACGCCGTTGGATCGCGCCGGTTTGTATGTGCCGGGTGGCAAGGCTGCCTATCCATCTTCGGTGTTGATGAATGCCATTCCTGCCAAGGTAGCGGGTGTGCGTGAATTGATCATGGTGGTGCCGACACCGGGCGGTGAGGTGAATGAGCTGGTGTTTGCGGCGGCGGCTGTCGCGGGTGTTGATCGCGTGTTCGCGATTGGTGGCGCACAGGCTGTAGCAGCGCTGGCCTATGGCACGCAGACCGTGCCGCAAGTCGACAAGATTGTGGGGCCGGGCAATATTTATGTGGCGACCGCTAAGGGCATGGTGTTTGGTGCGGTAGGTATCGACATGATTGCGGGACCGTCCGAGATTCTCGTGATCTGTGATGGTCAGACCGATCCCGATTGGATTGCCATGGACTTGTTCTCGCAAGCCGAACACGATGAAGACGCGCAGTCGATTCTGCTCTGTCCCGATGCGCCCTTCATCGATGCGGTNGAAGCCAGTATTCAAAAGCTGTTANCGGACATGCAGCGCAAAGACGTGATTGAGGTGTCTTTGCGTGAGCGCGCAGCGCTAATTCAAGTGCGCGATCTGGCAGAGGCTGCGCAGGTATCGAATCACATTGCGCCGGAGCACCTCGAATTGTCGGTGGAAGATCCGCGGGTCTTGTTGCCGCAGATTCGACATGCCGGTGCGATCTTTATGGGTCGGCACACGCCGGAAGCGGTCGGCGATTATTGCGCGGGCCCGAATCATGTCTTGCCGACCTCACGTACGGCACGGTTCTCGTCACCTTTGGGAGTCTATGACTTCCAAAAGCGTTCCAGCCTGATTCAGGTCTCGCCGCAGGCGCAGGCTTTGTTTGCGAACGCCTCAACGCTGGCGCGGGGTGAAGGTCTTGAGGCACATGCGCGTTCGGCGGAGTATCGGATGGACGATTCATCTCGGAAAGGCGGCTAAGCGATGAGTCGCTTCTGGCATCCGCGCGTTGCTGGGCTGACACCGTATGTGCCGGGCGAGCAGCCCAAGCTGGGCCGCGCGCTGACCAAGCTCAATACCAACGAAAATCCATACCCGCCGTCGCCCAAGGTATTGGATGCGATTCGTGCTGCGACGAATGACAGTCTGCGGCTCTATCCCGAACCAACGTCAAGTGAACTGCGTCAGGCGATTGCGGATTACTACCGTGTTGCTCGCGAACAGGTGTTTGTCGGCAACGGTTCGGATGAGGTCCTGGCCTTTGTTTTTCAGTCCTTGTTTCGTGCCGATGCGCCACTGTTATTCCCGGATATCTCCTACAGCTTTTACCCGGTCTATGCCGCTTTATATGAAGTGCCAACCGAAGTCGTTCCGCTTAATCAAGACTTTGCGATTGATCTTGCGGATTACCGTCGCTCGAATGGTGGGATTATTTTTCCGAACCCAAACGCACCGACTGGAATGCTGCTCGCCCTCGATGCGATTGAAGCTTTGCTGAAAGACAACACTGACAGCGTGGTTGTGGTGGATGAGGCCTACATCGACTTTGGTGGTGAAAGTGCGATTGGTCTGGTGAATCGCTACCCAAACCTGTTGGTGACGCAATCTTTCTCGAAGTCGCGTTCACTCGCAGGACTGCGCCTTGGATTTGCGATCGGTCATGTCGACTTGATCGATGCCTTGGTGCGGATTAAAGATAGTTTCAATTCCTATCCCATTGATCGGCTTGCGAGCGCAGGCGGGATTGCGGCGATACAGGATGCGGTGCATTTTGAACAAACGCGCCAGCAAGTGATTGCCTCACGTGAAGAGGTAGTTGCAGGCTTGCAGGCGTTTGGGTTCGAGGTCTTACCATCAGCCGCAAACTTTGTATTTGTACGTCATCCACAACATGATGCGGCACGCCTGATGCAGGCTTTGCGCGATGAAGCCGTGATCGTGCGGCATTTTAACAAGCCCAGAATTGATCAGTTCTTGCGCATTACCATCGGCACGCCGCAAGAAAACGCGGCACTATTGTCGGCAGTAAAGACAGCTTTAGCCTGAGAGATTTAAGAATCGCGCGGGCGTGCCACGCTGCGCAGGTTCCACTGTTGCCTCTTGCCGTCACGAAGGCCGTGCAGCATAAAACTAACTCCGGGCGTTTTAGCCAATACCCAACCGTGCAAGTCGTGGCTCTCGTTGAGTTTTTGTGTGCGGCCATCAAGCTCAAGTTCAGTCAAGATGTCTCCCGGTAATAGCCCTGCGGCTTGCGCCGGGCTATCGCGATAGATGCCGGTAACCACAATGCCCTGTTTGAGCTTCACTCCGAATGCGTCAGCTAATTCACTCGTGAGATCTTGCGTCTCTACCCCAATCCAGCCGCGCACGACATCACCGGTTTGAATGATTTCTTGCAAGACGTCCCGAGCGATCTGTGCCGGAATGGCGAACCCAATGCCGTGCGATGCGCCGGACTTGGAGAAAATCGCGGTGTTGATGCCGATCAGTTGTCCATAAGCATTGATGAGTGCACCACCTGAATTCCCTGGATTAATCGCAGCATCGGTTTGAATGAAGTTTTCCAGTGGGCTGATGCCGAGTTGGGAGCGACCAGTTGCGCTGACGATCCCCATTGTCACGGTTTGCCCAACCCCAAATGGATTGCCAATGGCCAGTACGACATCACCTACGGCGAGTGGCTCTGACTCGCCAAATGGAATTGGAGTCAGATCACTTTGCTCGATTTTAAGCACCGCAAGGTCTGTGTCTGCGTCATGACCAATCACCCGTGCTCGGAAGGTTTCACCATTCTGCAACCCGATTTGAATTTCGTCGGCACCATCGATGACGTGGAAGTTGGTGAGGATGTAGCCATCGCGACTAACGATGACACCGGAGCCCAAGCTGGTTTGTAGGCGCTGTCGCGGTGTACCGCGTAGGGCGTCGCCAAAGAAGCGTTGGAACAGAGGATCATCAAACAAGATACGCGGCCGTTCGGTCACAACCTTGGCAGTATGGATGTTGACTACGGCGGGTGCAGCGCGCTGCACAGCTGCCGAGTAAGACACCGGGCCTTGATTCGGTAGCAGAGCGGGTGCCGATTCTTGTCGGATTTCCACTTCCTTAATGATGGGCGTGCGCAGGCTGTCCAGTACTTCGCGCATCCAATCGGGGCGCAACACCAGTACTACAAAAATCAGCATCAAGCCAAGCGTGAGGAGCTGGAACAAGGGGAATCGGAAGCGTGCCATGGTGCAATGATAGACTGTACCGATGATCCATCGCGACGCTTTGACAACCTACCTAGAAGAGGCGCTTTCCCTGTCTCGCTTTGCAGACTACGCACCGAATGGGTTGCAGGTCGAAGGTAAACCGGAGGTCCAGCGCTTAGCGGTTGCTGTGACAGCAAGTCAAGCAGTGCTTAATGAAGCGATTGCTTGGGGTGCCGATGCCTTGTTGGTGCATCACGGTTGGTTCTGGAAGGGTGAGAGCCCCATCTTGCGTGGTCCACGCAAACGACGTATTGCGACGTGTTTGTCTGGCGACCTCAACTTGTTCGCTTATCACTTGCCTTTGGATGTCCATCGAACATGGGGGAATAACGCNGGTTTCGGGGATCTGATCGGCGTCGAGGACATCCAGATGCATGATTGGAAGGGCGTGCCGGATCTACTTTGGCAAGCGACCTTACGTGAAGCCGTTACGCTCGAGGCATTTGCCGCGCGCTTGCACCAGGATTTGGATCATGTGCCGCAAGTGATTNCAGCATCGACGGGCTCGCCCACAGTGCGCTCGNTGGCGTGGTGCACGGGTGCAGCGCAAGACGCGCTCGAGGATGCGGCAGCGTTGGGCGTGGATGCATTTCTATCGGGCGAAATTTCGGAGCGCACGGTGCATCTTGCGCAAGAGTTGGGTGTTCATTATTTGGCTTGTGGCCACCATGCTAGCGAGCGTTTCGGTGTGGAGCGCTTGGGGGCGCATTTGGCACAGCAATTTGATCTCGATCTGCGTTTCTTCGATCAGGTGGTCCCTGTCTAGGAAAGCCATATAAAACAGTGAGTTGGGTTCTTAGTGCGTCTCGCGCATTGTCCTGACAAGTCTATTAGTTTATTGCCGTATTACTACAAAACCGATTTCTGACTGTGCTAGCATCCGCGCTCCCGCCGTGGGCCTGTCTGCCGGATGAGCGCGAGTTCGTGTCTTCGCCCGCTCAATGACCCATGAAAATCAATGCGATGCGGGCAACTCAAGCCTTGTACTGAACCCCTGCAGGCCATGAATGTCTTCATGGTTCTAAGGTGTGTTTACTTCGGGGCTTGTACGGCAATCAGTTTTGGAGATTCGGATGAGCACGGATGCTGTGGATCTGAGCAAACGTCGTTTCCTCACCAAGGCGACAACCGTCGTTGGTGGAATTGGAGCGGCTTTCGTTGCGGTACCTTTTGTCACGTCCATGACCCCGAGTGCGCGCGCGCAAGCCGCAGGTGCACCGGTTGAAATTGACATCGGCAAGATGGAACCGGGTCAATTGGTTACTGTGGAATGGCGCGGCAAGCCCGTTTGGATTGTGCGTCGTACTGAAGAAGCGCTGAAGAATCTCGCGACCTTGGAAGATCAGTTGCGTGATCCGCAGTCTGAAGCTTCCAGTCAGCCGACTTATGCGAAAACACCAACTCGTGCATTCAAAGACGAATACTTCGTTGCGGTAGGCATCTGTACTCACTTGGGTTGTTCGCCAACGTTCCGTCCCGAAATCGCTCCGGCGGATTTGGGCGCTGAGTGGAAGGGTGGTTTCTTCTGCCCATGTCACGGTTCTCGCTTCGACCTCGCGGGTCGTGTGTATCAAGGCGTACCGGCACCGATCAATCTGGAAGTGCCGCCGCATAGTTACCTCAGCGAAACTCGCCTGTTGATCGGCGTTGATCAAGGAGCCGCGTAATGGGACTGAAAGAAACCTCGGCAACCGGAGTTGCAGGTTGGGTTGATCAGCGTTTCCCGCTGCTCAAAGTTTGGAACGAACATTTCGCCCAGTATTACGCGCCGAAGAACTTCAACTTTTGGTACTTCTTTGGCTCGCTCGCACTGGTCGTGCTGGTGCTCCAGATTGTCACCGGCATCTTCCTCACCATGAACTACAAGCCGGATGCAGAGCTCGCGTTTGCATCGGTGGAATACATCATGCGTGACGTTGAGTGGGGTTGGCTGATTCGCTATCTCCATTCCACCGGCGCTTCGGCGTTTTTTGTGGTGGTCTACCTACACATGTTCCGTGGTCTGCTCTATGGCTCGTATCAGAAGCCGCGCGAGTTGATTTGGATCTTCGGCATGGTCATCTATGTTCTATTGATGGCAGAAGCCTTTATGGGCTATCTGTTGCCATGGGGCCAGATGTCCTATTGGGGCGCGCAGGTCATCATCTCCTTGTTCGGTGCTGTGCCGTGGGTGGGTGAAGACCTGGCCTTGTGGATTCGAGGCGACTTCGTGGTATCTGATGCGACGCTGAACCGCTTCTTTGCCTTCCATGTGATCGCGTTGCCATTAGTGCTGGCCTTGCTCGTGTTCTTGCACATTGTTGCACTGCACACCGTGGGCTCGAACAACCCTGACGGCGTTGAAATCAAGGATAAGAAAGATGCCAACGGCAATCCGCTCGACGGAATTCCGTTCCATCCGTATTACACCGTGAAGGACATCGTTGGCGTGGTCGTCTTCTTGATGTTCTTCTCCATCGTGGTGTTCTTTATGCCGGAATTCGGTGGTTGGTTCTTGGAGAGAGACAACTTCATCCCGGCAGACCCGCTGAAGACCCCGGAGCACATCGTGCCGCTGTGGTACTTCACCCCGTTCTACGCAATTCTGCGTGCGGTGCCGGATAAGTTCGGTGGCGTACTGGGCATGGGTGCAGCGATTGTGGTGTTGTTTTTGCTGCCATGGTTGGATCGTAGTTCCGTGCGTTCTACCCGCTACAAGGGCACCTATTGGCGCGTGGCTTTGACTGTGTTTGTCATTAGCTTTATCGCGCTGGGTTACCTTGGTACGCAGCCAGCAACGCCAACCGCAACCCTGTTTGCGCGCATCTTCACCGTGCTGTACTTCGCATTCTTCTTGTTGATGCCGTGGTATAGCAGTCGCGATACGGTCAAGGCAGTGCCTGATCGTGTGACCACGAAGTAACGGGGAGCTGACATGAAACGTTTTATTCTGCGTTCCGCCTTCTTGGCTGTAAGTCTGGCTGCATCTGCTGCGCAGGCTGCAGGTGGTGGCGCAAAGCTTGAACATGCGCCGATTGATCTTGGCGACAAGGATTCTCTGCAGCGTGGCGCACATTTGTTTGTGAACTACTGCATGAGCTGCCACGCGATTTCCTATATGCGTTATCAGCGTATTGCCGATGACTTGGGTTTTAGCGAAAAAGACATGCGTAAAAACCTGATGTTTGCGGGCGATAAGATCCATGAGCCGATGACCGTTGCGATGCCGGAAGATCAATCGGCGCAGTGGTTTGGTCGCACGCCGCCGGATCTGAGTACAGTTTCACGTTCGCGCGGCAATGACTGGCTCTATACCTACCTGAAGAGCTTCTACCTTGATGATGCGCGTCCTTGGGGCGTGAACAACACTGTGTTCAAAGACGTCGGCATGCCGCATGTCTTGTGGGAACTGCAGGGTTGGCAGAAGCCGGTTGTGCGTAAGGTGAATCTGGCCTATGGCACGAGCAAAGAAGTGACCGAGCTTGAATTGATTGAAGGCACGGGCTCAATGACACCCGCTGAGTACGACCAAGCGATTGGTGATCTGGTGAACTTCATGGCCTACGTCGGTGAGCCGGCGAAGCGCACCCGCCTGATCATGGGCTGGTTTGTACTCGGGTTCCTCGCGATCTTGTTGTTCTTTGCCTATCGGTTGAAGAAGGAATACTGGAAGGACGTTCACTAATGGCAGTTTCGCGTTCGGGCGGCATGGTCTTGTTTTCTGGTTATGCCGACCACCAGAGTCACCGTATTCGCATTGTGATGGCCGAAAAGGACATCACCAGTGAGATCGAATACGTGGACTTGAATCATCCCCGACAGGACTTTCTTGAGCTGAGTCCCTATCAGACGTTGCCGACTTTGGCCGACCGTGATCTGGTGATGTACAGCACGCCGCTGATTATGGAATACCTCGATGAGCGTTTTCCGCATCCGCCGCTGATGCCCGTAGATCCAGTGGCGCGGGCGCGGGCGCGTCTGATGCTCTATCGCATTGAGAAAGAATGGGAGCCGCTGATTGAGACCATCCTCAATGGCACGCCGAAGGCTAAGGCACAAGCGCGCAAAGAATTGCGCGAGGGTCTGATTGTGTTGTCGCCTGCGTTCCTGCAGCAGCCGTTCTTCCTCGCGGATGATTTCGGTATCGTCGATTGCGCCATGGGTCCGATCTTATGGCGTTTGCCGTCCTTCGAAATCAGCCTGCCGTCCTCAGCGAAGGCGTTGCAGAACTACGCCGATCGTCTGTTCTTGCGTCCGGCTTTCCGTATGAGCCTGACGGAGCAAGAGAGGGAATTGCGTGGCTAAAGTGGGTCAGGGCGGGGCCGATGCTCCGCCGCTGTTTCCCTATCTTGCACGTGCGGTCCATGGCTGGATCGTCGATCAAGGTCTGACTCCGTATCTTGCGGCCAATGTGTTTTATCCCGGCGTATCGATTCCACTCGACTATGCTGAGGATGGGCATATCACACTCAATGTCTCGCCAACTGCCACGCGTGGCCTCGAGCTCGGTGAAGAAGGCATCTTCTTTTCTGCGCGTTTTGGCGGTGTCCCGCATGAAGTGTGGGTGCCTTATGGCTCGCTGCAAGCGCTCTATGCGCGCGAGAATCAAGAGGGTGTCTATGTGACCGAAGAGGGCGTGTTGTTCTCGGCGCGTGCGTTGATGCCGGTCCACCCGGATGCCGCAGAACCGAGCAGCGCGCCGAAACCTGCAGGCAAGAAAACATCCAGTCCGCTGCGTAGCGTGGATGCTCAGGATGCAGGGTCGGGTGATGAAGATCCGGACCCATCCACTCCACCCGCAGCGCCGAGTCCGTCAGGTGGTAACCGCCCCAGTCTACGGGTCGTGAAATAGTTCTTATATTTCCTGCTGCAGAGATCAGAGAACTCCGGTCCGCGCGCAGCCCTTCAGTAAAAAACCCGGCTTCGGCCGGGTTTTTTACGCTAGGAGGTGGGTGCGATGGGCAGGCTCTTGCCCGGGTTTAGAATGTTGTTGGGGTCAAAGGTGCGCTTGATGTTGCGCATTAGCTCAAG
>JGI10211J34971_10000075_pt1 | contig 71977 bp, 63 predicted proteins | sample Etolagsediment_FD_34971 | JGI IMG/M metagenome (IMG submission 34971) | reverse complement strand
GGTGGACAGAGAGGGAATCGAACCCCCGACACAAGGATTTTCAGTCCTTTGCTCTACCAACTGAGCTATCTGTCCTGAACGTGGAGACCAATATAGGGAATCACGTATGTAATTTCAAAACAAAAAATGTAAAAAGATCAATCTTCAAAAACCACCCTCTCCATTCCAGCCCGTATGCGTCGAACAACGGCTTCGCGCCCCAGCACCTCGAGCATATGGTACAGGCTCGGTCCAAAACCTACCCCTGACGTAAGGATACGAAGTGGATGAATAAGGAAAGCTGGCTTCTTGCCTAAAGGTGCAACGAACTCCTTGAGCGCAGCTTCTATGGACTCGGCAGTGAACTCATCCAGTGCTTCGAGTACGGTCGTAAAGGCACCAAGAACCTCATTGGTATCCTGAGCCCAGCGTTTTTTGACCGCAGCAGGGTCATACTCTTCCGGATCGAAGTAAAAATAGGACGAGAAGCTTACGAACTCACTTTCGAAGTTCACCCTTTCGCGCATCAATTCAACAACCTCGCCAAGGTAGTCGTCAGATACTATACGGTCGCGATCCATACGTGTCTCTTTCTTCTGGAGCTCATCCTGAAGAAGGGGTTTGATCCGGGCAACGATATCCTCTTGTGGCCTTGATTTGATATACTGCTTTTCGAGCCATGAAAGCTTTTCGATATTGAAGACAGCACCAGCCTTGCCAACCCTTTCGAGTGAAAATTTTCCAATAAGGTCGTCCAGGGAATAGACCTCCTGCTCACTCCCATCGCCTTCGTTCCAGCCAAGAAGAGCAACGAAATTGACAATTGTTTCCGGACTGTACCCTTTTGCAATAAAATCCTCGACCGCGACATCTCCCTGCCGTTTACTCAGCTTTGAGCGATCCGGGTTGAGGAGCAGGGGCAGATGAGCGAACTTTGGTGGCTCCCAGCCGAAAAATTCATACAGCAGCAGGTGTTTGGGCATCGATGATAGCCACTCTTCACCACGGATGATATGGGTGATTTCCATAAGGTGATCGTCAATGACACTGGCAAAATGATAGGTCGGAAAACCATCCGACTTCATAAGCACCTGGTCGTCAACCGTCGATGAATCAAACTCTACAGGGCCGCGAACTATGTCATCGAACATGATCGACACATAATCAGGGACTTTCATCCTGATGACATATGGAGCGCCTTCATCGAGCTTTTTCTGTATTTCACTTCTCGGGATGCTGCCGCCCATATCCTCGGGCAGCCATTTGCGATTGTACTTGGGCTGGATCCCCTGCTTCATCTGAAGTTGACGGTTCTCTTCGAGCTCCTCTGCCGTTGCAAAACAGTAATAGGCATTATGTGCATCAAGCAGCTGTTTGCAGTAACCCGCATAGGTTTCAAGACGTTCAGACTGGCGATACGGCCCGAAATTGCCTCCATGCCGAATGCTTTCATCCGGAGTAAGACCAGAAACCTCGAGCATGTCAAGCAGGCTCACATCCGCACCTTCAACCATTCTTGCCCGGTCGGTATCCTCTATCCTGACAATAAAATCCCCTCCGGCTTTCCTGGCATAAAGGTAATTATAGAGGGCTGTCCTCAACCCGCCCACATGGAGATAACCTGTAGGTGATGGAGCAAACCTGGTTCTGACCCGCTGACCGAGCGCTGTATGCATAAGACTACTCTGTAATGATTCGATGTTAACTGCAGATGACAAATGGGAATGAATTTAAAAAAAAGACGGTGTTATTCCTATTGGCAACCTTTAGGTAAACTTTTTGCGTTTCATGGTAGTTGAACTTTTAATTACTTTTAATAAAGCAAGTTATTCTCGACACCAAACAATAGCCGCAGACTATGGGCAATAATGACCAGCACAAGGAAAAAAAAGGCAGTAAATTCAGGCCTGTTAAAGATGACCAGGGCGAGCCTTCAGGCTGGTTTGGAGGTGGTGATAACCAGACACCTCCCTCTTCAGGCGTACCAAAAATCTTCATCTATGTCCTTATAGGACTTATGGCTGTGTTCATTTTTCAGCGTTTCTTCGCAAGCACTGCCGGCCCGGAGACCTCGTATAACGAGTACCGTAGCATGCTGGAAAAAGGAGGTGTAGCAGCTGTCACAGTCGAGACCTACCCTGACGGATCGGCACTGCTTGCAGTCAGGCTCAGAACGCAGGCCACTGTGCGTATGACCGATGGCTCGACCGTCATGACTGATAATTTTTCCGTAAGGGTTCCAGAGTTTTCACTTGAACAGGCAGAACAGCTTGCCCTGAAAGAGATCGAGGTAAACGTCAGGCCTGGCGGAGACGGCCTGGAGAACTTCCTCATACTCATGGCCCCATGGATAATTTTTGCCTTCATCTACTTCTTTATTTTCAGACGGATGTCAGCGCAAAACGGAGGGGCCCAGAAAAATATCTTCTCTTTTGGCAAAAGCCGTGCAAAATTGATGAGCGATTTTGATGTCAAGGTCAAATTTGAAGATGTGGCCGGGGTAGACGAAGCGGTCGAGGAACTCAAGGAGACAGTGGAGTTCCTGATGAGCCCCGAAAAATTCGAGAAAATCGGGGGCAAGATACCCAAAGGAGTGCTACTGCTCGGCCCTCCAGGCACAGGCAAAACCCTACTCGCAAAAGCAATAGCAGGAGAAGCGCAAGTTCCATTCTTTTCGATTTCAGGAGCTGATTTCGTCGAGATGTTTGTCGGTGTTGGAGCTGCAAGGGTAAGAGACCTCTTTGAAACTGCAAAGAAAAACGCCCCCTGCATTGTCTTCATAGACGAGATAGATGCCGTAGGCCGCAGTAGGGGAGCCGGACTCGGTGGCGGTCATGATGAACGTGAGCAGACCCTTAACCAATTACTGGTAGAGATGGACGGCTTCGCGACGAAAGATAACGTCATCCTTATTGCCGCCACCAATCGACCGGATGTGCTGGACACTGCGCTTCTGAGACCGGGAAGATTCGATCGACAGATTACCATCGACAAACCTGACATCAGGGGACGCGAAGCGATTCTGGCCATCCATGCCCGCAAGACCCCGCTCAGCAAGGAGGTTGACCTGAAGTCAATCGCACAGAGCACACCGGGCTTTTCGGGCGCAGACCTTGCAAACCTGATCAACGAAGCAGCCCTGCTTGCCTCTCGTGAGGGCAGAGAGGACATCTCGACACAGAATTTCGACGATGCTCGCGACAAGATTCTCATGGGGCCTGAACGGCGTAGCATGTATATTTCAGATGCACAGAAAAAAATCACTGCCTACCATGAGTCGGGCCATGTGCTGGTTGCAAAATTCACCGAAGGATCTGATCCTATACACAAGGTCACCATCATTCCGCGAGGCCGTTCCCTCGGGCAAACAGCCTATCTGCCTGTAGAAGACAGGTATACACAAAACCGCGAATACCTTATCGCTATTATCACCTATGCCCTCGGCGGAAGGGTAGCCGAAGAACTGATCTTCAAAGAAACCAGTACTGGCGCCGCAAACGACATTGAAAAAGCGACAGATATCGCCAGGAAAATGGTGAGAAACTGGGGTATGAGTGAAAAACTTGGCCCCATCAACTACGGAGACGGCCACAAAGAGGTGTTCCTGGGCAAGGACTATTCGCATGTCAGGGAATACAGCGAGGAAACCGCCCTCCAGATCGATGTGGAAGTACGCAACATCATCATGGAATGCATGCAGAATGCCAAACGTATTCTTACCGATCACACAGCGTCACTGCATGCGCTTGCAGAGGCCCTGGTTGAAAAAGAGTCTCTGAGTGGTGAAGAAATAGACAGGATTATTACAGCAGCACAACACTGAACCCCAAAGACACTCATGCAACTGCTCTGGATGCTTCTTACCGGTATGGCGGCAGGACTGCTTTCTGGCATGTTCGGAATAGGTGGAGGTGTCATCATCATTCCCATACTGGTACTCCTGATGGGATTCGGCCAGCATGAAGCCAATGCGACCTCGCTCGTAGCCCTGTTGCTTCCCGTTGGCCTGTTAGGCGTTCTTGAATATTACCGTGCAGGAAAAATTTCAACCGAAAATATCTGGCTGGGGCTCTGCATAGCCCTGGGGCTCTTTATCGGTGCATTGCTAGGAGCAAAACTTGCGACAGAGCTACCCGGGGATCTCCTCAGGAAACTCTTCTCGCTCTTTTTAGGAATTGTTGCGGTACGAATGTGGTTACAATAGCTACGGGTAACATCCAATAAACCTAGACCTTACCAGCCATGGGAAAAACAACCACCAAAGCAGACCTTGTCAACACTATCGCCATACGAACCGGGTTGACAAAACATGAAACCGAAGCGGTTGTAGACAGCCTGTTCGAAAGCATCATTGATTCGCTCAAGGCAGGTAACCGTATCGAAATAAGAGGCTTCGGCTCCTTCAACATCCGTTACAAGAACCAGCGGATGGCAAGAAACCCGAGAACAGGTGAAAAAGTATCGGTTGAAGCTAAAAACGTGCCGACATTCAAGATCTCCAAAGAGTTCAAGCATGCAGTAAGCCAGAGTCTCAAAACCGAACAGGAATAAGCATGCATGCCCGGCACAAGGATACCGGGCATGCAACAACATACGTGTGTCAGAGGTAGTAGGGATCTTCGATGAGTTCGAAGGTAACCAGATGCTTGTTTGAAAAATGCACTTTTATATAGTGCAGGTTATCTTTGTCGAAGATATCGCATCCTTTCTCAGCTGCATGAAGGATAATATGTCCTTTTTCATGCCCAAGCTCCTTTCGCATATCACCAGACTTACGGAACACCAGATTGGTATAGGTGTCTCCCTCCCTCAGAGCGACAGCACCGTTACCTTCAGTCAGGTCAGTAATAAGATCAGGCACGGCAAGAAGAGACATCTCCTTACCTACCCAAACCGTCAGCAGCTCGAGGTGAAACGGCACGAAGAGGGAATTGCGGAATATCATCCCGGTAACACCTTCCTGTATTGCATTGACAAACCCTTTCATATGAACGGCTGTTAGTGGTTGAAAAAGATAAACCAGATGCAGAGGAATACCGGCAGCAGTATTGGCAGCGAGTACTTGTAGATATACTCGATAAAGCTCGGAACATCCGCATCTGCCTGTTCTGCGATGTTTTTCACCATAAAGTTAGGCGCATTTCCGATATAGGTCATCGCACCGAAAAACACAGCTGCCACTGATATGGCGAGCAGGTAGACCTCTGAAGGCTGGTCGCCAGCAATAGGCGAAGCTATCCCCGAAGAAAATTCCCTGACCGCATCGGCAGAACCGATATCAAGCCCGAACTTGCCCATCGAGCCGGCAAGGAAGTTCAGGTAGGTAGGTGCATTGTCAAGTACACCGGAAAGTGCACCGGTCAGCCAGTAGAACCTGGAAACGGAAAATTCTGCAGCATGTGCCTGCGCATAGGCCCCGATCAGGTCGAGGGCAGGAATCATGGTAGCGAAAATCCCGATAAAAAGAAACGCGACCTCCTTGATTGGCTCGAAGTTGAACTCGTTTCCCTTGAGCGCGACAGGGTCGGCAGCCTTGTAAGCCGCATAGGCAACTGTAAACATGATCACTTCACGTATGCCGAACGGCACATGGAACATATCCTGCAGGCTGGGAAAACCGCTGATAACAGCAGGATCCAGGAACACCGCGACAATGAGGACACCAAGAAACAGGAAGTTCCTCGAGCCCACGATCTTGATGCCACCTCCGGTAGCACCTTCCAGCGCCTCAGGAAGCTTGCCCTCGCCTGCGCGGCTGTCAAGCACCATGAAGATACCAATCAGCACAAAGACCGTTACCAGCCATATATGCCATACTGACGAAAGGATCCAGAAGAACGGCACGCCCTTGAGGAACCCGAGGAAAAGCGGTGGATCACCTATAGGGGTAAGGCCACCCCCGACGTTGCTGACAAGAAAAATGAAGAAAACGATATGAAACGGCTTCAATCGTCCCTCGTTAATTCGCATGTAGGGCCTGATCAGCAGCATGGATGCACCGGTAGTCCCGATGATATCGGCAAGGATGGCGCCGAAAAACAACAAACCACCATTGACAAGTGGCCGGCCTCGCTGCTCGATCTTTATGAGGATTCCACCCGAAGCTATGAACAATGAAGAAATAAGGGCTATAAAGGAAATATACTCTTCAAGGGTATGCAGCAATTTGTGCGTGCCATGATCCATGAAGAAGCCGTAGAATCCAGCCACAAGAGTAGCAAGTACAATGGAAATCTTCGGATAGTTATGCTCCCAGAAATGGGCATAGAACAGCGGTCCTGTAGCAATCATGAGCAGAAGCAACACAAAGGGAACCACGGTCCATACCGGGGGAAGATGATGGGCAGCTGCATGGGCAGCGTCAGCCACGGCAAGAGCATGGTTGGCTGTAGCTGCCGCCTCACTGGCAAAAAGCGTGGCAGCAGGTAAGAACAACGCTGCCGCAACCACAACCAGTGGCGGCAGGTAATGCATGTTTTTTTTCATGTGAAAAAACTGTTACTGATTAATGAACCAAGGGATTATTCGCCCTCGAACTCGGCAAGGCAGAACACATTGTAGCCTTTTGACTCGATTTTCTTCTGTCCGCCGATATCAGGCAGATTCACGATGAAGGCCATCTCTGAAATTATACCGCCCACCTTTTCTACGAGAGCTGCACCTGCCAGAGCTGTGCCACCGGTAGCGAGAAGATCGTCAACAAGCAGTACACGTGACCCCTGGACAACAGCATCGGTGTGCATTTCAACCTTGTCGGTACCATACTCGAGCTGGTACTCCTGGCCAACAACATCTCCAGGAAGCTTGCCCGGTTTGCGAATCGGCACGAAACCTTTACCGAGGGTATAGGAAAGCGCACCGCCTATAATGAACCCGCGAGCTTCCATTCCTACGATAACATCGAAATCCATACCATGCTCGAGATAGTGCTGAGTCATCTGGTCGATAACCAGCCTGAACCCCACGGGATCCTTGAGCAGGGTGGTAATATCACGGAACATGATCCCCTTCTTGGGGTAGTCGGGAATAGTGCGTATTCTGGATTTAATAGGCATCAGGTAAAGGATTTAAGGTTTAACAAGCAACCGCCTGTTCTGAGGCAAAATAGTCCTTAAGTTACAAATACGCTCTCTAAATCCAAATCGTCCCGGATTCCGGTCAGGCGAACCCTCCTGAGGTCTCCCCGTTGGACTGCCCCTTTACGACCCTTTTCCTGCATCGCCTGGACACGAATGTAATTCGGAGTATAGCCACTGCAACACACATCTTCACCTGTAGTAGCGCATTGTTCTTCGATAAGAAGCTCCGTTTCCCTGCCAATGAAACGCTCTGCAAATTTCCGTTTCTTTTCCTCACCGATTTCGACAAGCCTCCGACTCTGCTCCCTGACCCTCTCGGGCTGTACAATCCCCCGTTCCCCCATACGCACCTCTCTTTCGAGCAGGGTACCCGGCCTGATGGAGCAGGGAAACACATGCAGATATGACACCGGCAGGGATGCAAGAAAAGAGCATGCAGCCTCGAAGTCCTGTGGCGTCTCACCAGGATAGCCGGTCATGATATCAGCCCCCACACCGCATGCAGGCATAAGGTCAAGAGTCCGGAGCAATCGCTCCCGGTATACCTCCAGGGTATAATGGCGTCGCATACCCATGAGAAGGCCATTGGTACCACCCTGGAGTGGAAGATGGAAATGCGGCATGATGCGCGTCGATCGGGCTACTGTCTCGAGTAACCTGTCATTCAACAGATCCGGCTCGACTGAACTTATACGTATACGGGCGGCTGGAAGTTCATCGAGCCGGACAAGCAGGTCGGCAAGTTTCATCGAGCCATGGCGGTAATCACCGATATTGACACCTGTCACTACCAGCTCTCGATAGCCAGCCGCCAGAAGTCGTCGGGCCCCGGCAAGCACCTCTTCAGGAGCAACGGAACGTGAACGCCCCCGGGCCAACGGAATAGTGCAGTATGCACACCCGAAACTGCAACCGTCCTGGATCTTCAGAAACGCGCGTGTTCTTCCTATGGCTGCCTGACCGACCAGCGAATGCGCTGCCACTGCGTCACCGCCCATATCCCGAACCCCCGGAAATTCGCCCTGCCTGTAGAGCGAAAGGTCATACTTCCTCTCCCCTTCGAGAACAGCTGCCACGCCGTCAATGCCTGCCAGGAGTTCACTGCTGAGCGTAGCATAACAGCCAATCACCACCACCCGGCTCTCAGGATAACGCCGAACGGCCCTGCGTATCTGCTGCCGGGACTTCTGCTCAGCCTGCTTCGTTACCGCACAGGTATGAATCACAATAAGATCGGGGGTTTCATGCTTACCCGCCATCTTCCACCCAGCCTTAATGAAACAATCCAGTATCGAAGATGTTTCTGCATAGTTAAGTTTGCATCCAAGTGTAACTGCGGCAACACTCTTCTTGTTTTTTCTATCATTTTCCATCTTTGTCAGCCTATCAAGTAAACGTTCTTGTGACATCCCCCGGCAATAATGCGAATATGCCCAATTTCGGTTCGTTTTCACGTGCTTCACCAGGTATGTACCAAACTTTTTATTTGCATTTTTCTGTTAAATTATAGTAACATTGCATTGTATGCATTCATAAGAACGGGCGACATATATCAATCCCCAGAAAGACAACAACACTATGGACAAGTATGACCTTTTTATCCAGAAAATCGATCATTTCCAATCACTGGTTGAAGAAAAAAAGCAATTGCAGGATAAAATAGCCGCTATAGAACAAGAGTATACTGAAAGGATAAGACCGCTCCAGCTTGAACTGGACACGATCATTAAACAGCTTGACCAGAATCTTGCCAAACTTGAAACCACTCCGGCAACCCCTGCAACCAGCAGCGGTTATACGAAGTACGGAAGGGGGCAGCTTGGCGAAGCCATAAAGGACCTGCTGCGCTCGAACCCCGACAAGGCATTCAAACCCAAGGAGATCGCTACAGCCCTGAATACCAAAGGCACATCGGTAAGCCTGTGGTTCAACAAATACGGAACTCCGGAAAATTATATTGAACGAATTCCTGCAGGCGCTGGCGGAAAACGTTTCGTCTACAAGTTCAAGGGTTGAAAAACTATAAGGATATTTTTAAAAAGGGATGCTTGGGCGTCACTTTTTCAGTTACATGACTAGTACCCTAAATCCCGCTTATTACGATAAAAATTAAGTGCAATTCCAATCATAACCATATTTGCAATCAGGGCGGTCCCACCATACGACAAAAACGGCAGGGGAACACCTACTACAGGGAACAGGCCGATAGTCATACCGACATTGATAACCAAATGAGCCAGGAATAGTGATACAAAACCTACCAGTACGAGCTCGACAAACTGGTTCTTTATCATGCTTGCCATCCATAACAAGCGCAGAAGCATTGCCATAAACAGTAACAGAAGAAGCGCAGATCCTGCAAATCCCATTTCTTCACCTATAACGCAGAAAATAAAGTCTGTCCACTGCGCCGGTATAAACCGAAGCTGGGTCTGTGTCCCCTCCAGGTAACCTTTACCGAAAACTCCTCCTGAACCAATGGCTATTTTGGCCTGCAGGGCGTTGTAGCCTGCCCCCCTGGGGTCGAGCATAGGATCGAGGAAGGTCTGGATCCTCTTGAGCTGGTGAGGCTGCAGGAGCTGTTCGGCAAAACGCATCGTCAGAAGCCCTCCAGTCACTCCCAGTGCAGTCACAACCACCTGCATACCCCTGAATCCCTTCCCCAGCACGACAAGCGATACAAATCCTGCGACAGCAGCTCCTGTAAGTACCCACATGGAAAAGAAACCGGTCACCCCAAGAACGAGCGGAAGGGCGAGCAACAGGAGATAATAGGCATTGAACCCGGCCATCACCATGACCGGAAAGAGAAACGAGAGATAGGTCAACACCGTACCCATGTCAGGCTGCAGCATGACGAGCCCGGCCGGCAGCAGCACAATGAGCATGGCTATAAGCACATGCTGAATCTGGGTAATATCTGTCGAATCACTCGATAGATACCTGCACAAAGCCAGAATGGTAGTTATCTTTGCAAACTCAGAGGGTTGCACACTTATGAATCCAATGCGAATCCAGCTGGTCGCTCCGGCTACTTTCACCCCGACAACGAGCGTCACCAGAAGCAGAAGCAAGCCCGCAACATAAAGGATATATACCTTATCCTTGATCCACATCGGGTCCAGGTAATAAACCCCGGCGATAACGAACAGGCCGATCCCTCCCCAGGCAAGCTGGCGATAGAAAAGTTCGATGGAGCCTACGGCAGTCGTCGCACTGAAGATTGCAAGGAACCCATACAGGAGCAGACCTGTCATAAAAGCCAGCAGCCACCAGTCTGTTTTATAGTTACTATCCATAAAGATCTCTACACTTGTTTCCGGGAGTGCCTTATTTGAAGCAAGGGAGGTTGCTTCGACTTGCCTATATTGCGGGTGATACCATTTTCTGTCACTACCACCCTTCAGCTGCAGCTCCATGCAAGAAACACCGTTCAGTTCCGGATATATTGCCATCGCCGGACCGCCAAATGCCGGAAAATCAACCCTTCTGAACCAGTTGCTCAAACAGAAGCTATCGATTGTCACTCCGAAGCCACAAACTACAAGAAAAAAAATCACGGGCATATACCATAACACCGCCTGCCAGATAATTTTTCTAGATACCCCCGGCATCATGGAGCCGATGCAGATGCTGCATGAAGCGATGCTCAAAACGACAAGGGAAACCCTGAAAGAGGCAGATGCGATCCTGGCACTCATACCTGCCACCAAGCACGGAGGACTTTTCGATCGCGAATTCACCAGGCAGCTCTTTACAGAGTGGCTCCAACCCTCGGGAAAACCGGTTATAGCGCTCCTGAACAAATGTGACCTCCTGGAGCAGAACGAAATTCAGGAAGCCCTGCAGATCATCCGGGAAACATGGAGTCCACAGCAAACCCTCGCCATATCCGCCCTCGAAGGTACTGGCACTGAAGAGATGATCGACACGCTGCTCCCCTACCTTCCCTATGACCACCCTTTCTACCCGGAAGATATCCTGAGTACGGCTCCGGAACGTTTCTTTGTCAGCGAAATCATCAGGGAAAAAATATTCATGCAGTTCGGCAAGGAAATTCCCTACTCGACGGAAGTGGTTATCGACGAATTCCGTGAGCAGCATGACGACGATCCATCCCGCAAGGAATTGATTCGCTGCTCCATCGTTGTCGAGAGAGACACACAGAAACATATCATAATCGGCAGGAAAGGCTCCGCGCTCAAAAAACTAGGACAGGCGTCCAGGCAGGATATCGAAGAGTTGCTGCAGAGGCCGGTCTACCTAGAGCTTTTCGTCAAAGTTCGACCGCAATGGAGAAAAAAGAAGGGACTCCTGAAGAGCTACGGATATAACTAGTAGGGACGTTCTTTAAAAACGTCCCTACAGAATCAACTTATCTTGAAGATTTCGACTGAGTTTCCAGCTCGGCGCTGGCGTCTTCTATCTCCTTTTTCTCGTTAGGATGTGCTTTGAGGTACTCCTCGATCTCTTCTTTGCTCTTGTCCTTGAAGTACTCGAGCGCTGAGAGGATGATGCGTTTGTTCTCCTTATCGAATTCGATAACACGGAGCGGAAGTTCATCACCAACCTTGAATGAGCTGTGGATATCCTTCACACCGCCCTGGAGCAGGTGGGATACCGGCACGAAGCCATCAACGTCACCCGGAAGGATCACGATGACACCTTTCTCGATGATCTGCGAGATTTCGCCAGCACATTCAGCGCCTACAGCGTACTTCTGCTCGAACTCATCCCACGGATCAGGATTGATCTGCTTGTGTCCAAGAGCGATACGACGTGCGTTGACGTCGAATTTGAGCACTTTGACCTCGAGTTCCTGGTTTTTCTTGACCAGTTCGCTCGGATGGCGGATTTTCTTGGTCCATGAGAGGTCGGAAATATGCACAAGGCCGTCTACGCCTGGCTCGAGTTCGACAAATACGCCGAAATCGGTAATGTTGCTGACGGTACCTTTATGCAGCGTACCTTCGGTATACTTCTCGGAAAGGGCAATCCACGGATCTTCCATGACGCGCTTCATCGAAAGCGAAAGCTTGGTGTGTTCCTTGTCGATATTGAGGATGACGCATTCTACTTCCTGGCCGAGCGATACAAACTGGCTCGGATGCTTGATATGCTGAGTCCAGCTCATTTCCGAGATATGGACAAGCCCCTCGATGCCTTTCTCGATTTCGACAAATGCACCGTAATCGGTGATCGAAACAACACGACCAGGTGTCTTGATGCCAACAGGGTACTTGATCTCGATATTTTCCCAAGGATGCGGTTCAAGCTGCTTCATGCCGAGCGATACACGCTTGGTATCCTCATCGAAAGCAACAACAACAACTTTTATAGGCTGGTCAAGCTCGACAACTTCGGAAGGATGGTTGATCCTGCCCCAGGTGATATCCGTGATATGGACAAGACCGTCGAGACCACCGAGATCGACGAAGATACCGAAATCGGTGATATTCTTGACCGTACCCTCGAGTACCATACCAACCTCGATGCTTGCAAGCATCTCTTCACGCTTGGCAGCATACTCTTCTTCGAGGATAACCTTGTGACTGACAACAATATTCTGGGTAACCGGATTGATCTTGACAACCCTGAAATCCATGGTCTGACCTACCAAGGCATCGAAATCCCTGACCGGTTTGACATCTATCTGCGAACCTGGAAGGAAGGCCTCGACGCCCGACAGGGAGACGGTCATGCCGCCTTTGACACGGTTGATGATCTTGCCGTTGATGATGGTATCGTTCTCGATGGAATCGTAGATCTTGTCCCAGATCCTGAGTACATCTGCCTTTCTTTTCGAAAGGATCAGCTGACCCATCTTGTCCTCTATGTTTTCGAGGTAAACTTCCACCTCGTCACCCACCTTGAGTTCCTCTTCATCACGGAACTCGAGTTTGGAGACAATACCTTCCGACTTGAAACCGACGTCGATAGTGACATCCTTGTTTGAAATCCCGACAATGCGTCCCTTGACGATCTCTTCTTCGGTGATTTCATTCAGGGTGCTGGAGTACAGCTCCTCCATCTGATCGAGTTCGTTCTGCTCGTAATTGGCGAAAAACTTCACACGACCAGGATAACCGGCCTTCATCTGTTCGATTGCTTGTGTTTCTGACATTAATTGATTCCTTCCTCTCTTGTGAATTGATCCCCTGCCGCGAGAGATTTCAGCAGAGGGGTTTTATTGTTAACGAAAACTCTTGTTCTTTACTGCATGCACAGTTGTATTCTTTACTGCATGCACAGTTGTATTCATGGCCTGTTCAGGCCGAAATCCTTTCCATGGCAAGCCGGTAGACCATATCCACCTGCTCCTCGATCGAGAGTGCCGAAGTATCGAGCTCCACTGCATCCTCATGCTTCCTCAGTGGTGCGTGAGTACGCTCCCTGTCATCACGATCGCGCTGGATGATCTCCTGCTCGAGTTCATCTGGTGAAGGAAGTCCTTCAGCACCATGTTTCGACTCCAGCTCGGCATAACGCCGCCTTGCACGTTCAGCGGGATCAGCTACCAGGAAGATCTTGAGTTCGGCATCAGGAAAAACAACTGTTCCTATATCACGACCATCCATCACTACACCTCTCTCGTCGCCCATCCTTCGCTGCATCTCCTTGAGTCTGTCACGGACTGGCTTGAGGGAGCTTATAAAACTGACCTCACGAGAGACGCCGTTATCACGGATAGCATCAGTCACGTCAGAACCGTCCAGGAACACTCTGTCCCGATCAAATTCTATAGTGAGCGATGAAAGAAGTGGCTCGATCACTACCGGTTCCCGGTGGACTTTTTCAAGCAGACCTTCCCGGGCTGCCTTGAGTGTCACACAGCGGAACATCGCCCCGGTATCGATATAGGTATATCCAAGCATGCCCGACACTTTCCTGGCGGTGGTACTTTTCCCGGAAGCCGCCGGACCATCGATAGCAACGATTATTTTCCTCTTCTGTTCGATACTTTTCACTATTTTGAATTAGCCTGTTATTCTATAAAATAAATTTGCTTTTTCCAAACATATTGTTTACATGTTTACACAAACACAGAACAATATTCCAAGTCACCAACACCTCTGCCATGTCATTACGCTGCGGCATCGTCGGCCTTCCCAATGTCGGAAAATCAACCCTGTTCAATGCAATTACCGCAAAGCAGGCGGAAGCGGCTAACTACCCATTCTGCACCATCGAACCCAATATCGGCACTGTCCTGGTTCCTGATGAACGGCTCGAAAAACTGGCATCGGTCGTCAAGACCCCCGTCATCATCCCAGCAACGCTTGAGATCGTCGATATAGCTGGCCTTGTCCGTGGTGCCAGCAAAGGCGAAGGGCTAGGCAACCAGTTCCTCTCACACATCAGGGAAGTAGATGCCATTGTCCACGTGGTTCGCTGTTTCGAAGACGATGACATTATCCATGTACACGGCAAGATAGATCCGACAGATGACATCGCCACCATTGAAACGGAACTGATGCTTGCCGACCTGGAAAGCATGGAAAAGCGCATGGATAAATTGCGCAAGAACGCAAAGAAAGACAAGGAACTCGCTCCGCTCGTCAGTCTGGCCGAAAAGATCATCAAAGGACTTGAAGAAGGTATCCCGGCAAGAAAGCTCATGGAAACCGATGAAGAGAAGGAACTTGGTCGCCAGTTTTTCCTGATTTCCTCCAAACCGGTACTGTTTGCCGCAAATGTCTCGGAGAATGATCTGCCTGGTGGCAATGAACATACTGAGGCAGTAGCTCGCATCGCAGCAGAAGCGGGTTCGAAAATGCTTATCATCAGCGCACGAACAGAAGCGGAGATCGCAGAACTGCCGGAAGACGAACGCCCTGAGTTCCTCGAAAGCCTCGGGCTCGAAATGTCAGGACTCGACCGGGTCATCCAGACTGCGTATGACCTGCTCGGCTTGCACACCTATTTCACTGCCGGCGTCAAGGAAGTACACGCCTGGACTATCCGCAAAGGTGCTGCTGCCCCTGAAGCCGCTGCAGCCATTCACACCGACTTTGAAAAAGGATTCATTCGCGCCGAGGTTATCAGCTATGACGACATGCTTTCCTATGGGTCTGAACAGAAAGCAAAGGAAGCTGGTAAAATGCGCTCGGAGGGAAAAGAGTATATAGTCAAGGACGGCGACGTCATCGTTTTCCGTTTCAATGTATAAAGAACAGGCTGCATGCTTTCCCGGGAACAGCCGATAGGCATTTTCGACTCTGGTATAGGAGGCCTGACGGTGGCAAAAGCCGTCAGGAACCTGCTGCCACATGAACGGATCATTTATTTCGGTGATACGGCACGAGTACCATACGGCTCGAAATCGCAGGTAGCCATACGTAAGTATGCCCAGGATGATGCCCGCCTGCTCATGCGCTACCAGCCAAAGTTGATCATAGCCGCATGCAACACCGTATCAGCCCTTGCCCTGGACGTTGTACGCACCACCGGCAGCGGCATACCGGTACTTGGCGTGCTGGATGCCGGAGCCGGGCTGGCCTCCCGGAAAACCCGCAACGGCCGGGTAGGAGTGATCGGAACCCGGGCCACGATTTCCTCAAATGCCTACTCACTGGCCATAGAACGTATAAACGACGAGATAACTGTATTTTCCCGGGCCTGCCCGCTATTCGTCCCCCTGGCAGAAGAGGGATTCGCCAGCCATGCATCAGCACGGCTTATAGCTGAAGAGTACCTGGCTCCATTGCAAAAGGAAGGTATCGATACGCTGGTACTTGGCTGTACCCACTATCCGCTCCTCAAGCAGCTGATAGGAGAGATCATGGGTGATGAGGTGATCATTATCGACTCTGCCGATGCCGTAGCGCTGCAAACAGAGGCGCTACTGCAGGAGATGGACCTGGAAGCACCTGCCGGCGACGCGACTGCACCGCATATCATCGTCAGCGACCTTCCCCAGAAATTCCAGGCCCTCTATACCCTGTTCATGGGTGACGGGATTCCGGACGTGGAAGTCGCTGAGATCTGACCTACCAGCCGGAGACCATCTTGTTGAATATATCCTCGGTAATCTGCTCAAGCGATGCGTCAATTGCTTCCTGCTGAAGGGCGTAATCACCGGCAGTATAATCGGCAAACCCTGTAAAGCGATTCCTGCCGAACAATGGGGTACCTTCAACCTGGTCAAGACAAGTCGCCTCAACCACGATAGTGATCCGGTTGGTCAGGGCTCGCTCCGTTTCACTACTGAGCTGCCCGGGTTCATCGGTAAACGAAACAAGGATACCCTCGAGTACTGCATCGGCACGATCACGGTTCACTTCTATTTCAAGTGAACTCCGGGTTTCAACCGTTTCGATGAGCTCTTCGGTAATGGTAACTGCCAGCTGCGCAACACCAGCCGCTGAACGGTCGGCAAAAAGCGGAATCGACAAGGTCTGCAGATGCCCGGGAAGACTTGCCGCGCTGAAACTGTAACATCCGGTGACCAGCACAAGCAGCAACAACTGCACTGCGTTCCTGGCTGAACGGAACACTCCATTTTTCATATGCATCCCTCACCTGGTTAATAGGTTGTTCTGTCTATCCTGTTAAACAGTTTACGTAACGGCCATGAAAAAAGAAGCTTTTTTTTCCGCCATCCACTGAGGGCGGAAAGGTAGATACCGCTCTTACCGTCACTCCAGGAAGAGGCAAGTTTTACCGCCATCCTGGCTGCTACTGTCGGCGGCTGGGCAAAGATGTCGACAATTGTCTCAAAGGTCTTCAGCTGCTTCTGCATCTCGGGGGTCGGGTCAACTGTGCTGATGATATCAGTCCGTACAAGGCCGGGATGAAGCAACATTATGGAAACAGAAGAATTCCTGTATTCAGCGGCAACTGCCATGGTGAACCTGTAAAGTGCTGCCTTAGTGGATCCGTATGCCGATATGAATGGCGTGTTCGACCTCCTGTCGGTTCCGGAGCCGGCCATATTGATGATTTTACCGGCCCGGCCTGACTCAAGGAAATAGGCCATGGCTGCACGGCAGGCGTAATAGGTCCCCTTGAGGTTTGTATCGACAATCCGCGCCCATTCCTCTGGATCACCGTCAGTTATATTGTAGAAGGAATCGGAAATGCCGGCATTGTTGACCAGGATGTCCAGGGCGCCAAAGGTGTCGACTGTCTGCCGTAACAACCCCTCGACACTCTGCCGGTCAGCAACGTCACACTGGATACCAATAACACGGTCAGGGGGAAACTCCCTGAGTGCTGCATCGACATTAGCCTGGCGGCTTGAGGTAACGACAACCCTGGCCCCTTCCCTCACGAAAGCATGCGCAATAACCTTGCCGATCCCTTTCGACGAGCCGGTCACGATCGCCACTTTGTCCTGAAGGAGTCCCAAAAGCTATTTCTCCAGCATCGCCTGAAGCTCTGGGTGCTTTTCGGCGTAGGCTTCAAGCGGAATATCCCGCTCTATTGCCTCCCAGGCCTGACGAATACTCATTGCGCCAGCCCTGGGCCCCATGGGATGCCCGAAAATTCCACGACCCGGAACAAAACCGAAATCAACGCCACCAACCTTGCGGTAAACCGACTCGAGCGTCAACGCAGAATCACTGCCCCCGGGTACGGGAAGGGCCCGTTTGATATTGCCCATGTCGCACAAGCACTCATTGACGTTCTGCCTCACTTCGTCCTCTTCGGTCATCATCCTGTTACCGAATCCAGGCATGATGATGGCATCGAGTCCTGCGAGGCGCTGCAACTTGGTGATAACCCTGGTATGTATTCCGAATTTTTCAAGCCTCGAAAACGGGGCTATGAACGGAAAATGACCTATAAGCGGCACTTTTGTGTGACGTGCGAGCATCCTGACCGCACTCAGGCCAACAGGCATGGCATTTACAAGAAGTGCATTGGCACCATTGCTGACTGCCAGGTCATGCTGTTCCCTGAGACGATCCACCTCATCGGTAATATTGGCAAGGTAGCCCTTACGCTCTCCGGTAGTCTCTTCAGCTTTCAACCTTGCCTTACCCAGTAACCCGGAGCGTTCAGCCATCGTCGACCATTCGACATCGGCAAGCATCTCATCGTCTTTTGCAATATCCAGTCCGCCCAGCCAGCTCTCGTAAGCGATTTCCGCAAAATGTGACGGTTCTAGCCCAATATTGGGCTTGACGACACCGAAGAAAATTGGGCGATTGTACACATCCAACTGCTCCCGGATACCATCTATACCGAAACGGGGACCATCGAAAGCGGCAAGGTAATTATCCGGAAAAATGATATCGAGAAGTTTCACCAGGGGCACGCCAGGGGTAAAAAAGGTCCCCTCTCCACATACCGCCGTCAGGAGGTTCGGAAGCTTTGTACCGAAATTACGATGCGGATGGGCAATCCTTACCTTGCAGGCATGGATTTTTCCCTGCATGGCCTGTTCAACAGGATAACTCAAACGGGGAAGCTCTTCAAGTACCTCCCACTCTATCACCTTGGCACCGTACAGGCTGCGGAAATCCTCGTTGATCCCTATCCGGCTCCACTGGGCAGTCGACTGCTCGCTGCAGAAATGGGCAAGGGCAACCTCGATATCGCCTACACATTCCAGGTAATAGTCAAGTTCGAGGTAGTCAGCCATATCCAGCTGCCCTCTTTCGGCAAAAAAGCCTTTAATATCCTCTGCATTCATAGTATCTCAATCGCTCAGGCGGCACAGAAAAAGCGGCTCTGTAAAACGAGTTTCCGAACTGCTCCGGTGAACCTGTTTATCAAAAAAACTGGCCCAGAGGCGAAGGGATTACCCCTCCACCTTGATGCTGTTGAAATAGTCGTACGCTTCTTCCGGGGTTACACCTTCGTGCACAATCCGGTTGACAGCTTTCATCATGGCTACAGGCGCCTGGCTCTGGAAAATATTGCGCCCCATGTCCACACCCGAAGCTCCCTCCTGTATCGCTTTCCATGACATGGTCAGCGCATCGAATTCAGGAATTTTCTTACCACCAGCCATAACAATCGGCACCGGGCAGGACGCAACAACGGTATCGAAATCCTCCGGCACGTAGTAGGTCTTGACAACCTGTGCGCCAAGCTCGGCACACATTCTGCAGGCAAGCCTGAAGTACTTTGCGTCGCGTACCATATCCTTACCGACAGCGGTAACCGCCATGACTGGAATCCCGTAACGGTACCCCCAGTCAACCAGCTTGGTCATATTATGGATGGAACGGGTCTCGAATTCTCCACCGATAAACACCTGCAGCGTAATGCAGGCAACATTCATGCGGATTGCATCCTCGATATCGACGGCGATCTGTTCGTCAGATAACTCTTTGAGGATGCTTGGACCACCACTGCTTCGCATAACGACAGCCTTGCTCAGGGTAGGAGGAACGGTTGTGCGAAGCATGCCCCTGGTCAGCATGATAGCATCACTGTACTGCATGAGGGGCACGATGTCGAGATCAACCCGCTCGAGCCCTGTCGTCGGCCCCTGGAAATAGCCGTGGTCGATGGCGAACATCACGGTTTTTCCGGTATCGGGACGGAAAATCCTCGAAAGCCTGTTTTTCATACCCCAGTCAAGCGCACTGGCTCCCTTAAGGTAAAACCCATGAGTATCGACAGGAATATCGGTATGATAGTTTTTTTCCTGTTTGAACTGATCAACTTCTGGCATAATAGTGCTCCGCTATACGTTTACAAGTGACGAATTAACATGTTTCAGTACTGTACCCGGCTACCTGAGGGCAGCGGCAATGTTACCGCCATCGACAGTGGTAATCGAGCCGGTAGTCTTTTTCTCGAGGGCAAGATGCACAAAGGCATCAGCGACATCCTCAGCCGTAACTTCAAGCTTGAGGAGATTGCCTGCCATGTACTCTTCAGGTGTAAGCCCCCTTGCCTTTGAACGCGCCGCTATCATCTCGTCGTTGAGCAACCCGCTGCGAATACGGTCCGCGTTGACCCCGTTCGCCCTGATGCCATCCCTGCCATGATCTAGCGCATACTGCCTTACAAGGAAAAGCGTAGCCGCTTTCGGAAGTCCATACGGTCCGAAATCGGGCCCTGGATTGACCGCCTGTTTCGAGACATTGTAGAGCAGACATCCACCAATCCCCTGCTTGCGCATGACATCGACGGCATGCTGTGAGATTGCCTGGTGGGAAAAGAAATTAAGTTCGAAACTACGGCGCAGCAGTGCATCGTCTACATCACCGATACGGCCCTGCAGGGCAATACCAACGTTGGAAACAATGATGTCTACACCACCGAAGACCGTGCAGGCTTTCCGGAAGGCAGCTGCAACTGACTCACGATCCGTGACATCGCATGCCATGGTAAGCGTGTCAGGTCCAAGAACTTCGCGTGCACCGGCAAGCGCCTCCTCGTTGAGGTCAAGGGCCACTATTTCTGCGCCCCTGTCACGAAAAGCTTTTGCAGTAGCCAGCCCGATGCCTCCAGCAGCTCCGGAAACAAGTACGATCTTGCCGGCAAATACATCATGGCGTACCTTACGAACCTTTGCCTGTTCCATTTCCCAGTATTCAATGGCGAAAACCTCTTGCTCACTGATGGATTCGAAACACCCAACACGTTCAGCATCGAGAATCGCACCCACGGTACTTTCCGCGATATCGGCGTTACTCCTTGCTGCAGCCATCGTTCGTCCCAACCCGAAAAGACCCAGTCCCGGTACGAGCACCACACGGGGGAGGGGATCCAGCATCTCGACCTCCATGCCAGACGAGACTTTCTGCCGTTCGAAATACGCGATATACTCTTTCTTATAGGCCTCGACTGCCTCACGGACCTTTCTGGTAAAACCATCGGGATCACTCGCGTCAGGCACTGGAAGCACGAGGGGCTGGTTTTTCGTCCTGATAATGAAATCCGGAGTCATCGCCCCCTTGGCAGCCATTGTCGCCAGGTTGGAACTATTGACATATTCCATAACAACCGGGGAATCACGAAAATCCAGGATAAACGTATCATAATCCCTGCTCTGCGGCGTGCGTTCCTCTACGCAGGCGCCTCGGATTACTGGAGCCACCACTTCCTGCACCAGCAGTTCCCCAGGCATCTTTATCGAAGGAACCTCCCTCTCTTGTGCGGCAGCTATCCGCTCCTCGAGAGCTGTAACATGTGCAATCATTCGGTCATAGGCCTCCCGTGCAGAATCGCCGAAAGTCACCAGGCCATGTTTGTGCAGCACAAGCCCCTCCACCTGGGGGTTGGCCGCATATACCTGCTCTGCAGAACGGGCCAACTCTATGCCCGGCATGTAATAGGGCACACTCCCCATGCTGTCACCAAACACTTCACGGCAGAGTGACTCCCCTTCAGGCTGGTTGCTCATGGTCAGCAATGCCTGCGCATGGGTGTGCAGGATATACTTGTGTGGCAGAAACGCATGGAGGAGAGTCTCGATAGACGGTGTCAGCCCTTTTTTGACCATATGGTCGGAAAGACTGAACAAGTTGAGATACAGAAAATGCTTGAACTCCCGGTTGCTGAACTGCTTGAGCTCTTCGGCACTATGCTTGTCGCCATCGAGCATCATCTTGCGAAGCTTCTGCATAGGTTCGATCCGGACCGGGGTAAAATCCATAGGGGTCACTTCGGCAAGATCGATACCACTCCCCTTGATAAAAAGGACATTGACCTTGTTACCGAGCACATCCGTCAGTTCACTTTTGACAGAGGTATTACCCCCGCCATGCATGACAAGACGCCCCTCCTTGCCCAGAAGCCGTGAGGCGTAAGCTAGTTCTGCGAGTTCCGGAGGGGTTTGGGGGCCTGTAGGCCACTGGACGACAAACTCCTTGCATGCCGACTGATTCCAGAGATTCTGCATGATGTGTATATGTCTTGCTACTGCCCGTTAGCGGCAGCTCTGGTTTTCTTGTTCTTATGCCACTTCTCGATAATGAACCCGGAAATGTACGTCAGGATGAACCCTGGCACAACCACGCTCAGAAAAACAACCTGGTCCTGCAAGGTTCCGAGCTGTCCCGAAGCCCATATAAAGTAGACCAGAACCAGCCAGAGTGGCCCTACGAACATGTAAGTCCTGTTCCATAGAGTCTTGAAACTGTACGACAACATAAGTGTTGACTACCTGTTGATTGACAAAAAACGCCTGCAGACTAAACCTGCCCGGCGGACTGAAGCTTGCGCTCGTTATGTTTCTCGAGAATGATCCTTACAAGGTACTGCAGTGCATTCATGACATATGTCAGGTAGGCTATAAATGCCTCCGTCACTAGCACATCCTCGTTGTACCCCAGGTAGGCCATCACAAAATAGAGCAGATGGAATGCCGCGGCTACCGTACTGCCTACATCCTCCCAGAGAAACTCTTTCGAGTAGACCCACTTATTGAAGATCTCCTTCTCGAAAAACATTCCTGTAATGAAAAGAAGGGCGAAAAAAAGCGTCTTGAACAGGATCGCTATACTGACCCAGTAAAAATCATGGATAAACAGATTGTTGGCATAGAGAGCTGTGACCGTTACACCGATCAGGAACACAAAGAACTGTAGAGGTGCAAGGATGATCTGGATGTCGGTCCAGACAGAGGAATTTCGCTTCGCGAGCTGTTCAGGCGTATAACGAGGCATTTCAAACTGCGTTTATTGACGTAATAGTGTATGGCAGAAGTAGTTACGCACCACACTTGTAAAGCAGTGAATATAGCAAAAAGGTGGGCACCGAAAAAACGCGTATATTTTTATCCGAGTACTCAGGATAGCGAAAGAAAACCGACATGAAATTTTGGAGTGATACTCTATGATATGTATATATCAAAAATAAGGTCTTGTAACGATCTTCCCCCGCTGAAGTAGATGCATTCAGATTTTTACTCCATATGAGTTCACTACACCCTGAGTCCACTCGACCGCTGAACATCCTGCTGATATCGCCGCAAGGTAAAATGGATGAAGACAGCAACCAGAAGCCCTTGTTTCACATGGCGCTTGCAGTACTGACCAGTCTGACACCGAAGCAGCATACCATCAGCCTGGTGGATGAACACTTCCACGACCCGATTGATTACGATGGAAACTATGATTTCGTGGGAATAACTTCCCGTACCATCGAAGCAACCAGGGCGTATGAGATTGCTGACAGGTTCAGGCAGAAGGGAAAGAAAGTCGTACTGGGCGGTCTCCACATCTCATTCAACCCTGAAGAAGCTGCTGAGCATGCGGATACGATCGTCATAGGCGAAGCGGACAACCTCTGGACCACCCTTCTGGATGACGCTGCCGAAGGCAGACTGCAACCGGTCTACAATGCAAAAGATTTCCCCCCGGTAAAGGAAATCGTTCCTATCGACTATGCCCGAATAGCGGCATCCTCCAAGCGGGGAAAAGTCGACGGGACTAAGTCGATACCGATCTATGTAACACGGGACTGTCCGTTCAACTGCTCGTTTTGCGTCACACCGAACTTTACAGGAAAACAGTACCGGTCACAGGATCCCCAAAAGCTCAAACAACAGATAGAAGAAGCCAAACGCCATTTTTTCAAGGAAAACGGCCGGACCTCGAAACCATGGTTCATGCTCACGGATGAAAACCTGGGTATCAACAAGAAAAAACTGTGGGAAGCACTCGACCTGCTCAAGGAATGTGATATCACCTTCAGCGTCTTTTTATCCATCAATTTCCTGGAGGATGAGACGACGGTCAGGAAACTGGTTGACGCTGGCTGTAATTTCGTGCTGGCCGGGCTGGAGTCTATCAAGCAAAGTACTCTGGAAGCCTATAACAAGGGACATGTCAATACAGCAGACAAATACATAAAGATTATCAGCGACTGCAGAAAAGCAGGGCTCAACATCCAGGGCAATTTCCTCTTCAATCCGGCCATAGATACATTCGAGGATATCGACGAGCTGGTGCAATTCGTCAAAAAGCACCACATCTTCATGCCGATATTCCAGATTATCACACCCTACCCCGGAACCCAGATGTACAAGGATTACAAGGACAAAGGACTCATTGTCAACGAGGACTGGGAACGCTACAATGCACTCCACCTTGTCATCAAGTCTGACAGGTACGACCCGCTGCTTTTTCAGTACAAGGTGCTTAAAAGCTATACAGACATCTATTCATGGGGAGCGATTATCGGCAGAATCACCAACAACCCGAAAAAGCTGATCAATCTCGTCACGAACATTGCGTTCAGAAACCATCTGCGCAAGGAGCTTACAACGTTCGAGAAAACACACAAGCTCACCCCTGCCCGCCTGCAACAAGTTTCATGACTCATGCATGACAAGCCATCACCGCACCAGGAAAAACACAAAGCGTTTGAACTCGCACTACGCCTTCTCTCGCTTCGACAGCATGCACGCTATGAGATACGAGAAAAGCTCAGGCTGAAAGGCTTCTCTAATGTAGCTGCAGAACACACAATCCAGCGCCTCGACCAACTGCAATTGCTGGATGACCTTGCATTTTCAACTGGTTTTATCCGCTCGAGATGCCGGACAAAACCGTCCGGCCCCTACAAGCTGCGATATGAACTCAGGAAGAAAGGTATTGAGGAGGAGGTTATCGACCAGGCTCTCGATGGATTTGACAGCTGGGAGGAGTGCAAGAAAGCGGCAATAAAAAAGCTGCCGCACCTCAAAGGGGAACGGCAGGTAAGAGAACGTAAACTCCAGGCTCATCTGATGAGCCGGGGATTCGACAACGAAGTCATCCGCGAAGTGCTCTCCGAACTTCAGACAGGAGCGTGAACAAGCGTCCCCACCTGCCTGCCCTGCAACAAACCTGCAAGGTTATCGGCAACGTTCATGTTCATGACCACAATGGGCAGCCGATTTTCGCTGCAAAGGGTAATAGCTGTAAGATCCATCACGCGAAGGTTTTTTTTCAGGACATCCAGGTAGGAGATATTGCGAAACATCTCCGCAGCAGGATTTTTTTCAGGATCTGAATCATAAACGCCATCAACCCGAGTACCCTTGATGATCACATCAGCCTCGATTTCAACCGCTCGCAATGAGGCTGCCGTATCAGTCGTAAAATACGGGTTACCAGTGCCTGCTCCGAATATGACAACACGACCTTTTTCAAGATGCCTGATTGCGCGCCTTCTGATAAAGGGCTCTGCCACCTGTTCCATCTTAATGGCGCTCATAAGGCGCGTAAATATGCCTGCACGCTCGAGAGCATCCTGCAATGCGAGTGCATTGATTACAGTCGCAAGCATCCCCATATGGTCAGCCTGTACACGGTCCATATCCGCCGCAGCTGCTGACACTCCCCTGAAAATGTTGCCGCCGCCAATCACCAGGGCAACTTCAGCTCCAAGATCAAGTGCCTGCCTGATCTCCCGGGCATACCGTTCGAGCATTGCTGCATTTATTCCATACCCATCATCACCCGCAAGTGATTCACCGCTGAGCTTGAGTAGGATGCGCTTGTATTTCAACATATCTTCCCTCCTGTTTCCTCCGTCTTACCCAAAAAAAAAGCCTCGTTAACGAGGCTTTTTCCAACTATTCACCAAGCTGGTATCTGACAAAACCAGCAACTGAAATTTCAGTGTCGTGTGTCTTAGCGTAATCGTCAAGGACGCCCTGCACTTTCATGTTACTATCCTTGATGAAAGCCTGTTCGAGAAGTGCAACTTCCTGGTAGTATTTTTCAAGCCTGCCGGTTATGATCTTGTCGACAAACTGCTCAGGCTTACCCTGACTGAGAGCCTGCTGACGATAGATCTCCTTTTCCTTCTCAATAGAGTCAGAAGGCACCTTGGAGCGGTCTACGACAATCGGGGCTGCTGCCGCAACCTGCATAGCCATATCCCGTGCAAGCTCTTCTGAGTCCTGTGAAGGTGCAACTGCCATCTCGATAATGGCACCAAGCTGCGCTCCCGGATGCAGGTAACTGGCGATCACGCCGGATTCAGTCTTGAGTACACCAATACGCTTGACATCGATTTTTTCACCTAACTTGCCGGTCATGGCTTTGATGGCGTCATCGACTTTTTCATCACCGATTGACGCTGCAAGAATCTCATCACGTGTTGTACTACCGTTAGCGAGAGCAAGGTCGGCCAGCGAGGCAGCAAAACCGGTAAAGTCCTCTCCCCTGGCCACGAAATCGGTTTCGCAGTTAACCTCGAGGATAACGCCTGTTTTGGCGGCATCATCGATGCGGATTTCAATAACACCCTCACTTGCTTCGCGATCTGCACGCTTGGCTGCAAGCGCTGCGCCTTTCTTGCGAAGGTACTCGATAGCTTTCTGCATGTCACCCTGAGTTTCCTCGAGGGCTTTTTTGCAGTCCATCATGCCAACGCCTGTCTTATCACGTAAATCCTTTACTGCTTTAGCGGAAATCTGACTCATGGCAAATTCTGTATATTATAAATATGTTGATAGACGTACTACAGGTCACTCTCCTGCGACCTCGGCTTCCTCGGCAGCAGCTTCTGCCTGCTCATCCGCTTCACGCATCGCCTGGGCTTCCACGACCCTCTGACGGGCATTGATGACAGCGTCTGCAACTGCAGATACCATCAGCTCTATGGAACGGATAGCATCGTCATTGGCCGGGATCACAAAATCTACTTCATCAGGATCGCAGTTGGTATCGACAAGTGCGAAAATCGGAATACCAAGCGAACGGGCTTCCTTGATGGCAATGTGCTCTTTCTTGATATCAACGATAAACAGTGCAGCAGGAAGGCGCGTCATATCTGCAATACCGCCAAGGATCCTCATAAGTTTTTCCTTCTCTCGCTGGAGCATGAGACGCTCTTTCTTGGTAATCATATCGAACGTACCATCTGTCTCCATACGATCGATCGAGTTCATACGACGGATGCTCTGGCGAATGGTGGAGAAGTTGGTAAGCATACCGCCCAGCCAGCGTTCTGAGACGAACGGCATTCCAGCGCGTTCAGCCTGGGCAGCGACGATATTCTTGGCCTGTTTCTTGGTGCCGACGAACATGATCTCCCTGCCTGTCTCTGCAATCGCTTCGAGAGCCTTCATGGCATCCTCTGCCATGACAAGGGTTTTCTTGAGATCGATAATATGCACCCCGTTCTTCTCCATGAAGATGTAGGGACGCATTTTCGGGCACCAGCGACGTGCAAGGTGACCGAAGTGAACACCTGCCCGAAGCATATCTTCAAGCGCGAACCTTGATACTGTCTGTGTCTGCATAACTGTATTGTTTTTCAGTTTGTACCTCTACCCTGCCTCGGCCCGGCGGAATCCGGCGCAACCGCACCGGACACTGCCACCTGACATCCCCCGTGTAAGGGTTAGCAGAATATGCGTTGTTTGTATAAGATAAACGTCGTAAAACCTTAACGTTTCGAGAACTGGAAGCGTTTACGGGCTTTTTTCTGACCGTATTTCTTCCTTTCAACCATACGTGGATCCCTGGTCAGGAGGCGTTCCGGACGGAATACAAGGCGATTTTCACCGTCCATTTCCACCAGAGCACGTGCGATAGCAAGGCTCACCGCGCCTGCCTGGCCGCTCATTCCGCCGCCCTGCACGTTGACCTTGACGTCAACACTGTCCATTTTTTCAGCAAGCACGAGCGGCTTGAGCGCCTCGCTGCGTTTGCTTTCATCAGCGAAATATACTTCAACTGGTCGTTTGTTGACAGTAATATTCCCTTTACCCGGAGCCAGGAAGACCCTGGCGACCGAAGTTTTCCTGCGGCCTACTGCGCCGATCACATCTTTCATCGCCATCTATTTAGTAATTATTAAACCTTGAGTTCGACAGGGCACTGCGCTTCGTGCGGATGCTCCGTACCGGAGTATACCTTCAGCTTTTTGAAAAGCTTGCGCCCGAGATTGTTGTGAGGCAGCATACCCCAGACAGCCTTTTCGATAACCTCTTCAGGTTTTTTCTGCAGCATGTCCTTAACATTGTCGATCCTTACGCCGCCAGGATAATTGGAATGGGAGAAGTAGGTCTTCTGGTCCATTTTCTTACCACTCAGACTCACCTTTTCGGCATTGGTCACAATCACGAAATCACCTGTATCGATGTGCGGCGTGAACTGGGCCTTGTGCTTCCCGCGCAGCACCCTGGCAATTTCACTGGCCATACGGCCAAGCATTTTCCCTTCAGCGTCGATAATGTACCATTTGCGGTCTACTTCGCCCGGCTTGGCTGAATATGTCTTGAAGCTTAACGTGTTACTCATCCTCGTGCGTTGATTTTAACAGAACATTCCCAAAAAATAAGTCTGATAATGTAATTTATTTCACATAATTCTACAAACATTATACCTTAATCTCTGTCGGGCAGGAAAAACCGACTTTTTTTCACGTGAATAAGGCGATCCATCATGAAACCACTCGTTGCCCTGGTCGGGCGCCCGAATGTCGGCAAATCAACCCTTTTCAACAGAATTACGCGCCAGAAAACCGCCATTGTCGACAGCACTCCGGGGGTTACGCGCGACCGCCACATCTCACCTGCTGACTGGATCGGACGTTCCTTCCTGCTCATGGATACAGGTGGCTATTCCCACGACAACGACACCATAAGCCAGGCGATGCTCGAGCAGACAATGCTGGCGATAGGCGAAGCTGACATGATTATCTTCATGACAGACGTGCGCTCGGGACTGACTTACCTCGACCTTGACATGGCCAAGCTCCTTCGCAGGGAGTTTCCTGACAAACCGATATTTTTTGCCGTCAACAAGGTCGAAACTCCCCAACTGGCCATCGAAGGCGAAGCGTTCCGCAAAACAGGCTTTACAAACCCTTACTTCATATCTGCCCGCGAAGGGAGCGGGGTTGCCGATATGCTCGACGATATCGTCAAGGCATTTCCCGATGCAACAGCGGAAACCGAAAAAGACCCTGCCGTCAGGCTGGCTGTCATCGGAAGGCCGAACGTCGGCAAATCGAGTTTTGTCAATGCGCTCCTCGGCACCGGACGCCATATCGTCTCCAATATTCCCGGAACCACCAGGGATGCCATTGACAGCCGTTTCAAACGCAACGGGCAGGAGTTCCTGCTGATCGACACTGCGGGCCTGAGAAAACGCGCACGTATAGACCCGGGTATCGAGTTCTACAGCTCTCTGAGGACTGAAAAAGCCATTGAGCGATGCGATGTTGCCCTGGTGCTGCTCGATGCTGTCCAGGGACTTGAAAAACAGGAACTCAAGATTATTCAGATGGCGGCAGAGCGCCACAAGGGTATCCTCCTGCTCGTCAACAAGTGGGACCTGATCGAAAAGGATTCCAAGACAAGCAAGAAATACTCCGACAGGATGTACGGAGACCTTGGGAACCTCTCCTGGATACCGATCCAGTTTGTGTCCGCTCTTACCAGGAAAAACCTTTTCCGGGCTATTGATACCACGCTTGATATCCATAACAGCCGTCAACAGCAGATCAGCACCAGTGAGCTGAACCGTTTTCTGCAGGAAATACTGCAGTCGGCACCGCCTTCGTCAAAATCAGGACGGGAACTCAAGATCAAGTATATGACTCAGATCAAGGCCCCCTGGCCGGTGTTCGCGTTTTTCTGCAATGATCCGACGCTGCTGCAGAGCAACTACAAGCGTTTCATTGAAAAACAGCTAAGAAAAGCCTTCAATCTCGAAGGCGTCCCGATTTCACTTCGTTTCATGCGGAAATAAGGCTTACACACTCCTAAAAGGAACATAAATCAAACAATCCTACAATGCCATCACTACAGGAAGCACAGGTACTCGATGCGCTCCGCACCGTTATGGAGCCAGATCTCAAAAAAGATCTTGTAACACTCGGAATGGTGCAGGAGATCAGCATTGACGACAGCAACGATATCACGTTCAACGTTGTCCTGACAACCCCGGCATGCCCGATGAAAGACCAGATCAGGAATGCCTGTATCGAAGCTATCCGCAGCGCACTGCCTGAAGCCGGAGAAATAACCGTCAACCTGCCAGCAAAAGTCACCCATGGGGGAAGCTGCGGACACCACGGAAAAAAAGAAAATCCACTGCCAGAGGTCGCAAACATTATCGCTGTTGCCTCGGGAAAGGGCGGAGTGGGAAAATCAACCGTCGCGGCAAACCTGGCTGCAAGCCTTGCCGCGACAGGCGCCAGGGTCGGCCTTATCGATGCAGACCTCTACGGACCCAGCATCCCGACAATGTTCGGACTTGAAAATGCTCGGCCTGAAGTGCTCGATAAAAAAATTATGCCTATCGAAAAATACGGTGTCAAGCTTATGTCGATCGGCTTTCTTGTCGAAAGCGACAATCCCGTCATCTGGAGGGGGCCCATGGCTTCGACAGCGTTAAAGCAGTTCATCACTGATGTCGCATGGGGTGAACTCGACTACCTGATTTTCGACCTTCCTCCCGGAACGGGCGACATCCAGCTCACGCTGGTCCAGACTCTGCCACTGCAGGGAGCTGTGATTGTCACGACCCCCCAGGCTGTAGCCCTGACAGATGTGGCAAAAGCGGTGACCATGTTCAGAAAAGTCAATGTACCACTGCTCGGACTCATTGAAAACATGAGCTATTACCTCCTGCCCGATGGCAGCAAGGACTATATCTTCGGCCAGGCCGGAGGCGAAAAATTCGCCCGAGCTCAGGGCATCGAACTCCTGGGATCCATACCAATCGGAGGGCAGGTTCGTGAAAGTGGCGACACTGGTAAACCGGTTTCGATCAAGAGCCCGGAGAGTGAAACTGCAAAAGCATTCCTCGATGCCGCCCGCGAAACAGCCCGCCAGGTGTCTCTACGCAATGCCATGGAGTGCAACTGCGGCAACTGACCGGCTTCGGACGGCAAGTTACCATTTTGATTTTTGGCGACAGGAACTGATATTTAAAGCCTGTCGCCGGAATTTTTTCCAATCAACAGAAAAAAACACAATTATGAGCACTACCAAGGATTACCTCCCGGATACCGATCCATTGTACGATAAAGTCATTAACGCACTTGAAGATGTCAGGCCCTATCTTCAGGCTGACGGCGGTGACTGCCAGCTGGTCGGGATTACCAGGGATATGGTTGTCGACGTCAAGTTGCTTGGCGCATGCGGCTCATGCCCGATGAGTACCCTCACCCTGCGTGCAGGAGTTGAGCAGGCTGTCAAGAAAGCGATACCTGAAATCGCCAGGGTCGAATCGGTCTAACCATCCAGGTTACGTAACAGAAGTTCCAGGGAGTCGAGGTTCTGCACCAGGACCTCCCTGGGCTTGCTTCCCTCTGCCGACCCCACTATTCCATTTTCCTCAAGCTGGTCCATGACCCTGGCTGCCCTGCTGAATCCAAGCTTCAGCCTTCGCTGCAACAGTGAAACACTGCCCTGCTGGTGCATCACAACCAGGTTGGCTGCTTCTTCAAACATCGGATCCCTGCCACCGCCAGACACTTTCCCACCCCGGATTGCCATACCGGCAGCGTTTTTCTCGTTCATATCCGGCCTGGGGAGTTCATACGCTGTCTTGAGGCCTTCCTGGCTTCCGATGAAACTGGTAATTGCCTCAACCTCGGATGATGAGATATAGGGGCACTGGATTCGCTCAGGCTTCGGCTGGTTAGCCGGCTGATAGAGCATATCGCCGTTCCCGAGCAGCTGATCAGCCCCTGATGAATCCAGGATGGTGCGGGAATCTACCCGGCTGGCAACCTGGAACGCGATCCTTGCCGGAAAATTGGCCTTGATCACCCCGGTTATGATATCGACGGAAGGTCGCTGTGTAGCAACGATCAGGTGGATACCTACTGCCCTGGCAAGCTGCGCCAGTCGCGTGATAGGCTCTTCAACCTCCTTGCCTGCAGTCATCATGAGGTCTGCAAGCTCATCGACCACGACAACCAGGTACGGCAGTGCCTCCTGGGGAAGCTTCCTGTTGAAATCCGCAATGTTACGCACGCCGGCAACTTCGAGCCGGGCATAGCGCTGCTCCATCTCCTTGACTACAGAACGAAGGGCGTAGACCGCCTTGGCTGGTTCAGTGATGATCTGTTCCTCCAACCCCTCGAACGTTACCAGGAAATGGTTCTTGAGGTGCTGATAGTGGAACAGTTCGACCCGTTTAGGATCGATCAGTACAAACCTGACCTTGTCGGGGCTGCAGGAATACAGCAGACTCGAGATAATGACGTTGATGCCAACCGATTTTCCAGCCCCGGTCGCGCCTGCTATCAGAAGATGCGGCATCGATGCAAGGTCATCTATATACACCTCGTTGGCAATGGTCCTTCCAAGTACCACCGGAAGGGCAAGACGACTGTTCTTGAACTTCTCGACCTGGAGCACCGACCGCATCCATACCGTCCGCGGCTTGCCATGCGGAATTTCGACGCCGACGGCATTTTTGCCGGGAATCGGGGCAATCATGCGAATCCCCCTGGCAGCCATAGCCATAGCCAGGTCGTTTTCCAGTGATGTCACCTTGCTGACCTTGACATCGGGAGCAAGTTCGAGTTCGAACAGGGTCACCCGCGGCCCCACTGTTGCCGATATCCTCACCACCTCAACTTTGTAAATCCTGAGCTTCTCCAGAAGCCGGCTCTTGCTCTCCTCAAGCAGACTTTCATCGATCAGTTCATCCTCCTCACGGGTCCGTTTGAGAAGATCAACCGATGGGAACCGATACGATCCTCGATCTTTTGTCTTCACCTTGAGTCGGCGTTCATCCAGGTCTGCCTCTTTTTCGCGGACGGCTTCACGAATGGTTATTTCCGGATCGTCAGCATGTTCCTGTGCCGTCTCATCAGCAAGCGATTCAGGTTCAGGTTCAAATTCAGGTTCAGGTCGGACAGGATCAGCTGCAACAATCGGTTTCCGGGGTCTGGCAGGAGAAGCTTCAGCCAACCCTGGGTCAGGATTTCGCTCCCCTGCCATCCTGCTAACGACACGCCTCATCAATCCGCCCAGCTTTCCGGCCATCGACCATCCAGCCGTGGCAGCATCAACCACTCCGCTGGCAAGTCCGGCGATCCTGGTACCAAGCATCCGCCAAAGAGCGAGACTCAATCCAACGGCAAGGGCAAGAAGGAGTATCCATGCGCCTGTCGTCCCCAGCAGGGTGCTCAGAAACGTCGCAAGCATCCTGCCGACTGTTCCTGCATAAAGATCTGCATCTCGAAACGAAGTCAGGCCGGACATCGTCCCTGCCACCAGGGTGATCAATACAGCATACAGGGTGAAGAACAACGGCGGTTTCAAGCTCTTGACCCGTCCTACACACCAGCTCCAGTATACCATAGCAATCCCGGGAATGACCGACATATAACCAAGAAACCATTCCACAAGCAGGGATGACAACCTTGCACCGAGTATACCGAACGGATTATGCAGCTCTTTTGCGACTGATGTTGCAGCCGAGCCAATCATTTCGAACCACTGCAGCCTGGAGACGACAGCTGTGTCGGCCGGATGGTAAAAGAGTAGCGACCCGATATAAAAAAAAGCCGCCACTCCCAGCAAAATGCCTCCGAACTCCTGTTTCAGTGTCTCCTTGTCAATCATTGCTGCTACCGTTCCTCAAGAGTTGTTGACAAAAGGCAGTTGTTCCACCTGGCCCCTGAAATACCGGCCACGCACTTCGAGCAGTACCGGTGTCCCCGGAGCCATGTATTCCCGCAGTATGCTTGCCGTCCCCAGCGGTTTCTGCAACGTAGGCGACATCGTCCCGCTGCATACCTCTCCTACAGGCTCTTTCTTGAGATTGTAGAGCGTGAACCCCTGCCTGGGGATTGCCCGTTCCTGCATGATAAAACCAGTTACCGTGCGTTGAGGATTCCTGGAAACCTCCAGGCAGGCATCCTTTCCGATAAACTCCTCTTTTTCAAGCCGGGTCACCCATTTCAGGCGAGTTTCGAGAGGATTTGTCGTTCGATCGATTTCATGGCCGTACAGCGGATAGCCCATTTCAAGCCTGAGCGTATCTCGGGCACCAAGACCGATCGGCGCAATACCAACATCCTGGCCGGCATCCATGAGTGCCTGCCAGAGCGCTTCAGCACCTTCGTTAGGCAGGGAGATCTCCACCCCTTTCTCCCCGGTGTAACCTGTCGCTGCTATGACCGCTTCATACTCGTGAAAACGTTGCGTTGAAAAGGTAAAGGGTTTTGGTAACGAAGGGGATACACCCGGGAAAACCTTCTCCAGCACACTCATGGACTCGGGCCCCTGCAACGCGATAAGGGAAAGATCGTCCGTGCGGTTTTCAAGCGACACGTCATCGAACTCCCCGACATGCTGCATAAGCCACTCGAAGTCCTTTTCCATATTCGATGCGTTGACCACCATAAACCAGGTATCAAGAGCCATACGGTAAATGATCAGGTCATCGACTATACCGCCATCCGGGTAAAGCATCAGAGTATACTGGGCTTCCCCGTCGCTGAGCCTGGACACATCGTTCGAGGTCATATGCTGGAGAAACCTGGTCGCCCCGCCACCCCTGACAACGAAATTCCCCATATGGGATACATCGAAAAGTCCTGCTCCTGACCGGACCGCCCGATGCTCTGCAATAATCCCGGAATACTGCACGGGCATAAGATAGCCTCCGAAATCGATAATCCTGGCTCCATGACGCTGGTGCCAATCGTACAATGCGGTTTTTTTCATACCTCTTTCCTTACTGCTCTTGTTACAGTGGCTTACGGCCACCATTGAAACACTCGACTGCGTACATGCCGCAGCAACAACTGAACTTCAATATAGCAGTTCATTCTACTCCACCGCAAACTTGGCGCGCAGGGTATTGTTCGATGCCTGCTCATCCTGGTAATCTTCGGCCAGCAGCACAGCTTCGGCAACATACTCGCCAGGAAGGCCTGCTGCCAGTATCCTCAGTGGACCAGGCGAACCGATCCCCCCGGGATCAAGCGAAGATGAAGAGGATGAAACCACCTGATGCAGCACCTCTCCGCCTGCATTGAAGACAGTAAGGCGCACTGCATATCGACCGGATGACAGAACCCCGCGGTTGAGTACGAACACATGTACCGCATAGGACTCACCAGCTGCAGGAGTTGAGGGAAGTATTTCGATACCGGACAGCATCAGGTCGGCCATCATACCTGCCCTTGCCCAGGTGGTGTCACGTGCAATCCCAACCACCGGCGACTTTCTCCGGGGAGGAAGCCAGAGGAAGCTCAACGAGAGGAGAAGCACTGAACCTGCGACCAGCAAAGCCCTCCTGGATCGGCGGCGTGGCGCATTGACAAAAAGAATCACTTCACTCAGGCTGGTTCTGCCATGAAATTTTTTTTTCTTCGAGAACACCCTGCGCCCATGGATCTCCGTAACGGGCAGCCTGCTTGAGATCTTCAAGCTCTCCCTCACGATCCCCAAGCCGTGCCCTCATCAGCGAACGATGGAGATAGGCTTCGCCGTCAGTGGGGCTCAGCTCGATAACCCTGCTGAAATCGGTAATGGATTTTTCATACTCCTCGAAATACCCGTAGATAAACCCCCTGTTGAAATATGCTTCGACATAGAGGGAATCAAGCTCGATAGCCCTGTTGAAATCAGCGAGTGCATCCTGGAGCTCACCTCGGTTGCCATGCACGAACCCCCTGTTGAGATAGGCTTCAGCAAAGGACGGGTTGACTTCGATTGCGCTGTTGAATGCCTCATAGGCAGCTTCGAAGTCCTGCTCTTTCAACAGTTCGATGCCGTCAGCATTGAACTCCGAGGCACGTGGGCCGCATGAAGCAAGTACAAAGATGAACGAAAGGGTGCACAAGAGACGAAAAAGAAACTCAGCACGCATACAAAAGGCTTTGGGAGATTAAAAATGCAGGGCTTCTCCGAAATCCGGTGAAGCATCGTGTAAGATACACAAGAGATCACTTATTTTTGTTGTTGAGCGTCGATATTTTAACCGGCTTGCTTTTCATTGTCTCCACTCGTTAGTATTATGCTCATGATTGCTACAGTACCATCAAAACTCCCCACTCCCCGACACATGAAACACTTTGTACAGGCATGCATTGCCAGCTCTCTACTCCTCAGTTCACCTGTCTTCGCCAGCTTTGAAGGAACCCTTTCCGATGCCAGGGACACTGCAATGGGCGAAAGCACCGTCGCCGCAAAAGGATCACCCCTCGCCGCATTCAACAATCCTGCCTCGTTACCAGGTCATACCACACCAGGAGCGGCATGCTCATTCCACGTTCCATTCATCAAGGATATCACCACACTCCAGGGAGCCATCTCGATCCCGCTGGGGAATAACGGAGTAACGGGAGCACTCTCCCTGGAACGGTTCGGATCAGGGGCATACAGGGAATCCCGCATTGTCATAAGCCTGGCTTCCCCGGTATCTTCCGCAATCGATGCAGGCATATCAGCCTCACGCCTCTCGAGAAGTATCCAGGGATTTTCAGAAGATGCAACGATAGGCATAGACCTCGGCATACAAGCAGATCTCCTGGAAAACCTCAGGTTCGGTGCAACCATCTTCAACGTCAACAGCCCCGGCATCGGGTCTAGCAATGAGAAGATACATCCCAGGAAAGAAGCAGGAATTGCATGGAACCCTTCAAGGCAGTTGCTGCTTACCAGTTCGGTTGAACAGCTTACACCGGGCAACAACCTGAAGCTCCATTATGGCACTGAATATGCCGTTACCGGAAACCTCTCGCTCAGGATGGGCCTTTCATCAGATCCTGCAGTAGTGTCTGGTGGAGCTGGTTTTTCACTGGGCAAACTGAAGGCGGAGGCAGCCGTAAAGAAACATCCTGACCTGGAAGATCCTGCCATGAGTTTTACCGTAAGCGGATACCTCTAGGGAACCGCTGAAAACCGGCTCAGCTACCTATACGTTCAACCGAGAACACTCCTGCAACCCTGCGGATCTTGTCCATCAAGGTCTGCAGTCTGGTGATGTTGCGGGTATACACCATGAACGTACCGGTAAACATGCCATCGCGAGCGTTGAGGGAAATTCCGCGTATATTCGTATCCGATTTCGAAATCACGGTCGTAATGAGATTGGTGATGCCAATCCTGTCTTCGCCAATCACCTTGATACCAGCCAGGAAATCCGTCTCCACTTTCCGATTCCAGGAAACGCTTACCACACGCTCGCTTTTCAGGAGACTCTCATTACTGACATTGACGCAGTTCTTCCTGTGGATCTTGACCACCCCCTCCTTGGTGACGAACCCGATAATATCATCACCTGGAACAGGCTTGCAGCATTTAGCATAGTCGTAGGCAATATTCGGAAGTCCCTCGATGATAACCTCATCGCGACTCTTCTGCTGGTCCGGCCCCTCCGGGTGCTTGCGCGCCTCCTTGACGAACCGGTCATATCCGTCCCCCTGGCGGGCTTCGATACTCGACTCTTCGCCCCCCTTCTTTTCATCGACAAAGCCCTGCAGTACCTTTTCACCGTCTATCTGCTGGTTTGCCAGCGCACTGAAAAAATCAGCCGGGGTCTTGACACCGTACTTCCTGGCCTGGCGTACGATATCGTTATCACTGAGCAGCCTCTTTGTGCCGGCAAGCATCTTCTCCCAGATCCCGCGTCCAGTCTCGATCTGGCGACGGCGCTCCTCGTTGATCGACGTACGTATCTTCAACCTCGCCCTGTGGGTAACGACAAACTTCAGCCAGTCAGCTTTCGGCTTCTGGTTTTTCGATGTAATGATCTCCACCCTGTCACCGGAAAAAAGCTCGGAATTCAGCTTGACAATACGACCATTGACTTTTGCACCTATGCAACCATTTCCGATTTCGGTATGAATTGCGTAAGCAAAATCAATCGGCGTCGCACCGGCCGGCAGCGTCTTCATGTCCCCTTTAGGGGTAAACAGGTAGATTTCGTCATGATACAGATTCAGCTTGAACCCCTCCATGAATGACGCCGCTGAATCAGCATCGTTGATAAGTTCCCGGGCCCATTTGAGGAATGTGTCTATTGAAGCGTCATCCCTGCTTACCTTCTCTTTATACCGCCAATGAGCCGCAACACCGAACTCGGCGAACTCATGCATTCTCCTTGTCCTGATCTGAACTTCTATCACACGCCCTTTCGGACCGAGAATCGCTGAATGAAGGGATTGGTAACCGTTATGCTTGGGAATAGAGATGTAATCCTTGAAATGCTGCGGGAGCGGCGGATATTTCTGGGTAATGAACCCATAGGCAGCAAAACAATCAGAGAGCTTATCCGTATCGATAACGATACGCAAACCATACAGATCGTGGATATCCTCGAAGCGCTTGTTTTTCAGGCGCATCTTGTTGTAGATGGAAAACAGGTGTTTTGCCCGCCCCTGTACCTCGAGCTTGAAGCCTTGCTTTTCGAGGTCGGACTTAATAGGCACAATCATCTTTTCAAGATAGGCAATCCGTTCCCCCCTGCTCAATCGAACCTTTTGCTGGATAAACTCATACATCTCGGGATCTATGTATTTAAATGCATAGTTTTCCAGCTCCACCTTCATCTTGCCGAGACCAAAACGATGGGCAAGAGGCGCATAGATATCCCTTGTTTCCAGGGCGATCTTGAGCCGCTTATGCTCCGGAAGGGCATCCAGGGTCCTCATGTTATGCAGGCGGTCACAGAATTTCAGCAGGATAACGCGTATATCCTTGACCATGGAGAGGAGCATCTTGCGAAATCCCTCGGCCTGCGTCACTTCCCGATTGATCATGATACCGGAGATCTTGGTCAACCCCTCGACTATGTCAGCCACTTCGACACCAAGCTCTGCAGCAAGGTCATCATAAGTATATTCACTGTCTTCTATGACATCATGCAAGAGTGCCGCCGCCACCGATACCCCGTCAAGCGGCAATTCAGCCAGCATGATTTTCGCCACCTCGACCGGATGGTGGAAAAAGGGCTCACCTGATGCCCTTTTCTCTCCCTCATGGGCCCGATAACACATAAAAAAGGCTCGCTGTATGAGCGACTCGTCAAAGCTTTTCAGCTGAGTCCTGGCAAGCCTCAGGATCTCGTGAAGCTTCTCATACTGGTCCTTGTCAATTTGCGCTAACATAGAGCAGATTCTCGCAATAATAGTGTTAACAATTTACTGGCTCAGGCGCTTCGGTCTGTATCTACCGCTGCCTCTATACGGGTAATTTCATCCCTGAGCCATGCCGCCTTTTCATACTCCATGCTTTCAGCCGCCTCCTGCATTTCCAACCTGAGCTCACCCGCCATGGCATAGAGTTCATCACTGCTCATTGCAGCCATGATCTCTTCAAGAATTGGTTCCGTACGCTGCTGAAGCCCAAGCCTTTTTCGCCTGAACCGCTCTTCTGCATCCGCAACACTTGTCGTAGAAAGCACCTGATCGACAGATTTCATGATGGATCGGGGCTCAATACCATGCTCTTCATTGAACCGCCTCTGCACCTGACGACGACGTCCGGTCTCGTCGATCACCTCACGCATGGCATTCGAAATCTTGTCTGCGTAAAATATAACACGTCCGTCAACATTCCTTGCAGCACGCCCAGCAATCTGCATCAAGGAGCGAGCATCGCGCAAGAAACCCTGCTTGTCCGCATCGAGGATAGCTACAAGTGCCACCTCGGGAAGGTCAAGCCCTTCGCGCAGAAGGTTGACCCCAACAAGAACGTCTACGTCACCTGCCCGAAGTTCCCTGAGGATCTGCATCCGTTCGAGACTCTTGATCTCTGAATGAAGGTAACGGCTGCGCACCGAAGCCTTCCGAAGAAAGTCATGCAGATCCTCACTCATACGTTTTGTAATGGTCATGACAAGGGTTTTGTACCCCATTGCGGTATTCTGCCTTATCTCTTCAAGGAGATCATCTATCTGCCCCTTGACCGGCCTGACCGTAATTTCGGGATCAAGGAGGCCGGTAGGCCTTACCAGCTGTTCTACAACCTCACCACCGGACTGCTCCAGCTCGTAATCTCCCGGAGTCGCACTGACACAGATCATGCCCGGCACGATCTCCTGGAACTCCTCGAAACGCAGCGGCCTGTTGTCAAGCGCAGAGGGGAGTCTGAAGCCATGTTCTACCAGTATCGTCTTTCGCGAACGGTCACCGGCGTACATACCCCTGAGCTGCGGCAGGGTGACATGTGACTCGTCAATGACCACAAGGTAATCCTCGGGAAAATAATCGAGCAGACAGAAAGGGCGATCACCGGGGTTCCTGCCAGCAAGGTGGCGCGAATAATTTTCTATCCCTGAACAGTACCCGAGTTCCTTCATCATTTCGAGATCATACCGCGTGCGCTCTTCCAGCCGACGTGCCTCGACAAGTCTGTCTTCCCCCCGAAGCTGGTTCAGCCGACCGGCAAGCTCGTTCTCTATGGCCAACATGGCCTGGCCGAGGCGCTCCTTGTCCGCAACGAACTGCCTGGCAGGATACACGAACGCGTAGGGAACATCCTCGATGATTTCGCCTGTCTTGATATCTATATGTTGTAAACTGTCTATCTCTCCACCAAAAAACTCCACCCTCAGCGCAAGCTCCTCATGCGCAGGAACCAGGTCGATCACATCACCCCGGACCCTGAATTTCGCGGAAACCGGATCCAGATCGTCACGCACGTAATGCAGATCCACAAGTGACTGCAGAAGATCTTCTCGTTCCATCTCCATACCCTGTCTCAACTCGATGATCTGCGACTTCCACTCTTCCGGAGAACCGAGGCCATAAATGCAACTCACGGAACTGACTACAACAACATCCTGCCTTCCGGAAAGCAGTGCGCTGGTAGCCCTCAGGCGGAGCCGCTCAATTTCGTCATTGATACGCAGGTCCTTGGCTATGTACTTATCCATCGAAGGGATGTAGGCCTCAGGCTGGTAAAAGTCATAGTAACTGATGAAGTATTCAACGGCGTTATGGGGAAAAAACTGCCTGAGTTCCCCGTAAAGCTGGGCTGCCAGGGTCTTGTTATGGCTGATGACCAGCACAGGCTTGCCGGCACGGGCGATGACGTTCGATACGGTAAACGTCTTACCTGACCCGGTAACTCCGAGCAGCGTCTGGCACCTGCGACCTTCCTCAACCCCGGCAGAAAGACTGGCAATAGCCTGGGGCTGATGGCCCATGGGTTCATAGCCGCTTTCCAGCCTGTAGATTCCGTTTTCCCTGTGTTTCATTCTTTAGTCCTATTCCATTTGCAAGAGTAAACTATTAAGAGCGCTTGTTAGTTCTTCTCAGGGATTGTAACATAGCATATCCCAGAACAGGGCTGGCTCCTGAGCCCTGCCGGAATTTCCAGGAAAAAGGACGATTGGATTTTCACTGAACAATCGACATTATATGGGTTTACTCCACAGCCCGGTAAGACGGGCATACATGTACCCCCTGGCAGCCCTGTGCATATGGCTTGTTGGCCTGTTTTCTTTAATTTCATGTAAAATGCCTCATTCCGTGAAGAACCTCAGTTATACCGCAGTACCTTCGGACCCGCTCGATACCCGCATATACCGTCTTGAAAACGGCCTCACCATCTATATGAGCCCGAACAGCAAGGAGCCGAGAATCTACACCTCGATCGCTGTACGTGCCGGGAGCAAGAACGACCCCGCCGAAACCACCGGACTGGCACACTATCTCGAGCATATGCTGTTCAAGGGTACCGATTCGATAGGTTCTCTTGATTATGAAAAAGAAAAAATCGAACTGCAGAAAATCATAGATCTCTACGAGCAGTACCGCTCCACGGATGATCCAGACAAGCGGGCGGACATCTACCGCCAGATAGATTCGGTTTCAAACATCGCGGCACAGTACACGGTGCCAAACGAATACGACAAGCTGCTCAGCTCCATTGGAGCGAGAGGCACTAATGCCTATACCTGGGTAGAGCAGACCGTCTACCTTAACGATATTCCATCCAACCAGCTGGAAAACTGGCTGACGATCGAAGCCGAACGGTTCCGCAACCCTGTCATGCGCCTCTTCCACACAGAACTGGAAACTGTCTATGAAGAGAAAAACATGACCATGGACAGCGACAGCCGTAAAATATGGGAAAACCTCTATGCTTCGCTGTTCAGGAAACACACCTACGGCACCCAGACAACGATAGGTGAAGCGGAGCACCTGAAAAACCCGTCGATCAGGAATGTTATCGACTATTACCGGGCCTGGTATGTCCCCAACAACATGGCAATCTGCATGGCAGGCGACTTCGATCCCGATGAAGCCATCAGCATCATCAGTGAAAAATTCTCCGTGCTGGAAGCAAAACCGGTACCGGAATTCATCCCGCCGGTTGAAGAGATCATCCAGGAACCTGTCGAAACCCACGTCTATGGCCCTGAATCCGAAGAACTCGTCATCGGATTCAGGTTCGATGGCGCCAACTCACAGGATGCACTCTACCTGGCGGTGATCGACAAGATCCTTTTCAACCAGACAGCTGGACTCATCGATCTCAACCTCAACCAGCAGCAGATGGTACTCGATGCCGGTTCCATGCTGATCCCGATGAAGGACTACTCGACCCATATCCTGAGCGCCAAACCGAGGGAAAACCAGAGCCTCGACGATGTCCGCACCCTCCTGCTCGAACAGCTCGAGCTGCTCAAACAGGGCGATTTTCCTGACTGGCTGCCGGAAGCTGTGATCAACGACATGAAAATCGAGGAACTGAAAACATGGGAATCGAACAAAGGGAGAACCGAGTCCTATGTAGATGCCTTTATATGGGATATGGAATGGGGGACTTACCAGGAGCGTCTCGAAACACTTGCCTCGATCACGAAGGAAGAGCTCATCATGTTCGCCAGGGAACATTATGTCTGCAATTACGCAGTCGTCTACAAGCACCACGGCAAGGACAAGGAGTCACCCAAAATCGCAAAACCTCCGATAACACCGCTTTCCGTAAACAGGAGCCAGGCATCGGAGTTCGCAAGGGAGCTGCTGTCAAGGACACCTGCTACGATAGAGCCTGAATTCATCGATTTTGAGAAAGACATAACAACGACAGCGATCACAGGAGATATTCCCCTGCTTTCGGTACATAATGATGAAAACGACCTGTTCTCATTGTATTATGTGTTCGATACAGGCACGAATCACAATCGTTCGCTGGACACCGCCCTCGACTACCTGACCTACCTTGGTACGTCGACGATGAGTCCTCGGGAATTCAACCAGGAGCTCTACAGGATCGGTGCAAGCTTCTCGGTCTATACCTCTGAAGACCATCTCTACATCAAGTTGTCAGGCTTGCAGCAGAATTTCACAAAGGCGGTACAGCTGATCGAAGACCTGCTTGTCGATGCAGCACCTGACAACGAAGCCCTTGAAAAACTCAAGGACGGAATCCTGAAAGAGCGGGCTGACGATAAGCTGTCGAAAAGAAAAATCATGTTCGAAGCAATGAGCAGCTTCGGCAAGTATGGGCCTTCATCTCCATTCACCAATGTACTGTCCAACGAGGAAATCGCCGCAGCGACACCGCAGACGCTGCTCGACAACATTCACCAGCTTCTCAGGTATCGGCACAGAGTATTCTACTACGGCCCGTTGCAGCCTGAAAAAGCAGCAGCGACATTATCTAAGCTACCGCACCTGTCAGGTGAACTCCTCCCGCCTCCAGGGGAGACGGTGTTCGAGGAACTTTCGAGGAAAGAGGGCCTGGTCTATGTCGTGGATTACGACATGACGCAGGCTGAGGTCCTCATGCTGAAGAAAGATCTCCCGTACGACGCTTCACGGGTACCGCTGATCACCCTCTTCAACGAGTATTACGGTGGCGGCATGTCATCGGTCGTGTTCCAGGAACTCCGGGAAGCCAAAGCGCTTGCCTACTCCGTGTTTTCAGTTTACAGAACCCCGAGAACGAAGCGGGAGCACAATTACATCTTCAGCTATATCGGCACCCAGTCAGACAAGCTTCCCGAAGCACTTGAAGGCATAGAAGGCCTGATGCAGCACCTGCCCGAATCTCCTGAGCTCTTCCAGACAGCACAGAACGGAATTCGGGAAAAAATCAGGACAGAACGCATTACACGGGAGAAAATCCTGTTCAGCAGGGAAGATGCACGGCGCCTGGGCAATGACCATGACCTTCGCAGGGATATTTATGCACAGATCGGCAACTTCAGTTTCGATGATATCAAGGCATTCCACCAGGAACGGCTACGCCCGGAAAACAGCGTCATGCTGGTACTGGGCAAGCTTGAAAACCTCGACATGGAAACTCTTGGCAAGTACGGAAAGGTCGAGACACTGACGCTCGAGGAGCTTTTCGGTTATTAAACAGCAGAAACTCAACCATCTAACCCTGTAAACTTCATATATCATGAGCTCACTGTTATTCCTGGGATTTATCCTCCTCTTCATAGGATTCACCGCAAAAACCCTCAACCCCGGACTCCTTCGGTTTGCCGGACTTTTCAAACTGGGCGGCATGCTGGCAATAATTCTCGCATTCCTGACTGCCAGTATCCGGATCATCGAGCCTGGAAAGGTCGGGGTCAAGGTCCTCTTCGGCCAGGTACAGGAAAATATCCTTTCCAGCGGCCTGAACATTATCAACCCGCTTATCAAGGTCGAACCGTTCGACATTACAACCCAGACCTACACCATGTCGGGAACGGAAACGGAACTGACGCAGATCTCGGATGCCCCGATCAGGGTACTGAGTGCAGACGGACTTGAAGTCACCATCGACATGACGGTGCTCTACCGGGTCAACCCAACGCAAGCCCCTGACATCAGGAGAGAAATCGGCCCAGGCCTTTCCTACATAGACAAGATTGTCAGGCCTACAGCCAGGACGCGCATAAGGGACAACGCAGTCATCTACAATGCAATCGACCTCTATTCAAACAAGCGGGAAGAGTTCCAGATCAAGATTTTCGAAAGCATCCGGAGCGACTTCGAGAACCGTGGCCTGATTCTCGAAAACCTCCTGGTACGGAATATTTCGCTGCCAAGTTCGGTGAAAGCAGCTATCGAAGCAAAGATCAATGCCGAGCAGGATGCCCAGAAAATGCAGTTCGTCCTCCAGAAGGAGCAGCAGGAAGCCGAAAGGAAGAGGGTTGAAGCCCAGGGTATCGCCGACTACCAGCAGATTCTCACCCGTTCACTGACAGACAAGCTGCTGCAATACGAAAAAATCAAGGCTCTGCAGAACCTGGTAACCTCGGACAACTCAAAGGTGATCATCATGGGTGAAGGCAATGACGCGTCGCTCCTGATAGGAAAGTAAGGGCTCCATGACCCTTCTGGACCGCTACATAGGCAAGCAGTTCCTGGTGACGTTCAGCTTTGCGATACTGAGCTTCCTTTCGCTTTTTATCGTGCTGGACCTGGTTGAAAATATCGACCGTTTCCTGGAATACGGAGTGAGTATCGCCATGGTGGCAGGTTACTATGCCAACTCCATACCGGAAATCATACTGCTGACCTCACCAGTAGCGGTCCTTCTTTCTTCGCTCTACATAACGGGCAGGCTCGCTGCACAAAGCGAGCTATCGGCAATTTTCGCTGCTGGAGTGAGCCTTGGCCGTCTGCTCTATCCATTTGCTGCCATAGCGACCCTCATCTCACTGGTCAACCTTGTCAATACCGGCTGGATACTTCCAATCTCCTCGGCGGAAAAAAGCGATTTCCTCGAAACCCATCTCGGCAAGAATAGTGAAAAGACGAGCGAGGATACCAACATTCACATACTGGAATCTTCCGACAGAATCATTACCATCAGTGATTTCGACCAGGAATCCGCGATGAGCACAGGGGTGACCATTGAAACATTTTCCAGTTCCGCCATTACAGAAAGAATCGATGCAGAACAGATGTATTTCGATGACAGGACGCAAAAATGGATACTGGAACAGACAACTACCCGTACATTCCTGCCCGATACGACACGTTACCGGACCAGTGAAGGCAAGGACACCCTTGAGCTTTCATTGACGCCAGCATCACTCCGGGAATATAACCTCAGACCCGAGGAAATGAACATCGTCCAGCACTACACCTATATACGGGACAAGAGGCATGCAGGCTTCCCCGGGCTCGACGATGCAATCATTGCCCTGCATTCGAGGATCACGATCCCGCTGGCCTCACTCATTATCATCCTGATAGGGGTTCCGCTGTCAACGCGAAAAAAAAGGAGCGGACTGGCTCTGGAAGCTGGAGTCAGTATCTTTATCGGCTTCCTCTACCTGGGGCTGCAGAAAACGCTCTCATCGGTTGGTGACAGCGGGGCACTCAACCCTATTCTGGCCGCCTGGATTCCCAATATCATCTTTCTTGCAACCGGCCTGAAGCTGTATCGTTCATCCAGTCACTGAATCAATGCTGACACACGAGCCCTCTGTCATCGTCCTCCTGACCGACTTCGGCCTGCAGGATCCCTATGTAGGTATCATGAAAGGGGTCATATCGTCCATAGCCCCCCATGCACCCATTATCGACCTCACCCATGGTATCACATCACAGGATATACGTCATGGCGCCATAGTGCTTGCATCGTCATACCGATGGTTCCCACGAGGAGCGGTCTTCCTCTCTGTGGTCGATCCTGGAGTAGGGACAGCGAGGCAAGCCATCCTGCTTGAAACATCGAGCGGATTTTTCATCGCGCCCGACAACGGGCTCCTGACACCGATCCTGGAGGAAGCGGACATACGCTCATGCCATGCAATCACAAATCCGGACATGATGCTCCCTGACCTGAGCGCAACGTTTCACGGAAGGGATCTGTTCGCACCTGCCGCCGCCCATATCGCCAGCGGAACAGCTCCTGCCAAAGCAGGTCCGCAAATAAAGCCCGATACCTGCAAAAAGTTGCTCTTTCCTGTCAATTCCGAAAACAGGCAGGAGGGAGAATGGTACGGTGAAATACTCTATACCGATATATATGGCAACCTGGTCACCTCATTTCCCAACAACCTTCCTCGTAATGACAAAGGCTCATGGCTGCTGGGAACCGGGCGGAGCGGAGATATTGAACTGCGACGTACTTATGGTGATGTGACGCCGGGTGAACCGGTTGCCTACAGGGGGAGCGCAGGCTACCTGGAGCTTGCCATTCGCAACGGGAGTGCAGCTGCAGTATTTCAGGCCAGAAGCGGTGACAGGGTTATTCTTCAGGGCCCTCGTTAAGTGATCCCTCATTGTTGTCGCTCCGAAGCAACCGTTCAAATGCCTCGCGGTGACCAAACAGAAGCAGGATATCATCCTTTTCCATGACGGTTTCCGGTATGGGAACTCCGACAAGCCGTTCAACTTCCCTGGTCGCCATTCCCCAGAAATGAGGCTGTGTTTCGACACGCTTGATGGTAATGAGCACCACATGATACTCATCACGAAAATTCACCTCCCCCACCTTTTTACCGACAAACTGCTGGGGCACCCTCACCTCGGTAATCTCGTAATCCGATGAGAGTTCAAGCCTGTTGACCTGGTCCTGCATAGCCAGCTTGTTTGCCAGGCGATATGCCGCATCGACTGCTGGAAGAATAACCTCTTCAATATCGAGATGGCGAAGAATGTATGCGTGTCGCGTAGTTGTAGCCCGGGCGATGATTCTCCTGACGCCAAGGTTGCGAAGCACGGTGACAATCAGCAGCGTCTCCTCAAACTCGTCACCGATGCAGATAATTGCAGCATCGAACTCTTCTATAGCCTGACTCTCGAGCGCCTTTTCTTCGGTTGCATCGAGGCACACTGTACGTTCTACGACATCCTTGATATCCTCGAGTTGTTCCATGCTGGAATCTATAGCAAGCACTTCTATGCCTTTTTTTGCAAGGGTAACAGCCAGCTGGGCGCCAAAATCACCCATACCGATCAATGCGTATTTTTCCTTTTTCGCGGTCCCCATAACGTTTTCCTGTCAGGTAAATGTTAGCATTACTATATCATGACGTTCTCTTCCGTATAGGTGTACCGCCCATAACTCTTCTGGCGAATCACCGCACTCATAACCGACAGCAAACCGATTCTGCCGACAAACATCGAAAATACCACCACCAGTTTGCCTGCCGAGCTCAAACCTGCCGTAATCCCGGTTGAAAGCCCCACAGTGCCAACTGCCGACACAATCTCGAACAGAAGTTCCCTGAAAGAAAAAGGTTCTGTCAACAACAGTACAAAAAGAGCCAGTGCAATGTAAAACACTGAAAGAATGACTGTACTGAACGCCTTGACCACAGCAGCTGCAGGCACCTGCTTGCGGAAAAGCTCAATCCTGTTACGTCCGGAAACAATGGCAAAAATATTGAGCAAAGCCAGAGCAAGCGTAGTGGTTTTTATACCACCACCTGTCGACCCAGGTGACGCCCCCACCCACATGAACAACGCCAGAAAAAAAAGAGCCGGCATGCTGAATGCACCAATATCTACCGTATTGAACCCTGCGGTCCTGGCAGAAACAGAGTGAAACAATGAATAAAAAAGCTGCCACTGCAGAGACATCCCGGCAAACACGCCATGTCGCTCGAGCAGGAATACTCCGAATGTTCCCAGAATAATCAGAAGAGCACTCACGAACAACACAAGTTTGCTATGCAGTGAAAGCCGTACCTTGCGTTCTCGCAGCTTCTCCTGGCGCAAGGCATGGATGCTCTCCGCGTTTTCAACAACCAGTTCATCAGATGGTTCGCGGGTAAAACGCATCCTGAGCCGATGAGTGACTACCGCATTGATGTTGGCGATCACAGGAAAGCCTAGCCCGCCAAGGATAATCAGAACCATGATCAGCGTCAGCACCGGCATATCCATAATGACCTCGGACGCCATGAGGTTTTCCGACCACAGCGAAAAACCGGCATTACAAAATGCCGATATAGAATGAAAGAGCGCGAAAAACAACTGGTCATACACCGATGCAAACGCAAACTCATCGAACCGCATAAACAGCAGCAGTGCCCCGGCAAGTTCGATAGAAAAAGCAAACAACACCACCTGGAACACGGTGGAACGTATCTTCCCAAGACTCTCCTCGCCCAAAAGAGTCTGCAGCGTCGCATACTCCTTGAGACCTGAGCCACTGCTACCGACAATGTAGGCGAAAAACGTAGTCATGGTCATAATGCCAAGACCACCAAGCTGAATGAGCACCATGATGACCCCCTGGCCGAACAACGTCAGGTCCTCGGCCGGGTTGACTACTGCAAGACCCGTGACACATACGGCACTGGTCGACATGAACAACGCATCGATCAGCGACAGCGAACCTGTTACCGAAGCCCTTGGAAGCAGCAGGAAAAAAGTACCCAGCACTATGAACAGGAGAAAACTGAAAATGATCAGTACTGCCGGCTGAATGTTCAACGACATCAGGCGCTGACTGTAACGAATCCCCGGAGGAACCAGGGCCATGAAAAGCATGACCTGTGTCAGGACGATATAGATTTTAGCGATATCCCTTGCCAGCACCCCCGGGATGATACTGTGCATGAAGGCGGTTATCTGCTGCGGGAAGAAAAGAAGGAAAGAGATGAGGAAAAGTATCAGTACATCAGCCCAGTGGGATCTGAAATACTCAGCCTTGTCAACAACCAGAAGCAGCTTGACGAAGCCGCAAATGGCAAAGACCCAGAGAATTGCAAGGTCGAGCAGCTGAATCCTGCTGACCTCCTCGGGAGAGAGGTAGAATCCATACTCTGCCACCAGGGAAAAAACAGCCGGGAACGCCAACAGCATGACCACCTTGTCAGCCACTGCGACAAGTGGACTCTGATGTCGCCCGGCATTGAAAATACCGGGCTTTACTATCAGCTTGCTCATACTATGGCTTTCACGGCCTGCCTCAGCTGCCGATGTACTCCTTGAGGATCTTGCTGTAAGCGGACTGCCTGAGCCTGCGTATAGCCTTCTCCTTGATCTGGCGTACACGCTCCCTTGTCAACTTGAACTTTTCGCCTATCTCCTCGAGAGTGAGAGGATTTTCCATCCCTATACCAAAATAGGAACGGATGACATCAGCTTCTCGCGGCGCAAGCACAGAAAGCGAACGTTCCACTTCGAGTGTCAGTGAATCCTTGTTGAGACCGTGGTCAGGCTTATGGCCGTCATGCTGGAGCACATCGAGTAAACGATTGTCATCCCCCTGGGCAAACGGAGCATCCACAGAAACATGCCGTCCGGCTATCTTGAGCGTATCTGCCACATCTTGCGAATCCATATCAAGTACGTTTGCAAGCTCCTTGGTGTTCGGATCACGTTCGAACTCCTGCTCCAGCTGGCTGTATGCCTTGCTGATCTTGTTGAGCGTACCTACGCGGTTGAGCGGAAGCCGTACAATCCTCGACTGTTCAGCCAAAGCCTGTAAAATAGACTGGCGAATCCACCAGACTGCGTACGAAATGAACTTGAACCCCCTCGTTTCATCAAACCTTTTGGCAGCCTTGATCAGGCCCAGGTTACCCTCGTTGATAAGGTCCCCAAGGGTAAGACCCTGGTTCTGGTACTGTTTAGCCACAGAAACCACGAAACGAAGGTTTCCTTTAATCAGCTTGTCAAGAGCCCGCTTTGCCCGCTTATATTCAGGGGTGTCGACAGGCATGTCGTACCCCTCTTTGATCGCCATTGTCAGGCGTACTTCGTCATCTGCCGTCAGCAGTTCGTATTTACCTATTTCCTGCAGATACCTGTCGAGCGACAGGCTCTCACGGTTTGTAATCTGTTTACTGATCTTCAGTTGCCTCATTGGCCATCTCCGACTCTTATTGCTTCACGAACAACGTTGTCGATCCATGCAAAATTATAAAATATCAAAATCCTTCTCAATCAAAAACTATCCTCAGCTTGCCAGCACATCCATATTCGCCGTCAGCTTTTCCAGGTTTCCCAGGGCTTCAGCAAGTTTCTGCTTCTCACCTGCGACGACCTCTTCAGGCGCATTGTCAACAAATCCCTTGTTTGCAAGTTTTTTCTCGAGGCGTGTAACATACGAGGAAACAGACTCAAGCTCTTTCTGGAGTCTTGCGGTTTCCTTTTCGAATGATATCAACCCCTGTAAAGGGATAAAAAGTTCACATCCATCGACAACAGCGCCTGCTGCCTGTGACGGACGCCCGTCCTGTGGAGCACGATGCACGTTGCAACGAACCAGGCTTCCTATCAGGTCACCATATGCATTGACGAGGTTCCCTCCGTCAGGCTCCCTCAACAGAAGCTCTGCGGTCATCTCGTGCGGCACCCCGAACAGGGCCCTGATGCTACGGACCTCGGAAACGATTTTCCTTACCTTCTCGAAACCGGAAGCTGAATCCTGTACCCATGCAGCTGATGCCCCAGGCATAGCCGTCCTGGCAATACTCTTTTCCTGGCCACGCGGCACGATATGGTGCCAGATTTCGTCGGTTATGAACGGCATGACAGGATGCAGGACCTTGAGAACACCCTCGAACACATGAAGAGCCACGGAGACGACGTGCCTTGAGCGTTCGACTGAAGCTCCTGCAAGCGACACTTTCATGGTCTCGAGGTACCAGTCACAGTAATCGCTCCGGAAGAACTCGTAGATGAGTTTGACGATATCATTCAACCTGAACTGCTCGAACGACTGGTGATAGGCCTGCAGCATTGCATGGTAACGATGGAGTATCCAGCGTTCGGGAGTTTCTTCCTGCATCAGGTGGTTTGCATCAAAGGCATCATGTGCTGCACGGAATGTTTCCATATCACCGAACACCTTCTCGCGGTTCATGAACACGAGACGGGCTGCATTCCAGATTTTCGTCGCGAAGTTCCTTCCCAGTTCGCACTTTTCCTCACCAAACAGCACATCCTGACCAAGCGGAGCAATGTAGACAATGGTGAAGCGAAGAGCGTCAGTGCCATAGCTGTCCATGACCTTGAGCGGATCGGGCGAATTACCGAGCGACTTGGAAAGCTTCCGGCCTTTGAGGTCTCGGATGATGCTGGTAAAATAGACATCCCTGAACGGAACCTCGTTCTTGAAATAGAGGCCTGCCATGATCATCCTGGCTACCCAGAAGAAAATGATATCCGGACCGGTTACCAGGGTATTGGTCGGATAAAAGGCTTCAAGTTCCGGGTTCGACTCCTCCTCCCCTGTCCAGCCAAGAGTCGTCATTGGCCAAAGCCATGAGGAAAACCAGGTATCGAGCACATCCTCATCCTGCACAAGCTTATCTGTCCCTGCAAGACGACAGGCCTCTTCATAGGAATCTGCAACCCATATCCGCCCTTCCTCATCATACCAGGCTGGAATCCGGTGCCCCCACCAGAGCTGACGTGAAATGCACCAGTCCTGGATATTCTCCATCCAGTGACGGTAGGTATTGATCCAGTGAGCAGGATGGAATGCCACCTTGCCTTCATTGACCGCATCGAGCGCTGTTTCGGCAAGCGGCTTCATCCGAACGAACCACTGCTCTGACAGGTATGGTTCTACAACAACGTCAGCTCGCTCGGAATAGCCGACGTTATGCTCATACTCCTCTGTTCTGTCAAGCGCGCCTTCATCCTCGAGGTCTGCAAGTATCTTCTCCCGGGCATCGAACCGATCCATTCCTCGGTAGCCGAACTCATCGGTCATCCTGCCATCCCGTCCAACCACGCTGATAACAGGCAGATTATGACGCAAGGCAACCTCGTAATCGTTCGGGTCATGGGCAGGCGTAATCTTCAAGGCACCCGTACCGAACTCTATGTCTACATAACTGTCCGCAATGATCGGTACATGGCGACCGGCAAGCGGAACGGCTGCGAGAGAACCGACCAGGTGGCGGTAACGCGGGTCTTCCGGGTTGACCGCGATGGCAACATCTGCAAGAATGGTTTCCGGCCTGACCGTCGCAATTGTGATATATTCTCCGGACCGACCGACGATGGGATACCGTACGTAGGCAAGCTTGTCGCGGCGGGGTTTCATGATCACCTCTTCATCCGAGAGGGCGGTCTGCGAAACCGGACACCAGTTTATGATCCGCTTGCCGCGATAGATCAGCCCGTCGCGGTAAAGAGAAATAAATGCGTGCCGTACAGCCCTGGAAGGCCCCTCATCCATAGTGAAAAGGTTCCGCCTCCAGTCGCATGAAATCCCCAGGCGCTTGAGCTGGCGGACAATAAGCCCACCATATTCGTCCCGCCACTGCCAGACATGCTCCAGGAACTCCTTACGACCAAGATCATGCCGGGTTATTCCTTCTTTACGGAGCTTTTTCTCCACCACGGTCTGGGTAGCTATGCCTGCATGGTCAGTCCCGGGAAGCCAGAGCGATTCACACCCCTGCATCCTCTGGTAACGGATAAAAATATCCTGCAGGGTATGGTTGAGCACATGGCCGAGCGTCAGGCTTCCGGTAACGTTGGGTGGAGGCATCAGCACGGTATAAGGCTCCTTGCCTGCACAAATGACATTACCGCTCTCCGCCTCGAAGGTACCAAGAGGCTCCCAGTGGGCGCTCTGCCAGCGCTGTTCTACTTCGTGATGGTTATATGTTTTGTCCAGGTTCGCCTCTGTCAGCTGCTCGCTCATGTCTCGATATAGGGTTACTGATAAAATGTCCGGTTAGTGCCTGAGCCCCCGGTTACGACTCCTTGGCAGGAAGCGGACGACGATCGAAAATCTGGTCGATAATACCATACTCCTTCGCCTCGGTTGCATTCATCCAGCGATCACGTTCGGAATCGGCACGGATCTGCTGTACATCCTGGCCGGTATGCTGGGCCATGAGCTCCTCGAGGAGCTTCCTGATTTTCTCGATCTCTCTTGCCTGGATCACGATATCGGTCTCCTGGCCCTGCGCTCCGCCTGAAGGCTGATGGATCATGATGCGTGAATGCGGAAGCGAGGCCCGCTTCCCGCTCGCTCCGCTGGCAAGGAGAAATGCCCCCATACTTGCAGCCATACCGACACAGACAGTCGAAATATCCGGCCTGATATACTGCATGGTATCGTAAATACCCAGGCCTGCACTGACGCTTCCCCCGGGAGAGTTGATGTAGATGTATATATCGCGCTCAGGATCCTCGGATTCAAGGAAGATCAGCTGGGCCATAAGAAGGCTGGCGATATGATCATCTATAGGTGTACCGAGGAAAATGATCCTCTCGCGAAGAAGGCGTGAAAAGATATCGAATGCGCGCTCCCCGCGGCCCGAGGTCTCGATGACCATAGGCACGAGACTGTTCTGGATCCCTTTCTCTATAGCACCTGAATAGAGTTTCTGAGCCTGGCGCTCGAAACCGAAATTGATGTTAGCCATGTTTGTGTTCCTTTATCCTTTAGTATGGTATGGAAAACGTTCTTCCTGCCTGTACAACCAGCACTGAGGCCTGACAGTTTCGTGACTCCGGGAGTCGCACCAACAAACTGGCCTTCAATTAACAAAAAAAAACTGTTTTTTTGTAACTTCCGGATTATCCTGAACACAAACATCCTGGCATGAACGTACGACTGCTATCAGTGACTAAACCGGTCATCGACATTGAAGGCCATGAGCTCACCCCTGAAGGGCTCATCGCATACTGCGCAAGGGTCTCCAGCCCACAGCAGGAAAACCCTGACTATGAGCACCTGCTGCGTTACTGCATCAGAAACCGCCATTGGAGCATTTTCGAAATGGCAGACATGACGGTAGAGATCACTACCTCGCGTGCCATCTCGCCACAGATCCTCAGGCATAAATCGTTCTGTTTCCAGGAATTTTCACAACGATATGCCCGGGTGCAGGCGTTTGAAACCATCGAACCCCGGCGCCAGGATACCAAAAACCGACAGAACTCGATCAGCGACCTTGACCAGGAAACCCTTGACTGGTTCAGCAAAACGCAGGATGAAATCATCAAGGATGCATCGAAAGCCTATGATGAAGCACTTGACAAAGGGATCGCCAAGGAGTGTGCAAGAATGCTCCTGCCCCTCAGCACTCAGACAAGGCTTTACATGAAAGGATCTGTACGAAGCTGGATACACTACCTGGAAGTCCGGCTTGACAAGGGAACGCAGAAAGAGCACAGGGATATCGCCCAGGCGATCCTGGTAATCTTCAGGCAGGAATTTCCCGCCGTTGCCAAGGCGCTGGACTGGTAGACCAACCTAGCCCTGCATGTGTCCGAGCAGCTGAGCTACCCTGTGGCGCAGATCCTTGCGATGCACGATAAGGTCTACGAATCCGTGCTCGAGCAGGAACTCTGCTCGCTGGAACCCCTCTGGAAGATCGCGCTTGATCGTATCACGGATGACACGCGGCCCTGCAAACCCGATGAGAGCGCCCGGTTCTGCGATATTGACATCCCCAAGCATGGCAAACGATGCACTGATTCCCCCCATGGTAGGATTGGTCATCAGGGAAAGGTAAGGAATCCCCTCACGGGAAAGCCTTGAAAGCAGCGCAGACGTCTTTGCCATCTGCATGAGACTGTAAGCCCCTTCCATCATCCGTGCCCCTCCGGACTGCGAGATGATAACCAAAGGCATACGTTCTTCCAGGCAGACCCGTGCCGCCCTGGCTATTTTCTCTCCCACAACAGAACCCATGGAACCGCCGATAAAGCCGAAGTCCATTGCCGAAACAACCACATCGCGTCCTTCGATGCGCCCCCTGGCATTCCTGCAGGCCTCTGTCTTACCGCTTTTTTCTATGATATCGTGTACACGGTCAGGGTATGGGCGGGTATCTGTGAATTCCAGCGGATCAGCTGCCCGGAGGTTCTCACTGAACTCGTCACACTTCCGATCGTCAAAAAGGATGGAAAAATACTGGTACGGGGATATCCTGAAATGATGTCCGCACTCGCAACAGGTAAAGAGATGATCTTCTACCTGTTTTTTATGAAGCATCGCGCCGCAACCGTCGCATTTCCACCACAGGCCTTCCGGCGTATCACGCTTGTCTTTCGTGAAGATTGAAGGCTTTGCCCGTTTAAACCAGACCATGCAAATTTTACCTAAAGATGATTACATTAAACCTAAAGATATAACGAGACCCTGAGATCTCAAAACAACTTGCAGGAATCCTCAATTGCGCAGAAGAGAAGCGGTACACCCATCAGTTCGCTTGGGCCTGGCCATCCTGCTCTGGCTCCTCCCCCTACTGAACGCTGGAGCTGCCACGACAACCATCTACCCCGATACGCTCGAGGTCAGGGAAAAACGCCTGGTGATCACACCGGCAATGCAACCGTCGAGAAAAACCATAGGAATTGCGCTCTCCGGAGGAGGGGCTAACGGGATGGCCCAGATCGGCGTACTCAAGGCATTCGAAGAAGCCGGCATCGAAATAGATTTCATTACAGGCACCAGCATAGGGGCCATTATCGGTGGACTCTACAGCGCGGGATACAGCCCAGCTGAGCTTGAAAAATTCGCCCTCAGCACCCCCTGGCAATCCCTGCTGTCTCTCGAGGGGCCTGACCTTCGATCATCGACATTCATAGAACGCCAGAAAATACGCGACCGGGCAACTATTGCGATCCGCTTCGACGACCTCAAGCTCATCATACCGCGCTCCCTGAGCTCAGCCCAGATGCTGACAAGAACGCTCGACCTGCTGACACTCAATGCTCCTTACCATCCCCGACAGTCATTCGATGACCTTCCTGTCCCGTTCCGGGCCGTGACTACTGACCTGGTCAGTGGTGAACGGGTCACACTTGCTGACGGCTCCCTTTCTGAAGCGATGCGGGCCAGTAGCACTGTCCCAGTTATCTTCGAGCCGGTTGAAATTGACGAGTACCGCCTGGCTGACGGCGGCCTGGTAGCAAACCTTGCTGTCGATGAACTCGAAAAAGCAGGCGTCGACTACAGGATTGCCGTCGATACCAGGGGAAGCATGTATACAGTTGCCGATGACATCGACATCCCCTGGAAAGCTGCTGACCAGGCAATGTCGATACTGATCGAGCTCCAGTACCCGGGGCAGCTTTCCAGGGCCGACATTGTCATTACCCCGGACCTGAGTGACCATACAGCTCTTGACTTCTCGAACACAGAAGCGGTGATACAGGCTGGTTACGAGAGCGGAAAAACTCTTGCAGCTACAATCCTGACCTCGACCGCCCCTGAAAAGGGTCCCCAGACACCATTTCAGGGGTATACAAGATCCCTCGTCATAGAAGGCGTGGCAAAAGAGCATGCCTCCTGCTACCACCAGGCCGGTGAACTGATCCGCTCTTCGGCAACAATAGAGGATGCCTTGCAAAACCTCCTGAAAACAGATCTTTTCACACGTGCCAGGGCGGTCAGGGATACCGAAAAGAAAAATGTCATATTCCTGGTGACCCCCCTCCCCCGGTTCGACAGAGTCAAGATACATGGCACGGACAAAACCATATCCGCACACGAGGCTTCCGCCTGTTTTGCAGGGCTCTCCGGGAAAGCCTACACAAATGCAGGGGGAACCAGGGCACTCGAGAACCTGTTGCGCCTTTACCGGGCCAAAGGGCTCAGCCTGGTCGGCATCGATTCGGTTGCAGTCAACGGGACTACCCTTGACATAACACTGTCGGAAGGAAACACAGGCAGAATAGTCACGACCCGGAACCGCGGGATCACAAAAAAGGTCCCCATAGAGCGTGAACTGAAGATCGCGACCGGCACACCGCTGTTGCTTGAAAAGGCGGAAAACTCGATCGATAACCTTGTCTCAACAGGCGCGTTCAACCGTGTATCTCTCGATGTACTGGCCACTCCGAAAAACAGTGGGATCGCCCCCGACCTGCAACTCAAGCTTGACGAAAAACCGCCCAGTGTCCTTCGCCTTGGCCTCCGCTATGACCAGACCTACAAGACTCAGGCTCTCTTCGACTACCGGAACGAGAACCTCAGGGGGACAACAAATTCACTGGGCGGATGGGCGAAAATCAGCGAGTTCGACAACAGGGTCAACATGGAGTATTATATTCCCCGCATGGGCAGCACGAACCTGACATTCATGTCAAAACTGCATTACAACCATCTCCAGAGGGAAATGAGAACCCCGTTCTTTTCCAAAAACTTCCTGGCGCCTTCGGACGACAGCTACTCCCGTTACAGCATTCAGCGCTATGGAGCGACCAGTTCTTTCGGGGCAAGCCTGAGCCGTCAAAGCAGGTTCCTTGTAGACCTGATGGTGGAAAACACAAGGGTCACGACAAAGGAAACCGAACAACTGTTCGAAGAAAGCAACCTGACAACGGGCTCAATAGCTGCCGAGTTCACACTCGACAGTCGCAATGCCAGCCAGCAGGCGACCAGTGGACGTTACACCCACCTCTTCTACAAGCTGACCCCGGGCACGATAAACGATGCCCAGTACTGGCAGCTGTCAGGTTCGCATGAAGAAAATTTCAGTATCAACTCTGCAACATCAGGGCAACTGGACCTTCACGTCGGCACGAGCAGCAGCATGGTTCCCTTTGCTGACAATTTTTTCATAGGAGGAGCCGGAAGCCCCCACGGCACCCCGTTCATCGGGCTCAAGGAAAACGACCTCATAGGACGTAACATGGTGGTATTCGGCAGTAGTCTGCGCTATCATCCCGGGATCGACATCATCTTTCCATCGACATTCCAGCTCTATTACAACATGGGGCAGGCCTGGGAAACCAACCGGGAATTCAGCTTCTCATCTATGATCCATGGTCTGGGAGCGGGACTTTCCTGGAAAACCCCTGTAGGTCCGGCAAACTTTACCGCTGGCAAAGCATTTACGCTCAATGGAGCAGGCAAACATGAAGACGGCTCCCTCAGGTTTGCCGAATCGGTCTTCTACTTCAGCCTCGGCCATGAATTCTAGGATTTTTGTAACTTCAGGACACCACTGAAAAGTGTCGTGACATTAAACCCTCTACACGTGAAAAGCGACGCAACTCCTCATATACTCGTCTGTAACGATGACGGAATAGAAGCTGAAGGCATTCATGTACTTGCCGCATCGATGAAAAAAATCGGCAGGGTGACCGTGGTAGCACCGGCAGACCCCCACAGCGGGATGAGCCATGCCATGACTCTTGGTGTCCCTTTGCGGATACGGTCATTCAGCAAGAATAACCGGTTTTTCGGCCATACCGTATCCGGTACACCTGTAGACTGCATCAAGGTAGCACTCAGCCATATTCTCGATAAAAAACCCGACCTGATCGTCAGTGGCATCAACTATGGCAGCAACACGGCCACCAACGCCCTCTATTCCGGCACGGTTGCTGCCGCCAGGGAAGGCGCCATACAGCATATCCCCTCCCTTGCATTTTCACTGACAACCTACGAAAATGCCGACTTCACCTATGCTGGCAAGTTTGCGAGAAAACTGGCCCGAAAAGTGCTTCGGGACGGACTTCCGCATGATACGATACTGTCGGTCAACATTCCCAATGTCCCCGAAGGCGACATTGCAGGCGTCAGGATTACCAGGCAGGGACAGTCGCGCTGGGCAGAAGATGCGATCGAGCGCGATGACATGTTTGGCAACCCCTATTACTGGCTCAGCGGAACCCTCAGGCAAATGGATACAACACTCGATGAAGATGAATTCGCCATACAGAACAACCATGTAGCAATCACACCGATCGCCATAGATATGACGAACCATGAGGCACTCGAACCTCTACAGAAATGGAACATCAAAAAGTAAGCAGTGAATACCTTCCTACTTGACTACGACCAGATAGAACAGCGTGGATTTCCAAAACTGTTCGGTACCTATGTCGGCGAAAATCCCGAAAGGGCATCCTTTACTTCCAGTTTCTTCCAGCATGATTTTCAGAAAGAGGCTGATTACTACAAACTTCTCGGCACCCTCTCGGCAGGGAAGTACAACAGGCAGGCCATTCGGCAGATTCTCGAACGCCAGAACAGGAACTTCGGGGTGAACCAACGGCATCTCCAGCAGCTCGACACACTCGAATCGCCACGAACCTTCTTCGTTGTAACCGGGCAGCAGCCGGGCCTGTTTTCAGGTCCGTTGTATACTGTCTACAAGGCATTAAGCGCTGTCATGGTAGCTGAACAGCAAAATGCGCTGTTCCAGGACCACCACTTCATACCGCTTTTCTGGATAGAGAGTGACGACCATGATTTCGAAGAATCGGCAAAAACCTCATTGTTCCGAGGTACTGCAGTTGAAGAGATTGTCCTGGAGCCATGGCAGCGCCTTCCCCAGCAGATGGTCAGCCGCACGCCCATGGGCAAAGGCATCCTGGACTGCCTGGCACAGCTTGAAGAACTACTGCCCGACTCAGAGTTCAAGAACGAAGTAACTGCAAAGTTGCAGGAATTCTATACCCCTGAAGCTACCCTTGAAAGCGGCTTTGCAAAAACCATGGCCTGGCTGCTCAGTGACTTTCCCATCCTCTTCCTTACCCCTGGTGATCCTGCATTCAAGCAGCTTGCAACCGAAACCTTTTCGAAGGAGCTTGCAAGCGCACCACGCAGTTCACTCGAAGTGATCACCCAGAGTTCACTGCTCGAGCAGTACGGTTTCAGCGCACAGGCCAAACCCAGAGCCGTCAATCTTTTTTACGTCACAAGCCAGGGACAGCGCCAGAAAATCGAACAGTCAGGAGATGAGTGGTTCGAGCTCTCACCCGGCAGGCAGCGCTACTCACGTCACCAGCTCATGGAAATGTGCCAGGACCACCCCGAACGCTTCAGCCCGAATGTTGTACTTCGACCGATTGTGCAGGACTCGGTACTGCCGGTGTTCGCCTATATCGGTGGACCTGGTGAAATCAGCTATCTTGCACAGTATAAACGGGTTTATGAGCAGTTCGGCGTTACCATGCCCTTCATTATGCCCAGGGCCAGTTTTACCCTGGTGGAACCTGGTCTCAGGCGCACCATGGACAAAGTGATGCAAAAAGCCGGTCGTCCGGGATTCTCCCGCAGGCAGATGTACACAACCACCTTCAGGGACCTGGAAATGCTCAAGAAAAACGCTGTTGACGGCAGCAGTGAGGAGCAGTATGACAGCCTGTTCGATGCATCGAAAGCTGATGTACGGTCACGGCTCCAGGAGCTCGAGCCGGTTCTTGCCAAGCTGGACCAGACACTGGTGCAGTCACTCCAGGGCACGATGCGACAGGTTGAGAAATCCCTTGAAACACTCCAGGCTAAAACCCAGAGAGCCAACCGAAGGAAACATGACGACGTCATAGGTCAGGTCGAACGCATATCCGCAGAGCTTTTTCCCGGGGGATCACCACAGGAAAGGTCTGTCAATATCTGCCACTACCTGGCCAGGTACGGAACAGGGTTGCTCGGAGAGCTGGCCGGAGTCATGCAGGCGCACGCCACTGGCTCACATATGGTGGTCGAGCTCTGAGGCAGCAGGCACGGCCCTTTCGAGAGCCTCGAGCAGCATACCGACACTCACCACCTCAGGCAGCACCTCAGCATGTTCCAGGTCTCCCTTCGGGATAACGACAAGGAGCGGAACCCCTGAACGCCCGAACCTCTGCAATAAGGCTGTAATGTCATCGTTGCGGGTCGTCCAGTCAGCACGAACAGCTTCTATCCCCAGGCGAGCAAGGGTTTCTGCAACCCTGGGGTTACCAAGAACCCCCGCCTCCAGCGCCTTACATGTCAGGCACCAGTCTGCAGTAAAGTCTATCAGGACAGTCTGGCGGTTCTCCCGGTAGGCAGCAAGCAGACCGGGAGAAAAGTCATGCCAGGTCACTCCGTTAGCATCCTCGTATGCCCCGCCTGCCGGCTCCCGTCCCGCCTGCTGCACAGCCCCGGCTGAAAAGAACTGCCATGCCGACAGCATAAGCACTATGGCCAGGGACCATACGCCTAAACGCTTCCGCCCCGAGCTCCCCGGGCCGGCAACCGCAGCAGCGCCCCAGACGATGATACTGATACAGAACAACAGGAGAAGCAGGGCAAGGATACCATCCGCTCCACCGTGACTGCCGAGGATGGAGGCAAGCCAGATCACGACGGCAAACAGCACAAATCCCATAACCTGCTTGAAAATGAACATCCACTGCCCTGGACGGGGCAGGAACTTCAGCCAGGCAGGATGCCATGCAAGCAGCACATAGGGAGCTGCCATGCCAAGAGCTATGACAGTAAAGAAAACCAGGATCAGTAGTGGCGGCTGGGTAAACGCAAACCCGAGCGCTGTGCCGAGAAACGGAGCTGTACATGGAGTCGCCAGGGTAGTAGCCAGGACTCCACTGACAAAGGAACCGGCAATATCCTTGTTGGATGCAAGTTTCCCGACTTTACCCGATACCACGGGAGCCGAAAACTCGAAGATCCCGAACAGGTTGAGCCCGAATGCAAAAACCAGCCCCGCGATACACATGATGAAAGCCGGAGACTGGAACTGGAAACCCCATCCGATCTGTTCGCCCATACCCTGCAGCACCCAGACAAAACCGGCCATGACCCAGAAGGAAAAGAGAACACCGGCAGCGAAAAAAAGGCTCAGGTACCTACCTGTAGCACTCTCTTCGCCATGAGGCCCCACCAGGCTGAAAACCTTGAGTCCCAGCACCGGAAGCACGCAGGGCATGACATTAAGCAGTACTCCTCCACCGAATGCGAAGCAGAGCATCAATACCAGGGTCAAGATACCTGGCATACCGCCCTGCCCCACACCCAGGGCAGGGGTTGCAACATCAAAAACACCCTCCGTCGATACTGCAACGCCGCCAAGTACAACTCCTGCGACATCCCCCTCCAGGGAGAGTTCAATGAGCTTCCCGTCGACACTGACATCAACACAGGAAATGCCTTCATGTGGAGCATAAGGATAAAAGTCCCGAAGATCCCCGGCACCCATGTACTCGAGCTTCACCACTGTCACGCCACCCTTTTCCCTGGAGGACGAAAGCTGAAGCAGCTGATCGTATTCCCCGTGCTTCTTCGGCAGGCGATCGATCCATTTCCTGGCCAGGGAGGCAAACTGCAGGTCAGGTTCAGGAGAAAGGAGTTCGAGCCTGGCCGAACCTGGCATGCAGAACTCCCCGCATGCCAGCCATTCGATCTCGGTTGTAAGTGGGAATATGCCGGAAGAGAGCACATCACCGGCCTCCGGCTCTATGGTGGAAAACAGCACGACTTCCCCACTGTACCCATACCCGGTCATCCCCTCGAATTCAAAGCGTTCAGGATGCGGGAACATCAAATCCCCCGCCCGGTAGCCGTCAGGAAGGGACCAGGAAATGCTGACCGGCAACCCTACCTCTCCAGGATACTTCCAGTACACGTGCCAGCCTGGCAACATCTGCATCCTGAGCCCGACCAGAAGACGGCCGCCAGGCTCATGGGCGACGCTGAACAATTCAGCCTGTACCGGAGGCTCATCGGGCTGCAGCAGAAAAGCCTGGGCCGACTGCCTGAAAGGAAACAGCAACTGCAGGAAAAGAACTACGACTATGGCAATGTTTTTCATCTGGCTGACTAAGGAACGTATTATGTCTGGTAGCTGTGCACACTCTGCTCTGCCGACGGAAGATAGTTCACACCGAACCAGCTGAGGAGCAGGATAAGGAAACCTAAAACGAGGTACCACTGCAGGGTACTGGTTTTCACCTGCAGTGCGTTTGCATGCAGGTATCCAAGGTAAACAAGCCAGGCAATCAGTGCCCATGTCTCCTTGGGATCCCACGTCCAGTAATGCCCCCAGGCCTCCTTGGCCCACAAGGCGCCAAAAACCAGGCCAAACGTCAGAAAAACAAAACCCAGGAGTGCAAGTATATGGCTGATACGGCTGCCTTCAGGGTACAACTTTCCCCCTCTCGCCTGCCAGAGCACATGAGCGGCAGCTGCCGAAGAAGCGGCAAGCAGAACGTAACCGACAAGGTACACTACAACATGGGGTATAAACCAGACGCTCTGCAATGCCGGCATAAGGGCCTTGTCATACACATCTGGTGAAAGAAGGTTGATGAAAAGAAAGAGAGACGCAAGCGCTACGCAATAATAGACAAGCCATTTCACCTTCCATCGGTACTCCACAAGGAACCCGACCAGGGGAATGAGCGTAGCATACCATAATCTTGTCTCTCCAAGGGTCCTGAGCGGCGGACGCTCGATCTCGATCCAGAACAGGAGAAGGAATACTGTCATTACCATGGTCCCAGCCCAGAGAAAGAACTTAGCAGGCAGTTCGAAAGAACGGTTGCGCACTGACACTATGCCAGCCACTGAACCTGCCAGCCAGAGCACCATAGAACCATAGGCAGCAAAAGGGAATTCAATCCACGTCATAACACCTTAGTTTTTTTCATGCCGTTCCAGAAAAAGAGGAAATTTCCACCGAGCATCATGAAGAACCCCGCATAGACAATCGGCAACCACGGATCACGAACCCCTTCAAGCAAGCTCTGTTTCGACCAGCGCCCAGCATTTTCATCATATCCCATCTGGTAGATTTTCCAGCCCCCTACCGAAACCGGTGCGTTGACATCAACAACCGTTTCACGTACGCCATTCCCTCCGGCCTCTTCGATCACGACCCTTGAACTGTATTTCTTCGCCGTACCGGGGACAAGCACCAGCAATTTCTCTCCAAGACCGGCAAACAGGGGATCCTCATAAGGACTCCCNGTGCTGAGCCAGGAACTGAAACCTCGACCAGCAACCTCACCTTCCACAAATACGTAGGGAACCCCNGCCTTCCTGTCGGCAGCCACAGGCTCTCCTGAAGGCCGCATCATCGCGNACGGAAGGTAGTGCAGTACTTTCAGGCGCACACCTTCGGGCCAGCTCATTTCAAGCCCTTCTGCAACCTGGTGGACAGTATTGGTCTCATCGAGCTCGAGCTGCATGGTTTCCGGATCGTACAGGGCGAGCTGCGGCGGATACTCTTCCATGATGAAATCCTCGAGATAGATGCGGAATGGCATCTCCACCATCTCTTTCGAGGACGAAAGGTATCCATGACTGGAAAAACGTCCCTCGTAAAGGGGAATGATCACCCGCTGCAGGTCTGCACTGCCAAGCAATCCACAAGCCATCGAGATCCAGAAACCGGCATGGAAAAGGATGAACTGGAGATTTCCAAACCTGAACGGCACGCATTTCCATACCAGGGAAAGTCCGATATTACCGAGAAATGCGAGCATCACGAGTGAAAAAGGCCAGCTTGAAAACATCCGGTTAAACCCCAATCGCTCCATCCACCCGGCAACAGCCCCCTGCTCCTGCGGCAGTACACCTCCAAACATCGACAGCACTGCAAGAGCCACGATAAGGCAAAGGCCCAGCGGAATACCACCCAGCCATTGCACAAACCGGTTTGTCCTGAAGAGTAATGCCGTCGGAATGATAACCGACAGCATAAGCATGAGCAGGTAAAGATTGCCTGGCCAGGATGGCAGGATTACCCCCCTTCCCCCCGAAACGAATTCAATTGTAAATCCGAGCACACAGAGCAAGAGGCTCAGGAATACACCCCAGACGAATCCCTGCCGTTGCATACCAGTTGCATATTGTATTCTAACCATACTACGCACCACTCCTCTTTACAGTGTTTCCTGGCAGACAATCCCGCCCTGTTCATCGTGTCGGGAAATAATCTGGCAGCACTGGCAGACAATAGCACGGATCTCGTTACTGCAGGCCCCTGCGCAAATCTTCTTCACAGCTGTCTCTATCCCGGCAAGGTACTCCTCAGTCTTTTCGGTCTGACGCCCCCTTTTTTTATGGAGGTACTGGGAAACGGCTGCTGGCGTAACCCCCAGCTTGCCGGCTGCACATGACTGCGTCATACCGCTTTTGACAAGGCCAGCAGCGATATCCGCCCGTATTTGCGGAAGATTGTACCAGACAGCTTTTTCACATGGAAATATCACTATACCTTAGTCTTGAAATGTTAGCAAAACAATGGCGCCCCATGCACCAGAGCCGTGTCCTGTCGTTCATTTCACAGAACACGCCCTGCAGGAGGCATTCCGCCTGACATCCAGAGTGGAGAAAGATGCCATTCCCAGGTCGAACACAAGCAGCCTGTTCTGGAGCATACTGCCAAAACCGCAGATGTACTTGATAGCCTCTGCTGCCTGCATCGTACCAGCAATACCTGCTGCAGGTCCAAGTGTGCCGAACAATGGAGGTTTGGCCTGGTCAGGCCGGCCATCGTCACTGGCAAAAGGAAAAACGCACCTGTAACAGGACGAACCGGGAAGGTAGGTCATAACCTGCCCCTCGAGGCCACTGACTCCAGCATGAATACATGGAATAGTGGCAGCCACGCAGGCATCATTGAGCGCCAGCCTTCCCTGGAAAGAGTCGATCGCACAGAGAACCACATCATAACGGCTGACTATCGAGCCAGCATTATCCCCGTCTATGAACGTATCATGCACTGCAACACTGATTCCAGGGTTCAGCTCCAGGAGGGACTCTTTAGCCACCTCCACCTTGCGTCGCCCTTCATCCTTCGTACGATACAGCACCTGGCGTTGCAGGTTGGTCAGGTCTACCCGGTCAGCATCAGCAATCCCCAGAGTTCCTGTTCCGGCTGCAGCAAGGTATAGCGCAGCCGGGGAGCCCAACCCCCCCATGCCAACGACAAGCACACGGGCAGCTCCCAGTTTCTGCTGGCCATCCTTTCCTATCTGCTCGAGGAGGTAATGACGGGAATATCGATCCATAAATACAGGAAACCTGTCTCAGAAGTTCAATGAGTAACCTTCGGGATAGAACTCCTTGATCAGGCTTATGACAGCCTCAGGATCATCCTCGAGAAAAATAAAGTCCAAATCGACTTCGGAAATGAATCCGTGGGTGCTGAACATAGTATCGTGCATCCAGCCGTAAAACCCCTGCCAGTACTCCTTTCCTACAAGGATAACCGGAAAACGCGCACTTTTTTTCGTCTGAATGAGGGTTATGGCTTCCGAAAATTCATCAAGCGTACCGAAGCCGCCGGGAAAAACGATAAAAGCCTGGGAATACTTGAGAAACATCACTTTGCGCACAAAGAAATACTGGAAGGTCAGCAGCCGATCACGGTCGACAAAAGCGTTGGCAGTCTGCTGGTTCGGGAGTTGTATATTGAACCCTATCGAGGCCCCTCCTGCTTCCTGGGCACCCCTGTTGGCAGCCTCCATCACCCCCGGTCCGCCTCCGGTTATGGTAGCAAAGTTCTCCCTGGCAAGAAGTCGACCCATCTCCTCAGCTTTCCGATAGAGAGGATCGTCATGTCCTACCCTGGTCGAACCGAATACGCTGACTGCAGGCCCGGTTTCGGCCATTTTTTCAAAGCCGGATACAAATTCCGACATAATTTTGAATACACGCCACCCGTCCCCCATAAAGTCTGTCTGACGGGCGAAGCATTCCGCTGGAGGAGCCACTTTTCCCTGCTCACTGCCGTTCTGTCCGGCAAATTTATCCATAACTCGCTCCGGACCTGACAGGTGAAAGCTCCAGCTCGAGAAAATTCCCTATGATACGATGCCCCTCACTGGTCATGATCGATTCAGGATGAAACTGGACGCCGTACAGCATCAACTCCCGGCAGTCCATTGCCATGATAGTACCATCATCGGTCCAGGCACGAACAACCAGCATCCCGGGCAGGGTAACGCGTTCCACAATAAGGGAATGGTACCTGGTTGCCAGAAAAGGATTCGATATGCCGGCAAAAATCCCGCTATCGTCATGATGTACCATCGATGTCTTTCCGTGCATGACAGCTTCAGCTCGCACGACCCGCCCGCCAAGCGCCTCAGCTATAGCCTGGTGCCCGAGACAGACTCCAAGCAGTGGAATACGCCCCTTTACGGCCTTGATCAGCTCTACGGAAATCCCGGCATCAGCAGGCGTCCCCGGCCCAGGGGATATGACAATTTTCTCCGGCTCCATCCCGAGAACTTCGGACACGGTCAGCTCATCGTTTCGGAAAACCCTGACATCTGCACCGAGCTCCCCCATGTATTGCACGAGGTTGTAGGTAAACGAATCGTAATTATCAATAACAAGAACCATAGCCTGGACTGCGTTAAAATGTGTAATTGGCTGTTGAGCCGCCCGTTTACAGGCAAGCCTTACCGCACCTCGATGCGGCCTCCATGAACATCACCTCATATGCCTCATCCAGCTCTACACCCCTCCGGGCCATCACAGTTCTGGCCGTCTCGAGAGCTTTATCAGGCCTGTAAGTCGAAAATCCCGTTCCCGGACCTCCCCATGAAAAAGAGGGAATGTAACCGGGAGACAACCCCGACCCGAACATATTGACCGACGTACCGACAACCGTACCGGTATTGAATGTCGAATTGATTGCCGCCTTTGAATGCTCCCCCATGATAAGGCCGAGAAACTGGAGACCGGTAGCATGTTCAACACCGTTAATATGCAATTTTACTTTTTTATAATCATTCCTCAAATCGGAAGTTGTTGTCCCTGCACCAAGATTGCACCACGAAGAGATATAGGAATGACCGAGAAAACCATCATGCTGCTTGTTCGAATATGACTCGATCACCGAATCCTCGACCTCTCCACCCACCTTGGCAAAAGCACCGACACAGACATTGCTGTACACCCTCGCCATCATCTTTACACGGGCTTGCCCGGCTATGAAAACATTTCCCGCGACAACAGCCTGAGGCTCGACAATCGCTCCCGGCGCGACAGCGACAAATCCTTCACTGGCGTCAAGTACGGCCCCTGGACCTATCCGGGCACCTTTTCCCACATATATCCTTTCGGGGTTCACCAGATGCGCCCCCTCTGCAACATCCCCCTCGATGCAGCCCAGCGACAGCAGGGCACTCTCACGATGGAGCTCTTCGGTGTGAAACGACACGGGGTCCCATAGATGCGAAATGACTCGAACACCCTGGCACTGCATAACACCAGTTGCAGCCCCGGAAGCGCAAGCCCCCAGCAATGCATCGAATTTTCCAGCGCATGCAGCGACCTGGGCAGCGGTCACCCGAAGGGCAAGCAGCTCCCCATCCTGTACCAGCGACTGTCCCGGGGAGTGTAATTGCCCGAGGAGTGACGTAAAACTGTCATCGCATACAATACGTCCGTTAACAAGAAGCAGCTCATCCCCGGCAGGAGCGGAAAACACGGGATATTGACGACTGAACCACGCTGCAAGCCCGGAACGCATATGGAACATCACCTCCCCGATGGCGCCAAGACAGCGTCGGAACTTGACTGCAAGAGTGGAGGCTCCCGTTACCAGGGCATATACCGGCTTGAGTTCCGTCAGCGGCAGAAGTCCCGCAACCGCTTCATCCTCATAGACAACAATCTGTAATGACATGGCTACAATGCTATTCATTCATAACCAGGATACACCTGACTTACCATGAGTATACACTGATTCGGCCGACCCGCCAAACAACAGAGCATCTCAATAAACCTTTTCAGCAGCCTAACACACCACTCTACACTAAACTACTGCGAAGTAGTTGGCTGTATAATACGTTTTTTTCTTTTTAACGGGCCAAATTTTATATATCTTTGAAGTATATTACATCAAGAGACACGCTAAGCCCTTTCGACAGAAGAAAGAATGATCCCACATATGAGCACTTGCCCCGTAACTCACCTGACTGTAGCAGTACATCCAGCCTGGACAAAAGAACACAAAAAGGCGGGCTACACTAAGGTTATACAACGTATAGGCCAGGACATCCTCCTGGCAGCCATAACAGCAGACCGTGACGTAACTCTCGACACCCTAGATAACGATCTTCTCCAGAAAGTGACGCAAGAGCCCGGATACAGCCAGGAACACCTCTATCTGCTCTGGGACATGACCCATGTCATCAATCTTTCGAGCACCTACAAGAAAGAAACGGCCAGCATCATCTACAACCCAGGCAACCCCTTCAAGGCAATTATCTTTTACAATGTAGACTCCAGGGCACGAACCCTTACCGAAACTTTTGCAGCCATCGTGCAGGATACGATTCCCGTCTATATTCAAGAAACATACACTGAAGCAGTCTCCACAATCATGGAGATCAAAAACGGCACAACGCCATCATATGGCGACGAGGATCCTTCCAGGGCCAGGCAGGCCACCAAAAAGCGGGAGTTCCTGGCCATCATGGGCAGGATGAGCTGGCTCGGTATGCTGGACCAGAATATTGCAATTCCGCCGCATGATGACCCGTACTATGTCTTTTTCAAGGCAATGGAACAGCTCCAGCAGGACCTGCAGGAAAACATCAGCCAGGAATCCCGCGAACTGGACTTTATCAGGAAAAACAGCGAAGAACTCCTCAGGGAGCAGAACATCCAGCTCAACGCCCAGCAGGAACTGTACAAACAGCTCAAACAACAGCTGGAAAAAGAAAAATCTGCCCTGACGTCGAGACTTGCCTCGCAGGAAATGGAACTGACCAGGATATCGACCGCAATCGCCGAAAAAACATCGACCCTCAAGCATCTGCTTGAAATCATAAGGGATCTCGATATCGAACCTCAGCAGAAACAGCAGATGCAGTCAGCTTGCGAGAGCATGATCGAAACAGAAATGATAGAGAAAAAGCTCAACATTGAGCTCACGGCAACAGATTCCGAATTCCTGGTAAAACTGCAGAAAAAACATCCCAATCTCAACCAGAGAGAGCTGCGCATAGGGCTTCTCATCAAGCTCAATTACGATACCAGAGAAATCGCACGCTCCATTGGCATTTCCACAAGAGGCATGGAAAGTATACGCTACAGAATGCACAAGAAGATAGGACTTTCACGTCACCAGTCCATAAAGAGCTACCTCAATGAACTGGCGATGACCGCCTGACACAGCCAGCATCATGCCCATTCAGAACCGATGACCAAACCATGAAATACACGAATACAGAAACCCTGCCTCGACGTACGTCGCCCCACTTGAACTATACACCAGAGTCAGGACACTATACCACAACAATAGAACAGATTGGGGATGATATCCTCTACTGCCGGATCGTTACAGAAACCAGTGTTGAACTGGAAACCTTCGAAAAACCCCTGCTCGAACTGGTCATAAGTGAATCAGGACTGGAAAACCGGCCCCTGTTCATCATCTGGGACCTTACGAACGTCACATCACTTTCCCATAACTACAAGCGCGGCATCGTCAACCTGCTCTACAACCTCCAACTCCCTCTCAGTGGCGTAATTTTTTTCAATATCCCGCAGGAACTTGCTCTCACAGCCAAAACCATAGCGGCAATACTTCCTTCAGGCATTCCGTTCCGTGAAACGGTAACCCTCGAACATGCCCTGATGCTGGCAGAAGAGCTGCGGCACATACCGGGGAAACCAGAACCTGCAGAAGACAACGATACCAGCATCGCCACCTTGAGATTCCTGGCTGCAACAGCCAGGATCGGATGGATGCACATGTACGACACGCAGATCCTCATGCCCCCCGAAGGGCATGACACAATTCCATTTTTTGAATGCCTTGCTGATTTACAGAAAACACTGCACGAAAGCAGCGCAGCTCAACCCCGGACGGGGAGTGATGACCAATCCGTCAATACAAGCATGCGACTAGATGAACAGGGCACAAAAAAGCGGCAGCTCCTGGCGACATATGAACAGCATAAGGCAGAAATCTTCGAACGTATAAAGGAACGAACCCGTGACATCGAGCGGGCAAGCTCATCGATCAACGAGCAGCGAGGCCCTCTTCGGGACCTCTACGAAATGGTGCGTCAGTCAGATGCGGATACAGCCTCAAAAAAACGACTGATCAGAATTATAGACAACCTTATCGAAACCGAGCTCAACGAAAAAAAAATCGATATGCCGCTGACGAGCACGGACTCAGGATTCCTCACCCTTCTGCAGCAAAAACACCCGAACCTCAACAAACGGGAACTGAAAATCTGCCTGATGATCAAACTGAGCTACGATACCGATGAAATAGCCCGTAACATCGATATCTCGAGAAGGGGAATGGAAAGCATACGGTACAGGATGCATAAAAAGCTCAGACTCTCACGCCACCAGTCGATCAAAAACTACCTTGCAGCACTGAACGACACACTTGATATAACGTAGTTTAACGTAATAATCGCAGAGCAATCCAGGATATAGCAACAAAAAAAGTGCTATTGCCAATAAGAATACGTCATTTCTTTAAAATAAATTGAATACCAACGAAAAAAACGTATATTAAAGGTAATTATTACACCAC
>JGI10211J34971_10000074_pt1 | contig 72040 bp, 63 predicted proteins | sample Etolagsediment_FD_34971 | JGI IMG/M metagenome (IMG submission 34971) | reverse complement strand
ACGGGACTTGATGGCGTTGCTTCGTGGCGATCCAATTCGAGATCATCTACCCGATGAAAACCAGTTGGTGCTGCTTTGAAAGTTAACGGGACAGCAGTGATCGTCTATATGATTTCCCAATCAATGCTTCCAGCCGATCAACCCGTTGCCTCCAGCGCCTCGAGTCGTGGAGCAGAAAGTTCTTTATTATGCAAAAACAAATCCAGCGCATCGAGATTCTGTGCCTGACGGTCTAGCAAGGTATTACGTTCGCGTGCCGTTTTGGCTGCCCTAAGTGCCCTGATTTCATTGCGAATGGCGGCGATTTTCTGATCCACCGGCGAGAGAGTTGGGGTGTTGATGACGGTGCCAGCCGGGATCGGGGCACGATGGTAATTTTCGCTGCCGGTCGCCAACGCGGTGGATAGCGAAAAACCGCTCAGCACGATGGCGAGTAAGCTGCTAATGATCAGTGGATTATTCATGGGCGTTACCTGGGCAAGTCCTTATCATGCTGTGCCATAAGCATAACATCTGTGAATCCAGACTAGAATAGAATGAAAAATCCGCAGTCGTGGCAACTGATAACTACGGTCGGGTGATGTCTGACGGTTTAAGCAGGGTGGACCAGACTATTATTCGATCGGGTATAAGTCTCATCATTATTTACAAAACCAGTGCGACATTGCTTAGAATACCCCGCAATCAAACCGCACCGGTATCATATTCATGTTTTTAGCGTTAAATCGATTTTTCAACAGCCAGGTCTATTGGGCGATACTTTTATTGGTCGGGCTCGGATTCGAAGCTACCGCATTGTATTTCCAGTACGGTCTCGAATACGGTCCCTGTCCCTTGTGCATTCATACCCGAATCGGCGTGTTGGCATTTATACTGGTGGCGATGATGGCTTTGCTCGGTGGCTCCATGGCGTGGTGGCGGCTGGCGCATCTCGTCAATGTTGTAGTCTTTGGCTGGCTAAGCGAACGCGCTTATATGTTGTTGGGTACGGAGCGAGGTTTTGTCTTTCTCGAGTGTGGCGTCGATCCGGGGCTACCGGCGTGGTTGCCTCTTGATAAGTGGTTGCCATTCATGTTCGAGGTCAAGGAGTCCTGCGGGTATACCCCCAAGCTCTGGTTTGATGTGAGCATGGCAGAGGCGCTAATGCTGGTATTCCCCCTGCTGGTCGTCGTCAGTTTAGTCGGCCTGGCGTTTTCTTTTGTTCGCCCCAAAAGCTGGTGAAACCCTGCTGATCGATCGTTCACCGAGCTTGTTATCCGTCCGTCCGCGATCCGTTGGAATGCCCGGAAACCCGCTAGGGGCTTGATCCGGCAACCGATTGTGCAACCTCGTCGCGCAGTTGCTCCAGGCTATTTAGCAGTTTGGTGCTGAGCTCGCCGAGTTCGGAAAGCCTGGCCGCCGTCTCCTGTTGTGGGCGAACCTTGTCGGTGGGTGAGCAACGTTGAGCAAATTGATGCAGATCGCGATGGGCGAGCAACACCGATTCAAATGCAGGATGGCAACTGTAGTTGTAGCCGTTGGCGCTGTATAGCCATTCGCCAAAATTCTGCTCATGCCGTTTGAGCATGGGGTCAAGGTCATTGCGGTTTTTCAGGCACAGTTCAATCTGGTTGATCCATGATCGGTTCTCGATACTGGCGATCAGCAGCGGCAACTCGTCGCGCCGTACCTCGCGTTGCTGGGCCCAGCACGGTTCAGGTTTCCAGGTCTGTATCCAGTTCGCCAGTTGCTCGGGCGGCATCGGCCGGGCGATGGCGTACCCCTGGGCGATATCGCAGCCAAGTTTGAGTAACAATTCGGCGTGTTCGAGGGTTTCGACCCCTTCGGCGACCGCGAAACGGCGAAACGCCCTGGCCATATTGAGGACGCTGTTGAGAATCTCCAGATCAGCCGGGTCCTGCAACATACCGCGCACGAAGCTCTGGTCAATTTTTAATTCGGTGGCCGGTAAACGTTTGAGATAGGTAAGCGATGAATAACCGGTACCAAAGTCGTCGACCGCGAATCGAATGCCCAGGGCCTCGCATTCTTCCATCACCTGGATGACCGAGTTGATGTCCTCCAGCGCGCTGGTTTCCAGTATTTCTATGACCAGCTGTCTGGGATTCGCTTTTGGGTGCTCGGCCAGCATTGCGCGAATTCGTTGCGGTGTTTCCACGCTTTGGACCATGTCGCCACTCAGGTTGACGCTGACGTTGAACTCATGACCCAGGCTGGCCCACTGTTCCATCTGGCTCAGCGCCTGGTTCAGCACCCAGACGTCCAGATCGAGGGTGATCGGATGGTTGTCGATGATGGGCAGGAAAGTTCCGGGTAACAGCAGACCCTTGGCGGGGTGTTGCCAGCGGATCAATGCCTCGACGCCAATGACCTGACCGCTGCGCATGTTCACCTGGGGCTGGTAAAACAGGATGAATTCATCGGCCTCAATGGCGGCGCCAATGCGCTCGATTGTTTCGTGACGGCCCCGGATGTTCTGGTCATGCTCGGGATCGAACAGGTAGAAACGGTTCTTGCCCTGCTGCTTGGCGGTGAACATGGCCTGGTCTGCCTGGCGCACCAGTTCGTCAGCACTTACATCCTGCTGCTGTGGATACATTGTGGCGCCGATGCTGGCGGAAATCTGCACGGCCTTGCCGTTGACGTTGATCTCGCTGGCGATGACTCGCAACAAGCGGTCAAGCAGCACATTGACCGTGCTATCGTCCTGCAGGCTGGAAAGAATCAGGACGAATTCATCACCACCGACCCGGGCGACGGTGTCCCCCTCGCGTTGCGAATTGACCAGGCGCTGCGCCAGTTTCACCAGCAGCCGATCACCGGCTTTTTGTCCCTGGATTTCATTGATCTGCTTGAAACTATCGATGTCGACATACACGACCAGCAGCGAATTGCGTTGGCGTCCGGTCTGGGCCATCACCTTGCGCAGTCGGTCCAGCATCAAGGTGCGGTTGGGTAGATTGGTCAGGGCATCAAAATTGACCAGATGCTCGAGTTGCTCCCTGTGGCGCTGCTTTTGTTCGGTAATATCGGAGAACAACGCGACGTAGTGCTGAATGTTGCCATGGTCGTCGCGTACCGCGCTGATCGTCAACAATTCGGTGAACAGGTCGCCATCTTTGCGCCGGTTCACCACCTCGCCAGCCCAATAGCCCTGTTTGACGAGATCCTGCCAAAGGTCCTTGAAAAAGTCCGGCTTGTGCAATCCTGAGTTGAGCATGGAGGATGATTTACCCAGCGCCTCGTCGCGCGGGTAACCGGTGATCCAGCAGAAGGCGTCGTTGACATCGATAATCATGGAGTTGGGGTCGGTGATCATGACGCCTTCATGCGAATGAGTGAACACGCTGGCAAGCAGAGACAAGCGCTCCTGAGCACGCATGAGTTCGGTGATGTCCTGGACCGTGCCAAAGCAGCGGGAGGGTTTACCGTCATTGTCGACCAGGGTCTGCCCGCGTTTGCGTACATACTTGACTGTGTTGTCGTCTATTTGTACGCGAAACACCAGGTCCATGGAATGTTGCTGGCTCATGGCATGCTGATGGACGTTGTCAGCGTGTTCAAGATCCTGATCGTCGATGTAAGGTCGTTGCGAGTCGTAACGCGAGCCTATGCCCGTCCGGGGACTGTCGAAAATCGTTTGAAACTCGGGTGACAGATATTCCTGCCCGCTTTGAAGATCGAGATCCCAGTTACCTATGTGCGCAATTCGTTGCGCCTCATGCAAGCGCCGGGTGGCTTCATCCACCTGATGCACCAGATAGGCGCGATGCTGGCGAAACGCGATCACCAGTAAAAATTCGATGAACAGAAAGGCCAGCACTGCATACACGATGTTGAAGCGCTGTTCATGGGCCAGACTGGCCCGGGCGCCGCTGACATCGCGCCAGAACACTACCGCACCCACGGCCTCGCTGGATTGATTCTTGGTGCCAATGTAGTCGAATAGCGGCACGATAAAATACGCTGTGGATTGTTGTACTTCATCGATCAGGTAGACACCGTTCAGATTCGCAAGAGCTCCATGCCTGGCGACCAGGACTTCAATCTTCGATTGCGCATCCTGCCGACTATGCTCGTCAATGACACAGTTGCAGCCAGGCACGCCTTCGCCAAATTTATCGCGTATAAAATCGGCCCACATGGTGCTTTGCACATGCGCTTTGGTTAGCAGTACCGCGCTGCCCAGGTGCATGTGCTCATCGATGCCGTTGAGGATGTTGGAAAACGAAGTCCCGGCTTCTAAGGCACCGACATAAACTCGCTCTTTGCTCACCGGGTCGTCTGCCCATACCGGTACCACCCCACGCAGGCCGGAGTAGACGCGCCCGGTTTCAAAGCCGGTGCGTGTCTGGTGGTCATCGTTGGTGTCTATGATGATGTAACGCAGGTTATCCATGCGATCACCGAATTTTTTCGGCCGGTGTACGCGCAGATAACTCAATGAACCGGGCCCAAGGTGAAAATGCAATTGGCGCGCATTCATGTTTTCGATCGCCTTGCTCCACACGGGGGCGACCCTGGCGTGCAACTCGGCGCGCAGTTTAGCCGTGCGCTCACCGCCGCGTCCGCCACCTTCTTCAAGCAATGCCTTTTTTCCCGCGAGAAACAATTGCTGCACCTGGGGGTCTTCGGCAAACAGGTTGGCGACCAGGATCAGGTTGTCGGTTGTATTTTCGACCTGGGAATTGAAGGCTTGGGCAAAAATTTCGCGTTGATCCTCGAATTCCGCAAGATAGGCCTGCTGACTGAAGACATAATTGACGTAGACAAACAGCGCATCGACCACGGCGATGATCAGGCTCAAGACGACGAAGACCGAAAAACGGGTCCGACGATTTGGTTTGTGTGTGACAGGGTCTTCGCCGACAAACACCGCCTCGTCAACCTGTTTAACGGTTGGGTCTTGCCGGGGCATGTGATGTTTGACCGACATGTCGGTTTGCCTGACTCCAGAGCTCAACAAAACGTAGCGTTTTCTGGTTTGCTACGGCTCAACAGAGTATAGGCAAGATGCACAATCGCGAATAAAGGATTAGATGACCGGTCATTGTCCTGGGTTATTTGTTTGACGGGCCCGGGCTATGCAATAGCTGAAGAATCGTGCTGCGTACCTCAACACTGAGGAGTACACGGATATCGACATTGACGCGCTGGAAGCCCTCCTGGAAGATCAGCCTGCCCTGGTTATCGCGTTCGATGAACTCGAGCTCAAACAGGGTATCGATAAAGTGTCCGAACAGCTGGCGGTCGAAAAAATCGGGTGAGTTGATGCCGTATACCATCGAGATCTTTTGTGCGACCAGGTGGCAGCGCTGTTCAAGCTCGCTTTCGGTCAGTGGATTGGCACCGCTCTCCCACAATACCACGAAGGTCATGTAATAGCGTTCCAGAATCGGTTGCGCGACATGGGCCAGTCTGTCCAGAATAAGGTAGTGCATGTCTGACCTGTCCGGACGAACGAGCTTGTTGTCCTTGCATACCAGGATCTTTTCGGTCACCAGAAAATCGATGACCTGCGGAATGAAATCATCCAGTTCACTTATGTCCCATTGCAGGTGTAACTCCGACGCGATGAAGGGGTACACATAGCGCAGAATACTGATGAGTTTGTCCTGTTTGAGTGTGCGCACATTGAGAAAACAGCAGGCAATCAGCGAGGGAATCACCAGCGCATGAAGGCTGTTGTTGCGGTAGTAGCTCATCAGGATGGCGTGTTCCTGCTGCAGGTAGATGATGTTACCCAGAGGGTGCTCATTAATATGAATAAGCCCTTGTTGGCGGATGCGTTCGACCTCCTCATGATCAACGTCGTTCTGCAGAATCATCGATTGCAGTTGAGATTGTGAAGTGATCAGGCGCTGATAAAAATGGCACTGGTGCAGCAGGTCGGCCTCGTCGATGGCCTGGCGCCGCGTGGCGAGCAGGGTGGTCGCGATCAGGTTCACCGGATTGATGACCGCTGCGCGGTTGATCTCGTGCATGATTCGATGCGATAGCTCGCCTACTGCGCTACGGAACCATTGTTGTCTTTTCACAGTGTCAGTGTCGACATCGCGCCAGTTCTCTCTATGCGTCGTTAATAGCTCATCGAGTCTGATTGGCGCGCCAAAGCTGGCGGTGACCATGCCAAACTGGCCTTTCAGCGCGAGTATGGAACGGATCGAAGTGAATAGAGACTCTGACTTCTTTTTCTGGCCGTACAATTCGCCAAGATAGGAGCGGCCTTCGATCAGTTTTTCGTAACCAATATAGACCGGAATAAATGCAAGAGGCCGATTGCGCGAACGGACCCAGGCCTCGACGGTCATCGACAACATGCCCAGTTTGGGCTTTAACAGGCGGCCTGTACGGCTGCGCCCGCCTTCAACGAAATATTCAATCGGCACGCCCATGTTGACCAGCTCGCGCACATAACCGGTCATGACCGCGCTGTACAAGGCATTGTTCTTGAAGCTGCGCCGAATGAAAAAAGCCCCGCCGCCGCGCAGTATTCGGCCGATGACTGGCATGTTGAGGTTCTTGCCTGCAGCGATGTAGGGTAGCGCCAGCCCCTCGTTGAATAACACGTAGGACAGCAGTAGATAATCGATATGGCTGCGGTGGCAGGGCACATAGATCAGCTGATGGGTCAGGGCGATATTCTTCAGCGGTTCCAGGTTGTAGATCTGAATGCCGGAGTAGAAGCGGTTCCAGAAATAATTCAGCAGGCGTTTCATCAACTCCTGCGAAATCTGTGTCGCGTCGGAGAATATCTCGCGGCAATAACGTTCGGCACGGTCTCGAATCTGTGATTCGTGCTTGCCGCTGGCATTGGCCTCATCCTGTATGGCGTCTTTTATGAGGTCTGTTTCGATCACCCGGCCGATGATCTGGTCGAGGCGGGCGATATCCGGGCCAAATGTCGCCTCGCGTTGTTGCTTGAGCTGGCTGATCAGAACCTCGTTAAGGTTCTCCGCCAAGCCGTTGGCGGCCTGGCTCAAGGCACGAAAGCTGCTTGGAGGTGAAAAGATGAGTGTGGTTGCACGTCCGTTGATGAGGATGGTGAAGAATTTGCGCAAATGCCCGGCGACCGCCCAGGTATCCGAGAACAGCACCTTGAGCCAGTGGCGCTGGCGCGCGATGGGGCGTCCCCAGAAAACCGAAACCGGCACCACGTTGAAGTCGAGGTCAGGATCCTGCTGGGTGGCCTTGATGAGTTCGTCCAGCATCAGGCTGTGTTTTTTCTGGCGCAGAATCCAGTCGCTCAGCGGGTTGCGCGATGCAACGCTGTATACGCTGTGGTGTTTGAACCCCTGCGGATTGATGTGTGCCAGCGGGTCGGGCAGCTTGAATCTTTTACACACGCGTTCCAGGACCAGCAGGTCGGTAATGCCACGAGCGGCCAGCACATACAGAACGGGTTTGTCCTGCCATTGCCCGGCGCTGATGTCCTTGGGCAGAACGCTGACATCGACCAGCGGGAACAGCAGCTTGCGCAGAAAAGAGTGAAGGGAATTTTTGAATGCCATTGGCCGACCTTTTTGCGATCGATGCTAGCCCAACTGAGCGACCAAGACAAACGCCATTTATATTGGTGAAAAACGTAGTGAAAAGGTAATGTCAGGCGCGTGGCCGGGAAAGATGTCCTCAGAGAAGTACAGATCGAGCTGGTAGGTTTTCATGATGGAAGGCAATCGCAGGCCGAATTGGCCCTGCAATGAATGACCAAGCGCATCGAGTTCGCTGCCGCTGACGATGGCCGAATGCATATCGGCCTGGACGAAAAAATGCCAGTCGGCATCGTAGCGGTATACGAATCCCAACTGACCGATCAGGTAGTGATCATGGAGTTGACCTTTGAATACGCCATTGTCGGATGGGAATACGAAACCGGCCATCCCGTAGAAAGTGGTGTTGTGCTGCCAGTGCGTGGAGCCCGAATACCAGGCGGCGATATCGATGCCATCGTTGGAAAATAGTGGGTTGCTGTCGGAAGAGGGCAGTTCGATTGCCAGCCACCAGTGACCATTGGCGACGGGCTTTCCGAGTGCAAGCTGCACGTCGCCCAATCCGGAGTCAGCCTGTTGTGAATTAATGGCAGCGACACCATTGCGCTGGTAAAAAAGATCCAGACGATTGTTCACCGCTGTGTCTCGCCCACCCTGGGGCAGGCCGAAGATATCGTGCCAGCCTTCGATGGTTTGATCCAGAAAGCCTTTGTTATTGTCGAGTAATGACAGGTTGATACTGAATAGCCAGTCATGTCGCCGGATGCTGGCCTGAAAGTCGTAGCGTTTATTCTCGACGTCGATCAACAATTGTTCGTTGGCGCCATTGTCGCGCTGGAAGGTATTGGTGATGTACAACGAATGCGAAAAGGTCCAGTCCCGTGTGCTCTGCGCAGGCATGGCCGGGATGAAATAAGCCTGTAATAGCGGATTCTGATCACGGGTCGGTACACCGGGCCATGGGGTGCTTAACACTGGCGTCATGAAACTTGCGGCCACTAGTGTCAGCGCCGGTTTGAGCGATTTTTTGTCTACCACGGAGAACCCAGCGATTCGGGCGATGGCTGGATTTTCATCGTTTCAGGCATTCCGCACAGGCATATCTGTGCGGGTGTTTGCAACAGCCAGAAAAACGCCGTGACCTGCCAGCCCCGGAGCGTGCAAAAAGGCATCAATCGTAGATCCCATGTTCACGCGTGGCCAGGAAGCGCACGTCGGGATGGCGTTCCAGGGTCATTTGCAGGTTGACGCGCGACGGCGCGATATAGACCAGATCACCGGCATGGTCGAGCGCCAGGTTGTTGCGCGCCTTGTTCTGGAATTCCTCGAACTTCTTTTTGTCATTGCATTCGACCCAGCGCGCGGTATTGACATTGACCGCTTCGAACTGGCACTCGACGTTGTACTCATCGCGCAGCCTTTGGGCAACGACCTCGAACTGCAGTACACCCACGGCTCCCAGGATCAGGTCATTGTTGGTGAGTGGTTTGTATAGCTGGGTCGCGCCTTCCTCACATAACTGGGTCAGACCCTTTTGCAGGGCTTTCATCTTGAGAGGATCCTTGAGCTGTGCGCGGCGAAACAGTTCTGGGGCAAAGTTGGGGATGCCGGTGAAGGCCAACTCCTCGCCCTGGGTAAAGGTATCGCCGATGCGAATGGTGCCGTGGTTGTGAATTCCGATGATGTCGCCGCTGTGCGCTTCGTCGACATGGCCACGGTCGTCGGCCATGAAGGTGAGTGCATCGGCGATTTTTACATCGCGACCCAGGCGCACGTGGCGCAACTTCATGCCTTTTTCGTATTTTCCTGAACAGATGCGCATGAAGGCGATACGGTCGCGATGGTTCTTGTCCATGTTGGCCTGTATCTTGAAAACGAAGCCGGTCAGCGCGGTTTCGTCGGGTTGAATCTCACGCGTGCGGGTGGCGCGCGGCATGGGGGGCGGGGCGTATTCAACGAAGGCGTCGAGCAATTCGGCCATGCCAAAGTTGTTGATGGCCGAACCGAAGAAGACCGGGGTCAATTCGCCACGCAGGTAGGCATCCAGGTCGAATTCGTGCGAGGCGCCGCGCACCAGGTCGACCTCGTCGCGAAACTCGGCGGCGGTGCTGCCGAGAATGTCATCGAGACGCGGATTATCCAGCCCCTGTATGACCTCGCCGGAACTGATCTTGTCGGCATCGGCGGCCGAGAACAGGTGCACCGAATCATTGTACAGGTGAAAAACGCCCTTGAGTGATTTGCCCATGCCAATCGGCCAGGTCACGGGGGCGCATCGGATCTTGAGGATCTCCTCGACTTCGTCCATCAATTCGATGGGCTCGCGTCCCTCGCGGTCGAGCTTGTTGATGAAGGTCATGATCGGCGTGTCGCGCAGGCGGCAAACCTCCATCAATTTGATCGTGCGCTCCTCGACGCCCTTGGCGCAGTCGATGACCATCAGCGCCGAGTCGACCGCGGTCAGGGTGCGATAGGTATCCTCGGAGAAGTCCTCGTGGCCGGGGGTATCCAGCAGGTTGACGATGCGTTCCTTGTAAGGAAACTGCATGACCGATGAGGTGATCGAGATGCCGCGTTCCTGTTCCATTTTCATCCAGTCCGAGGTGGCGTGACGCGCGGCTTTGCGGCCCTTGACCGTGCCTGCGAGCTGAATGGCGTGTCCGAATAGCAGCAGCTTTTCGGTGACGGTGGTCTTGCCGGCGTCGGGGTGTGAGATGATAGCAAACGTGCGTCTCTTGTTGATTTCATTGATAAAGTTGCTATCCGACATACCCTTAAAAACCTTATTTGTACTTAAATTTGTACTTGTTTGTTAAATTACCCTTTCGGGGCTAAAAAGCGGGCTATTCTACCGAATTACCGCCGTGCTAACTAATTTACTGCTCTAAAACGCCTTTCAACCCATCAATCTGCTGCTGATAGATTTCTGGCTTATCCTGCCTAAATTTCTCCAAATTCAAGAGCTTCCATTTTACCGATGGAAATTCCTGAAAATCATAAATAGACCAATCGGGCTCTAAACCATTCAGGCTTAGCAAAAATGCTCTATCACGTTCATTCAAACTCGTCTTTACCGTTTCGATAAGTTGAAGCCTTGTCGTTTCAAAGTCATCGTAACTAAATTCAATCGCACTCATGCCTTCAAACTGGGTTTCAAACGCCGTGCGCTGATCGAGCAAATGTGGGTCAAGCAGCTCGAAGGTCGGGCGATTGCTACTCACCAGCCCGAACAACAACCCACGTTTAATCTCTTCCGTAAAGCCTTCGTTATCCAACAGAAGCTTTACATCAAACAAGTCCCTTGGGTGCTGCCTGTCTAAAGCCGCACAAATCTTGCCACCATAGAGCTGTGACAATGGCACAAGTGGCATGACGCAAGACGCATCAAACTGTTCTTGAACGGCTTCACACAATGGCGCTTTAGTCGCTCCACCGATCAAACCACGCCCCACCATATTCACTTCAGTCTTGATCATCACACCATGTTCATCAAGCTGAAGCTTACAGACATTCCCTTTATGCTGAACGCGCATCGATGGGCGCAAGCCCTCAATGCGTTCTTTAATGCGAATAAGCGCCGCGTTAATGCCATCCTGCGTTTCATTACGCTCGGCGATCTCGACGTAGGTTAAGTCGATATCAACCGACAGCCTTGGCATATCCCTAACAAAGAGATTGATAGCCGTACCTCCGTGCATGGCAAAGCATTCCTCTTTGGCAACCTCTGGCAACACATCCAAGAGCAGCTTCACCTGTTTTGTATAGGCGGTATTCATGCTGCCGCCTCTAACTCTCCGGGAACGGTTATCTGGTATTTCGAGACATAAACCCCGTCAGACACGATGGCACGTTTACCCGACCCCAAATCAACCTTGTCCAAATTGATATAGCTGAGCCATTCATGACCTGCTTTATCTGCCAGATACAAAAAGAGGCGCTTCACCTTTACGGAAGTGCAGGCTTCCAATAGTTTCTGCACTGTCGCTGGCCGTAAATTATTCAAGCCCTCCATAAGTTCAAACACTTCCATAAGCGGCTGATACTTTGGCGCTAAATATAAGCATTCCATCACCGCTCGCGCGGGGCTGGATACTTTTACCTTAAAATTTTTATGCTCTATTTCGATCAAGCCAAGATCAGGTTGCAAAAAGCTCGTCAACTTGCTCTCAACGCTCAAGCCCCAATCCCGCTTTTTAAACCAAAGCGGCAAGCTGTCATTCTTGCCGCCAAAAAGCTGCACCTTCTTGGTAGAAAGCTCCAAATAGTGGGCTTTACCCTGTAAGGACAGCGCCGTTTTAGCTGCTGGATGTACAAAGAGGCCTAACTGGGACTGCAGTGCATAGATACCGCCCAAATAGTCCACCTGATCTCCGTGGCGTATCAGAGCACCCGTGCCGATAGAATCAAACCACTGACTTTTCTTGTACTGTTTTTGCAGATCGAGGCTATAACCCTGCTCAACCAACCATGCCGAAGAGAGCACTATGCCCAAAGGCTGGGTGCTGAGCAGAGTGTTTAATTTTGACTCTCTTGCGGTATTCACGCTACCAATATAGGTGTAATTTTAAACCCAATCAATATATGGGTTTATTTTTTATGTTATTTAGGTATTTAAAATACCAAAAATTGATATTTTTTAAACCAAATCAGACGATGCCATCGTCAACATTATGACAACCCAAGTCATTCTGTAACTTTCTGATTTTATTGAAGTTAGTGTCTTTAGGAGACTCGGACTGTCTTATTGGTCTAAATCGGGGTGCGAGATGATCGCGAAGCTGCGGCGGCATTGCATCCGTTTCTTGCCAGACATGGATAATTTCTCGGGTATGTCGATCTACTGGATTTGCAGAGCGAACAGCAATGCATCCTCGTTGCCGTTCGGCGCGGGATAATAGCCCTTTCGGCTGCCGATTTCATTAAATCCGCTGGATTCGTACAGGTGGATGGCGGCATGGTTGCTGGGTCGCACCTCGAGCAACATGATCTCGGCTGATAACAGGCGCGCGCGATCGATGAGGTGGGCCAGAAACTGGCGACCGATACCCTGGCCCTGCAGCTTGCGGCTGACGGTCAGGTTCAGGATATGACTTTCACCAGCGGCCGCGGAGATGACCGCATGCCCAACGAGTTGTTTGTTATGTTCGGCTACCCAGCAGTCATAACCGGCGCGTATGCAGTCAGCGAAGATACCCTTGGTCCACGGGTAGGTGTAAGCGCCTGCTTCCAGCTGCATGACGGCATGCAGATCCTGACCGGTCATGGGGCGAAACTCGATCTCGTCGGGCATGTTTCAAGTGCTGCCGTTGAGCAGTCGTTTCAGCGCTTTCAGATCCTCCCAGGCCTTGGCCTTTTCAGCTGGGTTGCGCAGCAGGTAGGCCGGATGATAGGTCACCCGCAGTGGAATGTCGCTGTTGGGGAGGGTGAAGGATTGCCCGCGCAGGCGGCCGACGGGCGTCTGGTTGTCGAGCAGATTATGTGCGGAAACTCGTCCTACCGAAAATATCACTCGCGGTTGCAGCAGGCGAATCTGGGCATTCAGGAACTGGGCGCAGGCCGCGACCTCATCGGCCCTGGGGTCGCGATTGTTGGGTGGGCGGCATTTCAGAATGTTGGTGATGTAGACTGCGGCCGGGTCGAGGTCGATGGCCTGCAACATGCGGTCGAGCAATTGTCCGGCGCGCCCCACAAAGGGTTTGCCCTGGCGGTCTTCCTCGTGGCCCGGCGCTTCCCCGATGATCATCAGGTCGGCCTGTTGAGAGCCTTTGCCGGGCACCTTGCGGGTGCAACTCTGCGCCAGTTCGCAGTTGCTGCAGGATTCGATCGCGGCCTCGAGTTGCGGCCAGTCGTCTAGCTGGAAGGCCTCGACATCGATGGGTGCCGAGGCGGGTGTTACAGGCCTGGGCTGTGTGACGACGACCGGTTCAATGGCCGGGGCAACAGGCTCGGCTGTGACGGTTGCCGGTATGCTATCGGCCCGGCCATCCGCTGTGCTGGATGGCCGGGTTCGCCACAGGCGAATGCCGATGCCGTCGAGACAATGCTGTTGGCGTTCACTCAGCAAGATCAGACATCACCGCGTTGCGGATGGGTTTTCTGCTCGTTGGCGATGACCTTGTTGAGCGCGTTGACATAGGCCTTGGCCGAGGCGATGACGATATCGGTGTCGGCGCCCTGTCCATTGACCACGCTGCCGTTGCGGCGCACACGCACCGTGACCTCGCCCTGCGAGTCGGTGCCGGTGGTGATGTTGTTGACCGAATACAGCAGCAGTTCAACCTGGGAATCGGCAATCTGTTCGATGGCGCGAAATGAGGCGTCGACGGGGCCGCTGCCAGCGCTGTCGGCCGTTTTTTCCTCGCCGCTGACGTTCAGCGTCACACGAGCGTTGGGGGTTTCGCCAGTTTCCGAGCACACCGACAGGCTGACCAGTTTGATGGTTTCATTCATCTGCTCGCTGCTGGTTTCGGTGACCAGAGCCTGCAGATCCTCATCGAAGATCTCATGTTTCTTGTCGGCCAGAGTTTTGAAGTTGGCAAATACCTCGTTGAGTTCCTCTTCCGACGCAAAGTCGATACCCAACTCGGCCATGCGTGTTTTGAAGGCGTTGCGGCCGGAATGTTTGCCCAGCACGATCTTGTTGGCTGACAGGCCGACGTCCTGGGCGCGCATGATCTCGTAGGTTTCACGCGATTTCAGCACGCCATCCTGATGAATGCCTGATTCGTGAGCAAAGGCATTGGCGCCGACGATGGCCTTGTTCGGTTGCACCGAGAATCCGGTGATGCCTGACACCAGGCGAGAGCAGTTCATGATTTGGGTGGTATCCAGCGTGGTGTCGCAATCGAACACATCCTGGCGCGTGCGCACGGCCATGACGACCTCTTCCAGCGAGGCGTTTCCGGCGCGTTCACCCAGGCCGTTGATGGTGCATTCAACCTGGCGTGCGCCGTTCAATACGGCGTTCAGGGAGTTGGCGACGGCCAGCCCCAGGTCGTTGTGGCAATGCACGGAAAACACGGCCTTGTCGGCGTTGGGAACCCGTTCGATCAGGTTGCGGATCAAATCGCCGAACTGGTGCGGTATGTTGTAACCCACGGTGTCGGGGATATTGATCGTGGTCGCGCCCGCATCGATGACCGCTTCAATGACCCGGCACAGAAAATCCAGCTCCGAGCGGCCGGCGTCTTCGGGCGAGAATTCGACGTTGTCGGTGTAATTGCGCGCCATGCGCACGGCAGCGATGGCCTGTTCGACAACCTGGTCGGGCGTCAGGCGCAGTTTCTGCTGCATGTGGATGGGCGAGGTTGCGATGAAGGTGTGGATGCGTCCTGAATTGGCCGGTTTGATCGCTTCACCTGCACGGTCGATGTCGATCTGTTTGGCGCGCGCCAGGCCGCATACAGTGCTGTCCTTGATGACGCTGGCGACGGCTTTGACGGCCTCGAAATCGCCGTTGGAGGCGATTGGAAATCCGGCCTCGATAACGTCGACCTTCATGCGTTCGAGCGCCTTGGCGATGCGGACCTTTTCGTCGGCGGTCATGGACGCGCCTGGGCTTTGTTCACCATCGCGCAGGGTGGTGTCGAAGATGATTAATTTGTCTTTACTCATGATGGAGTCCTGAGTTCGTTGATTACTGGTGCTGCTGTTTTAGGACGCGTACATAACCTCGCCAGGTTTAGATGATCTGCCCTAGGGCAGAAGCAGGCTCAGGAGGAGTGACAGCAGGAAACCACGCAAGGCGACCGGTGCAGGGGTAGCAACAGCATTGATATATGAATAACGTGGTTGAGTCATGTCCCGAAATATAACCAACTGGGCGAAACTTGCCAAGAAAAAATTTCAATCCGCCGAAGGTGCTTCTTCGTCGTTGCCATCTTCATCGCGTTCAGACAACTTGCGACGTTTGCGCAGGTAACGAAACAGCGCCAGAACCGGTCCGGAAATCATGTACAGAAAGAAGATGAGGAACAATGCCGTCGGGGTTTCGATGGACAACAGCACGAAAATGAGCAGCACGATGAGTACCGCAATAAAGGGTACACGGCGTTTGAGATCGACATCCTTAAAGCTGTAGTAGGAGAAGCGCGACACCATCAAGGCGCCGGCAGCAACCGTCAGGACCATGGCGGGAAACATCAGTTCGCGCCCGGTGAGTCCGTAGAATTCGCACAACCAGACGAAACCGACGACGGCGGCTGCTGCGGCCGGGCTCGGAAGTCCCTGAAAGTAACGTTTGTCTGCCGTGCCGATCTGGGTGTTGAAGCGGGCCAGGCGCAAGGCGGCAGCGGCGGCATAGATAAAGGCGGCAAGCCAGCCAACCTTGCCCCAGGATTTTCCCAGGTCGATGAAATGGATTAGAGACCATTGGTACATGACGAGCGCTGGGGCGAGGCCAAAGGATGCCATATCGGACAGGCTGTCGTATTCGGCGCCGAAGTCGGACTGGGTGTGGGTCAGGCGCGCAACCCGGCCATCGAGTCCGTCGAGCAGCATGGCCAGGAATACAGCAATGGCGGCCGTGTCGAACAGCCCCTTCATGGCGGCAATGATGGCATAGAACCCGGCAAACAGGGCGCCGGTGGTAAACAGGTTGGGTAACAGGTAGATACCCTTGCGGGGGGCTTTGGCCGGTGGTTTCTTGATGTCTGGCATCGGTAAATAGTGGCACAGACGCGGGGTCTGTGCCAGCTCTTAAGTGCTTCGGTGAGGGGCTAGTTCTTGGCCTTGTCGACCAACGCGTTTTGCGTGATCCAGGGCATCATGGCACGCAGGCGCCCGCCAACCTGCTCGACAGGGTGGGCCGCGTTGTTGCGACGCCATGCAGTCATTTCAGGGTAGTTGGACTGGCCTTCCAGAATGAATTTCTTGGCATAGGTACCGTTTTGAATGTCGCGCAACGCGTCCTTCATGGCCTGACGGCTTTCGTCGTTGATGACCTTGGGGCCAGTNACATACTCACCGTATTCGGCATTATTGGAAATCGAGTAGTTCATGTTGGCGATTCCGCCCTCGTAGATCAGGTCGACAATCAGNTTCATCTCGTGCAGACACTCGAAATAGGCCATTTCAGGCGCGTAGCCTGCTTCAACCAGTGTTTCGAAGCCGGCCTTCATCAACTCCACCGCGCCGCCGCACAGGACCGCCTGCTCACCGAACAGATCGGTTTCGGTTTCATCCTTGAATGTGGTTTCGATGATGCCGGTGCGGCCACCGCCAATGGCGGATGCGTAGGACAGGGCGGTGTCCTTGGCGCTGCCCGAGGCATCCTGGAAGATAGCGACCAGGTCAGGAATGCCACCGCCTTTGACGAATTCAGAACGCACGGTGTGGCCGGGGGCCTTGGGCGCGATCATGATGACGTCAAGATCGTTGCGCGGCACGATCTGGTTGTAATGGATGGCGAAGCCGTGGGCGAAAGCCAGCGTAGCGCCTTCTTTCAGATTCGGTTCAATGTCGTTCTTGTAAAGCTGTGACTGAAATTCGTCAGGCGTTAAGACCATGACCACATCGGCCTGTTTAACGGCGTCAGTGGTATTTTTAACGGCGAGTCCCGCGTCGGTGGCCTTTTTCGCGGAGGCTGAGCCCTCGCGCAATGCGACGGTTACGTCGACACCGGAGTCCTTCAGGTTGTTGGCGTGTGCGTGGCCCTGCGAGCCATAACCGATGATGGTGACCTTTTTGCCCTGAATGATAGACAGGTCGCAGTCCTTATCGTAATAGATATTCATTGATTGCCCTCTTGCAATGGTAAGGTATGAATCAGAGTGTTAAAGCTTTTTCGCCGCGTGTGATGCCCATCGAACCCGAGCGCACCACCTCAATGACATCGGCCTCGGGCAGCGCCTTGATAAACGCGTCCAGTTTGGAACCCGCACCGGTCAGTTCGACACAGTAGGTGGTGTCGGTGACATCGATGATGCGCGCGCGAAAGATTTCAGCGAGGCGGTGAATCTCGGAACGTCGGGTTTCCCCGGCCGCCTTGATCTTGACGAACATCATCTCGCGTTCGATGTAATCGCCTTCTGTCATGTCGTTGAGTTTGACCACGTCAATCAGCTTGTTGAGCTGTTTGGTGATCTGCTCGATGATACGATCGGAGCCGGTCGTCACGATCGTCATGCGTGACAGGGTGGGGTCCTCGGTCGTGGCAACGGTCAGCGACTCGATGTTGTAACCGCGCGCCGAGAACAGTCCGGAAATGCGTGACAGGGCGCCCGCCTCGTTTTCGACCAGCAGGGAAATTATGTGTCTCATGCCAGTTCTCCGTCAGGGTTGACACTATCCATGCGTTGCTTGTGGCTCGGCGAAATCTCCATGTCGTTATGCGCCGCACCGGCCTGAATCATCGGGTAAACGTTTTCGGTCTGATCGGTGATGATATCGAGAAAAACAACACGATCCTTCATCGCGAAAGCCTCCTCCATGCGTGGTTTCAACTCGGCCGGGTCTTCAATTCGCATGCCGACGTGGCCATAGGCTTCAGCCAGTTTGACAAAATCCGGCAGCGCGTCCATGTAGGAATGCGAGTAGCGCTTTTCGTAGAAGAACTCCTGCCACTGGCGCACCATGCCGAGGTAGCGATTATTGAGGTTGACAACCTTGACGGGCAGGTCGTATTGCAGGCAGGTGGATAATTCCTGCAGACACATTTGAATGCTGCCTTCTCCCGTCACACAGGCGACGGTCTCGTTGGGGAAGGCCATCTTGACGCCCATGGCAGCCGGCAGGCCAAAACCCATGGTGCCCAGACCGCCCGAGTTGATCCAGCGTCGGGGTTCGTCAAACATGTAGAATTGTGCCGCAAACATCTGGTGCTGCCCCACGTCGGAGGTGATATAGGCATTGCCGCCCGTCACTTCGTACAGGGTTTCGATGACACTTTGCGGTTTGATATGTTTGCTGGTGTGGTCGTAGGCCAGGCAGTCCTGCGCCTGCCATGCGTGGATCTGTTTCCACCATTCTTCGAGCGCTTTCTTGTCCTGTTTGACCTTGCTTTCAGAAGCCAGTTTGACCATGTCGGCAAGCACTTGCTTGACCTCGCCAACAATCGGAATATCCACATTGATATTCTTGGAGATGGAAGCCGGGTCGATATCGATATGAATGATCTTGGCCTGCGGACAGAACTTGCTGGTGTCGCCGGTAATGCGGTCATCGAAACGCGCGCCGACCGCGAATAACACGTCGCACTCGTGCATGGCCATGTTGGCCTCGTAGGTGCCGTGCATGCCGAGCATGCCGACATTCTGCTTATCGGTGCCGGGGTAAGCGCCAAGCCCCATCAGGGTTTGTGTGATTGGAAAGCCGAGCTTTCGCACCAGGGCGCGAAGTTCTTCCGACGCGTTGCCCAGCACGACACCGCCACCGGAATAAATCATGGGGCGCTTTGCCGACAACAGCAGGTCGATTGCCTTGATTATCTGGCGTTGGTGACCTTTCACCGTTGGGCTATAAGAACGCATTTTGATGTTCTTCGGATAGCTGTAGGGGATCTTGATCTGCGGAGCCGTAATGTCCTTGGGAATGTCGATCAATACCGGTCCCGGGCGACCGGTGGTTGCCACGTAAAACGCCTTTTTCAGGGTTTCGGCAAGCTTGTTCAGATCCTTGACCAGGAAATTATGCTTGACGCAGGGGCGGGTGATGCCAACCGCGTCAACCTCCTGGAATGCGTCGCTGCCAATCATGGCGCTGGGCACCTGACCCGAAATGACGACCATGGGAATGGAGTCCATGTACGCGGTAGCAATACCGGTCACCGCGTTGGTCGCCCCGGGGCCGGATGTGACGAGCGCGACGCCGGGTTTGCCGGTTGCTCGCGCATATCCGTCCGCGGCGTGCACGGCGCCCTGCTCGTGGCGCACCAGTATGTGTTTAACGTCATCCTGCTGATGGATGGCGTCATAGATGTGTAGAACAGCGCCGCCGGGATAGCCGAAAATAAATTCGACACCTTCGTCTTTTAAAAACTGTACAACGATTTCAGAACCGGATAATTCCACCGTTATTCCCCATGAATCATGAAGGGGCCCCTGGTCGTTTCCGCTTTGGCGAAAGCAGCCAGAGGCCCCTGGATTAAGAATGATGAACCGGAAATTTTATTACGGTTGAGCGGTGATTGCACCCCCAAATATGGATGGAAGTCAGCGAAAAGTGGGGGGCAGGTTAAAAAACTTGCCGGATTATGCAGTTAAATCCATGGCTTGTCAGGGGGCTTTGGCTGCGGCATAAAAAAAGCCGCTCTGGAGCGGCTTTTTTCAGGCTGCGAATTTTCTCAGATGTACAGGCAAATATCGGATTGGCCAGCAAATTCAAAGAAAGTGGCTGCGCCGCCGTATTCGATGCCATCGATAAAATCGCGGGTTTCGAATTCGAACAGATCGACAGTCATCTGGCAGGCGATGAGTTTGACCTCCGCCTCCACGCACAACTCTCGCAGTTCTTCCAGACTGGCGACACCTTTGGCCTTCATTTTCTGCTTCATCATCATGGTCATCATGCTTTGCATGCCAGGCAATGCCTGGAGCAGAACCGGCACTGGCATCGGCATCGGCATGCCAGGGTTGCCAAGTGAGCTGACCTGCAGGTTGAGATCCTTTTTCAGCAGTTGCAGACCGTAGAAGGTGAAAAAAATCTGGGTGTCATAACCCAGCGCGGCGGCGGTTGATGCCAGTATAAATGGAGGGTAAGCCCAGTCCAGGGTGCCCTTGGTGGCGATAATCGCCAGTTTTTTTTCGTCACTCATGTTTCACCTCGATTGAGAGAGTTGATCCGTATGACTTAGGACTTCTTCATCATGAAGGTGAATTTTCCGCCTTCCTCGCCAGAAGACAGGAGCTCGTTACCAGTTTGTTTGGCAAAAGCCTCGAAGTCTTTTACTGAGCCCGGATCGGTTGCAATGATATGCAGCACCTGGCCGGATTGCATGTCGGCAAGGGTTTTCTTTGCGCGCAGGATAGGCAGCGGGCAGTTTAATCCAGAAGCGTCTAATTCACGGTCGAAATCTGCCATGGGTTGTCTCCTAAAAATATGGGTTACAAAAAAAAGTATGGCAGGTTTTAAATCCTGCCAATTGAAAAACTGACGCGCATTTATAAGCTAATGCTAATTAAAAGGCAAGAAAAGCTCATAAGAATTTGCCCGTCGGTTTCCCGGCTTCAGGCACTATCGCAAGTGCCCATAATTAAAACATTAAACGATCTGGCCAGCCGGGCTCTGGTCAATGTTGTAGCCCATCTGGGCCCAGTTCATGATGCCGCCGCGCAGATTGATCACGTTGTTGATGCCTTGCTGGTTCAGAAACATGCAGGCCTGGGCTGAGCGGCTGCCGGTTCGGCAATAGATGACAAACTCCTTGTTGGACGATGCAAAGTAATCCAGTTTCAGCGGGATCAGATGCATTGGCAGCGTTTTTGTGCCGGGAATGACGCCGCGTGCAACTTCGGCTGGGGTTCTGATGTCAATCAGTTCTAGGGTGTTGTCTTGTTGTTCGAATCGGGACGACAACTCTGTTACATTGATCTCGTTAATCGGAAACATCGGATTAAGCCACGCTTTGAGTAAAGCTTATTAGAATAAGCTAATATATGTTTTTTTTCAACTGAGCGGACGAGTTTCTAGCCAAAGCGCCGAATTAATCACAAATTTGAAAATGACACCCTCCATCAAAGCCTCACAATTGATTATCCCTGTTGTATTAAGTCTGGTTTGTTTTAGCAAAACAGTGTTCGCAGTGTCAGATTTGCCGCTTCTGGGTGAGCAGTCGGTTTTGAACCTGCAGCGTGAGAATGAAATTGGCGAGGGCCTGTATAAGACCCTGCGTGAAAACGGCTTTGTGATCGAAGAGCCCTTGCTGTCGAGATATTTGTCAGATATTGGCGATTCGCTGCTGGCGTCGATGGATCGTCGGGTACGTGACTACCGTTTCTACCTCGTCAAGGATGGTTCGGTTAACGCCTTTGCCGCGCCAGGCGGATATATCGGTGTGAATGTTGGATTGGTCGCAATGGTCAGATCCGAGGATGAGCTCGCCTCGGTGCTGGCGCACGAAATCGCGCACGTGGAATTAATGCATGGGATGCAGATGCTCGAAAAGGCCCGTGATATCAATCTGGCCAGCATGGTGTCGATTCTGGCTGCAATTCTGGTCAGTGGTCAGAATTCTGAGCTGGCCGGCGCCCTGGTGTATACCGGAGCAGCCGGTTCTGCTCAATCGATGGTCAACTTTACCCGAGCCAATGAATATGAAGCCGATCGGGTGGGTATCGAGTTGTTGAAACGCTCGGATTATGATCCCACTCATATGGCTGATTTCATGCAAATGCTGCAGGCGCGGGAAGCGTCGGGTGCGCTGTCCAACCTCGAATACATCCGCACGCATCCGATCAATTCCAATCGGGTGGCCGAGGTGCAGGCTCGGCTACAAGGCTTGCAGCGACAACCAGCAAAATCGCGTCGCTTTGAGCAGTTCCGCGATTACCTTGCATACCATTACCCGCAGTTTTTTTCGCGTGGCAGCAACAGCGAGTTTGCTCTCGCGCTGGAGCATCAGCGAAACGGACGTTATGCGAGGGCTGAACAATTGTTGCAGGCTCTCATCGACAGTGACAGCGACAGTATCTGGTACCGATATACCCTGGCTGAAAACTTCCGCTTTCAAAAGCGTGATCGCGAGGCGGGCGAGGTCTATCAACAGTTGCTGCTGCTGTACCCGGATGACTATGCCATTGGCCTGCGCCTGGCGGAGGTGCTCGTCGATCAGGCGCGCTACCCCGAGGCATTAAAGATACTGCAATTACTGGAGCAGATATATGTGGGTGAAACCGGGGTTTACCTGATGCTTGTGAATGTGCATGACAAACTGGGTGACGAGACCGGTAAAGACCTGGCCGAGGCTGATTATCACTGGTTCAATACAAATAGGGAATTGGCTAAAAAACTATATAAAAAATTGCTTGAAAATGGTCGTCTGGACATAGGTAGTGAGGAAAGAATTCGCGAACGTCTGGAGAAAAACGAAAAAAGTTCCTGATTTTTCTATTTTGCGAAAGCAAATACAGCCTCTGAAACAGCTTGTTATTTGTAGTATCAATATTTTCCGCTTTCGCTTGAACTTGGGAGGCAAATCGGTATTCTTGTGCTCACTTAGCTGTTTATACTTATAAACAATATTTCTATAACGATCAAAAACCTTGAAAAAAACAGGGTTTAATCACACGAGGAGGTAAGCGGATGAAAATTCGCATGATAACGACGGCGGCGGCGAGTGTGCTGTTGCTGGCGGGTTCGATGCTGAGCCCGGTGGCGTACTCGGCGGCGCACGGCGGCATGAGCACGGTGGAAGAAGGCAAGAAAGTTGCGTTTGACCGTCGTAAAGGCAACTGCCTGGGCTGCCACATGATTCAGGGCGGAGACGCCCCCGGCAATATCGGCCCGCCACTGATCGCGATGAAAGCGCGCTTCCCGGACAAGGCCACGTTGCGTGCGCAGATCTGGGACGCGACAGAGCGCAACCCGGCGACGCCGATGCCCCCATTCGGCAAACACAACATCCTGACCGAAAAAGAAATCGATCTGATTACTGACTTTATTCATTCACTGTGAGGAGACGACTCAAATGAATCGCAGAACATTACTGAAAAGAACCCTGGCTGTTGGTGCGGTCAGTGTAGCGGCCTCGGCCGGACTGCTGACCCCGGGCCGCGTACTGGCGGCCTACCCGAAAGACGCCTTCGCGGCGAAGGACACCAATGGGGCGCTGAGTGGTGCGGTGGGTTCGAGTGACTTCGCGCACTCGGACGACATCAAGATCAAGGCCCCGGACATTGCCGAGAACGGCTCGGTGGTGCCGGTCACGGTTGAAACCGGTCTGGGCAACGTGGAAAGCATCACCCTGCTGGCCGATAGCAATGGCACGCCGCTGGTGGCGTCGTTCAATGTCAGCAACGCCGACGCCTACGTCTCGACCCGGATCAAGATGGGCAAGACGGGCAACGTGATCGCCGTGGTGAAATCTGGTGGCAAGTTGTATGGCAACAAGAAAGAAGTGAAGGTCACCATCGGTGGCTGTGGCGGCTGATTCATGTCCATCACATTCGTCTTTTGGCCGATAGCGGCGTTGCGGTCGTACTCGAAGGGTCACGTATTCGATATACGCTCCCCTTCTGCGTGCGCTCGGGCCTTGCTCTAGACCAAAATCCGAACATGCTGAACACGAATTAGACCCAAGATAAAAGACATATAGAGATTAAGACAATGGCAAAATCATCGATCAAAGTACGTGCCAAAGAAAGCAAAGGCATGGTAGTCGTCAAAGCGCTGATCAACCACGAAATGGAAACGGGTCTGCGCAAGGACAAGAAGACCGGCAAGCTGATCCCGGCGCATTACATCACCGAAGTCACGGCGCAGTCCGGTGGCAAAACCGTGCTGGAAGCCTCATGGGGCGGAGCGATCTCGAAGAACCCCTACCTGTCGTTCCAGTATGCGGGCGCCAAGGGCGACGACCTGACGCTGTCGTGGGTGGATAATAAAGGCGAGTCCGACAGTGACACGTCAAAAGTGAAGTAAGTAAAGCACCGAAAACCAAAGGCGAAAACTAATGCAAAAAACATTACTGGCAGCGACCGCTGCACTGGCCGTTGGCCTCGGCGTGAGCCCGATGGTTACGGCGTCGACTCCGCAGGAGGATCTGAAAGCGTTCCAGTCGTACTTCACGCAGAAGTTTCCGGACGTGCCGAAGGCGCAGTTCGTGGACGGCGTGTACGCGCTGAACCAGGACTTCCGCGAGCAATGGCTCAACGCTGAGGAATTCCCGCCCTATGAAGAAAGTATCGAAAAGGGCCGTGAAATGTTCGAAACCCCGTTTGCGAATGGCAAGACCTATGCGGACTGCATGCCGGGCGGCGGTGTTGGCACGCGTCAAATGTACCCGTACTTCGATGCGGACAGTGGCGAGATCGTGACGATGGAAGAGACGATCAACAAGTGTCGAGAAGCGAACGGGGAAAAGCCGTTGAAGTACAAGAAAGGGCCGATAGCGGACCTGACGGCGTACATTGCGTACACCTCGCGCGGCAAGACCTTCAACATTGAAGTGCCGAACGACGAGCGCGCGCTGGCGCATTACGAGACGGGCAAGAAACACTTCTACATGAAGCGTGGCCAGCTCAACCTGGCCTGCGCCGACTGTCACGTGGCGAGCTCGGGCATGTACGTACGCTCCGACCTGCTGAGCCCGGCGCTGGGCAACCTGTCGCATTTCCCGGTGTACCGTTTGAAGTGGCAGGAACTTGGCACCCCGCACCGTCGTTTTGGTGGCTGCAACAAGCAGGTACGGGCCAAGGACTTCCCGGCGCAGAGTGCCGAGTACAAGGCGCTGGAATACTTCCTGACCTACATGATGAACGGTCTGGAGGCCAATGGCCCGGGATCGCGCAAGTAACAGTTTTAGTTAAAGTCCTTTTAACTAGAGCCCGTACCTAGGGATTTGACCCGGCAAAGCAATTTGCCGGGTTTCTTTTTTTGCGGCTGGTTACGATCCTGTTCGTTGGCGGCATAGGCAAATCAACTTTCGGTTTGTCATAAAAGGTAAACGGTTCTGGAAAAGTAGAGACCCGATTTGCCGCCTCCTAAGCAGTTATTCGATAGGTGCGGCTTGGCGCCAGGGTTTTTTAAATCATGTCGATCTAAGCTGTCTCTTTTAGGGCAGGAATTGCGACGTCACTGACATTCGTGAATCTGAATTTTTAGGCAGCTGAATAGGCAACTGTCGACCCGAAAGCTGACGTAAGACGAAATAAAAATATCCTCGCTATTTTCGGCAAAAATTTGACGTTACATCATGCATGTGAGGTCGCTCTTTTTATCATTTTTTCAACATCGGCTTCCATATTTACTGGATTTAAAACAATTTTGGGATGGTTTTTTGCATATACCCTAAAAATTTCATCCGCAAATGCTTGGCCAATGGTTTGAACTTCTTCAAAATCAAAAATTACGTGTTCAAACCTTTCAACTCGAGCAAGTAGTCTTTTTGCTTGTGAACGAGACACCAGTTTTTCATTTCCATATTGAGCTAACCGAACAGGAATAACTGTTTTATTAAATTGAAATTCATCGGGACCAGCATATTCATCGAATATGGCTTGAATTTGGCGGTCAGAATCTCTGTTTAACAGCATATAAACTGATGTGCCAGGATCGTTCTTTGAAAACTCCGTTTCCAGGATGAAATCAAATTCAAACTGATCGTCATGGCTAAATCTCACTCCTTTAGAATCAATCTCAAATTGATCAAATACCCTCGAGGTAAAAAAAATACCTTCGCCCGTGTGGTTGTCTGGATCGGTTGTTAACTTTCCTTTAGACAGCTCAAGAAGTGCTTGCCTTTCATCATCAAGCCCACACAAGCGTTTAATTTTTCGGAAAATACCCTCCCCATCATCGAATACAAACATCACTATTCTTTCATGAGCCCTGGTCACCGAGATATATATATGCGTCCCTTCTGAGTGGTCAATTACGTTGTTAACCATTTCGGTAAATCCGTAATGGCATATGTCCACAATGTTTTCGGGTAAGCCGTCGAAAATATATGAGTAATGATTCCTCCAAACGGTATCTTCAGCAAATTCTTCACTTAGCGGGAATTGTGATTTGTACTCCCTCAAGTCACCCAAAAAGTATCTTTTTCCCTTTCCAATGCCTGATGAGTCTAACCAGCCTTCTGACTCAAGACGTCGAATGTGGCTATTCACAGCCTGCACTGAAATAGAGAATATCTGGGCGATATGTTTTGAAATGTCAGCAGGATGATACCGCACGTCCCTTACTATCTGGCGCCTGATTCTTTCGCCTCTTTCTTTATTGCTCATTATTTATCCTTTAAGAAAATCTATTTCTTAAAGGATAAGCAATATTTTATGAAAGGACAATTGGTTCATCGCTCAAATTTAAGAGTATTGTCATCATTTTACCCAGCGGACTCTATGACATGCGAATGGCCGGGAACTAGCACATCAGAGACCAACGTCAACGTAATCTGAGCCGGCCAGATAACCGCTCCTTTGTTGCCGATCACAGGCATTGCTTTAGCGGTGCAAACTGAGCAAGCACAGCTACGATCCACAAGAACATTAGCGGTTCCTGATTGACTGCTTCAGAGTGGAGATTTCTTCCTGATCAAGGATTTCACCGTGCGATGCTGCTTACATTGGCAATCCAATTAGTGTTAACAGCTCCTGACAAATGGTAGTCCGCATGATTGCCAATCCAGAGCCAGAAGCGGGCATCTTCATACTCCATGGCAAGCATAGGATAATGTGTTTCAACCCGAGTGGACCAAAACCGGCCAATGTACTAGACGGCACAGACGGATGTCTCGATACCGTGTTCAGCCGCGATAGCAAGCCACCGGCTTGTAGCGGACGGTTGTCGATACCGATTTATGTGCTGAACGTATTTTATGGCGAGCCATGTTAATGCTTTGGATGCGAGGCTCCTTGAACTGTTAAGAATTTGATCCCGGGGTTTTTGACAGCTTGCCGCGGTGGGCGGACCCGTGCAGATATCTTGATGTAGCTCAATCTTCGGTCGACTGCGGGCCTTTCTTTTCGTTGATTCGCCCTCAGCTAATTGGTGGACGTAGTGTATGGTTCAATCGCAACAGAGGAGAACAGCCATGAACATGATGCGTTGGAATCCATTCCCTGAAATGGATGATTTCTTCAAGTCCTATCACCGTGCACTGTCCCGTCATCAGCCCCACGAGGGCTTGATGACAACTGACTGGTCACCGTCGGTCGACATTACCGAGAATGAGAAGGAGTTTCTGATCAAGGTCGAATTGCCTGAAGTGCGCAAGGAGGATATCGAGGTGGATGTGCGCGATGGCGTCATGACCATCAGTGGTGAGCGCAAGCAGGAAACGCGTGACGAAAAGGCGCACCGTATCGAACGCTTTTACGGCAGTTTCGCACGCAGCTTTACGCTCCCGGACAGCGTCAGGGACGGCGATATTGAAGCTGAACACCGCGACGGCATGTTGTACCTGCATCTGCCGAAATCGGAGCCGGAACAACCGAAGAAGGTCAAGGTGGATATCAAGTAAATCAGCTTTGATGCATGTTGACGGCCCGGTTTTTTTAATTCGGGCCGTTTTGTTGTGCGGAGATTTGTATGCCCAGTCACCCGCTTCAGCGGGGGGCTGGGTAAGTGTTTAATTTTCGGTGGCGATGACCTTCAGGAACGATTCGGACAGTTCGTGACGCCCGACCTTGTCCACGATGGTTTGAGACACCTTGATGATCTCTGCCAGCGGTCCGGTCATCAGCACCATGCCCATTTGCAGGGTGACGCGCTGATCGGCGATCGGGTTAAGGGTGTTGGCGTGTTGCGGGGCAAGAAACATCATCTGGATCTCGCGGACATCGGATGACATTTTTTCACAATCACCACCCGGTGCAACATAGTCGAACAGTTCTTCTGCATTGCGTAAGGTCACGCTGTCTTCACGAAATGTTTCACCACCCTTGGTGACATTGAATTCTACGGTTATCGGCATCATGACGGGCCTCGCTGCATGGGTTAGCGGATGCATCGATTGTAAACCCGGAGATCATTGACCGGTTTGTTCTGGATCAATGCCCATTCAGGTAGCGACGATCATTTGCTGCCGCGTATGGTGGCCTCAGTGGTGGAGCAGGGGCTGGACACTGCCGAACTGCTTGCGATATTCCTCCATGGTCGCGCCCAGCTGTTTTTTGAACAGGCGGCGGAAGCTGCTTTCATCCTGATATCCGGTTTCGTATACGATCTTGCTGGAAGGCAGCTGGGTCGCTTCGAGTAGATGGCAGGCGTGTTGCAGGCGGAGTTTCTGCTGGTATTGCAGGGGTGAGCAGTCCATCGCGCGGTTGAATCGACGCGTCAGCTGGCGTTCGCTAATGTTCAGCTGGCTGGCCAGAGCGCTGAAATCTATGTCCTGGTTGCGCCGGTCATCGATGTGACGTTGCGCGGATAACACCAGCTTGTCGTTATGTGCGGGTGTGTCGGCGCCGCCGCGAAACGGGCTGGGCGATGGGGGGTTGAGATTGATCATCATCAACTTCGCTGTTTGAACCGCGCTTTGGTGACCGGCAAAACGTTCCACCAGGTGTAATACCAGATAGTCGTAGGCCGTGCCGCCGCCGATCGTGCAGATGATGTTGCCGTAGTCGGCCACGGCCTTGTGGGTATCGATACGCAGATGCGGATACATCTGCAGAAACAACGGCTCGCTCTTCCAGTGCATCAGGGCCGGGTGCTGTTCAAGCAGCCCGGCTTCGGCGAGCAGGAACGAGCCGCTACAGATGCTGACGAGCAGGCCGCCGCCGTGGTAATGATCCTGTATGACCGGAATGATGGGGCGCAGGCTGGCCACCGCCCGTTGCGCCCTGTCCAGATCGGAAAACGAGTGGAACACCGCGGGCAAGATCCATACATCGGCCTGTTGATCCAGCGCCAGGTAGTCGGCCAGCCTGTAGTCGGGTTGTATCGTCAGGCCGTTGGTCGGCGTGACCGGGATTGTCGTCAAGCGCCACGGTGTGCCATTCAAACAGCGGGCTGAGTCCGGATTTGATCAGTGCATAGTTCGACGTGATCATGGCGTCGATGATGCTGTGTATGCCGGAACCGAAGCAGCGTTCCATCAGGAAGATTGCAATTCGCACTGGAATGTCCAGATTGGCCACCAGGATGTCAATTTTGACACTTTGAATCCCTCGCGACAATGCCATACTGTAGGCATTCCTGTAACCGATACGATTCATGATCAGCTCCAGCCAACTTATTCGCCAGTCATTTAAACCTTCGACCCTGCAACGTCTGGCGCGCGACAAGAAACCCCGGCGTGCGATACCGCCCGGTGTCCATTTGCTCGGCCTGGTATTTAACTGGATTGCGCGGTTCAGGCCGCAATGGGTGAGTGAACGTTTAACTGCGCTGTGGTTTCGGGTTATGAAACCTCGCGCCCGTCCCTGGGTGCATGCGTTCTGGGCCAGCGCCGATGCCAGCGGCGAGTTGCACCTGTATGACCAGATCATTCCTGTATATTTCTGGGGGCGCGGCCCGCTGGTGGTTTGCCTGCACGGCTGGGGCGGTTCCGGTACCCAGTTTCGCGCGATGATTCCGCAACTGGTGGCCCAGGGCTATCGCGTTGCGGCCTTTGATGCGCCATCGCATGGTTACAATCCGGGCAATACGACCAATGTGCTTGAGATCGCGCAGTGCCTGATGGCGCTGCAGCAGCAATACGGTCATGTCGATACGATCGTTGCCCATTCGTTTGGCGGTATGGCCACGCTGACGGCTGCCTGGCAGGGATTTAAACCGGGGCGCATGGCCCTGATTGCGCCCGGTCTCGATGTCAGCGAACTTTTCGACAGCTTTTGTAATGCATTGGAACTCAAGCAGGCTGTGCGTGATGATTTTCACCAGCATGTCGGTGATGCGATGGCGAAGGCGATGCTGGAGCCCGAAGTCTGGCGTTTGTTTTCACCCGAATGCTTGTTGCAATACGCCAGCGAAAAAGGTTTTTTGATCTATGATGAACAGGATGAAGAGGTCAGTTCCAATGCCTTCATCCGCTATCGACGCTCATGGCGCGGCGTTACCAGCGTGTGCACGCAGGGCCTTGGGCACTACCGCATTCTTAAGGATGAGTCGGCCATCGCCGCGCTCATCGATTGGCTTGGTCCGGTCGAGTGAGGAGCAACTGTTCCAGCGTTTGTATGGGGTGCATGACCGAGATGCCGTGATGCTTCAACTGGCAGCGGCAGGAAAATCCGCTCGCCAGGATGTGACCGGATGCCTGTTGCAGGCGCGGCTGCCAGTTGATCGAAAAAATCTTGCGCGACAGCGACTGGTTTTGTTGCTCGTGTCCAAACACACCCGACATACCGCAGCAGCCGGCCCGTTCGATCACGAGATCGATGCCGAGGTGGGCAAAAATCTGTCGCCACTGCGGCATCGATTCGCGAGCCGAGGTCTGTTCCTGACAATGCGGGAACAGTGTCAGGCTGCCGGGTTGCGCCGATGCTGATGGCAGGTCCGCGACCAGTGTCGCCACGATGCTTTCGAGGCTGTGAATTCGTATGTCGCCTGATCGCCCCAGTATGTCGGCGTATTCGGCATCCGGCAATTGTCGAGCCATGGCTTCCACGCCGACCAGGCGTGCACCGCTGGTGTGGTAATCCTCAAGCTGCTGCATGACCGTGGCGGCAACATCCCGGAATGCGGAACGCATGCCCCGGTTATGTAACAGCTTGCCGTATCCAATCGGCGTGCTCGCATATACGGTCATGCCAAGCCGTTGCAAGACCCGCGCCGAGCTCAATAGCACCTTGCGATCGAACGCATTCATGTAGTTTTCACGCAGCAGAATGACGCTGTTGGCATCGAGTTCCATGTCACGCGCCTTGGGCGCGCTCAGCACTTCGAAACCCTGCCACGATTCGATTGAAAATGGTGGCAATCCCTGCAGTCCGCTTAAGCGGGCAAGCAGGACTCCGCCCAGACGGTTTTGCAGCAACAGGTTGGCCAGGCGCGGGAGCCTTGAACCGACTCCGGTCAGTGATTCGAAGTAACGCGAGAAAAGATGCTCGAGAGGCCGCTCGTGGCGTGCATACCAGGCGTCCAGAAAGCGTGATTTGTATTCGGGTATATCGACCTTCTGCGGGCAATTGCTGGTACAGGAGCGACAGGACAGGCATTGCTGCAGGCTATCGAATAATACCGCTTCAAGTTCGGCCAGTTGCTGCGGGTTCGCATGCCCCGATTTAAGACGCGCCCACTCGCGCAGCATCGCCGCGCGGCCCTTGGGTGAATGCAGCTTGTTGCGCGTGGCCTTGTATGACGGGCACATGGGGTCGGACAGGCTGGTGTTGAAACAGGCGCCGTTGCCGTTGCAGAACAATGTCTGGGTATACTGTTGTTGCAGACCGGGAGCGATACTCGCATCGAGTGCCGCACGAAATTCGGGTACATCCAGCGGGGTCACGGTGTGAGCGTCGTCGCTGGCGACCAGTTTGCCGGGGTTCATCAGGTTATAGGGGTCAAAGAGCCGTTTGATCTGCCCCAGCACTGCGTATAAGGTCGGGCCAAAGAACATCGGTCCGTACTCGCCGCGAAATCCCCGGCCGTGTTCGCCCCAAAGTACGCCCTGATGGTCCAGCGCCAGTTGTGCGACCTGATCCGAAATGACCCGAATCAGCGCACGCTGTTCGGGCCGGGTCATATCCAGTGCCGGGCGCACGTGCAGGACCCCGGCATCGGCATGGCCGTACATACCGTATTGCAGACCATGCTGATCGAGAATCTGGCGAAAGCCCTTGATATAGCTGACCAGATTATGCGCCGGTACCGCGCTGTCCTCGACAAATGCGATGCCTTGATAACCGCCGTGCAGACGACCCAGCAGGCCGACCGCGCGTTTGCGTAGCCCCCACAGGGCATTGATGGTGGTTGGGTCCGTTTCGCTACGGCGGAGAAATACACTGGGCTCGGCATGGGCTTGCAGAATTTCGTCCAGCCGTTCTTGCTGGCGCTGAATCTCGGCAGGCGAGAAACCACTGTGTTCGATAAACAATGCGGCCCGCGCGGTGTGTTGTTGATCCAGCCCCAGCACTTTTTGCACATCGAACCACAGGCTGTCCTGCCGGGCCAGCGACAGCACCTTGTCATCGAGCATTTCAATCGCCGCCGGTCTGGCTTTCAGCAGTGCCTCGACATGTTGCAGGCTGCGCTCGAAGTCGTCATAGAACAGCAGCGTCAATAGGCGGTGCGTCGGGCGCGGGCTAAGGCGCAACGTCATGCGTGACACGATCCCCAGCGTGCCTTCAGCGCCTGCAACCAGATAACAGGGGTTGAAGCGCCCATCGCGGGTAAGGGCCTGCTTGAGATTGTAACCGCTCATGGCGCGGTTGAGACGGGGGAATACGCGTTCGATCTCATCGCGCTGCGATGCAATCAGTTGCTGACACTGCTGCAAAACGGACGTTTCCGTCGCCGCCTGGTCGCCGCCAGAAGCATCAAGGTGCAGCGAGTTGCCATCAGCCAGCACCAGTTCCATCGATTCGATGTGATCGCCGGTTTTTCCGTAGATCAGCGAACCGGTGCCAGATGCGTCGGTGGCCACCATGCCGCCCAGTGTGGCGCGTGAGGAGGATGAGATATCGATCGGAAACAACAGGCCGTGCGGCCGCAGAAACTCGTTCAACTGGTCGAGCACAACCCCCGGCTGCAGACTCACCGTGCGCGTATCGGCGTTAAATTCGAGAATACGGTTGAGGTGGCGCCCGCAATCGAGGATCAGACCGTCGTTGAGCGACTGGCCGTTGGTCCCGGTCCCGCCGCCGCGCGCGCACAGGCCGATGTTGAGATCGTGCAGGCCGTGCATGCAGCGGGCAGCGATGCGGATGTCCTGTTCGCTACGCGGATAGATGACGGCACCGGGTTGTACCTGGTAGATACTGTTGTCGGTGGACGCGACAATGCGTTCGGCATAACCTGTTTCGATGTCGCCACTGAAACCGGCCTCGCGTAGCGCCCGTGATATCTGTTTGATGGCCCTGGTCACGGCATTAGTGCGTCAGTTGCGCCAGCAGTGCTTGCGCGGCATGGCTGTTCAGCCCCAGTTCGTGCAGGCATGATGCCAGTGAGTCATGCTGGTTGCGCGCATATAAATCGAAGGGATCCAGTACCGTGCAGCCAAGCGCGCTTTCGAATGCCTGTTGATTGGGAGAGGCTGTCAGATCGTGATCACGGTCGGCCCCGAGGTTGGAGCGAAATATCCCGGCCGCGCTGATGGGCAGAAAGTCCTCGTAAACAATCGGCTGCAAAGACAGCACGCCCTCGCGAACCAGTTGGTCGAGTGACGTGCTATCGATCGGTCTATGCGCATCGGCCTGGTAATAAAAATACGCCAGGCGCTGCTCGTGTAGCGGCAGCGGCTCATCGGGGAAGCGGCTGAAGATACGTTCCAGTTGTTGCTGGTAAAGCTCGGGTGATTGCTCGGGTGAGGGAACGCTTTGGCGCAGTTCAGCCAGCAAGCTATCGTAAAGCTGCCTGCCTTTTGGGGTTAGCGCGATACCGCGTTGTTCGACTTCGCCGAAGCGGGCGCTATGGCGGCCTTCGCTGCATGAACCATCTGGATTCGGAAACCGGATGACTTCCTCAACCGCGCGAAAGCTGGTCTGGCGCAACAGTATCGGAATCCGTCTGCGTGGCGGCCCTTCGATGATGGCCTTGGCCGGCAGAGACGATTGGCGCAGTTGCTGTTGAACTTCATCGATGTCGAGCGTATGCGGGGTGAGGTGATTGATATGCGGTCCTCGAAAACACACGATGTCGGCGATCAGTGGCTGGTTGGCGTGGAAGCGTTGATAACTGTTGAGGTCTGTCCGTGCCTCGTCGTGCCAGCGAAATACATCCAGTGAATGAGCAAGGAATTCATCGGCGTCGTGATCCTTGAGGCCTCGCCGTTCGCCCAGTTCGATCAATTCGAGCAGGCGATCATCGAACGGATTACGAGCGCCAAGCAAGTTACAGGCCTGCTCATGCATATCTGGGTCGGTGATGAGATCGAGGCGTAACAGTGAAGTGAAAATTCGCAGCGGGCAGGCTGACAAGGCGTTGAATGTGATCGGTCTGAAGGCTGTAGAATGTACCGGCAGCCCCGCCTCGCTAAGATCGTAATAGGCCACCGGATGCATGCCCATGATGGCAAACAGGCGACGCAAGGTGGATAATTCCTGCGCCGTACCGACGCGGATAGCGCCGTGACGTTCGATGACGGAAGTGGCCGCGAATGGAGTGTGCGGTGTTGTTCGGCTGGCACCGGGCAGACCCTGGTTTACCGCATTGACCAGTTCAATGAAGGCCGCATAAGGTGGCAGTTCCTGGCGATACATGCACGACAGGGCCTGTGCGAACCTCGCACGAATGTGGTCTTCGGCCTGGGTTGTTGTTGACATCGATGCTGTGCAAACAGGTGGAGGCGCTATTGTCGCTAACAGTCTGGGTAATTGCCAGGCAATCGCGGGTCGGAGCTTTAAATCAGTCTGCCTGCCCCAATATTCGGCGACATTTCAAGGGCCGCCGCGAATGCGAGCGGTTTAAGCTTTACTTTACACATGACTGACATGAACGATCCAATAGCCACAGCCCATAATTTGCGCGAGGCGTTACGCCGATTTATCGAAAACCCGCATGTCAACCATGCGATTATACTGCTGATTCTGTTGAATGCGGTGCTGTTGGGTCTGGAAACCTCGCCCTCTGTGATGCAGGCGGCGGGTGAGCAGATTCTCATGCTCGACCGCCTGATACTGACCATCTTCGTGCTCGAGATCGCCATTCGTCTGTACGTGCATCGCGCCGCGTTCTGGAGGGATCCGTGGAGCCTGTTCGATTTTGCTGTGGTCGCCATTGCGTTGATTCCTGCATCCGGCCCGTTTGCCGTGTTGCGCGCCTTGCGGGTGTTGCGTGTCCTGCGCCTGCTGACCATGGTACCATCGATGCGCCGGGTGGTGGGGGCCTTGCTGGCGGCGATCCCCGGCCTTGGCTCAATCGCGGTGGTGCTGATCATCATCTACTACGTGTTCGCTGTCATCGCGACCAATCTGTTTGCCGCTAGCCATGCCGAGTGGTTTGGTTCAATCGGCAAATCGCTGTACACATTGTTTCAGATCATGACGCTGGAAAGTTGGTCGATGGGCATAGTGCGTCCGGTAATGGAGCAATACCCCCATGCCTGGGCGTTTTTCATTCCTTTTATCCTGATTGCGACCTTTACCATGCTTAACCTGTTCATCGCTATCATTGTCAATGCCATGCAGACCTATACCGATAGCGAGCACCAGCAAACCGTAAGCGCTATTCATGAAAGCCAGGAGCATATCGAAGCCGATCTGCATGGCGAACTGAACGCCTTGCGTGATGAGATCAGGCAGCTCAAAGTACTGTTGGAAGCGAAAGGAGACAGGCCATGAATGCGCAAAAATTCATCGCCGCGGTGAACACGATGGGTGATGACGAACTGCTTGAATTGCGAGGCGAACAAAGCCTTCGCCTGATCGATGATGCACGGCTGGCCATCGGTGCCTACAACGAGGTCGATGGTATGCAGCTGTCGTTGCCGACCGCTGCTGTGGATGCGGCGTCCATTCGAGCCTATCTGGTCGATTCGGCGGCTGATCTGGTGATGAATTTTTATATCAATCATCCGTTGAGTAAGACCGGGTTCAACAATCAGGTGCGAGAACTCATGCAGCAGCACGGCGCAAGCGCGCTTGCAGCACCCGCCGGGCAACGTGCGGCGGTCACCCTGTTCGTTGATAGTGGGGAGGTAGTGGCCGAAACGGTGGGCAATCCGCGACATCCTTACGGGGCCTTCCTGGAATTGCTGGCGCCGGTCCCGGCAGCCGATATCGAGGATAAGGTGCAATACTGGCTGGACAGTGGCGAAGCCTATCGCCAGTACCTGAGCATGAACGTGTGCCGCTATAACTGTTAAAGAGCGCCCTTACAATCCGCGCTGCCACTCGGCTCGCAAGGGCACGCTGCCGGGATGCTGTATGCTCTGGCGAACGGTCTGCAACAGGCGTTCGCGGTCCTTGTTCAGGATGCCTTTAAGCACCAGATAGTTGGATGCGTGATCGCTGCGGAAGATCGTTTTGTCGAGCTTCAGATGAGCCAGCATGATTTCCATTTCCCGTGCCAGCCCTGGTGTGTCGAGTGTTGCAAAATCGCCATTGAAGGGCTTTTCAAAGCGTTGCGGTCCGCTGGGGAAAGTGACCACCAGCGTGGCCAGGTATTCGGGCTGGGCTTCATTCATCAGCGAGGCCGAGTTGAGCGCGTGCTGCTCGCTGTATTTTTGCCCGCCAAGCCCGTTCAAGATCATCACGGATCGGCGAATACCCGCCTGCTGCAATTTGTTCAGAGCATCCAGCGAGCTGTCCCAGGTTTCGCCCTTGGCCACCAGTTTGAGCACCTCGTCATCACCGGATTCACAGCCAACGTATACCAGGCCCAGGCCCAGTCGTTGTAATTCGGTGAGTTCATCCACTGATTTGTTTTTGACGTTGCGAGGCAGGCAATAGGCGGATACCCGTTGGACGTCAGGAAAATATTGGCGTATGGCAAGCAGAATCTCGCGCAGGCGGCGAGTCGATAAGGTTATTGCATCGCCATCGGCCAGGAATATTCTGCGCGCTGTCAGGCCCTGTGCGGCCAGCGCGCGGAGTTCGTCGTCAATGGAGTTGCTGTCTTTGGGGCGGAATTTCTTTTGCGGCCCGGTATACATTTCGCAGAAGGTGCAGCGGTTCCACGAGCAGCCGTTGGTCACTTGCAAAATCAGTGATCGGGCCTCGCTGGGCGGGCGATATACGGGTTCGATGTATTGCGGCAACATGCTGGGGCCATGAAAGCGTTTGCTTATACTGGTATTCTACCGCGAAAATAGGCGCGGGGTTCGATGACTTGGGCCCCGGCACCCATCAGCTTAACGAGGTCATTCATTATGAAAACACAGGCTTACCGCGATCATTCCCGCTCCTCGATGAGGATCATGCTGGCATTCTTTTTCAGTCTCGCGTTTTTGGCAGTCATGTTCAACTCGCCTGCCCACGCACACAGTGAGGAAGACGAGGTGGTGCGTGTCGTTTATCACGCTGATTTTGCCGACCCGCGTCGATTCTCTGCGATGTTAACCAGCATCAATAACATGATCACCTATTACAACAATCAGTTCATCGAGCACGATGTGCGCATCGTATTCGTTGCCCACGGCATTCGTTTTGTTACCGATGATCGCCTGACTGGTACACCGTTCGTTGCTGATGCCGAGCTGGATGAACGCCGCGAGAACCTGAAAGGGCGCATGCTCAGTCTCAATGAAGTGCATGACGTCAAGCTGGAGTTATGCGATATTACGCGCAGTCAATCGGGTCTGGCCAGTGACAAACTGTATGACAGCGTGGAAACCACGCCGTCGGGTGTCGTGCGCATTGCCGAGCTGCAGCGCAAGGGTTATGCCTACATCAAGATCGAATAAGCCCCATGTGCAGAGCGGCGGGCGCCATTCGAGTTGCAACGCATACAAAATCAACGGGGGTGAATGTTGAAAATGCATGAACGAGTTAGTCGAAATCTGAATCTGTCAAAAATCCTGTGGCTGGTGCTGGCGGCTACCATGAGCCTGCCGGTTGCAGCAGGTTGGGATGAAGGGCTCGCCGCCAGCAAGGCCGGTGACCACGCCACGGCCTTTGAAGAATTGATGCCTTTGGCCGAGGGCGGGCATGGCAGCGCGCAGAGCATGATCGGTGTCATGTATTACAACGGTGAAGGGGTCGAGCAGGATTTTGCCGCTGCGGCTGTTTGGTTGAACCTGGCCGCCAACCAGGGCTATAGCGTAGCCCAGTACAATCTGGGCGTGATGTATGATTCGGGCCAGGGCGTCGAGCAGGATTTTGCCGAGGCCTTCAAGTGGTATGACCATGCTGCGCGCCAGGGTCACGCCAACGCCCAGTACAACGTGGGCGCCATGTACAGCAGCGGGGATGGTGTCGAGCGGGATCTGGTGCGCGCGCATATGTGGTTCAATCTGGCCTCGGTGCATGGTAACCCCGATGCGTCGGAACAGCGTAAGGTGATGGAAGCGTCAATGAGCGCCGAGCAGATTGCCCAGGCCAAGCGACTGGTGGCATCCTGCGTTGATTCCAAATACAAGGACTGTTAGGCGAGATACCATTGCTGATGCCTGTGGGCGCAGCAAAATGCAGCGGTGCAGTGCTTTCAGTTCGCCCGATATCATGTTCGCGCCTGATGGGTCGTAAGGGCTGGCCGAGTTCAGTCGTTACGGTGTTTCCGCTGTGCTTGTAGTCGCTCGTCTCCCAGTTCATTTTCAGTGTAATTTGCCGACATTCCCATGAGTAATTTGTCTTCCAGTGAATACCTGAGGCAACCTGTAGTCATCAAGCCTCCCAAAGCGCCTACCTGGCCGGTGCTGGGTGACGCGGAAAAACAGGCCATGAAAACGCGTATCAAGCAGCTGTTGCGGGATCAGAATGCGGTACTCGTGGCGCATTATTACACCGATGGTGATTTGCAGGATCTGGCCGAGGAAACCGGGGGCTGTGTGGCGGATTCGCTGGAAATGGCTCGCTTCGGCAAGGCGCATGATGCGTCGACGCTGGTGGTCTCAGGCGTTCGATTCATGGGCGAAACCGCAAAAATTCTAAGCCCGGAAAAGCGCGTGTTGATGCCAGACCTGAATGCCACCTGTTCGCTCGATGAAGGCTGCCCGGCTGATGAATTTGCGGCGTTCTGTGATCAGCATCCGGATCATACAGTCGTGGTTTACGCCAATACCAGCGCGGCCGTCAAGGCGCGTGCCGATTGGATGGTGACGTCTAGCATTGCACTGCCCATCGTCGAACACCTGAAGGCGAAAGGCGAGAAGATCCTGTGGGCTCCTGATCGTCATCTGGGTCACTACATCGAATCCGTTACCGGGGCCGACATGTTGTTGTGGAACGGTTCCTGTGTGGTGCATGAAGAGTTCAAGTCGGTTGCGCTCCAACGCATTCGCAAGCTGCATCCTGATGCCGCGGTTCTCGTGCATCCCGAATCTCCCGCGGACGTCATCGAGCAGGCCGATGTGGTCGGCAGCACGACCCAGTTGATCAACGCGGTGTCCTCGCTGGATAACCTCCAGTTCATCGTCGCCACCGATGACGGGATCTTTCACAAGATGCAGCGCCAGGCGCCGCAAAAACAATTGATTCTGGCGCCAACAGCCGGACAGGGGGCCACCTGCGAGAGTTGTGGGCATTGCCCTTGGATGGCCATGAATGCGTTGCAGAGCCTGGAGTCGGTGCTCATTAACGGTAATAACGAGATCCACATCGATGCCGATCTGGCATCCAGAGCTTATGTGCCTATCCAGCGTATGCTCGATTTCGCCGCTGCTCGAATCACCTGATGATGTTCTGTTGCACCTGTCGCTCAGGCAAAGGTATCAAATTGACTGCCGGGATTGTTCGCCCGGTTGTCAGCTGCTTGCAAAGCGAGTTCAATACGAGCCTGCTGCATCATTGCCGAGGCGCGGGCGGCGACCTGGCGATCCGTGGCTGAAGGGTTGGCTGGCGCCAGTGCTGCGCGTTGTATCACCTGTGCCTTGGTGAGCGTGGCCTGCGGGTCGCCAGGAACGGGTGATGTATCTATGCTGACATCACCACCGACGGCATATAAGCGTCCATCAGGGCCTTTTTCCAGGTCGTAACGTGCTCCGCGCGTGACATATTGTCCACCGACGGCCTGGTGCGCCAGTTCATGCGCTCGGACCTCGCGGTCGCGATTCTTGAGGGATTGTAGCTGTTGTTGCTCCAGCGCCGACTGGTCCTCGCGGCCCGGGTTGCGCGCGGATTCGTCCGTTGCTTGAGGTTCCAGCCTGTTCGTGGAGCCCTGATTCGTTGCAGGCGTCGGAGCTGGCAGGGCGTTGACGGTGCTGACGAGCATGACGACTCAGCGGGTCAGGCGCGAAGATCGATATTGCTTCCCACTCGTTGCTGCGGGTCGTTGTCGACGGCTGCGCCGGTTGCGGCCTCGCTGACCGGGCGATTGTCGCTGCTCTCTTGCACGGGCGGCGACTGTTGCGAGCTGGAAACCTGTGTCGTGTTCAGTTCGCTCGTGTTTGAGCTGCCGGTGGTTGAGCTATCGGAATTCGATCGCTGTTGTTGAGTGGCTGCCGGGGGCCCCTGGATGTTTTGTAAAACATTGACCGGCGAAGAGGGGATTTCCATCGGTTCACCTATATGCGTATTCAGGTAGCCATTATTCTAACAAAATCCGTTGTCCGATCCGCATGGCCCATGTTTACGGGCAGGGAAAAACAGACGGGCGGTAGAAGTTCAGGTCCCTGGCCAACCGCTGCCGACACCCCGGGGGGACAGCGGTCGATCCGGGTGGTGTTAGTCGATCTTGTCTTTAAGCGCTTTGAGAGCGGAGACCTTGACCACGGTGGTCGCAGGTTTGGCGGCAATCTGTATGGCTTCACCAGTGGCCGGGTTACGTCCCATGCGAGCCTTGGTTCGAGGTTTCTTCACTCGCCGAATCTTGATACCCACGTCGGGAATGGTGAATTCGCCAGAACCACGTTTTTGCACGTGGCGGGTGACCAGATTATTCAGCGAGGCGAACACATCGGCGATCTGTTTTCTGGATAGGCCGGTGTCCTCCGCGATGGCGGTCAAAATCTGTGTCTTGGTCTGCTTGGTTGCTATCGCTTTGAGTGCAGGTGCGGCTGTGGTTGCGGTCTTGACCGCTTTTTTGGTGACGGCTTTCTTGGTCGCTGCCTTTTTTGCTATTGCCATGGTTTTCTCCCGTTTAAGTTCTTGCTGATTGTCATCTGGATTGCCGTTGTTAAAAGTCTGGCATATCACGGTTTGGCCGCATTATTACAGGCTGTCAGGTATAAGTCACCACCAAAGAAAGGGGAATCGCACCCGGGTGAGATATCCGGTTCCGGCTTAGCAGGTGTCTTTTGAGGTGGTGATCAGAAAGTGCTATGCGGAGACGCACACGATGAATCTCTGATGAATATCAATACACGTGAGTGTGGATCTGGTTGAAGTAGACAGCCGGGTCTGGGATTTATCGTCAGATGCGTCACAAAATGCAAACTGGCCACTTGCTGCCCCGGCTGCTTTGAACGATAGTCTAGAAAAACTGGTTCTCCGGAGGTGTTTTATGGAAGCCCTGTTTCAACCCACCACGCTGTTGCTGCTGTTGTTCGTTCTCGTGAGTATCATCGTCATTCGCCGCACAAGCCGATAAGCCTGCACAGACCCAGTGCCCGTATATCCAGCGGATCAGCGGATCAGCGTGTTGTCTCGCAGATCGTCGAGTTGTTCCTGAAGTTTGCGGATATTGGAGCGGATAACCTTGACCCGGTCTGAGTGAGGTTCAAGCTGTTCAATGCGGGTGACCATGCTGGTCATGTTGTTGATGGTTTTTACCAGCTTGATTTCATCGACGGTCAGGTCGAAATTTCGCAGATTGTCCTGAGGCGGCTGATGTATAGAAGTGTGTCTGGTCATGGCAATTACCTGTGTCTTCTTGTTGGGTTCAGGATGATCGATCGGTTACCGTTGTTGATGAACTGCACTAACCTGGATCCGCCCCTCATCCGGACATGTCGTCGATTAGTAGAGTAGTTGTAATCCGCCAAATTTCGACCACAAATTGCACAGGATGTCGAAAATAATTCATGAACGGTGGCAATTTCAGTTGCTGCTGACCTGTCCGAGCATCCAGGCAAGGGTGCGCGCTGAGCGGTTCACGCAGCGTTTGCGCGTCTGGTAATTGAATTGGGGTATGGCCGCCATCAGCGCTTCGAAGTCAGAATGATGCAATCGAATAAAATGGCAGTCTGATCGCAGCTCGATGTCAACGATGGGACGTGCCTCGCCAAAGGGTTGCCATCCCAGTTCGTCGCCGCAGCGTAATGCCACACCCTGGGCGTCGCGGGCCTCGCCATCCATGAACAGGTAGATGTATTCATCATCGAATCCTGCGCTATCGCCGGGTTTCAGAATGACCTCTTCGCAATAGCGCACGATTTTGTCGACGACCGTTGACACCAGATCGCTGAACTGGGGCAATTGCTTGATCATTGGGCGCAGTTTCCAGCGTAATTCAAGCTCGCTCTGCAGGCCGCTGTTGCAGATGAAATTGCGAAATGAGGCCTCGTCAAATACGCACACAGTGACCGGAGTGGTGGCAATTACACTGGCATTGCGCACCCCGGTGCCGGTCAGAGTCGCCATTTCACCAATGACATCGCCTGCCTGCAGTTGGGCAACCGTTTTTCTCTGCCCGGCCTCAATACGCACCACGTCGCAGTAACCCGTCAGCAGGAGATATACCGAATCATTGGTGCTCGAGCCTTCGACGATGATCACATCATCGGTATTGTAGCGATAGATTTCCTGCTCGATCAGCAGGTTATTGAGCCAGTGATTGGGTAAAGGCTGACCCAGCCATTCGGTTAGATGATGGTGAATACGCGCTGTGTCGATCGAACTGTCAGGGCCGAACAGGGTGTAACGCTTACCGGAGCTGACCACCGAAAAGGTCGTCTTCAACATGTCGGGGACTTCATCGACATGCACGAAGACCACACGATCAGACGCCGAATTGAGCGCGTCGTGCGGGTCACCATGGATATCGCCCTCGCCGCCATCAGCGATCAGCAGGTGGAAGCGATGCTGGTAGAGATACTCCAGTTTGTCCACGGTCGCTTGCCTGACCGCGCCGATTTCGGCCATCTGACGAATTTTCGTCATGCTCTGATTGTCGCCGACGAGGCATACGTCGCGAACCTTGCCGCGATGGGTCACGCTGAATGTAGCGCCGATTGTGGGTATGCTGTGCACTGTGTTATGTACTTCGATGCCCAGGCCGTAGTAATTGATGCTTTCGCCGGGGCGGACCTCGCGGTGTTTGAAATGCTGTTCAATCACCTCGGGTTTCCAGCCCAGCCCACAGGCGAGTTTATCCATGGCCATTTGGTAGATTTCACGGGTGGTGATGATTTCGACCCGGTGAGGCATTTCCAGCAGCGGAAACATGGAGCAATGATCATCGTGAAGATGAGTCAGGAAAATCGCCGATACCTGGTTCTTTGAGATCCCGCGCGCCTTGAGGTGTTGATTCAAAAATGGGACCGAGTCAATCAATATGTAGCCGCCATTGAAACACATCACCAGCCCGGTGCAGGGCTCGGTGGTGGAAAAACCGGATGCCCCGCCCAGCACCTCGATGCTGAACTTGTTTAATCCACCAGCGACATAGTCGGCGATGACCGGGTAGGGCGGCGTAATGCTTGCGTCCTCGCGGAGGTCTACTGAAACCTTGCCATCAGCGTTGGCGAAGGAAAAACAATTGTTGTCCAAACGTTCGATACGCATGCCATCGACATTGGCCCAGCTATGCTCGAACGGGATCAGGTTGAAGAAATCCTCGACCGGCATGACTCCTCCCTGCGCCTCTTTGAGCGCCAGTTCCCGGGATGTCGCGAGCCATTCCTGTTTTAGCCCTTCTTCGGTATCCCAGGCTTCCAGTTCAGCCCGGGTCGGCCCGAGCAGCGTGATACGCAACAGGCGCAGTGCCTGACTGATCGCCGCAGCGTCGCCGACCAGATTTAAACGTCGGCCTTGTGCGAGCCCTCTGGCGATGAATAGAAAGGCATATAGCGGAAATTCGAGGTTGTTGAGAAGGCAGCCGTCGTGCTCGCGCAGGTCGGGTAGCAACAGGGTATCAAAACGGGTGATGCCCTTGCGTAGCAGTCCTTTCACGATATCGGGGGGCTGTCCGACCAGGATGGTACCGTTGTCGTCAACAACGATACGGCTACCATCGGCCGGTTTTTCGATTCTTGGTGCGGTCATCGGTTTGTGGTTGTTGGATGCCGCAAGTGTACATGCGGTGTTGCACACTCGAAAGTGAAACCTGTTTGTTTCAAGCCGACTTGCAGCGGCAGACCATAAAGAAACGCCGTCGGGCTACAAACCGATCGTTTATCTGCGAATTCGGCGGGCCCGGCTATGCTGGTCGAGATAAGTCAGATTGGGGCAGAACGCAACATCTTCCGGATTAAGCTCGGGAATACGCAGCTTTTGTTTGCATTGGTCAGCGGCGGAGCAGTTTTCGCACAATTCGATGGAGTCCTTGAGGTCGGGTAGCGGCATTTTGTAGAAATACCGGCCAATACCAACGCCGAGGCTCTTCAACATTTGGGGTAGCTGCAATTGTTGCGCTCTCGACATAAGTTCCCTGCGCTCGGTTCTTTTTTTAAGCAGATTGCGGTGGCTGACTTTGATGTAGATTACCCCTGCCAGGGCCAGGACGAATGCAGTAACCATTACGGCAATAAACGTGCTGAGACTCATATCGATTCGATGATGCTTCCAAGAGTTTGATGATTGGCGGCCATTTATAGCAGCTATTGTTATAACTATATCCCATATTTTTAGGGTGGGTATGGTATATGCCTGGTCGTAAGTCCGCTTCGACGTCGGGTTCCGGGCAATCGTCCGGCCAGATCATGCGGCTTGGGGAGTGGCGGCGGGGGAAACCAGCGGGTGACCTGGCGACAAAATCAGGGCAAGACCAATCAACGCCAGGCGCTGATTGCGCGTTCAGGTTTCCACGTTGTGATAGATGTTTTGTACGTCATCCAGAAAGTCGAGCATCTGCAGGAATTTATCGAAGATTTCGCTATCTTCCTCGTTAAGGCGGGTCTGGCTTTGCGCCAGATACTGAATTTCATCGACCTCAAAATCGATCTCACCCAGTGCATCCACCAGTGCCGCCCTGGCTTTTGCATACTCGGTGTTAGGGGCGAATACCGTGATTATGCCATCTTCGTTTTCAATGTCGCTGACGTCGACATCGGCAGCCAGCAATGCCTCAAGTACCACCTCCTCATCGTCATGTCGAAACGCGAAAATGGCGCTATGGTCAAACATGTGGCTGACACTGCCCGAGGTGCCAATCTTGCACTTGGTCTTGGTAAAACACTGGCGCACGTCACCGAAGGTACGGTTGGGATTGTCGGTGAGGCATTCGATCATGACCATGCTGCCACCGGGGCCGTAACCCTCGTAGATGGCGGGTTTGAAGTCTTCGCCGCCACCGCCTTTGGCCTTGCTCAGGGCTTTTTCGATCACATGGCTCGGCACCTGGTCTTTTTTGGCCCGGTCGATCAGGCTGCGCAGCGCCAGATTGCCGTCCGGCTCAGCGCCACCGGATTTGGCGCAGACATATATTTCGCGGCCATAGCGGCTGTAGACCTTGGCCTTCAGGTCCGATGTTTTGGCCATTGACGCCTTGCGGTTCTGGTAGGCTCTGCCCATGGGCTGATTCCTCATGCATCAGTTTAATCGCGCGCATCTTACCTACAAGTTGGCAGCGAGCAAACTGCTTTTACAGCTGACTGGGGGCAACAGTGATGTAGGTCAGGGCGTGTCGTTTTCCTGAAACAGTGATATCTGTGGAGCGCCCGTGGCGGAGATCGACACGAAAACCTGTATCGGTCTGCAACATATCTCGCAGTCTTCGATGTAGTTGTGATCACCGGGCGACAGATCCGCCAGCAGGGTGATTCCCTCACCGCAGTAGGGGCAGTCGCTGGCGAATTCATGGACCAGTTCAGGGGCGTCAAAAGACATGGCTAGTTGGCCTCTTAAGCAGGTGATTAAGTACGTCGTCAGCGAGTGATTGTGTTAGGCGCGCCATTAAAATGCGTGCTTCATCAGGCCGCATATTGACAGATTTGGATAAATATAGTCCAGTGCGCGGCGCCCGCTCTGCACACTCACGCGGATGCGTGGAACCCGCACCAGCAGGCGCGGGTCTACCTGCTGCATAATGACAACACATTCAGGAGCCAATGTGACCATTGAACTCATCGTATTCACCATTTTGATCGCATTGGCCTCGATCGTCATCGTGCCGCGCGCTCGCACCGCCCATTCGTTCTTCCACGGCGTTTCCAGTCAGGGACGGGCGCCCGGATTGCTAACCCTGGTATTGTCGCAGGTGACGACCTGGATCTTTGCCCGCTCGTTAATGAACGCGGCGATACTTGGCTTCTATTACGGACTTTGGGGCACGCTGGCCTATGCCGCGTATTACCTGTCGTTCGTGACAGGCGCCCTGATTGTCGACAGCCTTCGCTTTCGCCATGGTTACGCCAATGTCCAGGGTTTCCTATATGATCGCTTCGGGCGCGTCGGCACGCTGTGTTACAACCTGGTCATAGGCCTGCGCCTGTTGAGCGAGGTATTTGCGAATCTGTTGGTCATCGGGATTCTGTTTGGTGCGGCGGGCAGCGATGGTTATACCCTCAGTATCGTTGCATTTGCGCTCGTGACCCTGCTGTATTCAATGGCGGGTGGATTGCATGCGTCGCTGCGCACCGATGTGCTGCAAATGATCGTGTTCCTGGTGACCCTGGGCGTGCTGCTGGTGATCGTGGTCGCTAGCGACGGATTCAGTCTGGATTCGCTGCTGTTCAAACCATTCGTGTTTGATGACCCGGGTCCGGTGCTGCTGGCGGTCGCCCTGTTGCAGGTGTGGAGTTACCCGATGCACGACCCGGTAATGATGGACCGCGGATTTCTGGCGGATCGGCAAACGACCCGGCGCAGCTTTTTTCATGCCGCCTGGATCAGCATGGTCTGCATCATTGCCTTTGGCGCGCTGGGTATCTACGCGGGTGCGGGCGCCCTGCAGGGTGAGTCGATGAATGCGGCGCTGACCCGTTTACTCGGTGATGCCACCATGATGCTGTTCAGCGCGACGCTGATCGTGTCGGCGATGTCGACCCTCGACAGTACCCTGTCGAGCTCAGCCAAACTGATCGCGGTGGATATGCGCTGGACCGATGCAAGTCTTCGTAATGGCCGTTTGATCATGCTGGTATTCATGTTGCTGGGGCTGATCCTGGTGTTTGTCGGCAACAAGGATTTGTTCAGCGCGGTCGCCGTTAGTGGCACGGCCTCGATGTACCTCGCGCCGGTCATCTTTTTCTCGCTGTGGGGCGGTCGTCAGGATATCCCGGTGTGGAGCTACCTGGGCAGTTTCCTGCTCGCGGTGGGTGGCGCGATTGTGTATTTTACCGAGTCCTCCGCGTATTCGAGCCTGATGGGTGAATACCATAAATACACCAAGTTGCTGTTCATCTCGCTCACTGTGCTCATCGGTGGCTGCCTGATGTTCTGGTTGGGTGGGCGCTTGAACGAGCAGCCGCGAATCCAGCACAGTCCCGCCTGATGATTGTGCAACCAGAACTCAGGCTGGGAGCCCTGGGCGATGATGGCCCGGTGCTGATTTTCGGTGGGCCCTACAGCAATCTGGCGGCAACCCGCGCCATGTTCGAACGGGCGCGTGAACTGGCTATTCCGGCTGATCGAGTCATCTGTACCGGTGATGTGGTTGCCTATTGTGCCGAGCCGGAGGCGACTTGCCAGACCATCATGGATTCGGGTATTCGGGTGGTCATGGGCAACTGCGAAGAATCGCTGGGCGCCGGGCTGGATGATTGCGGCTGCGGATTCGGTGAGGAGATGCTGTGTTCGGCCTTATCGCAGCGCTGGTATCGCTATGCCCGCGAGCGGGTGAGTGAGCACAGCCGCGCTTGGATGGCGTCGTTACCTCGACTGATACGCTTCGAGTTGGGGGGGCTGAGAGTCTGTGTCGTGCATGGCTCGGCCGATCAGATCAATCGATTCGTATTTGCATCGACCAGCGCGAGGCTGAAACAAGAGCAATTGCAGGTAACCGATAGCCAGGTCATGATCGGCGGACATTGCGGCATTCCCTTCGGTCAGCGGCTGGATTCTGGTTACTGGTTGAATGCCGGCGTGATCGGTCTGCCCGCCAACGACGGCCTGCGAGTTGGCTGGTACATGCTGTTGAATGTTGTTGAGGGGGCCGTGGTGGCGAGTTGGCATGCGCTTGAGTACGATGCCGAAACCAGCTACCACAGCATGCTGTCGGCCGGGCTGCATGATTATGCGCCGGGCCTGTTGAGCGGGTTATGGCCGAGTCTTGACGTGTTGCCCGAACCGGAGCGTGACCAAACCGGGAAACCTCTCCGCCTTATGTCCATGCGCCTGGGTTGCTGATCACGGGCCGGGGTTGCTGCCAAGGCCGGCGTATTCTCATATACTGGGCTGAAAAACTTCAGAGGACGTTATGGATATAGACTTTGACGAGGTCAACCTGATCCTGTCAGGGGTCAGGATCTTGCAGGATCTTGAGGTTGAAACCATCCAGGATATTGCCAGGAACATCCGCTTTGAATCCTTTGATGCAGGGCAGGCCATGGTGCAGCGTGGTCAAACCGGCAAGCGACTGTTTATCATCGTCGACGGCAAGGTCGAGGTGCATGTCAGGGACAGGATCGGTCACCAGACTCGCGTGGTGGATCTGTCGAAGGGGTCGGTGTTAGGCGAGATCTCACTGCTGACCAATCAACCCTATAGCGCCGATATTATTGCCAAAACGCCGGTCACGGCGATGTATCTCGACCGTGAGCAGTTTCTCCAGCTCATTCAACAGCACAAGGCGTTTGCCGAAACCCTGACGGCGCTGATGAGTGAGCGCATGAACGCCAACGGCGATATCAACCGCGTTGGGCGCTACCAGCTGCGCGACCGTCTGGGTGAGGGTGCCATGGCCATCGTGTTCAATGCCTACGACCCCGAGCTCGAACGCGAGGTCGCAATCAAGATGCTCAAGTACGAGCTGGCCTACGATCCGCAATTCATGAGCCGATTCGCCCAGGAAGCGAAAACAATCGCCAGCCTCAATCATCCCAATATCGTCAACGTGTTCGAGGTCATTGACGAGCTGTCGACGCGGTTTATCGTCATGGAAAAGATCGTCGGTCGTAATCTGGGAGAGATGTTGCAGGAGCACGGGGCATTCAGTGTCGAGGAAACGCGTGAATTTGTATACCCGGTGGCCTGCGCGTTGCAATACGCCCACAACCACGGTGAACACGGCATCGTGCATCGAGACATCAAACCGTCGAACATTCAGGTCGATGCCTATGGTCACGTCAAGCTGACCGATTTCGGCATTTCCGGCCCGCCCCAGGATGCGGTTGAGAATATCGAGGGTTCGCCGTCATACCTGGCGCCCGAGGTCATCAAGGGGGAAGCCATCGATGGCCGTGCCGATATCTATGCGCTGGGCGTCATGGCGTTTCATCTGCTCACCGACAGCCTGCCGTTTTCCGCCAACACCCTGGAAAAGGTGCTGTCCATGCAGGTCGCCCAGCGGCCCCCGGATATTCGCAAACATGTACGCCATATCGATGACGATCTGGCCAACTTCATCGAGGCCGCGTTGGCCAAGGATGTGGCGGAACGCCTATCTGACTGGGATGCGATTCGCCGCTTGCTCAAACCGCAAAACCGTGACAAGACGCTGGTGCTCGATCGCGATGAATTCGGCGTAATCATCCGCTTTCGCGATGCCCCTTTTAGCGACACGGCGCGCGTGGTGCATGCCATCAAGGATGTGCTGGATCAGTCGGGACTCGATTACCGCATTGAAATGCAGCAGGGCGAATCCGCTTCCGATTGATTTGCCGGTTGCAGCATGACCGGGGTCAAGCCGTGGTGAAATAACATTCGTTAAAGCATGCGACTGTTGCGCGCTATCAGTGCCAATTGTGGGCATTCGGCTACACTTTGGGCTAGCCTCTTTTTGAACCTGGTCTGTCCAAGGAGTTAAATCAATGAAATCCCGCCCGGTGGTGCTGGTTGTCGAAACCCAGGCTTCTTTCCATTACATGCAGCCAATGTTGGAACGCATGCTGAATGAGCCGCGTCTGGTGCATTGCAAGACCCATCAGGAAGCGATGAGTTATGTGGCATCCGATGAATATGCCGATTACATCTTCGCCGATTGGGATCTTGGCGGTTATCGGTTTCTGGAAGCAGTGCGCAGCGATCTGGAGAACCACAATACACCCATCATCATCATGTCGGAAGACACCAATAACAAGCAGATCGTGCTCAATGCCGCGACCAGTCCCGGTACTTTTTTTCTGGCTAAACCCTTTCTTGAAAAGGGGCTGGTCAATAAGTTCGAGAAGGCGCTGAACACGGTGGAACGGCGCCGCCGCAATCGTATCAATCCGTTTCGGGCGATTGTTTTGGCCGTGCTGCTGGAGGATGGTCGCCAACTGGATCTGCAATTGGTCGATATTTCCATCGATGGCTGCCTGTTTCGCATGGACCTGGAGATGAGCAAATCTCTGTATGTGTATCAGCGCGCTCGCATTTCTCTGAATATCGACGAGTTCGCCATCGAGGCCTGGGCCGAGATCTATCGAATTGGTCACGACAGACCGGTACCCGAGGCGCGCGATAGCGTGCTGGTGATGTTCAAGTTTATCGGCCCGGATGACGAGGAACGCCAGCTCATCGATCTGGTTGATGAACTGGCCAAACGCTGGTAATTATTCCCCCTCACCAATTGCCTTTATTGAAATAAAGCGGGTCTGCGACAGTGGGCCAGGGCCGCAATGTGTCGCCAACATGGAGTAGAATGCGCCGTTAATTTGAACAAACCCAGCGGAGACCCAGTAATGGCGATCGAAAGAACCATTTCCATAATCAAACCCGATGCCGTGGCCAAGAATGTGATCGGCGAAATCTATTCACGCTTTGAGAAGGGCGGCCTGAAAATCGTTGCCGCGCGCATGATGCACCTGAGCCGCAGCGAGGCCGAAGGCTTTTACGCCGTGCATCGCGAACGGCCTTTCTTCAAGGATCTGGTCGACTTCATGACCTCGGGACCCATCATGGTCCAGGTGCTTGAAGGCGAGAATGCGATTCAGAAAAATCGCGAGATCATGGGCGCGACGAACCCGGCCGAGGCGGCGCCTGGCACCATTCGAGCGGATTTTGCCAGCACCATCGATGAAAACGCCGTACATGGTTCGGATGCGCCGGAAACCGCCGCGATCGAGATCGCCTATTTTTTCAGCACCACCCAGGTGTGTGCGCGGACGCGTTAAACGGCCACTGTTATCGCAGCTGCCTGCATCGTCAGGCAGCTCCACTTTCGATCAGCCTGCGTGTCAGGTGCAGGCGCACATCGGCGCGTTCAGTGATGGCGTGGAATAACTGGTGTGGGCCTGTGGCGATATCGATGCGCTGATCGAGGTCGTCGCGAATCTCGCGATAGAAATCGAGCAGGCGCAGGTCGAAATCGTGCAGCGCCCTGGACAGCGGGTCGAGATGGTGCCGGCGCAAAATGGTGTCGAGACCATCGCGGTAGACATCGCCCAGGTTCATGTGCACGGCCGAGAACAGCGTTACCCAACCGTTAAACCAGAACATCAGGTCAGTATCGAAGAACTCGCCGACCGGTTTTTGGCCCTTCAGCAATTGCACCAGCATTTCGCGATCATTGATGGTTTCGTGTTTGTCCAGCGTCGTCGCGCGACCGTAGGCGTCCACCGTCGAGCTGGTCAGCATGATCGGAACATCCGGGTGTTTATTTAACACGAAGTGGGCGTCGCGGATGAGTTGGCCGTGCTGCCCGCCCCGCGCAGGATTGGGCTTGAGCCGACTTGAAGGCTGCGCTGACAGAACCTGTAAATGATGCCCGCGCGCGCCGAGTTCCCGCACCAGGCGAGCAAACACCCCTTTCTGAAACAGGTCCATCGAGAAATTGAGCGCATTCTGCTTGTGCAGCAGGGCAAGCTGAATCTCGCGTTGATAGCGTGGCGCCAGTTCCACGATGTTGGCGATATTGGCCACGGCAATGCGCTCCTTGAGCCGCCCCTGCTTGTCGACCAGCACCTCCTGATGCACCTCGTCGAAACTGATCTGCAATATGACCCGCGCATCCGGCCAGTTCGCCGGGCGTGTGCGAACGGCGTCGGCTATCGATGACATGACCTGCTCGGTGATCTGCATCGAGCTTGCAAAATCCCCGTTGAGCAGGATGGCGAAGCGGCGGATATTTTTCATGCTGGCAATGGCGCGATAGAAGTCGTCGAGCTGCCGGGTCAGGTCGCCGCCGGTGAACAGCACATTGTGCGCCAGCCCGTTGACCATCTCATAAAGCGGCGCCGGGTCCGGTGTGTTTTTCATGATCGGTCGCCAGATGAACATGCAATGACGACAGGTCTGTGGGCAGGCCATGGACGGAATCAGCCCCAGTTTTTCAAACGACTGAGGTACTGCGCCGCGGTCGGGCAGGCCATCGATCAGGGCCAGGCGTGCGGCCTCATCGTCGCTGGCGTAGTCGCGGTAACGCTGGCGTTCGTCCAGCGCCAGTTCGTGATAGATCTCGCCTTGCGCGCGTTTGAACAGACCCAGGCTGTTCCATTGCTCAAGCATGAAGGCCTTGAGCGCCGCAGCATCGCCAGCGAAATGGTTGAGCAGGCGCATCAGTTGCTGCTGTTGCTGTGGCCCTTCGCCGCGATAATTCAGCCAGTATCCGACATAGGCCTCGATGAAGGCGCGCGCGTCGTCGGCCTCGAGCAACATGTTGATCAGAAACGCCTGACGGCCCCTGGTGAACGCGCCCAGCACCGCTTCGCGGTAATCGATGTGGATGTTCTCGTGCAGCCAGTGCAGGGCGTGCAGGTAGCTGAGCGGGAAGGCCAGCTCAGCAGCGAATTCGCGCGTACCCAGCAGATCCAGCATGTCACCGCCGGTCAGTCGGATGATCTCGCTTTTGAAGCGTTGGCGCATACTCGCCAGGTAGATGGCATTCAGGTCGTTGGCCGGGGGCGCCACTGTGGGTTGCGAAGTATGGGGCACGATAAACTCGAAATGATGCGGATTGACTTCAGATGTTCAGCGATGATAACCCCGGCAACGCGCCAGCCATCCGCAGAAATCGCAGTGATACCGGCTGCACTGACCATTATCCACCAAAGCCGAAATAACGCTTGCTGATGATCTGTTCGGCCACGCCGTCAGGCACCAGTTTCTCCCAGTCGCCACGGCCCAGCTCCAGCTGTTTGAGAAGTTGCCGCGAATAGATACCGAACAGGTCCCGGTCGCTGCACTCGATACCGAAGATGAAGTTATTGGTCAGCAGGTGCTGATACAGGTAACTCAGGTGTTGCGGCAGGTCGATGTTGCTGAAATCGCGGTATTCACCGGCGCGATCGATCTCCGGGTATACCAGCAATCGGGTATGGTCAGGAAACAGCTTGCCAAAGCCCTCGAGAATACCCCCCTCAACACCACGGTAGCTTTCCTCGTCGAAGATCTCGCGGATGTTGCTAATGCCCAGTACGATGCCGATCTGCAGCTTGGTGAACTGGCGAAAATAGGCGCGCAGCGAAAAATAACGCGTGTAGTCCGACACCATAACGCTGTAACCGAGCGAATTCAGCAGGCTGACCCGGGCAATCAGGTCGTCTTCGGGTACGTGCAGGTCGTTGCCGCGCGCGTCGTTGAGCGAGATTTCAGCCAGCGCGACACTGTTGTCGCGGGTGACGCCCTCCAAACGCGTGAAGGATTCGAGTCCCTGTTCGATCATGTCGACATTGAGCCGGGTCACCGGGCGGAACGCGCCGCGGATGGTCAACACGTTTTTCTTGTATAACATTTCGGCCGGGACTATGACCGAACCGTTGGGTTTGAACATGATGGCGCGGGTCTTCCAACTGCGAATCAGGTGCAGATTGATGGCGCGATTATCCACCTCCTCGAAAAACGGGCCATAGAACTCGATGGAATCGATCTCGATTCGATCCTGCTCGAGATTGTCGGTCAGTGAATCGATGATGGCGTGGGGATGTTCGAAATAATAATAGGCCGCGTAAATCAGGTTGACGCCAAAAATGCCCAACGCCTGCTGCTGGCGTTCGGCATCGTGATCGCGCATACGCACATGCACGATGATCTCGGAAGGCTCGGCGCCGGGATACATCTGTAGGCGTACGCTGCACCAGGCATGGCATTCGTTGTTACGTTTGTAGCTTTTGGCCGCGACCGTCGCGCCATAGGCGAAGTAACGCGTGGTGCGCGAGCGGTGATTGCCCAGCAGGGTGATGACCTGATCGAACTCTTTCTCCACCATGGCTCTGACGCGCGAGCGACTGACGTAACGGCGGTCTTCCTGTACCCCATAGATCGCGTCCGATACCAGCATGTCGTAGGCCGACATGGTCTTGGCGATGGTGCCGGCGGCGCCGCCCACCTTGAAGAAATGTCTTGCCACCTCCTGTCCGGCGCCAATCTCGGCGATCGAGCCGTATTTGTTGTCATCCAGGTTGATGCGTAATGCTTTTTCGCGGGTCCCGCGGGAACTGATATTGGTCGTCATGGCAGTTGAACAGTTGGCGTGTTGGGTTTTCAGGTGGCAAGCCTCGGTGCATATGTCGCAAACTTTAACAGCCTGTGAAACAAATGTAATTACCCGAATCTTTGCGCTGATATGATCGACTTCAGGATAGCTGAAAAACACCTGCAAATGCGGGGCGTGCAGTTTATTTATGATCGGCTTAGTATTGCCCTGCATAACAAACCCACAATACGCGGAGGAAATCATACATGCCCGAAACCAAGATTCTGCTCGACGAGAGTGACATCCCCAAACAGTGGTACAACGTCGTTGCCGATATGCCCAATCCGCCGACACCGCCGCTGGGACCGGATGGCAAACCGGTGGGGCCGGAGGCATTGACCCCGATCTTCCCGATGTCACTGATCGAGCAGGAGGTCAGCGCCGAGCGCTGGATCGACATCCCCGACAAGGTCCGCGAACTGTACGCCGTGTGGCGTCCAACGCCGATGTTTCGCGCGCATCGACTTGAGCAGGCGCTGGGTACCCCGGCCAAGATCTATTACAAGTACGAGGGCGTGAGCCCGGCCGGGTCGCACAAGCCCAACACCGCGCTGCCGCAGGCCTATTACAATGCCGAAGCCGGTATCAAAAAACTGTCGACCGAGACCGGCGCCGGTCAGTGGGGTTCGTCACTGTCCCTGGTGGGCAAGTGGTTCGGTCTTGATATCGAGGTGTTCATGGTCAAGATCAGCTATCAGCAAAAACCTTTCCGTCGCTCGATGATGCAGACCTGGGGCGCCAACGTGCATGCCAGCCCGACCGAACTGACCGAATCTGGACGCGCCATATTGGCTAAAGACCCCGATTCACAGGGTTCTCTGGGCATCGCGATCTCCGAGGCGGTCGAAGTAGCCGCGAACAATGCCGATACCAATTATGCGCTGGGTTCGGTGCTCAATCATGTCATTCTGCACCAGACCGTGATCGGACTGGAAGCGAAGCGCCAGTTCGAAAAGGTGGGCGATTATCCTGACATGATCTTCGCGCCCTGCGGCGGGGGCTCCAACTTTGGTGGCGTGGCCTTCCCGTTTTTTGCCGACAAGGCGTTGGGTAAACAGGTGCGTCTGGTGGCGGTCGAGCCGACCTCCTGTCCGACTCTGACGCGCGGCCATTACGCCTATGATTTCGGTGATGCCATTGGCATGACGCCGTTGATGAAGATGTATACGCTGGGACATGACTTCATGCCACCGGGCATTCACGCGGGCGGGCTGCGCTACCATGGTGATTCGGCGCTGGTATCGCAACTGTACCATGAAGGACTGATCGAAGCGGTTGCGGTGCCGCAGATCGCCACCTTTCAGGCCGGCGTCCAGTTCGCCCAGACCGAGGGCATCATTCCGGCGCCCGAGTCCAACCATGCCATTCGCGCCTGTATCGACGAGGCCCTGCGCTGCAAGGAAACGGGTGAGCCGAAGACGCTGTTTTTCAACCTGTCGGGACACGGCCATTTCGACATGGCCGCCTACGACAGTTTCTTCGCTGGCAAGCTGGAAGATTTCGAATACCCCGAGGCGGCCATTCAGGCCTCGCTGCATAACCTGCCCAAGGTGGGTTGAAGCCGGGATGCTGGTGCGGGGCCGGGTGTTCCGCACCACCTTTTAGCGGTGATCTTTCCTGATCGGCCTCCAGACATCTGTTCGCCGTTTTTGTGCTATCTTTGCGCGCCCGTATTTACCGGGCCCTGTGCGCCTCAATTGACGATGAGAATGAACATGACAAACCCGCGTTTCACTGCATTTATTGGCTTGATTCTGGTCTTCCTGGCCTGGCACGGGCAGGCTGATGAAGGCAGCAAGAAGTACTCGATCGAATCGCGTTATGCTTATGCCATGGGTTATAGAGTCGGCCAGTCCATGCAGGCGCAGGGCGTGAAAAGCGTTGATGTCGAATTGCTTGCCCAGGGGGTCAATGACATGCTGCAAGGCGACAAACGCCGGTTCGAGCAGTCCGTTGCGAGCAAGGATGCGGCCAGCAGCGCCTACGTGACCGGTTACAGACTCGGTCAGTCCTTGATCGCGCAGGGCATACGCAAGCTGGATGTGGACAGCCTGGTCGAGGGTATCAGTGACCCCTTGCACAGGCGCAAACCGCGCCTGTCGGAGGTTGAAATGAACGATGCGCTGAATTCCTACCCGGCTTACCAAAAGGCCCTGTTGAAGAATGACGCCAAATCCAATCTGGCCCAGGCCAAGGCCTATCTGGAAAGTAACGCCTCTCGTAGCGGGGTGTTGCAGCTCGATTCAGGGTTGCAGTACGAGGTGCTCAGAGCGGCAACCGGTGAGCGGCCGAATGCCGACGATACGGTGCTGGTGCATTACCAGGGTAGTTTCATCGATGGCGAGGTCTTCGACAGCTCGCTAAGCGGCGGCGCGCCGGCGCGTTTTGCGCTGGATCAGGTGGTGCCCGGGTTTCGCCAGGCCCTGACCCATATGCAGGTGGGTGAAAAGTGGCGTATTCACGTGCCACCAGCGCTGGGTTACGGCACTCGCGGCGTCAAGGGTGTCATTGGCGCGAATGAGCTGCTGATCTTTGATCTTGAATTGTTGCAGATCGTGGGCCGATAAACGCCCGCTTGTTGTGTGCCGCGATCAGTTCGGGTCGGCCCCGGGCTTTTCAAACTCCAGATAATAATTGGTGCTCAGGATCGGTTTGTCATCGATCAGGCGAAATCCGGCCGCACTGATTTCATCGATTACCGAATGACGGCCGGCGCGTACATGGCCCTGTACCCAGAGCGAGGCATGCTCGTGTTTGCGGAAATCGATAACGATCAAGCGACCGCCTGCACGCAACGCGCGGTGGATCGACGCCAGCATGTCCTGCGGATATTCGAAGTGGTGATAGGTGTCGACTGTCAGCGCCAGATCGATCGAATTCGCGCTCAGGCCGGTATCGCGATCGGTATTGACGATGCCCTCGATATTGGACAACTGCTGTTCGCGCGCCTCGCGCACAATGTTATCGACGAAGTTACGCGCGATGTCCACCGCGTACACCTTGCCCTGCGGCCCCACCAGCGGTGACAGCAGGCGCGTGTACAGGCCCGTGCCAGCGCCGATGTCGGCCACCGCCATGCCCGGTTTGACCGCGGCCGCGTTGAGTACTTCGAAGCGACGGTCATACACCTCGCGTCCCGGGCTTTCGAACTGGCGTACCCAGTGCTGCCAGTCCGGATCTTCATAATGGCGGTTGATTCCGGGGCGCACGCTTTGTTGCTGCGCGGTGACGGAGAATGCGCTCAGGCAGGTCGCAACGAACAGCAGGCAGCATCTGACAAAAGGTCTGGTCATGGTCGGTGACTCGAATGGGTTTAAGAAAATCAGGCAGCCAGTTCTCGGCACTATGTTCCCGGTTTGATCCATTTTGCCATGATCTTCAACATCAGATCAGGGTCAAGCGGTTTAGCGATATGGTCATTCATTCCGACCTCGATCACCTTTTCGCGATCGCCTTTCATGGTGTTCGCGGTCATGGCGATGATGGGCAGATTGGCGAATCGGGTATCGGCGCGAATGCGGCGGGTCGCCTCGTAGCCGTCCATCACGGGCATCTGGCAGTCCATCAATACGCCGTCGAAGTGTTGTTTTTCGAGCATCAGCAAAGCCTCCTGACCATTCGTCGCAACCGCAGTGTGCAGGCCGCTCATGGAAAGCAACTCACGCGCCAGTTCGAGGTTGATCTCGTTGTCCTCGACCAGCAGTACGCGCGCCCCTTGCAATACCGACAGTGCTTGATCGTTCTCGTCGTTGGCGTGATCGGCATGTTGCGGTTTGGCCCGTGATGGCGATGCCGGCGCCAATTTGAGGCGCAGCGTGAATTCAAATGTGCTGCCCCGTTCAGGGCGACTGGACACCCGGATCTGACCGCCCATTTTGTGTACCAGTTGGTTGGAGATGGCCAGGCCGAGCCCGGTGCCGCCAAACTGTCGCGTGGTTGAACTGTCGACCTGGCTAAATGGCTGAAACAGCTTTTGCTGTTGCGTTGGACTCAGGCCGATGCCGGTATCGGTGACGGAAAAATGTATCGCCACGCTGTCGCCAACTCGCTCTTTCAACGCCACGCACAGATCAACCTCGCCCCCCTCCGGGGTAAACTTGATGGCATTGCTGGTCAGGTTGATGAGAATCTGGCGGATGCGCAGCGGATCGCCCAGCAATTCATTGGGCACGTCGCTGTCGATGTGCAGCGCCAGGCGCAGGCCTTTTTCCTCGGCCTTGAATGTCATTAGTCCTGACAGGTTGGCCATCAGTTCATCCAGCCGCATGAGCGACTGCTCAAGGTTTAGCTTGCCGGCCTCGATCTTGGAGAAATCGAGTATGTCATTGAGTATGCCGAGCAGGCTTGCGCCAGCCTGGTGCGCCTTGGCGATGTAGTTATGCTGCTTTTCACTGAGCCCGGTTTGCAGCGCCAGGTGGGTCATGCCGATGATGGCGTTCATGGGCGTGCGTATTTCGTGACTCATGTTGGCGAGAAATTCTGACTTTTGCCGGGTCGCGGCCTCGGCCAGGTCACGCGCGCGCTGCATCGATTCCTCAACCGCTTTTTGTTCACTGATGTCGCGCCAGGCGGCGAATAACAGGTCGTCCCGACCGGGCAGTGATAGCGGGGTCAGGGTGATTTCGCACCAGAAATCCTCGCCGTTGGCACGCCGGTGCATCCACTCGAACACATGGCCGTTGTTGGCCAGGGCCTGTGCAAGCATTTCGGGCGCTTTCTCTTGCGATAAGCGGCCATCCGGCTGGTAGCGTGGCGATAGTTGTATGGGTGTGCAGGGCAGGAATTGTTGCTTGTTTGTATAACCGAGTATCTCCACAACCTTCTCGTTACATTGCACGAACAGGCCGTTTTCGATGATCAGCTCACCGTTGGGTGATTTTTCGAACAGGGTTTCAAAGGCGGTTTTCTGCTTGGCGATATCCTGTGTGCGCTGATCCACCAACAACTCAAGGTCCTCACGATACCGCGCCAGTTCTAGTTCCTTGTCCTTGCGCTCGCTGATGTCGCGAACGATGGCAATGACAACCGGTTCCCCCATGAAGTCACGTCCGGAAACGCTGACTTCAACATCGAATACGCTGCCATCCTTGCGTCGGTGACGGGTTTCAAAGCGCTTTTCAATCATGCTTAGATCGGAGAATCCCTCGCGAATCTGCTGCTCGTCCAGATCGGCCTCCCAGTCCCAGGTATGCAGGGTCAGGATTTCCTGCTCGTCATAACCCAGCATCTCGCATAACCGGGTGTTGGCCTCGATGATCCGGTGCTGCTGGTCGATGATGGCGATGCCGTCCTGCGATACATCGAGCAGCGCCTTGCGCCGGGCATCCATTTCGCGGATGTTCTGCTCGGCCTTGCGGGCCATGGTGATATCGTGTGCGGTGCCGAGTACACCAATCAGCGAGCCATCGCTGCGGTACATGGGGGACTTGGTGGAATCGAACCAGTGGGGTTCGTGGGTTCGTGGGTCAACGAAGCTGTTTTCGATCCGTGAGACCTGTCTTGTTTCAATGACATTCAGGTCTTCGGCGCGAAAGCGTTCAGCTATCTCCTGTGTAAACAGGTCAAAGTCGGTTTTGCCCAGTATCGCCGATTTGGCCAGCCCCACGGTTTTTTCGTAGCTGGCATTGCAGGCCAGGAACACGCCATTGGGGTCTTTCAACCACACCAGGTCGGGTATCGATTCGATCAGGGTGTTGAGGAAACTGCGTTCTTCCTGCAACTGACGTTGCGCACGCTCGCGCAGGGTCACATCGCGGAAAGACCAGATGCGCCCCAGTCCAATGGGCAACTGCAGTGGTTCGGTATAACGTTCCAGTACCCGGCCGTCGCGAAAGTTGATGGTTTCAAAGGTGACTTCGTCGGTGCCGTACAGGCGTTCGACCTCGGCAATGAAACCTTCGGGGTCGTCGAGTTGTTGTAACACGTGGCCAAGCAGCTTGTCATCGTCGCCCAGCCCCATGAGTTCATCGGGGATATCCCATATTACCTGAAAGCGATGATTGGCGGTAATAACGCGACCATCCGGACCAATCACCAGAATGCCATCAGCGGTCGAGTCCAGGGTGGTGCGCAATAAGGTCTCGCTGGCCTTCAGTCTTGACTCGGTTTGCTTGCGTTCGCTGATGTCGCGCGCGACAGCGAGGAAGTACCTGCCGTCAGGGCGCCCGATGTAGCGGGCCTTGATCGAGACCGGTATCTGATGGCCATCCTTGTGGATGTGAAGATCGTCAAATGACTGGTACTGGTTTTCGATAAATGCCGGTAACATTTCACGCCAACGGTCGATATTTTGCGCCGCGCTGCTGAACTGCCAGACATGCAGAGCGAGCAGCGCTTCGCGGGTATAGCCCAGGGCAACACAGGCGGCCTCGTTGACATCGAGAATGCGTGCGCTATCCGCCTCGATCAGGTAGATGCCGTCGAGGGTTTCGTCGATGAGATTGTCGAAGTTATCGAAATGACGTGGACTGGGAGCGTCGCGCCGGGAGCTATCGGTCATGCTGCCCGGTGATGTCGTATTGACGTTGCTGGATGGGCGGATCGACTGGTCATGTTCTAAAAGGCGGCGCGATGAAATGGGTGGTTGTAGTAGAAAAACCTCAAGAGAACATAGCACATTTATTCATTTTCGAACATCCAGGCGGTGTCGGCAAAGAGACGAACAGTGCACCGGGCTTTACCCATTGTCGCGTTCGTTGCAAACACATGGATGGGTCCAGTCAAACGTTAAAAGCAGATAGTATTTAGCCCTTATCGAATGGAGGAGTGCGTCCGACCATGGCCTCCAGTTTACGTAATTCGTCATCCGTGTGGTCTTTAACCTGCATCGCGGCCATGCCCATGTATTGGTCGTTTTCGAAGTCGATCTGATGGGCATCATGGTGTTGGGCATTGAATTCCTTTTTTAAACCTTTGGCGCTCAACTCAGTTCGCCCATAACAGTTGCAATAGTACAGAGAGCGGGGGCTGCTGTTGAGGAAGCAGGCCGTGCCGCGAATGCCGATGGTGGCGTTGGCAGTGATGATGCGGCGGTCGCGGCCGGTTTCGAATACGCTGAGCAATTTGCCGGTCAACAGACGCAGGGTGTCGATGAGTGAGCTGCGCTCGGCGCCAACGCGTAATGAGGTGCGCTCCTTGAGCAGGAATGCATCGCCGTTGACCGAAAAAGCGACCGAGCTGCCATGGCTGGTCGTGACCAGATCCCCGGCACGGATCAATGATGCCTGGCTTGCGCGATGTTTGTTGATGTAAACCAGGCCATTGAGTTCGCGAATATTGGCGGCATGCACGGTAGGTGGCAACAGCAGGCCGCAGCCGAGACACACGCCGGCCTTGAGGAAGTGGCGTCGTTTACTGGATTCCAGGTGCATGGGGATCTCCGCAGTGGTCAATTTATAAGGATCAGCTTCTTGCTGGTGTTTGTTCAGACAGCGTCGGCGGTCATAGGTTTGGTACGGCCGGTCTCTATCTCGTGTTGCTGTGATGCACACCTGTACCCTAGCAGAAGCACTTCGTTTCGTACTGACGTTCAATGTAATGGTTCGATAGCACCACACTTTCTCAGGCTGCTTTGATACAGGTCACGCGGGTGGCCGCGAGAGCATGGTTGCTGGGCCAGGACGGCGCGATAATGACTGCAGATGGTGTTTGCGGAGGTGCGTCATGTCAAGCAGGCGAGTTTGCTACCACCTGTGGGTGGTTGTTTTGATGTTGGGCTTGAGCGCTTGCGCCGGGCTCGCGACGACCGGGCAGAAATACGTGGCCGAGCGCGATTTCGAGGGTGTTGACGCTATGACCATCGAAGCGGCTGTGGCCTTGGCGGATGATGTCTTCAGGCAGCAACAGATCGTGGCGACCGGGCGCAGTGCGCCTTCGGGTTATATCTCTGGGATTACCTATCGGGGGTCTGGTTTCAACCGTATCAGTTTTACCCTGATGGTCGATATCACCCGGCCGGGACCTGAGCGCTTGCATGTCAAGGCGACCTCGGCGGCGGGCCCCGAGGTGGCGTTTACCACCGATCTTGACGATATTGCCGAAGACTTTGTGGCTGGATATGCCCGCGGGCTGGAACCTTAGTGGTACCAGGATGCCTGGTCGCCATCTTGGTAGATGATATCGCTGACCTCGAACGATACCTGCATGTCATCGATGTCGGTAAAACGCACCCATTGGTGGTGACTGAGGAATTCGTTGTAGGCGAAGTTGGTGCCTTTTTCCGAGTAGTCCTGTCCCGGTGTCAACGGATCGTTGATGGTCCAGTAGATGCGCATCATCGGGTCGCCGAAGAGATCGGAAATGATCAGCGCGCCCTTGATGGCTCGTGTCGTTTTGGGTAACTGGCTGGTGTCGAAATCAACATCGAGCCAGATCATCTGGCTAAACGACTCGCCGGAGTAGCCTTTCTTGATCAGCCGTGGCAATAACAGCTTGCCTGGGTTGATGTCCTGCACGGACGGAGCAGCAGGGGATGCGGTCTGTTCAAGTGTCTTCAGTCGGCCCTTGCGCACCCAGCCTTCGATACGCACCTTGAGCCATTCGCCATTCTGATCCAGCACCTGCATGGAGGCACCTCGATTGAGGCTGGCCACGGGTGGACCGGCAATGCCCGCACGCAGTTTTTCCTGGTAACTGTCGACCACCAGTTGCTGGGCCCAGAGCGGGCTGCTGGTGGCGAGAATGATCGGCGTCATCATTATTATTGTTTTCATTTTCTTTCCTCCACGTTTGCCGGTTGTTCAACCGGGCTTGAGGCGTCCGTACAGTTCCACCAGGTCGCGCAGATCGCCGGCAAGCTGTGGCCAGACCATGTCCCAGCTCATGCGCCATGACCAGTTGCCTTCCGTGGTGCCGGGTGTATTCATGCGATGGTTTTCATCCAGACCGAGCAGGTCCTGCATGGGTAATATGGCGAGCCGGGCAGGGCTGGATAAGGCCAGGCGGTTGACGGGCCAGGGCATATCCGGCTCCGCATAATCGCCAAGCCCGAGGTAGCGGTGCAGGTGGCGTCGGGCCTCGTCGGACAGGCTGCGATACCAGCCAAGCGTGGTATTGTTGTCATGGGTGCCGGTATAGGCCACGGTGTTCTGCGGCTGGTTATACGGCAGGTAGAGGTTGCTGGTGTCACCGTCAAAGGCGAATTGCAACACCGCCATGCCGGGCAGGGCGAAATGATCTCGAAGCGCTAACACCTCATCGGTGATAAGGCCCAGGTCTTCGGCCACGATGGGCAGACTGTCGAAGGCGTCGTGCAGGGCATTGAGCAATTCCTGGCCGGGTGTTTTAACCCATTTGCCGTCAATGGCGGTTTGCGCCTCGGCCGGTATGTGCCAGCAGGCCTCGAGTCCTCGAAAATGATCGATACGCACCAGGTCAAACAGTTTCAGCTGTGAACCCAGGCGTTCGATCCACCATTTGAATTGCGTGCTTTGATGGTAATCCCAGTCATACAGCGGGTTGCCCCAACGCTGACCGGTTTCGGAAAAAGCGTCCGGTGGCACACCCGCAACCGCGCTGCAACTGCCATCCTCGCGCATCAGGAAGCCTTCCTTATTGGCCCAGACGCAGGCGCTGTCGAGCGACACATAGATCGGCATATCGCCGAACAGCAGGATGTCAAGCTCGCGTGCATATTCGCGCAGCTCGCGCCACTGGGTAAAGAATACGAACTGGGTGAATTCGATGCCGCGAATGAAATCGGCATGTTGCCGGCGCACCTCGGCGAGCGCCGATTCATCGTGCAGGCGCAGCGCTTGCGGCCAGTCAGTCCAGGCGTTTTGTTGTTGCAGGTCCTTGATTGCCATGAACAGGCTGTAGTTGTCGAGCCAGTAGGCGTTATCGCGGCGGAAATCTTCGAATGATTCGCGCCAGGCCCGGTCGGACACGGCAAAGAAGCGTTGGCCGGCTAGCTGCAGGGCGTGGGCGTTTGAGGTTTCGGTCAATGCCTGTTGCAGTTCAACATCGTCGAGCCAGGCTTTGTCATGCAGCCATTGCAGACAGATGAGTTCGGGGTTGCCGGCATGCGAAGACAGGCATTGGTAGGGTGAACCGTCGGCGTGGGTTGGCCCCAGGGGTAACATCTGCCACACCGATAAGCCGCTATCGGCCATGAAATGCAGCAAGTTGCGGGCTTCCTGGCCGATGGCGCCACGCACCTGGTTGCCGGGAAGGCTGCTGGGGTGCAGCAACACACCGGCACGGCGGTGGTCGAGTACGTTGTATCCTGGGTTTGTTGGCATACTCAATTCTGTTTGCCAGGCAGCATAACGCCGCTCTGACGATTTTCTTCACTGCCAGCTGAAAAACCCCGAGACAGGTATTCAGGCGGGTTGCGGTGCAGGCTCAGGTACAGATTGGACAGGTGCAGGCGGTATTGCTTGTCGAATGCGCGTACCGACTCGGCGGGGTTGTAATCGCCAAACCACCAGAACCAGTCTGAGCTCTCGCAGGTCGCGAGTTGCATCTCGGCGCGCTGAACTTCCTGCGCATCGAGCGAACCCTCAGCCATGACCTGGTCATACACCCGCTTGGCCTCGACCAGCATGTCCCAGGCCAGGTTCTTGTCCTTGTCGCCAATCCAAGTGGAATAGGTGCCATAGACCCAGCTGCCGCCGACCAGTTTTGACAGGTTCGCCATGGCCTGACGTTTGCTCAGGTGTTCAGAATAGGTCGTGAGGTTGATGGTGGGTTCCTTGCTTAGTTTTTTGTATAGCGCTGACAGGAAATAATAGCCGTTTTCCGGGTAATGTTCCCACGCGTTTTCGCCATCGAGCACGATGGAAACCAGCGGTGACGCGTCATCGGCGCAGGCGGAATGTATGTGCTTCAGGGTATCGATCATGTGACCGACGGCATCATCGGCATGCCAGTCCTGAAACTTGAAGCCAATCATGTCGGAGATACCGTCATCGCGGAAGAAACAGGTGACAGGCATTTGTTTCAGGTTCCAGCCGCGATGGATGCACTGGTGATGTGGCAGGTTAGAGGCCGTCAGAGAATTGCGCAGCACGGTTTCTCCCGTGGCTAACCATTGAAAGCCGGCCTGGTCGAATGCGGCAATGGCGTCTTCGCTGACACTGCCCTCGGCGGGCCAGCAGCCGCTGGGTCGGAAACCGAAGTGGCGTTCAAAGGTTTGCAGGCCTTTTTCAATATGCCATTGATTGCGCTGTGCACCGCCGGGGTAGGCAACTGCTTCTGGCAGGGCGACCTCGGGCATGGCCTCGCGCGCGCTGCCAAAATCGAGCAGCAGCGGTGAAATCGGGTGGGCGTAGGGGGTCATCGAAAGCTCGACGCGATTGTGCTCGGCCAGTTCGCGGTAGCGAGGAATGATGTCCCTGACCAATTGATAGATGACCTCGATTAGCTGGCGCCGGTCGTTGCAGGTGAAAAAGCTGCCTTTCTCGATCAGGGCCTGCACGGTTTTATTGTCGCGACGCACGGTTTCGCCCATCCACGCCAGGTGGTACCACACCAGCAGATCGAACAGGAACTGGTCGCCGTAGTAACCCAGGGTGCCGTGGTTGGCTATGATGTCGCGCGCCATGCGCGCCAGCTTGTTGAATTGCGGAAAGCGCTGGATCAGGCGCACATCATTGGCGCGCAGGCATTCGCGGATGAGCTTTATTCGATGCCCGCATTCATCGGTTAAAACCGGATCGGCCAGGGCCGCGAGCAGGTGATCGCGCAACACGCTGCCACCGTTGAGATAATCCTGCAACTGTTGGGCGTATTCTTCTATCTGGTCGAGCAGTACCGGCACGAAGTTGACCACGGCACGGGCGGCCGGGTTGGCCTCGAGGTGGGCCGCCATATCGGTGTAATCCTTGATGATATGCAGGTAGGTCCAGGGCTGGTGGAACACGCCGCTGCGCAGGTCACGGTACTCTGGCTGGTGCATGTGCCAGAGCAGGACCACATCGAGTTGTTTCTTGTTGATCGGTGGTGTGATGGGTTCGTCAGATGACATGGTGTAGCGACTGACCGAGCATTTCCGGGGTGACTAACACTATACCATTTGGCGACACATAGAAGCGTTTTTTGTCCTCTTCTTTGTTAATCCCTATTTCGGTGCCATCGCGGATGTTGCAGCCACGATCGATAATGGTGTGGGTGATGCGGCAGTTCTTGCCGATGGTCACACCGGGCAATACAACGCTGGAATCGAGCATGCTGTGATCTTCGACCGTGACGTTGGAGAATAGCAACGAATGGCGCACGGTGGCGCCGGAGATGATGCAGCCGCCAGAGACCATGGAATCGATGGCCACACCACGACGGTCGTCGTCGTCAAAGATGAACTTGGCGGGGGGCAACTGTTCCTGGTAGGTCCAGATCGGCCACACGCTATCGTACAGATTGAGTTCGGGGGTGATGCCGATGAGCTCCAGGTTGGCTTCCCAGAACGCATCGACGGTTCCGACGTCGCGCCAGTAGGATTGTTTGCCGCTTTGCACATCGCGGAACGGGTAGGCGTAAACGCGATATTTCTTGATCGCCTCGGGAATGATGTCCTTGCCGAAGTCGTGGCTGGAGCCGGGTGTGTCGTGATCGCGAATAAGTAATTCGTACAGGAACGCCGTATTAAAAACGTAGATGCCCATCGAGCACAGCGACACATCGGGCTTGCCGGGCAGGGGTTTGGGATCCTCGGGTTTTTCGCTGAAGCTGTAGATGCGGTGCGAAGCATCGACGCCCATGACGCCGAATTCGCGTGCTTTTTCACGCGGTACCTCGATACAGCCCACCGTGATATCGGCGGCGTTTTCGACGTGTGCGGCGAGCATGGCGCCATAGTCCATCTTGTAGATATGATCGCCGGCAAGCACCAAAACGAAGCGTGGGTTGTGAATTCGAATAATATCGAGGTTTTGGTAGATCGAGTCGGCGGTACCCGCGTACCATGATTCCTCGGTGCGTTGCTGGGCCGGCAGGAGCTCGACGAATTCGCCGAATTCACCGCGCAACATACCCCAGCCGCGCTGGATATGCTGGATCAGCGAATGCGCCTTGTACTGCGTCAATACACCGATCTTGCGGATGCCGGAATTGACGCAATTGGACAGCGGAAAGTCGATGATGCGGAACTTTCCGCCAAACGGCACGGCCGGTTTGGCACGCCATGCTGTCAGGTCTTTTAAACGGGAGCCGCGCCCGCCTGCCATGATCAGGGCCAGGGTGTTGCGCGTCAGGTTACTTATAAATCTTGGTGAATCGTCAGAAGCCATGGAACTGCTGTGTATTGTCCGGTTAGTGTGTTGCAAATATAGTTATAAGCGGGAAGCGGAATGCTACCCTAACCATGGGCTGTAATCACCCGGCATGATTGGTTTCAGCGAAAAAATTTGGACTTTGTTGCTTTGGATCATGATAACTTAATCACTCTTGATTCAGAATGAACGTCGCAACACAGGACTTTTCGAGTGCCCCAAGCCACACCCCAGCCCATCGCCGATTCCGACCAGCAGCGCATCGCTGCCGCCACCCATCATGATCCTTTCAGTTATCTGGGTTTGCACCGCAATGGCAAGCAGGCCCGCCTGCGGGTTTATGCGCCGCATACCCGAACCCTGCATATGGCGCAGGGGGCTCAGGAACTGGCGCGGCTTGGAGAATCGGATTTCTTTGAATGGTCAGGCGCGGGCGAAGCCATCGCTGATCATGAACGCCTGCTGCGGGTGGACGATAACGGCAACGAGACCGGGTTTTACGACCCCTACAGCTTTGCGCCATTGCTGTCGGATTTCGATCTGCACCTGTTCCAGCAGGGGCGACACTGGCATATCTACCGCATTCTTGGCGCCCATCTGGGGACCGTTGATGGCGTTGATGGCGTGCTGTTCGCGACCTGGGCCCCGAATGCGCAGCGGGTCAGCGTGATTGGTGATTTCAATAGCTGGGATGGACGCCGGCACCCGATGCGCAGTCGCGGCGGTAGCGGCGTGTGGGAGTTGTTTATCCCCGGTATCCAGGTCGGTGCGTTGTACAAGTTTGAACTGCGCAATCAGCACACGGGCGCGGTGCTCAAAAAGATCGACCCCTACGCATCGGCCTTCGAGATGCGACCTGCGACTGCCTCCATCGTGGCCGACGACAGCCGTTACGAGTGGGCTGACGAGGACTGGTTGCAGCAGCGCCAGCAGGCTGACTGGCTGCATGCGCCAATGTCGGTGTACGAGGTTCACCTCGGGTCCTGGCGGCGCGGCGCGAACGGTGAGTTTCTGAACTATCGTGAACTGGCCGCGCAGTTGCTCGAATACCTGCAGGATACCGGGTTCACCCACATCGAGCTGTTGCCGGTGACCGAACATCCACTGGATGATTCCTGGGGTTACCAGACAACGGGTTACTTCGCGCCGACGAGCCGTTTTGGTACGCCCGATGATTTTCGCTTTTTCGTCGATACGCTGCATCAGCATGGATTTGGCATCATCCTGGACTGGGTGCCCGCGCATTTTCCCAAGGACGCCCACGCGCTGGCGCGTTTCGATGGCAGCGCGCTGTATGAACACGAGGACCCGCGGCGCGGCGAACACCCGGATTGGGGCACACTGATCTACAATTATGGTCGCTCCGAGGTCAGAAACTTTTTGCTGGCGAGTGCGATTTTCTGGTTGCAGGAGTTTCATCTTGATGGACTGCGTGTCGATGCCGTGGCATCGATGCTATACCTCGATTATTCACGCGAGGGAGACAACTGGATACCCAACCAGCACGGCGGCAACGAAAATCTCGAGGCGATCGAGTTTCTGCGCGAGTTGAATACAGTAACCCACCAGCAATTGCCGGGTACACTGATTATCGCTGAGGAATCGACGGCCTGGCCGCAGGTCACGCGTCCGGTCAACCTGGGCGGGCTCGGCTTCTCCATGAAATGGAACATGGGCTGGATGCACGACAGCCTGTCGTATATGCAGAAGGACCCGGTACACAGGCACTATCATCACAATCAATTGACCTTCGGCCTGCTGTATCTGTTCTCGGAGAATTTCGTGCTGCCGTTTTCGCATGACGAGGTTGTGCACGGCAAGGGGCCGATGATCTACAAGATGCCGGGTGACGACTGGCAGCGTTTCGCCAACCTGCGCCTGTTGTATACCTACATGTTCACCTATCCCGGCAAGAAGCTTTTGTTTATGGGGTCAGAGTTTGCGCAAACCAGCGAATGGAACCACCACCGTTCGCTTGACTGGCAACTGCTTGAGCATGCGCCGCACGCCAGCATGCGCCTGCTGGTGAGTGACCTTAACCGGGTGTACCGTGAGCAGTCGGCATTGCATCGTTTCGATTTTGAGCCCAATGGTTTTGAATGGATCGATTGCAATGATATCGATCAGAGCGTGTTGTCCTACCTGCGCCGCGCGGGGGACGAAATCATTATCGTGCTGCTCAATTTTACCCCGGTTCCGCGCGTAGGGTACCGCGTCGGTGTGCCGTTGGCGGGAGAGTATATCGAGATATTCAATTCCGATTCGGCGTTTTATAACGGCAGCAACGTGGGCAACGAACCTCGTCTGCAAAGTGAACACAGGGCCTGGATGGGGCGCCCCTGTTCCGTTGAGCTGACCCTGCCACCGCTTGGCGGCCTGATCCTTAAAAAATCCTGAGTCGTTTATGAATTGCCTGTTTGTTACCAGCGAGGTATTTCCGCTGATAAAGACCGGTGGTTTGGCGGATGTATCCGGCAGCCTGCCGCATGCGCTAAACCAGTTGGGTGAAGACGTTCGCATCCTGTTACCGGCCTATCGTTCGGTATTGGAGCAGCTGGATTCCCCTCAGATCATTGCCTATACCAAACATTATGGGCACGATATACAAATACTGGAAACCGTACTTCCAGGCACGCGTGTGCCGGTCATGCTGGTGGATTGTCCTGCGACCTTCGACCGGCCGGGCAATCCCTATCTCGATAGCGCGGGTCAGCCGTGGGCGGATAATGCGTTCCGTTTCACCCTGTTTTGCCAGGTCGCGGTGGACATCGCGCTGAATCGGCTGGCATTCGATTGGGCGGTGGATCTGGTACATTGCCACGACTGGCAGAGCGCCCTGGTACCCGCTTTATTGAGCCTGTTCGAGCGGCGTCCTGCCACGCTGTTTACCATTCACAACCTCGCTTACCAGGGTCTGTTCGATCCGCAGGAGTATTTGAATCTCGGTTTGCCGATGGATCTGTGGCACATGCATGGCCTCGAGTACCATGGCCTGTTTTCGTTCATCAAGGGTGGCCTGGTGTATTCCGATGCCATCTCCACCGTCAGTCCGCAGTACGCGCGCGAGATACAGAGCGAAGAATTCGGTTACGGGCTCGCCGGTTTGTTGCATCACCGCGCTGATCGATTGTTTGGCATTCTCAATGGCATCGATAGCGACGTGTGGGACCCGGCCAGTGACCAACACCTGGTTAACAACTACGATCACGAGACCCTGGCCGGCAAACAGGATAATAAACTGGCCTTGCAGCAGCAATTCGGGCTGCGTGTGGATGCCTCGATCCCGATGATTGGCATGATTTCGCGTCTGGTCGAACAAAAGGGGTTGGAGATTATTCTGCAGGCCATGCCGCAATTATTGCAGTTGCCATTGCAGTTAGTGATACTGGGCAGCGGGCAGGCGTCTTATGAACAGGCGCTACTGGAATTTGCCGAGGCCAACCCGGCATCGGTAGCGGTCAAGATCGGTTATGATGAACAGCTTTCGCATCGTATCGAGGCTGCGGCCGATGCCTACCTGATGCCATCCATGTTCGAGCCCTGCGGTCTCAATCAGCTGTATAGTCTGCGCTATGGCACTATTCCTCTGGCGACTGCGGTGGGCGGTCTGGCGGATTCGGTCGTCGATTACTCGCAGCCGAACGCCACCGGTTTTATGCTTTCCGAATTTACGGCGGGCGCCCTGCTGGTGGCGGTCAACCGGATGCTGTATGTGTACAATACACCGCCGGCCTGGAAGCGTCTGCAATTGAATGCCATGCAGCAGGACCACAGCTGGTCGCAGAGCGCCAGCGCCTATCTCGACCTGTACCGGCGCACCCAGGCGTTCAAGACCTAGCGCTGAATGTGGCAATCCAGGCAATAGCCTGAAACCGCGCCGACGAGGTAATAGTTGGGTGGTTCCTGTAACAGGCCGATACGTGCATCGGTGATGCTCTGGCGGAAGTGATCGATGTTATTCGATACAACGGCATGGTTAGAACTCAATGACTCGGTGCCAAGTTCACGGCTGAGCTTTTCCATCTTTTCCAGAATGCGCACGGCCTGTAATCGTTGACCACCATCGACCTGGGCGCTGTCGCGCAGGGTGTTGTCGAGCAGAGTGGTGTACCAGGCAAAAGTCTGCATGGTGGTCGTTAGTTTTTCTTTGGGAATGTAATTGAAATCGGGTGGATAGGTCACCTTGCGCACGGTTTCCAGTGGCCCGTTCTGACAGGCGATAAGGCCGAGCAGCCCGGTCAGGATGATCAAAAAACGCACGCCTTTATTCATTATCATTTCCTCCGGATGTTTGCTGCCAGTATAAAGGGCATCTCTAAAAATATCCAAATTCAGGTATAATGACGGCAACAAGATCGACAGGTTATCAAAAACATAAAAATATGTCCCAGCCCGGATTTTTTG
>JGI10211J34971_10000072_pt1 | contig 72823 bp, 54 predicted proteins | sample Etolagsediment_FD_34971 | JGI IMG/M metagenome (IMG submission 34971) | reverse complement strand
TGTATACCGGCATCAGGGATTACCGTTCCCGGGCCAAATACAGCCACTACTCCGGCATCGAACAAAAACTGGTAGTCTTGAGTTGGGATTACCCCGCCCACGATAACCATGATGTCTTCACGACCAAGTTTTTTCATTTCTTCGATTACCTGAGGAACAAGGGTTTTGTGTCCGGCGGCAAGGCTTGAAACACCCAGTATATGTACATCATTTTCAACGGCCTGACGTGCCGCTTCGGCTGGAGTTTGGAACAGCGGTCCGATATCTACATCAAATCCAATGTCGGCATAGCCTGTGGCCACCACCTTTGCTCCTCTGTCATGGCCATCCTGTCCCATTTTAGCGATCATAATACGTGGTCGACGTCCCTCAAGTTCAGCAAACTTGTCGGCCAGGTCGCGGGCTTTTTTGAAGGAGTCATCGTCTCCTGCCTCGTTAGCATACACTCCTGAAATAGATCTGATCACAGCTTTATACCTCCCCATAATTTTTTCGCAAGCATACGAAATTTCCCCGAGACTGGCGCGATTCCTGGCAGCTTCTACGGCCAGTTCCAGCAAATTACCTTCACCTGTTTCGCAAGCGCGGGTGATAGCCTCCAACGAAGCCTGAACAGCTTCTTCGTTGCGGTTTTCACGCAATTTTTTCAGTCGGGCGATTTGCGATTCGCGCACAGCGCTGTTGTCAATTTCGAGGGTTTCTATCGGGTCTTCTTTATCGAGTTTATACCGGTTCACGCCTACAATGATATCTTTTCGGGAGTCGATTCGGGCTTGTTTACGTGCGGCAGCCTCTTCGATACGCATTTTCGGCAAACCAGTTTCGATGGCTTTCGACATACCCCCCATTTCCTCAACTTCTTCAATCAATTTCCATGCACGTTCGGCCAGATCGCGGGTGAGTGATTCAACATAATAAGAGCCGGCCCATGGATCGAGTGAACGACAAATTTCTGTTTCTTCCTGCAAGTATATCTGCGTGTTGCGGGCAATTCGGGCTGAAAAGTCGGTGGGTAAGGCAATGGCTTCATCCAGGGCATTGGTATGCAGGCTTTGTGTGTGGCCTAGCGTAGCTCCCAAGGCTTCGACACAGGTACGTGCCACATTGTTAAATGGATCTTGCTCGGTGAGGCTCCACCCCGAAGTTTGGGTGTGGGTACGCAAGGCCATTGATTTTTCGAGCTTTGGATCAAACTGCTTTACAATTTTTGCCCACAGCATCCTTCCGGCACGTAATTTGGCAATTTCCATGAAATGGTTCATTCCTGAACCCCAAAAGAAGCTTCAGCGTGGTGCAAACTCATCAATTTTTAAACCTGATTTAAGACCTGTTCGGATATAATCGAGACCGTCGGCCAGGGTATAAGCAAGTTCGATATCGGCAGTTGCGCCAGCCTCCTGTATGTGGTAACCGGAAATGGAAATAGAATTGAATTTGGGCATCTTTTTCGCCGTGTACTCAAAAATATCGGAGATAATACGCATCGAAGGTTCGGGCGGATAAATGTAGGTGTTTCGCACCATGAACTCCTTTAGGATATCATTTTGAATTGTTCCGGCCAGTTCTTCCAGTTGTGCTCCTTGTTCTAAGGCTGTTACGATATAAAAGGCAAGTACCGGAAGCACCGCGCCGTTCATGGTCATCGAAACAGAAATTTTGTTAAGAGGAATCTGATCGAAGAGGATTTCCATGTCGAGGATGGAATCGATAGCCACACCTGCTTTGCCCACATCGCCAACCACGCGTTCATGGTCGGAATCGTAACCGCGGTGGGTGGCCAGGTCAAAAGCTACAGAGAGTCCTTTTTGGCCGGCAGCCAGATTACGTCTGTAAAAAGCATTCGACTCTTCAGCTGTTGAAAATCCGGCATACTGACGAATGGTCCAGGGCCGTGTAACATACATGGTGGAATACGGGCCTCTTAAAAACGGAGGAAGTCCGGCCGCATAATTCAGGTGCTCCATGTCTGCGAGGTCTGATGGATCGTAAGCCGGCTTAACGTGAATATGTTCAGGGGTTTCCCAGCATTCGTTCAGGCCTGCCTTTGGCATTTCGGCTGTTTCCGGATTGCTGTTGATATTGATAAGTTTGAAGTTAGGTTTCATTTTTTCTACCGATTATTTGAAATACCAATAAGTTGTTGAAATTCATTTAGCTTTTCAAGCAAATTGCTTTTTAAATGAATGAAGTGTTGCATACCTGCGGCCTGAAGCTTTTCAATAACATCGGCAGGATATCCGGCCAATACAACGATGGTATGGTTGTGTAAGGCCTCAAAAATGGGCAAGGCGATAGAATCATATTCTTCATCGCTGCTGCAAATAACCACGATTTCGGGTTTTGCTGCCAGCGCCGCCTGTATCCCCTGTTCGATGGAAGTAAACCCATTGTTGTCTTCAATTTTATATCCGGCACAGCCAAAGAAATTTCCTGCAAACTGGGCTCTGGCTTTGCGCATGGCCAAATTTCCGTAAGTAAACATCCACGCCACCGGACGGTGCTCGTTTCGTGCATACGCATCTGTTGAAAACCTTAACTGTTCTAATTTTTCTGCGCCACGATAGGGTTTCAAGGTAACAATCTCCGAATGTGTTTCATCTTGCACTAGCTCAGGCAACGAGGCCAACTGCTCATTGATATTGGGATATTGATTTGTTCCCAGAATAGATTTCCGTCTCAGGGCAATGTCCATATCTTTTTGTGCTGCTTCGGCCTTTACTCTGGTTTGAATAATGCCCTTTTTTAATGCACTCAAATAGCCACCAGCTTCATCAATTTCCAGAAACAATTTCCACGCATTTTGAATGAGCTCATGGGTCAGGGTCTCAATATAATAGGAACCTGCGGCTGGATCGGCGATTTTATCGAGGTAAGATTCACCTTTTAATATAAGCTGCTGATTTCGGGCAATGCGCTCGGAGAAAGCCGTTTCTGTTTCATACACTGCATTATAGGGTAATACAGTCAATGAATCAATGCCGCCAAGAATGGCCGACATGCTTTCGGTTGTTGTCCGGAGCATGTTTACATAAGGATCGTACACTGTTTTATTCCATCTGGAATTGGAACAATGGATGTTCATTTTGGCATTTTCTGAATCGTTCAGACCGTAGGCGTTTACCAATTTTGCCCACAGGTATCGTGCCGCTCTGAATTTGGCTATTTCCATAAAATAATCAGATCCCACCGCCATGTGAAAACGAATGTGGGGAGCTACATCATCGATAAATAACCCTTTGTCGGTTAAATAAGTGAGGTAATCAGCGCCCATGGCCAGGGTAAAGGCCAGTTCGCTTACGATGCCCGCTCCTGCACTGCTGAAGAGGTGTCCGTTTATAGTAAGATACTGAAAATGCGGCAAATGCAGCGTGGCTTCGTGCATATCGAGCAACTGTTGCATGTCGTGCTCGTACGACGAAATAAACTTGCCGCAAGTGGTATAAGTTCCTAGTGGATCGTAAGTTACCGACCCTCTGACTTTTTCCAGATCGCGGTTATATTTTTTGGCCAGCGCGTCAATTATTTTTACCAGTTGCAGAGGTTTTAACGTACGGAAATTAACCTCCATCAGGTCAAGCCTGATGTTTTGCAACAGGATTTCTATCTCATTTTCGGTGGGATTGTAATCACATTTCAGTACAAAACCCAACGAATCAACTCCTTTAAGTTTGATATCCTGTGCTTTGGCGTTTGCTGATTCCATGTCCTCCACCTGAATATCCTGACGTACAAGCCAGGAATTTTGTTCTTTCGTGTTGCCACGGACATAAGGAAAGCTACCCGGAGCAGTTCCCATGTGGGAGAGTCCGTTCAGGTTTTCTTGTCGATAAAACGGCTGAACAACAAAGCCCTCACCCGTTTTCCAGGTAAGTTTTCTTTCGTAATCAGCCCCCTTTAAATCTTTAATAATCTTATCTTTCCAAGTTTCCGTTGAAACAGGCGGAAATTCAGTGAAAAGTTTCTTTTCTTCCATCTTGGTTTCGTTTTAAAAACGGTACAAAATTATAACAAAAATACAAGTAGCAAGCCTATTGGCTTTTTTATTGTGAATTTATTAACAATTTAGAATGGTGTTATTTAGCATTGAGTAACTTGATGGCCAATGAGGATTAGGCTAAGTTTTCATAATATTGGCGTGAGTGAGCGGATGTTTGTAGGTTTTGGAAATAGCAAGGCAATCGTGATAATCAAACTTAATCCTTCCGGATCGGCCATCTTGTATGCACGGCTCATTTATTATTGAATAAGAAAAATAGAATTACAAGTTTTCTTTGACATGGCGGTGTATTAATTACAACAGGGTGGGCTAAAGAAACACATCTAATACCATTTAAGGTTATGCTTGCCCAAAAAATGTTCATCCCGCAGTGCGTAACTCTGCTTCATAGCCTGCGCAAGCCTTGATATTGAACTTTATTGCTCAGGAACTCAAATTTACGGACAGACAGATTAACTGATTCTCTAGGCAAAATGCAATAAGAATTGCCTTGACTCTTTCGTAAGAAATTCAATTTTATAAGTGATTTTTATATTCATTAAATACTTCTCTTGCGGTGTGCCTTATTATTAACCGTATACAATATATGATGTATTTCACTTATTCTATTTAATTGTTTTACTGCTTTTTAAATAGTTTTTATGTTCAAATCCCTGTTAATTATATCCGTTTTGCTTCATTTCTAATTCATTACATAGGCAATATTGAACGATTATAAATTGATGTTTTATTAATGAATTTTTTCTTTATTAAAATATAGTGATGTAATTTTGCCCCGAAATTATAATTGAATGATCATGGTCGAAAATAGTCAGTCATCGAAAAAAATTACCCCAGGAGTACCTGAGCCCACGTTACGCAGAATGCCTGCTTATCTGAATCTGGCCAAGTCGCTTCATCGCGAAGGGATAACCCATATTTCATCTACCAGGATTGCCCGCGATGTAGGAGTCGACCCGACTCAGGTAACTAAGGATTTGGCATTTACCCAGGTAGTGGGAAAGACCAAGGTAGGATATGCTGTAATTGATTTGATTGAATCGTTACAAAATTTTTTGGGTTATAAGAAAATGAATGAAGCCTTTTTGATAGGTGCAGGAAACTTAGGAAAAGCACTCATGAGTTATAATGGTTTTGATGAGCACGGACTCAAGATTATCGCTGCTTTCGACGTCAACCCTACCATTGTGGGTAAAGAAGTGAATGGAATAAAAGTGCTTCACTTTGACAAATTTCGTGATCTGGCTGAACGCATGCATGTGAGTGTGGGAATTCTTACCCTTCCGGCTGAATCAGCACAATCGGTTGCCGATCTGCTGATTGCATGGGGTATAAAAGGAATATGGAATTTCTCTCCCCAGATCATCAAAGTTCCATCGCATGTTACGGTAGTAAATACGTCAATTTATGCAAATCTGGCCGTGCTTTTTAATAAAATGAGTACGCTGGAAGAAAAATATAAAAACGATTTAATTAATAAATAAGGAGGGCCATCTTATGCAAGAGGCAGAATTAAAAACACGTCAATTTGAAAAGGTGCTGGCCATTATTGAGGAGCATCAAAGTCAACGCTCGCGCCTGATTACCATTCTCCAGCAGGTGCAACATGAATATCGATACCTTCCTCAGGAAGTGCTGACCTATATTGCCACTGCTTTGGATATGCCTGTGGCTGAGGTATATGGTGTAGCTACTTTTTATGCTCATTTTACTCTCAACCCCAAAGGCAAATACGTCATTAAGGTCTGTAACGGCACAGCTTGCCATGTAAAAGGATCCATGAAGCTGGTTGACGTCTTGTTCGATAAGCTTAAGTTAAATGAGCAAAAGAATACTACAGATGATATGTTATTCACCGTTGAAACGGTTTCCTGTTTGGGGGCTTGTGGTCTTGCTCCGGTAATGGTAATTAACGAAAGCGTTTACGGTCAGGTTGATGGCAAAAAAGCAGGTGAGATTATTGATGAAATTGTAGCAAAAGAAGGAGGTGTGTCATGATAGATGTTGCCACAAAAACACTAGAGATGGTTACTGAAGACTATAAAAAATCTATCGAATCCATCACCAAAAAAGTGATTATCTGTGCAGGTACCGGTTGTATCGCCAGTGGCGCTTTGGAGGTTTTTGAAGCTTTTAAAACTGAGATAGAGTCGCAGGGATTGGATGTTATTATTGATCTGCATAAAGAAAAAGACCATAATAAAGAGCACTTCCATTTGAGTGAAAGTGGTTGTCAGGGTTTTTGTGCTATGGGCCCTCTGGTGAATATTTATCCCGACAAGGTGTTATATGTAAAAGTTACGCCTACAGATGTAAAAGAGATTGTGGAAACTACACTCATGAATCATGACGTAGTGGAGCGACTTTTATATAAAAACCCGACAACCGGGGATATTAACCGCAACCACGAAGAAATCCCCTTTTACAAACGTCAAAAACGTGTTGTGTTGGGCGAGTGTGGCTATGTTGATCCTGAGGATATTGAAGAATATATTTCTCACGGAGGATATTTAGCGGCCCGCAAAGCCTATGCAGAAATGACAGATGTGGAGGTTTGTCAAACCATTCTGGCTTCGGGTTTGCGTGGTCGTGGCGGCGGTGGCTTCCCTACTGGAAAAAAATGGGAATTCGCCCGTATAGAAAACAACGAAAAGAAATATGTCATCTGTAATGGTGATGAAGGCGACCCGGGTGCATTTATGGACAGAAGTCTGATGGAGGGAAATCCTCATCGGGTACTAGAGGGAATGATGATAGCCGCCAAGGGGATTGGTGCTGACGAGGCCTATGTTTATGTCCGATTGGAATATCCATTGGCGGTAAAGCGTATGAAACTGGCCATTGAAGATGCTATGGAGGCAGGAATCCTGGGTGAGAATATTTTCGGAACAGGCAAAACCCTGCACATTCATGTGATGGAAGGAGCCGGGGCTTTTGTTTGTGGCGAGGAAACGGCTTTGATGAGTTCCATCGAAGGTAAACGTGGAATGCCATCGCCTAAGCCACCATTTCCAGCCAAGTGTGGACTCTATGGTAAACCTACCATCATCAATAACGTTGAAACCCTGGCTGCTGTTCCTTTAATTCTTCGCAATGGATCTGACTGGTTTCGTGAAAACGGCACAGCTACTTCGGCGGGGACCAAAACTTTTGCTCTTACGGGACACGTTGCCAATACAGGTTTAATTGAAGTACCTTTCGGAACTACCCTTCGTGAGATTGTTTACAATATCGGGGGAGGTGTTACGGATGATGCTGGAAATGTAACAGGAGAAGGCTTTAAAGCAGTTCAAATTGGAGGCCCGTCAGGCGGATGTTTAACAGAGGCCGAACTTGACTTGCCACTCGATTACGATAACCTGATAAAGGTAGGTGCCATGGTAGGGTCAGGTGGATTGGTGGTGATGAACAAACAAACCTGTATGGTTCAGATTGCCCGGTTCTTTATGGAATTTACCCAAAACGAAAGTTGCGGAAAATGTGTGCCCTGTCGCGAGGGGACCAAGCAAATGCTGAGCATGCTGGATTCAGTCATCGATGGAAGTGCTAATCAAAGGACACTTGATCTACTTCAGGAAACAGGGGAGGTAATAAAAATGGCATCCCTTTGCGGACTGGGCAAAACAGCACCAAGTCCGGTACTGTCAACCATGGAGAAATTCCGCGGTGAGTACGAATCGCATATCATAAATAAGGTTTGTCCTACCAGCAACTGCAAAGCACTTGCTGTGATTACCATTGATGCTGAATTGTGTATTGGTTGTACGGCTTGTGCAAGGAAGTGTCCGGTACATGCGATATCAGGGGAGAAAAAACAATTGCATACCATCGACCCGCTTATTTGTACTAAATGTGGAATTTGTGCTTCTGTTTGTAAGTTTAACGCTGTAATTGGATTTTAAGATGGAAAACCAAGGAACAATAAATATAAACGGGGTTGACTTCCCCATCGAAGGCGAGCGCAATGTGCTCGAAGTCATCAGAAAAGCAAATATTGAGGTACCTACTTTTTGCTACCATTCTGAGTTAAGTGTTTACGGAGCCTGTCGTTTGTGCATGGTGGATATCAATGGGGGCAATATTCAGGCTTCCTGCTCCACTCCGCCTGAACCAGGGATGGTCATTAAAACACATACAGAACAAATTCGCAAGATCAGAAAAGTTAATCTCGAATTGCTTTTGGCCAACCATGAGGTAAGTTGTCCTTCATGTGCCCGCAGTAACAACTGTAAACTTCAGGATTTAAGTCGCCGTTTGGGTGTGGATGAAAAGCGCTTTAAAAAGACTGACAAAATTCGTCCTATCGATAACTTGTCACCAAGTATCGTGTACGATCCAAATAAATGTGTGTTGTGTGGCGATTGTATCCGTGTGTGCAAAGAAGTGCAGAGCGTTGGAGCCATCGACTTTACTAACAGGGGTGCTGACACCATCGTAGGTGCTGCCTTTGGGAAAAGCCTGAATGAAGTTGAATGCGTGTATTGCGGTCAATGTGTTTCCGTTTGTCCGGTTGGAGCATTAACGCCAAAATCGGAAACAACCGAAGTATGGAAAGCTTTACACGATCCTAGCAAAAAAGTGATTGCTCAAATTGCTCCGGCTGTGCGGGTAGCCATTGGCGAAGGATTTGGCATGTCGGCTGGTGAAACAAGCATGGGACAAGTGGTGTCTGCTTTACGCAAATTGGGTTTCGATCAGGTATACGACACTTCATTTGCTGCTGATTTAACGGTTATTGAAGAAGCCAATGAGTTCATTAAACGCAAAGCTGAAGGAGGTCCACTGCCACAATTTACTTCATGTTGCCCTAGTTGGGTGAAATTTACGGAACAATACTTTACTGATCTCATTCCTCACTTGTCGTCATGTAAATCGCCACAACAAATGTTTGGTTCTGTGGCCAAAAGGATTTTACCTGAAATTTTGGGTGTCGACCCTAAAGATATTGTGATGGTTTCTATCATGCCTTGCACGGCCAAAAAATTTGAGGCCAAACGCGAAGAGTTTATTCATGAAGGAGAGGCTGAAGTAGATCATGTACTCACCACCGAAGGTTTGGGTCGGATGATTGACGAAGCTGGAATTCAGTTCAGTAAGCTGGAGCCCGAATCGCTTGATCTACCACTGGGATTTAAAACAGGAGGAGGTGTATTGTTTGGAAATTCAGGTGGTGTAACCGAGGCTGTACTACGCTATGCCAGCGAAAAGCTCACCGGCAAGAAAATAGAAGACCATCATTTCGAGTTGGTTCGCGGTAAAGATGGCATGCGTGTGGCTACCGTTAAACTTGGCGAAGTCACATTGAAATTGGCCATGGTTCATAGCTTGTCAAATGCCCGCAAAGTGTGTAAGCAAGTGATGGCAGGTGAAGTGGATTACGATTTTATCGAAGTCATGGCTTGTCCGGGTGGTTGTATCGCCGGAGGTGGTCAGCCCATAAGTTTTGAGACAGACTTTAAGGCTAAGCGTACCAAAGGTTTGTACAAGGTTGATACCATGTTGCAATTGCACAAACCTCAGGATAATCCCTATGTAAAGGAATTGTACACCAACTTGTTGGGGACACCCGGTAGCAAAACGGCTCATCATTTATTGCATACCCACTACCATGGGCGTCGCCGGATTACCAACCAAAACCTTGTTGTTCGCGATACAGCAGCTCATAAAATCAATGTCAGCGTATGCGTGGGAACCAATTGTTATATCAAAGGCTCTCAGGACATTCTCACCCGACTAAACAAATACGTTGTAGAGAACAAACTATCCGATCGTGTGGGATTCCAGGGACAAGAAGAGATGGTGGATGTGAAAGCTACTTTCTGTTTCGAGAAATGTGAAGAAGCTCCCTTGGTGAGTATCGACAACATTCAAATTGAAAAAGCTACTTTCGAGAAGGCTGTGGAAGTACTTGAACGTCAATTGGAAAAATATAAAATGCCGGCGGAATAAAATATTGCGGGTGTCCTGATTGCTTTTTTGTGGTAGAAAGAATTTGTTAAGGATACCCGCTTTTTTTCTTGGTTACCGGACTAGTGTCTTATTCAAATATGCTCAGCAGATGGACGTTCAGTCAAAAAAAATCATTCCTGTCATCTACACCAACAAGGCTGCCTGCCGCGATTGCTATCGTTGTGTGAGGGCATGCCCTGTAAATGCCATTAGCGTAATCGACGGGCAAGCGCAAGTAATTGCCTCCCGGTGTATTGCTTGTGGAACATGCGTAAATGAGTGTCCTCAGGGAGCTAAATCCTACCGTAGTGATTTGGAGAAATTGGACGACATGATCAAGTCTGCTGAAAAACTTGCCTTTAGTATCGCGCCTTCGTTTGCTGCCTTATATAATCCATGGGAGCATAAACGTTTGCCATCTGCCTTACGGGCATTGGGAGCTGTATATGTGGGTGAAACTGCTATTGGAGCCTACGAATCGGCACAAGCTACCGCTGAAGTTATTGCTAAAAATCCTGAAAAACAACATATCTGCTCGGCTTGTCCGGCAGTGGTGAGCATTATAGAAAAATACTATCCGGAATTGACCCATGTGATTACACCAGTGGTTTCGCCCATGATTGCCCATGCCAGGATGTTGAAGAAATCGCTGGGAGAAAAGGTGAAAGTGATTTTTGTGGGTCCTTGTACTGCCAAAAAAGATGAAGCCTCGCGAACTGAACATCAAAGCATTGTTGATGCCGTTCTCACATTTGACGAGTTACAACAACTCTTGGTTGCTCACAAAATAGAACTGCGTAACTGTGAGGAAAGCGATTTTAATGCCCATCCAGCGGGGCTCTCCAGGTACTATCCTGTTGAGGGTGGCTTGTTAAAGACCGCCAGTTTGGGTGTTTCGTGCGATTCGGATCAGGTAGTGGCCGTAAGTGGAGAAAAAAATGTGCGCCATGCCATGGAAACCTTAAGGCATACAAAAAAGCCAATGGTTGTTGAACCCATGTTTTGTAATGGTGGGTGTATCCATGGTCCGGTGGGATTAAAAAATAACAGTTTCTTAAATCGGGGAGCAGTTATTGAGTATGCCCAAAAGAATCCGGGAATTGAAGTGGTTGATAATGAACCGGATGTTTCGTTTCATCAGCAATTTAATTACAAAGCAGGAATACGCGTACCTGAATATACCGAAGATCAAATTGTGGCGGTATTGACCAAAACAGGAAAAGAAAGTATCGAAAACCAGTTAAATTGCGGAGCCTGTGGGTATGATTCGTGTCGCGAAAAGGCCATTGCCGTGCTCGAAGGTATAGCCGAACTGGAGATGTGTATTCCGTATATGCGACGTTTGGCGGAACAAAAAAGCGACTTAATTCTTGAAACTGATCCCAATGGAATAGTCATTCTTGATGATAAATTACAGATCGTTGCCATGAATCCTGCCTTTAGAAAGATGTTCTTCTGTACGGATGCGTTGCTCGATAAGAAAATTTCCTATCTCATTGATCCCGATCCTTTTGAGAAGTTGTTGCTCAATCCCACGGAGGTGGTGAAAAAAACCGTCACCTATAAGAGCTATAACCTCATGTGTCATCAAATGCATTATCACATCAAGGAGAGTAATCAGTTGGTTGGGATTTTTGTGGACATCACGGACACGTTTATGACACGTGAGAAATTGAAAGAAATTAAGCGCGATACCTTGCTTCAGGCCAGTGAGTTAATTGAACATCAGGTGGATATGGCGCAGGAGATTGCTCGGTTTTTGGGTGAAAGTTCAGCCCGGGGCGAGATGCTGATGAAAAAGCTTATGTCAGCTATCGACGATAAATAGCAGCACTATGTCATACCTTCATACCGAAATAATAGACGCGTGCAGCTCCAAAATAGCGGGGAGTCCGAGTGGTGATACCTTTGGGGTACTCCGTGAGGAAGATGCTGTTACATTGATTCTTTGCGACGGACTGGGTTCGGGAATTAAAGCAAATATTTCGGCCACTTTCACCATGAACCGGGTGTTGGGGATGTTGAAAACTGGTGTGAGCATGCGCGAGGCTTTTTATTACGAAGTTACGAGCTTGAACAAGCAATGGGGGAAAGGTCACCCTTTTGCGGTTTTTTCGCTGGCACGGATACTCAACAATGGAGATGTTTCGGTGTTATCGTACGACAGTCCGCCTCCGGTTTTGGTTAGCAATTTGTCGGCTGTGGTAATGAAACACCGTGTTTATACCATTGGTAAAGCTGTGATTTATGAGTCTAATGGCACCATTGGCGAAGGAGAAGGTGTTTTGCTCATGAGCGACGGCATAACACAGGCTGGCTTGGGTAATGGCCTGGTTAACGGATGGGAAGCCCATGGTGTGGCCAAGTTTATTACCAGTCAGATGATGTTTCAAGGACTGCAACATGCGGATGTTCCAAAATTGGTCCATCACAAGGCCCGGGAATTTTGGGGCAAGGCCAATGGCGATGATTGTACCGCGGTTTTTGCCTTATGTCGGCGTGGGATTACTGTTAACCTGATTACTGGCGTACCTGCCAATAAGCAACATGACAAGCGATTTGTTGCGGCTTTTAATCAGACGCCTGGAATTCAGGTGGTTTGTGGCGGAACAACATCGCGTATGGTGGCGCGTGAATTAGAACGATCGCTATTGGTCACGGAAGATGAGAATAACACGTTGTCACCGCCATCCTATAAAATTGAACACATCACTTTAGTTACCGAAGGCGTGATTACCCTCAATCAGGTGTATAATTTGCTGGGTGAAGATACCGACGACCTCATCGACGAAAGTGCTGTTTATGAGCTGAATGCCTTGTTGACCAATGCAGATAGGATTCATCTTTGGATAGGATCGGCCACAAACCCGGGTGCCGGCCATATCCAGTTCTTACAGCAAGGAATTCTGCCCCGAAAAAAGATTGTTCCCCTAATTACCGAAAAGCTGCGTTCCATGGGCAAGCTGGTGGTGGTGTTTGAGGATCAATAGGTGTGTTTTTTTAACCTACCTTTTTTCGGTCTGATGATAATGACTACGCCAGGCTTTGTATTTATCAACCGGAACAAGCCTTTCATCCCGCATTCGCGGGACAAACCCCCGCATCCGCGGGACAGGTCCCCGGGAACACCATTTATGCACAGTAGAAAGACACATCGTTGTCATGTTTTAAACCTTTGTTCTTGGAAAATAAATTGCCCACCGGATCACCTAAGAATTAAATAAAGTGCATACCTTTGGCAGACATTAATCAAAAAATACGAAAACTATGCGAATGTGCCTACTGAATGAATTACCTGAACTACAAGAAGCACGGAATGGAGACCCACTATTCAATTTGTCCAACTATAGAGGGAATAAACGGAAGGGTTGAGGTTAGCCACTCGTTATGCGGTTATTGAAAAAGAGCTATCTCGTTGATCCTTCCCCAAAATATAAATGTAGTTTTGAGTATTTAAAAAAATCATATGGCTCAAATAGAACAAATACCTGACAATCTTTACAATAGAGTAAGTGAAATGCTCAGGAAAGCCAGGAGCTCGGTATTACGTACTGTAAACAAAACAATGGTCCTTACCTATTACGAGATTGGGAGGGTGATTGTCGAGGAGGAGCAATTTGGAAAAGAAAGAGCTGGATATGGGCAACAACTTGTTGATGAGCTTTCACAAAAATTAGTGGCAAAATTTGGGCAAGGCTTTTCTTCAACCAACATTAAGCAAATGAGAAGCTTTTATCTCATCTACTCAAAAGGTCAGACACTGTCTGACGAATTCAATCTAAGTTGGTCGCATTACCTAAAACTTATGAGGATAGATGATGATAGAGAGCGACGATTTTATGAAATAGAATCTTCAAAAAACAATTGGAGCGTCCGGGAATTACAACGCCAATATGACAGTGCGTTATATACCCGTCTTGCATTAAGTCGGGATCAAGAAAAAGTGAGAGAATTGTCAGAACAAGGTTTAATTCTTGAAAAACCAAAAGATGCCATCAAAGATCCATATGTGCTGGAATTCATTGGGTTACCAGAGAAACCTTCCTATTCAGAAAGTGAACTGGAGCAGAAATTGATTGATAAATTAGAACAATTCTTGCTTGAATTGGGTACCGGATTTACTTTTGTTGCACGGCAAAAAAGAATTTCATTTGATGACAAGCATTTCAGAATTGATCTTGTATTCTATAATAGAATTTTAAAATGCTTCATGTTGGTAGATTTGAAAATTGGAGAATTGAAACATCAGGATATCGGGCAAATGCAGATGTATGTGAATTATTACGATCGAGAAATGAAATTAAGTGAAGAGAATCAGACAATAGGATTGATACTTTGCCAAAACAAAAGTGAAGCAGTGGTACGATATACTTTGCCCGAGAATAATGAGCAGATTTTTGCCAGTAAATATCAAACCGTATTACCCGGCAAGGAGGAGCTTTTGCAATTAATAGAAAGACAATAAAACAAAACAACAAACCGCTAACAAACCTGCAAACCTTATGAAACCAACAATCCACCTCAATCCAACCAATGCAATTGTACAAGATTTTCAGACCCTCCGTCAGTAAAGCCCGCCAAAGAACGGGGGACGCATTTCTTTGTTGAACGCTGAATCTTGCAATGTCATAGCTAACGGGAGGAGACAGTGAGTTTTTTCCATGGTAATATTGCTGTTGATTAATGACGATCAAATGTACTCACTTTTTTTATTGCAAATGATTTGGTGGACTGTCAATTTTTTGAATGAAAAACAAGAAAATACCGAAACTACGAAACAGATGACCAGCTGTTTCTAACTGAAAAAAAAGAGATTATTCCCGCACTTTGAATACCAGAACCGGCGTTTTTTCAAGGGCTTTTAACGCTTCTCGCGGAATTTTTACGGCGAGGTGTCCATTTGCATTTTCCGGCAACAAGGGTTGATTGCAACCCAAAAGGCTTACTTCCTTGCTTTGGATAGCAAACCCTTCCGGAAGGGTAATCTGCTCAGGTACAGCTTCCTCTTCGGCTAACAGGTAAAACGCGTACACGGCTTTGCCATCTTCTGATTGGGTAAAACACCAATTGTCTTTTTGGTAGGGAGCATAGGGTTTACTGTTGTAAATGGCTTCTCCGTTTACATCCATCCACTGCCCGATTTCCTGTAATCGGCTAATGACTTCGGGGACCAAAACTCCTTGTTTATCTGGCCCTATACCCAAAAGCAGATTGCCTCCCTTGGCCACTATTTGCACCAGCGTTTGTATAGCCCAATGTGCCGATTTATAACGCTCGCGCGGACCGGTTGAATACCAACTGTCGCCCAGTGTGATACAGCTTTCCCAAGGATAGCCGGGCATGGTATCCGGTATTTGCTGTTCAGGTGTCCGGTAGTTTTCAAATTCTCCATGCACTGTTCTGTCGACCAAAAGCAAACCGGGCTGTAAGGTTCGTGCCTGTTGGGCAATCAGCGGAATGTTTACATCCTGAATCCATTGGTTTTTCCCAAGCCAGGGTATGGTTTCTTCGGTAAGTGAACCTGCCGGACGAACCCATCCTCCATCAAGCCATAAAATATCAATCGGGCCGTAGTCGGTCATAAGCTCAACAATCTGATTTTGTGTATACTCCTGAAAACGACGCCACCTATCGGGATATTTCCCGGGGTCNTAGTTCACATTTCGGTCTTGNGGCGGAAAATAGGGCCACCAGTAATCATCGCTATGCCAGTCGGGTTTGCTGAAGTAGGCTCCAATACCCAGCCCTTTGGCACGAAAGGCATTAAAAACTTCCAGCGCAACATTACTGGCCGGATTTGAAAAAAAGGCACTGGCCGTATCGGTAATTTTGTAGTTGGTATACTTAGAATCGTACATGCAAAACCCATCGTGGTGTTTTGTTGTAAAAACGACGTACTTCATGCCTGCGTCATAAGCTGCCTGCGCCCACTGTTCAGGGTTAAAACCGGCAGGATTAAAGGTCAGCCTGATGTTTTCGTACGCGCGCACATAATTGCTGTAGTCGCCGGCAAACGGTCCGCGCCGCTCACACCACGGTTCATCTTCAGGGCACAAACTCCAGCTTTCAACAATTCCCCATTCGCTGTAAGCCCCCCAATGAATAATTACGCCAAACTTCCAGTTTTGCCACTGAGCCAGTTTTTGGCTCACCTCCTGGTCGTCAGGCCACTGATAGGCTGTGTGTTGCGCCGTTAAAGGCTGTGCAGAAAAGCAGGAGAAGATAAGGAACAAAAGGCCTGTGAAAAAAGGCAGGCCTGATTTAAAATTTCGATTCATGGATCTGTGTTTTTCGTTGATTATTTATATCCCCAGGCCACCACGACCCCGGTAAATTTTTACTGGTTCTTTAAATTTGACCTTAAGCACCGTTAAATAAGGATCGAGATGTTGTTGCGGAACCTGGATATAAACCAGGCCGGGCACAGGACTCCACGATATTTTTCCAACGATTTTCCAGCTTACCGGAGCATTGTGGCCTACCACCGAAACATGTTCAATCTCATTAAAAATGCCTTTAAGCACGATCTGGTCGCGCGGGTTTCCGTTAAGGAAAAGGTACAAGCTGGTGCTGTCAGACGAAAGCGTAGTAGGCCCGTAAAAATGACCCGGAGGCAATCCCGCCCGGGAATAAAAAACCGCTTCATGATGTTTTTTGTTCCAGACTCCCAGCTCATTAAGCAAATATTGTTGTTCCTCCGGGATGGTTCCATCGGCGCGTGGACCGATGTCGAGCAACAGGTTTCCGCCATACGAAATCACATCGGCGAAAATGGTAATCACCTCATAGGGTGTTTTGTAATTGGTGTCGGCAGGCTGGTAGCCCCAGCTGTTGTTCAGGGTCATACACAATTCCCACCAGGGAAAATCGGGGCGGCTTACCGGGAAATTCTGTTCAGGGGTTTCGTAATCGCCATACCCTTGCAAGCGCCCATTAATGATGGCTTCAGGGTTTTTTTCCAGAATCATTTTTCTGATTTTGGCTGCTTCCCAAAGTTCGGCACTGTGCTCCCAGTCGCCATCGAACCACCATAGATCAGGGTTAAAAGTTTCAAGAATCTCGGTGATTTGTCCTTGCGAAAAAGTTTTAAACTTGTCCCAACGTTCCGGCTGTTCTGTGACTGTATAGCGGGAGCTATCCCTTAAAAAACCCGGATAATCGGGAAAAGACCAATCGAGTAAAGAATAGTAAACCCCACATTTGATGTTCCTTTTACGAAGTTCAGTAAAAAGCGGATCAATCATCCCAACGCCGGCAGGTGAGGCTTTTACAATACTCAGATCATTCATTTTGGTGTCGTAAAGGGCAACCCCATCGTGGTGTTTAGTGGTAATAACAACATACGCGGCTCCTGTTTTAGAAATGAGCTCAGCCCATTCGTCAGGTTGGTAGTTGTCGAGCGTAAAGCCATCGAGTTGACTCATATAACTTTCATAATCAATTTCATGGTTATGAAAACTCCACGATTCGCCAATTCCTTTTACAGCGTAAATGCCTGTGTGGATAAATATGCCAAGTTTGGCATCTGAAAACCAATGCATTTTGTCTTTAATTTCGGTCTGATTTACACGGGATTGTGCTTTCAGGTTTATCACGACCAAAACGGCCAGCATGAGAAAAATATATTTCTTCAACATATTCAAATTTAATTATTTACGACTATTATCAGTGATCCTGATCAGGCTTCGCAACCGAATATCCTTTGAAGAAGCGCCCACCATCAGCCGAAAGTTGCCCGGCTCGATGGTCTTTTTCATGTTTTTGTCCAGCATTTCAAAGGCGTCAGGGGTTAAGGCAAGGCTAACTTCTGTAGACTCTCCGGGGTCAAGATGAATCCGTTTGAAACCTCTGAGTTCTTTTACAGGGCGCGCTACCGAAGCCAGCTCATCAGTGAGATAAAGCTGCACCACCTCATCACCGGCCAGGTTTCCGGTGTTGGTGACCGTACAAGAAACTATCACCGTGTCGCCGGCTAAACATTCGTTTTTATCAAGTGTTAAGTTGCTGTATTCAAAGGTGGTATAACTCAACCCGAACCCAAAGGGAAATAAGGCCTGACCGGTAAGGTTGACATAATCATCGCCCCTTCCGGTAGGTTTGTGGTTATATACCAGAGGCAACTGCCCTTCGAACACAGGAAAAGTGATGGGCAAACGCCCGGCAGGATTATAATCGCCGAAAAGCAAATCGGCCACCGCCAATCCTCCCGCCTCGCCGGGATACCAGAGCTGGACAACCGACTGTACCTTTTCTATCCAATGACTCATGGTAATGGCACTTCCCCCGACAAGCAACAAGATTACAGGCGTGCCTGTTGCCGCGACCTTGTTAATCAACTCTTCCTGTCGTCCGGGTAAATTAAGGTAAGCCCGATCGCGGAACTCACCTTCTTCAATGCCGGCTACCACTATGGCCACATCGCTATTTTGCGCCAACCGGACAGCCTTTTCCATTTCAGCAGTTTCATCATCAACCACATCCCAAATCAACCTGAACCATGCATTGCCGGCAGGTTCATGGTAATCAATACGCAAGTCGTACGACTTTCCGGCCTCGAAGAAAAAGTCGACGGTTTTGATTTCTCTGCCCCGCTTTACCCAATTGTCGAGTACCAATTTTTCATTGATATACAGGCGGTATCCGTCGTTTCCATCAATACCAATTTTCCTGAAACCACTTGTATCGGGTACTAACTCACCTTTCCACCGCACAGAATAAAAATCATAGTTAATTTTCTCAGGATCAGGCGAGAACAATGTCCATTGAAATTGAATTTGTTTATCAACACGGGTAAAAGCAGGATCACCGCTAAAATCGATTGTATTGAAATACGAACCCAAAAGTCCCGGAGTTGTTTTTCCATTAAAAACACAGGAAAGTGAGGTCTCAGGGATGGTAGAAAAAGTAGCCGGATTGCGATCACAACCCCGGGCATAAGAGATTTGGGTTGACGCGCCCTTCTTTTGTTGAAGGCCTTCCAGAATAGAAACAACCTGATTTCCCGGACCACTATATCCACCCAATCTTTTCTCCACAGCATCAGAGCCTATCACAGCAACAGAAGAAATATTTTCGCCAAGAGGCAGTACGTTATGCTGATTTTTCAAGAGCACAAACGATTCAAGGGCCGCTTGTTTGGCCAGCTCACGGTGTTCTGGTTTTCCGTTTTGTTGTGCGGCCAGACGAGGGTCTACATAAGGATTCTCGAAAAGTCCCAACTCCATTTTCAGGCGCAACACGCGTTTAACAGCCTCATCGATAGCCTGATGGCTGAGGCTTCCATCCAGAAAAGGCGGCATAAACAAGGTAGCATGATCATAACTGGTTTGAAAAACAACATCCAATCCGGCATTAATTGATTTGGCAGTAGCCTCTCCATAGTCACTTGCCGTAAAATGCAGCACATTGGCTCCCCCTGTCGCTCCGGCATCAGAAATGACAATGCCATCGAAACCCCAGGTTTCTTTCAATAACCCATTCAAAAGATAATCGTTGGCCGTGCAAGGACTTCCATCGAACGAATTGTAGGCTGTCATTATCGAGCGCGAACCGCCTTGAGTAATACAGGCCTTGAAAGGAGGCAAAAAACGTTCTTTAAGCTGGCGTTCACTGATCTCTATCGGATAGCTGTCGCGACCACCATCGCCAACATTGGCCACCAGGTGTTTTGGCGTAGTAACAACATTCAACTCCTCGAATGCCCTTACGTAGGCTACGCCCATGCCGGAACACAAGAAAGGATCTTCGCCATAAGTTTCTTCGGTGCGTCCCCATCTTACATCACTGGCGATGTTGACCACAGGGGATAGAACTTGTCGTATTCCTCTGGTTTTGCTCTCCACAGCAATGGCCTGAGCAACTCGATTCATCAATTCGGTATTCCATGAAGCGGCCAAACCAATGGCCTGAGGAAAGGCGGTGGCTCCCTCCCTGACTAAACCGTGAAGGGTTTCATCAAAAGCAATAATGGGTATACCCAACCGGGTGTTTTCGACAAAAAAACGTTGTATGCGGTTAATTTTTTCAGCCGTTTCATAGGCCCCAGAGCGGGCGCTATAAGCAAGCATCTGTTCCGAAGCATCGCGCTGATGGCCAACGGTGTTTACCTGAAATCCAAAGATTCCGTTCACATACTTGGTGGAGTCCGGCTCCAGATCTCCGGGTATCATAAACAACTGCCAGAACTTTTCCTCCGGCGTCATGCGCGAAAGCAGATCGTTTACCCGCACTTCCACCGGCAAATCCGGGTTTTTATAATCCTGCGAAAAGGCCAGAAAAGGAAATGCATGCAGGAATACAACAAAGGCTAACCTGATGAGGTAGTCATGTACTAACAAATTCGTCCTCATCGCACCACAATTTCGTCAACAAAAACCCATGATCCGCCGCCGGCAGAGGGATGCCAGTCGAATAGCTTCAGTGTACCCTGTACTTCGAAGCGCACATAGCGGAAACTCTGGCCTGCCGTTAAAAAGGCAAACAACCTGTTCACTTCTTCAGCGCGCTGATCTCCCTCCACTGCAATCGTAGCCAGGTTGTTGTAGTTTTCGCCATCTTTCGACACGGCACAAGAAATAGCCTTTGGGTGAAGAATCCAACTTTTTTTATCCCACAAAGTGCTGATTTCAATGGTGTCGGCTTCCACAATGTTTTCCAGATCAAGCGTAAGGGTAAAATCCTGTGCTTCCCATCCCAGCCAATGGACTTTATAATCGTTTGCTCCTCTAACCCCATTTGTTAAAAACGCAAGGTCGCCTTTGCTGTATTTTGAGGCAGGCAAAGGTGAAGCCGCAACAGGTTTTCTGAACGCTTTATTTCCATGTACCTGGACTTCGACAAACCGTTTGGTAGCCTGGTAATATTGTTCAACAGTGAGCCCGGCTTCGTTGATAGGAGCTGTTTGGGCCTTTATCCCGGTCTGGTAAAAGTTTTCGAGTTGTGTCATCATCCAATCGTTCAGGATGAAATTGTTTCCCTTTTCAACATACCACCCTCTCGGCCCAAACATATCGCTTTTCCCGATTTCCATCATCGCATACTGCAGCGGCATGCGGGCTGTTTGCACATGAAGCAAATATTCGGGATCATCAGCAACAGCTTGCTCCGCCTCATCGAAACAGGCGTTATAAAAAGAAACATTTGAGTCAGACAGAAAGGTATATTGGTAATTGGTTGGTGGTCCGTAAATATCGAGCCAGTCACCTGATTTATTAATTTCATCCTGCAAGCGGTAGATATACCGTCGTATTGCAGGCGCAGCCTTTCCGTAATATCCATCGGTAAATTCGGCAATGATACTGTTTACTTCGGCATCCGGATTCCAAAGCAATTTCGCCAGGAGGTAGGCTTTAAGTTCAGAAAATTCGTGACCTGTACCTGTATTGGTTTGCTGAAAATGAGCCGCTACGCCGTTGTCAACAAAGAACTTCAGGTTAGGCTGAAGGACGTGCAAATTAGGGAAGGGGCTGGTGCAGTGGTCAAAATCGATGGTATAATCCCACAAGTACAAATTATTGGTAAGATTGCCCCAAGCCTCGATATCAGTAACAAAGCTCTGGCTAGTGGAATCGAGGGCAATGGGTTTGCTGCGGTTTAGTTCGATGGTGCAAAGCATTACCTGCACATTGGCCTGTGGTTTGACATGTTGCGGGGCTTTACGGCTATACTGGTAAGCCAGGGTAGAAATAATTTTATCCGGAAAGCGCTCTGCAACGCGGTTAACGAAATGAATTACAGGGCCGGAGGCACTGCCTTCTTCTTCAATCATTTTTGTACAGGCATCGCAGTGGCAATAAGAGAAATTATCGTCCTGGCTAACCGACCAAAAGAGTTTTTCAGGCTGGTTCTTCATTTCTTCTTCCAGTTTTTTTGAAACGACCTCCAATACTTCAGGATTTGAAAGACACAGCTGATCAATCACGCGTTTGCCATTTAGCAAGGCAAAATATTCAGGATTCGATTGGAAATATTCCTGCCAGGGAATCAATTTGTGAAAGGTATGCACATAATATCCGGAGGCAAACATATCGTCGATCGTATGCAAACGGTGAAAATCTTTGTACTCTTCGTTTTCCGTAAAGCTACCGTTTACGTTGCGGTAATCATTTGGTGTAGTTCCTTCGAGGTTCAATGTTGGTATGGAAATGGTACTTTCATGAGGCATGCTCACAAAGTCAGGTGCATAGTAGCGAACCCCAAGATATTTCTCCAACAATTCGGAAACACCATAAACACAACCTTTGTTTGCCCCACCAACTATATATAAGTCATCATTATCCGAGTACAAACGGAAATCATCGCCTCCTGCCATGTCCGTGTCTTTACGAATGTGCACATACTTACCTGTCGATGTATCAGCAGAATACATTACAGGAAGTGCACAATCAGTTATTTGTTTTACATGAAGATTTAAAAACTCAGCCGCGCGCACTTCCTCAGCAGAAGGGTTTGGCGACAAAACAACAACATAGTCGGTTTGTCCGTCATCCACCAGAACGAGCTGAGGAGACTTGGGTTGACATGAAAAAAGAGCGAAGAGAAAAAAGGTGATTACAGAAAATATTTTCATCGAAAAGGGAATAAAAGTTTCTTATTGATTAACAATGATACAATTTGAAGGACGTACAAATTAGTTTCAAATCAGCTTTACGAGTAAAAAAAGTGCAGTCAAAAATACAAATCTAAAGGGATTTATAACGAAGGCCACACTAAAAAAAGGGATTTTATTAAAAGCAGGGGAATCAAAATTCCGGGCGGTCATTTTTTTCTCAGATCTGGCTCTCCTTTTTTTAATCGTTTTTAGTACTTTCGCAACCTGACATCAGCTAAATAAAAAGTATGAAAAAATTATTATTAGTCATCACATTATTTTTAGGTTTACAAATCATGGCACAAACACAAAAACCGGAAACACTGGTAGTTATCCATACCACCATGGGCGATATCACGGCCAAGTTATACAACGACACACCACTGCATCGCGATAATTTCATCAAGTTGGTTAAAGAAGGGTGGTACGAAGGGTCTCCTTTTCATCGGGTGATAAACCAGTTTATGATACAGGGAGGGGGCAACGCTGATGGCCGTCCCGACCCCGGATACACTGTTCCTGCTGAATTTTTACCAAATCACTACCACAAAAAAGGAGCCTTATCGGCAGCACGCATGGGCGACCAGGTAAACCCGAAAAAAGCCTCTTCAGGCTCGCAGTTTTACATTGTTCAAGGGCAAATCGTGCCTCCGTCGCACCTCAACCGGTTTGCTGCTCAATCGGGCATTCAATACACACCGGAACAGATTTCTACGTACTCTACGCTGGGAGGAACCCCACATCTGGATGGCGGCTACACCGTATTTGGCGAAGTGGTTGATGGCATGGACGTGATTGATAAAATTGCTGCCGTACAAACCGGAAAAGGAGATATGCCCGTGGTACCCGTTACCATGACCATCGAGATTCTGGAGTAATTACCTAAATACGCCTGTTGGATGAAAGAAAGAATAGCCTCGCTGATGGCTGAAATCATGGCCTTCTCCACCTCTTCTCTCGACGAGCTGGAAGCTTTCCGAATAAAGTACCTGAGTAAAAAAGGGCTGATTCCGGCCTTGTTTGCCGACTTTAAAGAAGTGCCCGCCCACCAGCGCAAGGAAATGGGGCAATTGCTCAACGAGTTAAAACAGCAGGCACAGGAGCGGATTATTGCACTGCGTGCAGCTGTTGATGAAGCTGCTCCCGAAACTACCTCTGATAAAGACCTGACCCTGCCCCGTGAAGCGCCTCTGGGCTCACGGCATCCACTCTCTTTGGTTCGGGCTGAAATTATCGACATCTTCTCACGTATTGGTTTTTCCATTTCCGAAGGACCTGAAATAGAGGACGATTTTCATAATTTCACCGCCTTGAATTTCCCGCTCGAACACCCGGCACGCGACATGCAGGATACTTTTTTTATTCATAAGAATCCTGATCTGGCACTGCGCACGCATACTTCATCGGTGCAGGTAAGGGTGATGGAGAAAAACCAGCCTCCCATCCGTACCATTTCTCCCGGACGCGTGTTTCGCAACGAAGCCATCTCGGCCAGGGCACATTGCATTTTCCATCAGGTGGAAGGATTGTATGTTGATACAGGAGTGTCCTTTGCCGACTTAAAACAAACGCTTTTTTATTTCGCCAAGGAGCTTTTCGGACAAGACACCAAAATCCGGTTTCGCCCGAGCTATTTCCCGTTTACCGAACCTTCGGCAGAGATGGACATCTCGTGTAATATTTGTGGCGGATCGGGATGCAATATCTGTAAATACACCGGCTGGGTCGAAATACTGGGTTGTGGCATGGTTGACCCGGCAGTACTGCAAGCCTGTAACATCGACAGCGAGAAATACACAGGGTTTGCTTTCGGCATGGGCATCGAGCGTATCACCATGCTTAAATACCAAATCAACGACCTCAGGCTGTTCTTCGAAAATGATGTCCGCTTTCTGGAGCAGTTTAAGTCGGGAATGTAGATTGGGCTGAATTTGCCCATTTGCTTATCAACCAACGTGTTGTTGTAAACCATGATTGCTCAAACCAAAGGCATTGTAATTAAAACAATCAACTACGGGGAGTCGGGGATAATTGTCAAAATATTTACCGAATCGTTTGGCATGCAATCGTATATGGTAAAAGGAATTGGTAGCAAAAACACGAAAAATAAATCTGCCTTTTTTCAGCCTTTAAATTTGCTTGAACTGGTTGTTTATCACAAAGAAAATAAAAACATCCAAAACCTTAAAGAAGTTCAACCTGAGTACGTTTTTCAGCATCTGCATCAGGATGTGGTAAAACGATCGTTGTTATTGTTTGTAAACGAACTGTTATATAAGTCGTTGCACGATGAGCTGCCCAACAAGTCACTTTTTCATTGGTTACATCACGCCCTGATTTGGCTGGATTTGGCTCAGCATCGTGTTGCTGACTTTCACCTGATGATGATGATACAACTCAGTCAGTTTCTTGGTTTTTACCCTAAAATGGTTAAAGCAAAGGCCTATTCTGTTTTCGATCTGCAGGAAGGGCTGTTTGGCAATCAGCTCCCCATGCACCCCTATTACGTTACGGGTGATGCCGTAGTTTCACTTATCAAACTCATGGAAACCACCTTTGAATCGAACGACACGGCCTTATTCAACAACGCACAACGCAAAGAATTACTCGACACCCTGACTACCTATTATAAACTACACCTGCCGGGCTTTAGCGGCTTCAAATCGCTGGAAATACTGAAAATGGTATTGGGATAGTCGAGCTATTCCGACGGCGTTACCAGTTCAAATCATGCACTTTGAAACCCTTCGATTCATATTCCCGAATGGCGATGGCTCTGGATTCATGGGCGTTTTTCTCAAACTCAAACCCGCTGGTTATGATGTTAGCCTGATCAAAGTCGTACCACAACGGAAAGTCGCGTTTGATAATGTTGTTAAATTCTATCTGCAACTCATACTGTTTGGTTTGCCGCTTTACAGGGCTGAAAAACACGTTATATTCATTAATTCCGTCACCATCCAGATCAGTCCAACAAGAGGCAAAAACATAATAAAACACTTTTTTAGGACGCTCTTGTACCACCACTGAAGTACCCCAGATATCTTCGTCGGCGGTACTGCGCACGGTATCTGTTTTTGCCGGATCGTTCCGGTAAATTCTGGAGATAAAACTATAGTCTTTCGACATGCCCGACAGCAGTACATCCTGATCGCCGTCGTTGTCATAATCTGCCCAATGGCCATCGCTCATATACAATCCAATCAAATCGGCGTTGATGTCAGTGAAACGGTCGTTGCGGTCGTTGCGATAAATTTTAGAGACAGGGCCAAGCACAGATTCGCCGGTAAGCAGCAAGTCCAAATCACCATCGTGGTCCATATCTGCCCAGTCGACAGAGCCAGACCTGACTTCGGCAAAACCCGGAAAAACCGGCTCAAAATATTTGTGGTTGACATTGTTATACAAGATGGTTGCCACTCTGCCTTGCTGATTTTCACCACAGATCACTACATCCAAATCTCCATCGTTATCATAATCGCCCCAGGCGGCATCACTAAGTTTCAAGCCTGTCAGACCAAAATCAATTCGCTGGAAAAGGCCGTCATTGTTTTGAAAAATCTCCGTTACTACCATGCCACTTGCCTCCAACCCTGCAACAAGAACATCCAGATCGCCATCCAGATCAAAATCAGCAAACCTGGAGACACCAAATGAAATCTGCGGAAAATTGTTTTCAAGTTTAACAAATTTGTTCCCCCGATCATTTCTGTAGATGGCGGTTAACGAGCCGTTATCGGATTCACCGCAGAGCAGCAAATCAACATCGCCATCGCCATCAAAATCGCCCCATTCAACCGATCCATCGCGTACGCCGGGAAAGCCGGCATTTACCGGGCTGAAAACTGCTGTTCTGTTTCCGCGATACAATTGGGTTATCTTTTTTCCGTTGGCCGTTTCGCCGATTAAAACCAGGTCAGGAGTTCCATTCAAATCAAAGTCGGCTACGTCTATATCACCCCGATAGACGTTGGTAACACCCGATGAGACCGGCGCAAACCGATCGTTTCTGAGATTTCTATATAGTTTCGATTGCACCCCTTGCAGGTTACCCTTATAAAAATCGCCCGTAATCATGGCGTCAGGAGCTCCATCCTGATCGAAATCTATCCAGATGTTGGCACTTTCGCTTACGCCCGTCAGACCCGCCTGTATATCAATAAAAACCTGACCAGAAACCGATGTAAAAACAAATAAAAAAATAAGCGTTTGAAGGAACTTACGCATAGCTGAAAAATTTTTACAATATTATCGAAAAAGTCCATTAAATCAAAGGGGGATTAGTTTTATTTGGTTTCATTCTTAATTTTAAAAAAACATGACGAATCGCGTTGTAACACAAATAGTTTGTCTAATTTTGTGAATTATTTCACAATAATAACTACACCATGAATATATCTCATATTGAACATCTTGGCATCGCCGTAATAAGTTTAAAAGATGCCATTCCATATTACGAAAGCCTGCTGGGCAGTACTTGTTATGCCATAGAAGAGGTACCCGACCAAAAAGTAAAAACCGCCTTTTTCAAAGTGGGTCAAACCAAAATAGAGTTGCTGGAGAGCACCGATCCCGAAGGACCAATTGGGAAATTCATTGAAAAACGAGGACAGGGAATTCATCACATAGCCTTTGCAGTTAAAGGGATTGAAGGGGCAATAAAAGAAGCTTCGGAGAAAGGAATCCAGCTGATCGACCAGAAACCCCGACGGGGAGCTGAAGGACTGGACATTGCGTTTTTGCACCCCAAATCAACTTTCGGCGTACTCACCGAACTGTGTGAAGACAATAACAAATAGTTTCGGAAAATAAAAATATCTCACGCTGTAAGGAGATACTCAACCATAGATTTAAAAAAAATGACAATAGAAGAAAGCATTCAGCATTTACTCAGCAAACGTGAGGAAGCCAAACTTGGCGGCGGCCAAAAGCGAATTGATTCGCAGCACAAAAAAGGAAAACTAACAGCCCGTGAGCGTATTGATTTGTTGCTCGACGAAGGCAGCTTTGAAGAGTACGACATGTTTGTTACTCACCATTCCACCGAGTTTGGATTAGACAAACAGGTTTATCTTACGGATGGCGTTGTCACCGGTCACGGGACAATTGATGGCCGCATAGTTTATGTTTTTTCGCAAGATTTTACCATATTTGGCGGTTCATTATCTGAAACTTATGCCAAAAAAATCTGCAAAATAATGGATCAGGCCATGAAAGTCGGTGCCCCTGTTATCGGAATCAACGACAGTGGTGGTGCACGTATTCAGGAAGGCGTTAGGAGTTTGGCAGGTTATGCTGAGATTTTCCAGCGCAACATCATGGCGTCCGGACTAATCCCACAGATTTCGGCAGTTTTCGGGCCATGCGCCGGAGGAGCAGTGTATTCGCCTGCACTTACCGATTTTATTCTGATGAGCAAAGAAAACAGTTACATGTTTGTTACCGGACCAAAAGTAGCCAAAACGGTAACCGGTGAAGATATCACAACCGAAGATCTGGGCGGACCAGATGTTCATGGAAAAAAGTCAGGCGTTGCGCACTTTATTGCAGAGGACGAAAGAGAAGGGCTGTTATTAATCAGAAAGTTACTCACCTTTCTGCCGCAAAATAACCTGGAAGATCCGATTACCACTGAGTGTACCGACCCTATTGACAGCAAGGAAGATATACTCAACGAAATTATCCCCAACAACCCGAATAAACCTTACGATGTAAAAGACGTTATTTATTCGGTAGTCGACTATGGCGAATTTATGGAAGTCCAGCGTCACTATGCGCAAAATATAATTACCGGTTTTGCCAAATTTAACGGAAGTCCGGTAGGTATAGTGGCCAACCAGCCAAGTTTTTTGGCCGGTGTTTTGGATATTAATGCATCGCGCAAAGCGGCTCGTTTCGTTCGTTTTTGCGACGCTTTTAACATTCCCATCGTAACCTTTGTTGATGTGCCCGGATTCTTACCCGGCAGCGCTCAGGAGTATGGCGGAATAATCATTCACGGTGCTAAACTATTGTATGCTTATGGTGAGGCTACTGTGCCAAAAGTTACGGTTACCTTACGTAAATCGTATGGCGGAGCCCACGATGTAATGGGATCGAAGCAACTGCGTGGCGATTTAAACTACGCCTGGCCTACAGCCGAAATTGCGGTTATGGGACCAAAGGGAGCTATCGAAGTACTGGAGGGAAGCTACATTGCCACCCTTGAAACAGAGGAAGAAAAAGCCAAATATACTGCTCGCAAAGAGGAAGAATACCGTGACAAATTTGCTAACCCTTACGAGGCAGCAGCCTATGGATATATTGATGATGTAATTGAACCCCGGAATACCAGATTCAGAATTATCAGAGCCCTGCGTACGCTTTCTACCAAGAAAGACACAAATCCTTTGAAAAAACACTCGAATATTCCATTATAACAACTTAACCTGACGAACTATGCAGCTATTATTTCAGCTACCGGATACAATAATTCAGGGAATAATCATCGCCATCATCGGTTATACGATTGTGTTTTTTGCTTTGGTGATACTCTACCTGATTTTTTACAACATGCCTAAGCTTCTTACCTGGAACACGCGCAGAAAGCTGGCCAGAGAGGGCAGACTCAGTAATCTTGAAGAAGAAGTTGTGGTCACTGGCGAAGAGGCCGCTGCCATCTCAATGGCTATCTTTTTATGTCGGGATTTGCACGATGACGAAAGCGATGTCATTACCATCAACAAAATATCGAAAGCTTACTCGCCATGGAGCTCAAAAATCTATGGATTAAGGAACTTCACCAGATAACCCGGACAACAGGAATCAGTGTAAAAACTATTTTATCAGAAAACACGAATATTTAAAATGAAAAAATTTAAATTCACCATAAGCGGAAACGACTACGAAGTAGAAGTTAAAAAACTGGAATCGAACATTGCGAAAATTGAAGTAAACGGAACTACCTACAACATTGAACTTCATAAGGAAGAGCGCACTACAAAAACCCCAATCCTGGTTCGGCCGGCGGTGACGCGATCTGCCGATTCGCATAAAATTACCAAATCCTCAGACGACATTTTCAAAGTAAAGGCTCCGCTTCCGGGCAATATCATGCAAATTTTTGTCAAAGTGGGCGATTCCGTGGCCAAGTCGGATAAACTTCTTATGTACGAAGCCATGAAAATGGAAAACAACCTGCTGGCAGAAAAAGCAGGAGTCATCAAGTCCATTAAAGTACACACTGGCGATTCTGTCCTTCAGGATGATGTGTTGTTAGAAATTGAAGTAAATTAAGGAGGCGTAGCTATGAAATCAAAAAAAAGAGCGGTTACGATTTTCGGCATAATTGCCTTGTTGGCCTGCTTAAACTTTATGCTATTCAATATTCCGGGTATGGCCGACACTATCAATGTCACTGAGACAGCGGTGGCTGCTTCCGAAGATGGTGGTCATACAATCTTAGGAGGCATCGGAAAATTTATCAGCTATACTGGCTTCAGAAATGCAACCCCCGGTCATTTGGTCATGATTGTGGTGGGTTTGTTTTTTATTTTTCTGGCCATTAAATACGATTACGAGCCATTGTTGCTCATTCCAATTGGTACTGGTATCATCTTAGGTAACATCCCCTTTTTTCAGGATGGCGGCATCAATTTGCAGCTTGGTATTTACCAGGAGGGCAGTGTGCTCAACTACCTGTATTATGGTGTGGTAAAAGGCATTTATCCGCCTTTGATTTTTCTGGGAATTGGTGCGATGACTGATTTTTCATCCCTTATTTCCAATCCACGCCTCATGCTTTTAGGAGCAGCAGCTCAAATAGGAATCTTTCTCACACTGATCGGAGCGTTGTATTTGGGCTTCAATATGCCTGAAGCCGGAGCCATTGGAATAATCGGTGGAGCTGACGGCCCAACGGCTATTTTCTTGTCATCAAAACTGGCCAATGGAGGCATTATAAATGGTATTCAGACACAAAACCTGATAGGCCCTATTGCCATTGCCGCCTACTCATACATGGCGCTGGTTCCGGTAATACAACCACCCATCATGCGATTGCTCACTTCCAAAAAGGAAAGGGTAATCCGTATGAAACCACCCCGTTCGGTGAGTAAACTTGAAAAAATTATTTTCCCCATCCTGGGATTAATTCTCACAACTTTTATTTCACCAGGTGCGCTGCCGTTGTTGGGCATGTTATTTTTCGGAAATATACTTAAGGAAAGCGGTGTTACAAAACGTTTGGCCGACACAGCCCGAAATTCACTAATCGATATTGTTACCATCCTGTTAGGTGTTACCGTAGGTGCTTCTACACAGGCTGACGTTTTTTTAACCAGCGGATCGATACTAATTTTTATACTTGGTGCACTGTCATTTGTAGTAGCGACTGCCGGTGGGGTTATCTTCGCTAAAGTCATGAATTTATTCCTCAGCGAAGGCAATAAAATTAACCCGCTGGTAGGAGCAGCAGGTGTTTCGGCTGTTCCCGACAGTGCCCGTGTGGTACAGACCGAAGGACTCAAATACGACCCGTCTAATCACTTGCTTATGCATGCTATGGCGCCAAATGTATCGGGTGTTATCGGATCGGCTGTAGCTGCCGGGGTGCTGATGAGTTTCTTGCTTTAATTTAGAAAGTGATATTAAAAAAGAGGTGGATGGTTGTAGCATCACCTCTTTTTTTATTTTTGAACAAAATATTCCAACATTTACTTTTTCATTATGCTCATTATAGGTATTGCAGGCGGAAGTGGTTCGGGAAAAACCACTGTGGTAAACAAGATCATCAGTTTTTTGCCAAACGACAGCGTGGCGGTTATCCCACAAGATGCGTATTATTACGACAATGGTCATCTTTCGCAGGAAGAAAAACTCCAGATCAATTTCGACCATCCCAGTAGTATAGAGTTTGATTTGCTTGTGGAGCACCTCCATGCGCTTAAAAGAGGAGAAACCATCCGTCGCCCTATTTATTCCTATGTTACCTGCGCCAGGGCAGCTGAATCCATTCCTATTAGCCCGAAGAAAGTAGTCATTGTGGAAGGTATTTTGATTTTGGGTAATGAGGCCTTGCGCGAGTTACTTAATATTAAAATATTTGTTGCTACCGACAGCGACAACCGGTTAATGCGAATCATCAGGCGCGACGTGCAAGAGCGGGGCAGAAATTACAATGATGCCCTTATCCATTACGAAAAATATGTAAAACCAATGCATATTCAATTCATTGAGCCCACAAAATTGCACGCCAACCTCATTATACCTGAAGGTGGAGAAAACAGGGTTGCGATTGAGATGGTTGTTAGTCGCATAAAAATGAACTTGAGCGAATCAACCTATCCGATTTCGTAATCAACAGGTAAAAAAATTACGATTTCGATAATAATTTGGGCACTTCCACCCGATCATTTCAATGAATCAAAGCGCTAACCTGTTGCTTTAGTGTGGTTTGTAAACTGTGGTTTGAATTTTGTAAAACAAAAGACAAATGCCTGTATTATGTTGATTTATATTATAGTTATTTATTTGCTTGTAACTTTTATTCTGACCATTGCAGGAATTGACAGCAAATCAGAAGGGATTAAAATATTTATTATCAGCCTGTTGCTTACTCCCATTGTGGGGCTCATTTTGCTAATCAGGCAACGAAAAAAAGCAACCACCATCCACTATTATTATTGTAAAGAGTGCGACTACGTTTTTCCTGTGAAGATGCGGCACTGTCCGATCTGCTACGAAAACGATAAGAAAGTCAAGCTTGTAAAGTATCAGAGTCCCCACAAAACTGAAAAACTAATTCAGCAACTTAACTTAACTTAACTTAAATATCATTCAACACTTTTGACTATCAACCACACAAGACACCTTGGACATTACCTGACGATCCGGTTATTTCGATAAAATGCTTAGCTGCTTTGCCTTTGCAAAAAAAGTGTTATATTTGAAAAAAAACTAAAGCAATGAATATAGAAGCTTTTTTCAAAATTAGCTATGGGCTTTATGTTATTAGCAGCGAAGCAAACGGGCGAAAAAGCGGTTATGTAGCCAACACCGCATTTCAGGTGACAGCAGAACCGCCACAAATTGCCATTGCATGCAATAAAGACAATTTCACAACGCATCTCATTGAACAATCTGGTTTGTTTTCCATTTCTGTACTCGAAGAGCAGGCTTCTTCGGAATTGATTGGATTGTTCGGCTATAAGAGTGGAAAAGACCTCGAAAAGTTTGAAGGTGTAAAGTACATCAAAGGCAAAACCGGTGTCCCCATTCTCACCCAAGACTGCATAGCCTGGTTCGAGTGCAGGCTGATAAACCAATTTGATGTCGGAACGCATATCCTGTTTATTGGCGAGATTATAAACAACGATCTGCTGAGCGAGCAAAAAGAGCCATTAACTTACGCTTTCTACAGAAATGTTAAAAAGGGCAAAGCACCGAAAAACGCCCCTACTTACATAAAGCCCGAAGAAAAAGAGGAAAAACCACCGGAATCTTCCTCCCATAGCAAACGCAAATACAAATGCCTGGTATGCGATCACATATACGACCCTGACGAAGGAGATCCTGACAGCGGAATAGCTCCCGGCACAGCATTTGAAGATATCCCTGATGACTGGATGTGCCCGGTTTGTGGTGCAGGAAAAGATGATTTTGAGCCTCTTTAGCTGACCTAATCAGGCATTAAGCCGTAAGCTCCTTTCACAATAAACTGTCGGTCACCAATCTTTTCAAGCCCTGCAGGCATTATCTCGGTACACGTTCCTGTAACGAAACCTGTCGACACAGGAATTCGCTCAAAAAGCATGTGGTTTTCATTTTCTTCCATCTTTACCAAAAGGTAATTGCTTCCCTCAGCAGTAACTAAAGCATCGCTGGGCACACAAAGACCCGTGCGTTCGTTGATAACAATAGCCGCCTCAACAAACAAACCAAACAAACCGGGTAATTTTTGAAAATCATCAATATGGGCATGAATATCCACTGTCCGATCCTCCTTATTGATGGCCTTGCCCACTAAAAATACTTCGCCAGTATACACAACAGATTCTGCATCGGGTATAACAAAGGTCAACTTTTGACCTTCCACGATAGTAGCCGCATCACGCTCAAACACTTTCATCTCCAAATGAAAATGATCGGTGTTTACTATCTCAAACAATTCCTGGCCAGGTTGAGCCAATTGTCCTTGCATAGCGTCTACCCGAACCAATGTGCCATCGATAGGCGAGTACAGTTTAATCAACGATGAAATATTTTCCGGTGTTAATGCATCAGGATCGATGCTGTTTAGCAATAACCTTTGCCTCAATGCATTTAACGAAGTCAACATGTTATCGTATTCTTTTTCAGCAGACAAGAACATATCTTGCGATGAAATTTTTTCTTCAAAAAGAAGTTTTTGCCGCTCAAAAACAGTTTTTAAATAAGCCAGACTTTGTTTTGCTATCAGGTAATCCTGCTCTAAACTAATAATATCAGGGTTGGTAAGGCTAAGAAGAAATTGACCCTTTTTAACCTGATCGCCGGGAAGTAGCGGTGTAGAAGAAATATATCCTCCCATATAAGAGCTTATTACGGCTCTGTTTTCCTGCGGTACATTTAAAAACCCTGTGGTGGTGATGGTTTGATAAATACTTTCACGCTGGAGGTTACCCAACACGATACCGGAGTGATTAAACTGTTCGCGCGTGAGAAGAAGGGTTTCGTCATTCAATTCAACGGTTTCCTCGGGAGCTTCCTGAAATTGTTCGCTTTGCGTGCCGCAGCCGACAATAAAAACGGAAATCAAAAGCAAGTTTAGCAAATTTCTGATGGTATTCATAGTAAAACACTTTTTACAAGTTCAAATATTTTATTTCGTAAATGATGGCATTGTATTGCACCAGGTTATCCAGGTAATCCATAGTGATGGAGGTCGCGTTTTCAAGGCTTTGGGTATACTGAAAAAAGTCAATCTCCCCGTTGAAATAGGCCTTTTCTGCCATCCGGGCAATTTCAGAAGCCAGGTTTTTACCCGTAATTTGGTAATAGGAAACAGCCTCCCAGTGCTTTTTTAGCGAAGACAGCAGCTGCTTCTTATGGGATTGCAGGCGCATTGAATAATCCAATGCCTGGTTTTGGGCGATTTCGTGTTGAATCCGTGAAGCTGCCACTCTGTTTTGCTGGGGTTTAAACCAAAGCGGCAAGGATAATCCAACTTGATAGGCATTGTAGTTCTTTCTGTTAGGTCCATCGTTTGTGCTCAAAAAGTATTCCAACTGAAAACCGGGCAAAAATTTACTTTTCTCAAGTCTAACCTGCTCAGCCATAAGAGCCGATTGTTGAGCCATAAGTGTAGGGCCGGGTGATTGCGACCAGCTGCTTGTGTCGGGCAGGAGCGGTGTTAAAGCGTGATAATGAATAATAATAACGGTATCCGCCTGAATAATAGCCTCCAGTTCATTCATTGCTGATGCGATATCCAACTTCACCTGTGCAAGATTTGTAATTAGCTGATTATGCTTAGCTTCCGAGGTAAGTTTTTCCAAATAATTGGTCTCACCCAGTTCATACTTTCGCTCGGCAGCCGAAGCAAATTTCTGGTACAAACTATCGAGATAATAGTAAAGAGCCAGTTTGTTTTGATGATACACCACCAAATTGTATTGCTGCGCCACCCGGTTTGATATATCCCGTGCAACAATTTCGACTTGGGTTAGTTTTATCAGGTAACCGGCCTTACCCATTCGCTTTTGGCGGCTATAAATGGTTGGAAATTCAAAATCCTGCTGCACACCAAAAATACTCAATGGCAAATCATTGGGGGCAATGTTGCTTTCATCATAGTTATAGTAGAATCCGGTTTTGTCCAGATCAAAAGTAGTTCCAATGAGTTTTTTACTGTATTCTGCCTCGAGCAGAGCCGACTGATACTCCTGGTTGTTTTGCAAAGCAAGTGTAATAGCTTGCTCCAGTTTTAGATCGATTGATTGGGCGGAAGCAAATCCTGACACAGACAGCAGGCCAATTACAAGACCAATTTTATTGCGATTAGACCTCAAAAAGTTAATATTCAGTTTGTCGACAACGGCATACAACACCGGAAGCACGATCATGGTAAGAAAAGTAGCGCTGATTAATCCACCAATGACCACTGTAGCCAGGGGACGCTGAACTTCAGCTCCTGCGGAGGTGGAGATCGCCATTGGTAAAAACCCCAGAGCCGCCGCAGCAGCTGTCAGCAACACCGGACGCAGGCGTTGTTTCGCTCCCATAACCACCCGCTCGTCAACATCAGCTATTCCTTTCATTTTTAACTCCTTAAAATGCTCTATTAACACAATACCATTGAGCACTGCGATACCAAAGAGCGCGATGAAACCGACGCCGGCAGAAATACTAAATGGAAGGCCACGCATCCAAAGCAACAAAACGCCGCCGACAGCCGAAAGCGGAATGGCTGAAAAAACCATCATGGCCTGCCTCAGGCTTTTAAAAGCAAAGTGTAACAAGATGAATATAAGCAAAAGCGCCACGGGCACAGCAATTTTTAGTCGCTGGCTTGCACTTTGAAGGTTTTCAAACTGACCGCCGTAATCGATATAATATCCTGCCGGCAGGGTTATNTTTTTGTCAATTTGATCTTTTATATCTTCCACAACAGATTGCAAATCCCTGTTTCTCACGTTCACGCCNACTACGATACGTCGTTTTGTGTCGTCGCGTGAGATTTTTGCCGGACCTTGAGTATAAGAAACGTCAGCCACTTCGGTAATGGGTATCTGCCTCCCGGAGGGCAGTAATATCCTCAAATCTTCAATGTCTTTAATGCTTTTTCTATCCTTCTCACCAAAACGAACCACCAAATCAAAACGCTTCTCACCTTCAAAAACGCTTCCGGTGGCCTTGCCGGCAAAACCCATGCTAATCATGTCGTTTAGTTCTTTAATGGTCAAGCCATATTTTGCAATTTTCTGGCGATTGTACTTCACTGACATTTGCGGCAAACCAGCGGTTTTTTCCAGGATCACGTCAGACGCTCCGGCCACTCCTTCAACAAGGGTTTTAATTTCATTTCCTTTTTGGTTAAGGATATCCAGATTTTCGCCAAACACTTTTATCGCAATATCAGCCCGCACGCCGGTAATCAGCTCATTAAAGCGCATCTCGATGGGTTGGGTGAATTCATACTCCACTCCCGGAATCACCGATAATACTTCAACAAACTTTTCAGCCAACTCGTCTTTACTCCTGGCCGACACCCACTGGCTTTTGGGTTTTAACTTGATGATGATGTCACTTTCTTCCATCGACATGGGATCAGTAGGCACTTCGGCAGCTCCAATTCTGCTCACCACCTGATCAACTTCAGGAAAATTATCGAGCAATAAATTTTCGATACGGGTTGTAATTTCGATGGTAGATCCCAACGATGTCCCGGTTTTTAGCACAGGTTGAATTACAAAATCGCCTTCATCTAAGGTTGGAACGAACTCTCCGCCCATGGTGCTGTAAATGTAAACCGAAAGTAAAAGTAAAGCCAGCGAACCGGCCAAAACTGTCCTTTTAAAACGCATGGCTAACGCGATAGATGGGGCATAAAGTGCATGAATAGCCCCCATTTGCCGGTCAGAGATATTTTTCCGTGTTCTTTTCTCAGGTCTTAAAAACAATGAGGAAGCAACAGGAACATAGGTAAAACACAGTATCATAGCACCAATTAGCGCAAAGCTAAAAGTGAGTGCCATAGGTTGAAACATTTTACCTTCGACACCGCTAAGCGAAAGAATGGGTATAAAAACAATGAGGATGATCAGCTGACCGAAAACAGCCGAAGTCATCATTTTAGATGCACTGGCAGTGGTAATTTTATCAATGAGAGCAACTCTTGATTCTTTGGTTTCTTTATCCAAAATAGCTTTTTGAGAAGAAATTTTAAAAGCAATATACTCAACAATGATAACTGCACCGTCAATAATGATTCCGAAATCGATCGCTCCCAAGCTCATCAAGTTGGCATCTACTCCAAAAAGATACATCATGCCCAAAGCAAAAAACAGACTCAACGGAATCACAGAGGCAATTACCAATCCAGAACGAATATTACCTAACAGCAAGACCACGACAAAAATTACTATCAAACAACCCAGGACAAGATTTTCGATAACCGTATTGGTTGTTTTGTCGATTAACTCACTCCGTTCCAAAAAAGCATTGATAAAAACACCTTCGGGCAGTGTTTTTTGCACCTCTGCCACACGTTCCTTCACCAGATTAATGACTTTATTTGAGTTGGCATCCTTGAGCATCATAACCTGACCCAGCACCTTTTCTCCCTCACCATTCCCGGTAATAGCGCCAAAACGGGTGGCAAACCCATCCCGCACTTCAGCTATGTCTTTCACCAATAGAGGCTTACCATCAAGGTTTTTTACAACGATATTTTCGATGTCAGCGATTGAGCCTGTTAATCCTTCCCCTCTAATAAAGTAGCTTTGGTTGGTTTTCTCGATATAACCACCACCGGCCACATCGTTGTTACTTTGTAAGGCTTCAAAAATCTCGCTTATCGACACACCCATTGAGTTAAGTTTTGACGGACTAACCGAAACTTCGTATTGCTTTAAATACCCACCCCAGGTATTGATCTCAACTACTCCGGGTATTCCAGAGAGTTGCCTTTTCACAATCCAATCCTGAATTGTACGTAAATCCATGGTAGTATAAAGCGAGTCATAACCGGGTTTTGTATCCAGGATATATTGGTATATTTCGCCTAATCCGGTTGAAATTGGTCCCATCTGCGGTGTGCCCATGCCCTCCGGAATATTTTCCGCAGCCGTTTTTAATTTTTCAGCAATAAGCTGTCGGGGCAGATATGTTCCCATGTTTTCCTCAAATACGATGGTCACAACCGAAAGCCCAAACTTGGAAACCGATCTGATTTCAACAACACCAGGCAAATTGGCCATTTCCAACTCAACGGGATAGGTGATGAATTGCTCGACATCGAGAGTCGACAGATTTCGCGAGGTGGTGATGACCTGCACCTGGTTATTGGTAACATCCGGAACAGCTCCAATGGGTATCTGCGTGAGAGCAAAAAGCCCAAAACCCACAATTGCCGCTGTAAAAAGCAGCACAATCAATTTGTTGGCAATACTAAACTGAATAATCTTATCTAACATGAGTGCAATCTTTTGCTATTGTAGTTACTTAGTTAGTTGGTTAAAAAGCCCTGTTCCGGTTTGTTCTAATAAGTCAAGAACGAGTTCAAAGCCCCGAGAACCTCCGTAATACGGATCGGGGACACCATCGGAATGGTTTGTATCCGAAAAATCAGTCATGAGGTGAATTTTGGCCAAATCGCCCGGAGTACGAGCTAACAACCGGAGGTTATCAACATTCTCCTTATCCATACCAATGATGTAATCGAATTGATCAAAATCGCGTGCAGGATTAAACTTACGTGAAATGGAAGTGAGTTCGTAGCCACGCTTTCGTGCATGTTGCTGCATGCGGGCATCTGCCATTTCTCCAGCATGATAACCGGATGTTCCGGCTGAGTCGACTATGAACTGATCAGCCACACCATGTTTAGCAACAATACCATTAAACACCGCTTCAGCAGAGGGAGAGCGGCAAATGTTTCCTAAACAAACAAAAAGGATTTTTTTCTTCAACGATTTATTTTTTTCAAAAATAGGCAATCCTAATGTATTTTGAAAGTGGTGGGTCTTTTTAAAATCAAAATCCACAAACTATTGTTTTGAATAAAAACCAACAAGATCCTGTGCATTGAGATTGAATTGTTAAAATTGTAATTAAGAATAGGTAAATATTAACTTTTGACATGGTTTGTTTCAAACAATGTTTGTAAATTTGTTAATTATTTAACAACTTGAATTAACTATGATTAGTAAACTCGACGACATGTTTGAAGTGCTTAAAGCACAGGAGAAAAAAGTACTGGTAGCAGCCTATGCCAATGATTCGCATTCAGTAAGTGCTGTCAGCATGGCCATCGATCTGGGGCTGGTTTCAGGAACTTTAGTTGGTGATCGGGAAACGATTAACCACATTTGCGAAGAAGAAGGAATTGATGCCGCCAAGTTCACAATAGTGCACGAACCTGATGAAATGAAAGCAGCTGAAAAGGCGGTGGCTTTGATTAACGAAGGCAAGGGTAATTTGCTCATGAAAGGACTTGTGAGCACCGATAAATATATGCGGGCCATTTTAAACAAAGAAAAAGGGCTCATGGATCCGGGTGCGGTGCTTAGTCATGTAACTGTTATCGAAAACAGAAATTACCATAAGCTGCTCGTTGTAGGCGATGTAGCCATTATTCCCGCCCCTGAAATACGCGAAAAAATAGCCATTACAAATTACCTTATTCATGTTGCCAAATCACTTGGTGTTGCAAAACCAAAAGTAGCCTTGATAGGAGCAAGTGAACAGGTCAGTCCGAAAATTCAGTCCTCGGTTGATGCCGCCATCATTGCAAAAATGGCCGACAGAGGTCAGATTAAAGGAGCTATTGTAGATGGTCCTTTGGCTTTGGACGTTGCCATTGACAAAGAAAGTGCGGAAATTAAAAAAATTACTGGCGAGGTAGCCGGAGATGCCGATTGTTTGGTATTCCCAAATATTGAGGCCGGAAATGTTTTTTACAAAACCAATACCAAGCTGGCCGAAAGCGAACTAGGCGCTATTGTGGTCGGAGCGCGTGTTCCGGCCGTACTATCATCACGCGGCGACAGTACCAAGACAAAGCTTTATTCAATTGCCTTGGCAGCTTTATCAGCAAAATAAAACTCACCTAGCCCTAATCCCATGGAAGAAATAAGAATACTGGCCATCAATCCCGGTTCTACAAGCACTAAAATCGCTGTTTATGAGGGTACTACGCCCTTGTTTATTCAAACCATCCGGCATACTACCGAAGAGCTGGAACCTTTTGATGTAGTGACCAAGCAGTTCTCGTTTCGGAAAAAGATTATTATTGAGCAAGTAGAAAACGCCGACATAGACATCAATACCCTTTCGGTCATTATGGGAAGAGGTGGACTGTTGAAGCCTGTAGAATCAGGTATTATTGCCGTTAACGAAAAAATGCGCCACGATCTGGAGTTCTGTGTTTATGGTGAACATGCCAGCAATTTAGGCGGACTAATCGCCTGGGATATCGCCCAATCGATACCTAATGCAAAAGCCTATATTACAAATCCGGTGGTTGTTGATGAGCTTGACGATTTGGCCAGGTTATCAGGACATCCGTTGTTGCCCCGAAGATCAATATTCCATGCCCTTAACCAAAAGGCTGTGGCAAGACAACATGCTAAATCTATCATGCGTCCTTACGAAGATCTCAACCTGATTGTAGTTCACTTGGGGGGAGGCATCACGGTTGGTGCACACAAAAAAGGACGTGTTGTCGATGTGAATCAGGGACTTGACGGTGATGGCCCTTATTCGCCCGAAAGAACCGGCACTTTGCCTGTGGGAGATCTGGTACGGCTTTGCTACAGTGGTAACTATACAGAAAAACAGGTGCTCAAAATGATAAAGGGTGAAGGTGGGCTGGTGGCTTATCTCGGCACAAACAGCGCCTACGAGGTAGAACAACGGGCTGAAAAGGGAGATGAGTACGCAAAGTATATTTATGATGGAATGGCCTATCAGGTGGCTAAAGAAGTAGGGTCGATGGCCGCTGTGCTTCATGGCGAAATTGATGGAATACTGATAACAGGTGGCATTGCGCACGATAAATACTTTGTAAATCAGGTGATTTCGTATATCCATCGCTTTGCTCCGGTACATGTGTACCCAGGCGAAGACGAAATGAAAGCCCTCGCAATTAATGGGTTACGCGTTTCATCCGGAGAAGCCACGGCAAAAGAATATGTCTGACCTTCGGCTTTGTAGTTCATTTTTTATTCTTTAATACAAAAAGGTTTTTATAAACCCGATTCCCCTCTTCAAATCAGCGATTTTTTCCTTCAAAGACAAGATAATAGCCACAGATCCATTTTTTTATGGCCAGACTGCTGTGTGGCGTAGTCATTGGCAAATATTCATATATTACTGGTTCTGTTTGGCTTAACATTAGGCTTACAACGTCCAAGCCAATTAAATTGATAATAGTTTGTTAATTATTACCTCACAAATCGGTTTTAGCTATAAATTTGCCCCAAAGGGATGAATCAATTTATAGTAAAAAAAGTCAATCATGAAAAAATTTATTCTTATTGCTCTGGGTATTTCTCTGATTATCGGAGCACTATCGCTCAATTGGGCAATTAGCAACAACGCCATGACAGAACGTGAAAAGCGTGCTCAGGTAAACACACGGGTGGATAACAACGGCTACTGGAAAAAAATGGCAGCCATGGGTCTGGCCGTTCTCAATCCTGAAGTTGAAGTACCAAAAGCTTCTTTTACTGGAAGCAAAATAAAATCCAGAATGGTGAAAAGCGATGATTCACCAGATGTACCTGTTACCTCGCAATCCTCTACACAGAGTGAAAACTCAATCTTTATTGATCCAAATGACAACATGGTGGCACTAAACTCAAACAACTCCACTCCTGCCAGTGGCGGCTCAGTTTATGGTGCTGACTATTTGTACACCATGGATTTAGGTGAGACGTGGGGTGGAAGTATTCAAGGACCAAACAGCAGTAACAGCGGCGACCCGGCTGCATGCATCGGAACGGATGGTCGATGGTATATCGGTTATATCAGTACTAGCAGCGGACAAGATATTTCCTACTCCGACGATCAGGGAGCAAGCTGGACAAAAGTGGCTGTCGCTCCTAAACCAGGAAATGGTTTCAACGACCTGGCCGACAAAAACCATATGTGGATTGACACCAAGGTTGGAAGCCCTTACGAAAACTATTTATATAACGCCTGGACTGATTTCGGAGGCAATGCCGACAATCAGGTAGTGGTGAAACGGTCGGCCGATCGTGGTGAAACCTGGGACAATAAAATCGTGCTTAGCTATGGCGTTAGCGCCGGCAGCCATAACCAAGGCGTAAACCTAAGTACAGGACCAAATGGCGAAGCATACGCTGTTTGGACAATTTACGACGGCTGGCCTCAGGACGAAAAAGCCATCGGATTCGCCCGTTCACTCGATGGTGGAGCTACCTGGGAGCCGTCATATCGTATCATCAACAACATTAAAGGGATTCGGAATTCGGAAGTACCCCAAAATATGCGCGTAAATTCGTTTCCGGTAATGGCCGTAGACATCAGCGATGGCCCAACCAGCGGTAATATTTACGTGGTCTGGACCAATGTGGGTGTCCCTGGAATAAATACAGGAAGCGACAGGGATGTGTACATGATTAAATCAACAGATGGAGGAGCTTCCTTTGGTGAGCCTGTCCGTGTAAACCAAGATCCTATCGGACAAGGTAAAGCGCATTATTTGCCTTGGATTGCCTGTGATCCTTCAAACGGTATTCTGAGCGTAATTTTCTATGATAACAGAAACACCGCACCAAGTCAGGCTGAAGCATGGGTGTCCGTGTCGAATAACGCCGGAGAAACCTGGGAAGATTTCAAAGTAAGTGATGTGTCCTTTACCCCATCGCCAATTCCCGGACTGGCCTCAGGGTATTTTGGTGACTATCTGGGAATTCACGCCACCGGCGGCAAGGTTTACCCAGTTTGGACTGACAACCGCACCGGTACGGCTATGACTTACGTTTCAGTATTTGAAACCATCGAAGTTCATACGCCAACAGCTTTGTCAGCCGATGTAAACCAGGAAAACGGATTGGCCTCACTAACGTGGAACTTTGTTACCTCCGCCGGTTTCCAACATTTTAACCTCTATCGCAACGGCGAATTTATCGGTACTTCTGTTGAAACTTCTCATGAAGATCAACTTACTGATTATGGCTATTATACCTACGAGGTAACCGCCGATTATGGCAGTGCCGAATCACCTTCATCAAGCGATAATACGCAATATGGCTCTTCAACAATTGTTGTAACGCCAACCGAAATTTTGGTTAACCTTGAACCTGATCAAACTGCCGAAAGAACCCTTCAAATAAAAAATACTGGTGTGCTTGATCTTACTTTTAATCTCTCTCCATTCAAAGCCGGAACCAGATCCAGTGAGTACGCTCCAGCTCAGGGAGGAGGCGATGAATACATCAGCCGCGTGAAATTGGGTAACATAGATAACACTTCTGGTTCTGACTTTTATAGCGATTACAACTATTTCTCCACAACCATGAAAGCTGGCGAATCTTATCAGTTGGTAGTTGAAAATAAAAACGGGTATCAGGGTGATCAGGTGTTTGTATGGATCGACTGGGATCAGAATCGTATTTTTGACGAAGTTCCTTTAAGCCTGCAGCCTAACCAAAATTTCACCTCTTTTGAAGGGTCAATCGTACCTCCCAAAGGTAGTGTTCAGGGTGTGACGGTAATGCGCGTTCGCCTGCTTGGTCCTTCAGAAAAAGCCAGCCCTGAAGGTCAATCCGAATACGGCGAGGTGGAAGATTATGCCATCGTTTATGAGGATTGGCTCACTGTAAATCCTGAAACAGGAATGGTTCCTGTGGGCGACTCGCTTGAGGTTCTGCTCACTTTTAACTGTGAGGGTCTGACTAACGGAATGTATTTTGAAACGATTACTTATTTGTCAAACTCTATCAACAGTGGCCCTGTTCCTGTAAACCTGACAATGGTGGTTAGTAACCTCGCCATTGAGGCCGGAGCTGACCCAACCCAGATTTGTATTGGAGAATCGGTGCAGTTAACGGCCAATGCTTCAGGAGGAACAGGGGTGTATACCTATAGCTGGACTTCTGTTCCTGAGGGGTTTGTATCGCAGGAACAAAACCCGATGGCTTCGCCCAACGTTAACACAACGTATTTCGTAACAGTTAATGATGGTGAGTTTACCAATTCGAATGAAGTTGAGGTGGCTGTATTCCCAAATCCTGATGTAGATCTGGGACCGGATGAGTTGCTTTGCGGCGAACATATGTTTAGCTTAAATGCCGGAAATGAAGGAGCTGCTTATCTTTGGTCGACAGGCGAAACCAGCCAGACAATTGTGGCCGAAGGCAGTGGCATGACCACCGTCTGGGTAAAAGTAACCAACGAAAATGGCTGTGCCTCTTCCGATACCATCCACCTTAATTTTGCCCTTGTTCCTGAAGTTAATCTGGGTGCTGATACCGTACTCTGCGGAGGAGGTGACATTACCCTAGATGCAGGAAACCCCGGTGCAACTTATCTGTGGTCAACAGGAGCTGACAGCCAGACCATTTTGGTCGACACCACCGGACATGGATACGGAATTCAAACTGTGGGAGTGGAAGTGACCAGTAGCTTTGGCTGTGTTAATGCCGCTGAAGTTTCCATCGAGTTTAAAGATTGTACCTCCATCAACGAGCGAGAAGCCATTAGCCTGAACATCTATCCAAATCCGGGCAATGGAATCTTTACTGCTGACCTGAAAAGCCTCATTAATCAAGAAGTTACGCTTACCATTACCAACATGAATGGCGCTGTGGTGTACCAACAAAATGACCTGAACATAACCGGATCAGGCAGCTACAAAATAGATCTGTCAGGACTTTCCGATGGCATTTATCAAGTATTGGTTAAAGGGAAAAACGTCACCGTTTCCGAGAAACTAATTATCAAAAAATAATTGTTTAAACTGAGAAAAGGTCGTTGAAAATCAACGGCCTTTTTTTTTAATTGAAAACAATTTGTGGCGCAGCCAGGCATTTTGTAAGGATTTCAATCGTTATCTTTGACCAAAATTCATAATATGAAAATAAATGTAATATGGTTTCGGCGTGACCTGCGTCTGGATGATAATAAAGCCTTATCAGCAGCATGTAGCCACAAAAACCGGATTCTTCCCCTATTCATATTTGATACCAACATTCTTGATGAACTCCCCAAAAATGACGCTCGCGTAAGTTTTATTTACGGAATCTTAAACCAAATAAACCAACAATTACGTGAATACAATAGTGGTCTGCTGGTAAAACCCGGATCACCAAAACAAGTGTGGGAAGAGCTGATAAAAACTTTCGACATCGAAACAGTTTTTATTAACCGCGATTATGAACCCTATGCCCGGAAACGTGATAGTGAAATAGCGCAACTTCTTGAAAAGTCAGGCATAAAACTCGAAAGTTTCAAGGATCAGGTCGTATTTGAACCGGATGAGATTCTAAAACCTGACGGGCGACCCTATTCGGTATATACACCTTATAAAAACAAGTGGCTTCAGGCCTATGTGCCACAGAATGCTCTCGCCCAGTCCCTTTCCGGTAATAATTTCATACCACACCCTGACTGGGTATTTCCTTCACTAAAGGAGATCGGATTCGCAAAAAACGACCTTCAACCTCCGGTTATGCAATATGAAAACCTTAACAACTACGATACCTTGCGGGATTATCCGGCCGAGATGGCTACGACTTTTGCAGGGCCTTATCTTCGTTTTGGGGTCGTCAGCATCAGAAAGCTGGTTGCGCAGGCTGGTAACAGGAACCAGGTTTATCTCTCCGAGCTAATTTGGAGAGAATTTTTTATGCAGATTTTGTATCACTATCCTGAGGTCGTTAATCAAAACTTTAACCATGCTTACGACAACGTGCCATGGAGAAATAACGTGGAAGAGTTTGAGCGGTGGCGCAATGGCACAACAGGTTATCCTCTGGTAGATGCCGGCATGCGCGAACTCAACAGTACCGGATTTATGCACAACCGCGTGAGGATGGTGACAGCAGGTTTTTTAACCAAACATTTGCTCATCGACTGGAGATGGGGTGAAGCCTATTTTGCAGCCAAACTTTTCGACTATGAATTATCATCGAATAATGGCAACTGGCAGTGGGCAGCCGGAACAGGTTGCGATGCTGCTCCCTATTTCAGGGTGTTTAATCCCATTGTTCAGGCCACCAAATTCGATCCCCTTTCAGTGTATATTAAAAAGTGGATTCCTGAATATGGATTACCCACCTATCCAAAACCTATCGTGGATCATGCCTTTGCCCGACAAAGAGCCATTGAAGCCTATAAAAAAGCGTTGAAGAAACCAGAAAAATAATAAACCAGCTCCTTGCGCAACTTATATCAACAAAATACTGTCTATCATCATGTTAAAAATTTGACTCCTTATGAAAAAAACTACACTCTTCGTTACGCTGACCATCTTAGCTTTGATAAGCCTTACTGTATTCCATGGCGTAAGTGATGGAAAACGCTCCAAGGAAGAAAAGAATCAACTCATCAACACCCGTGTTGACAATGTAAACTATTGGGTAGAAAAAGCAAAACAAGGCATCGTCCCTTTCAATCCGGACAACAAGCCCGCGCCGGCTCGTTACACAGGTTCAAAAATTAAAAGCAGGAGTGTTCTGATAGAAGACTCTCCCGACGTTCCCGTAACAGACATCAATTCGACTCAAAGCGAAAATTCAGTTTTTGTTGACCCGAATAATCCGGAAGTTGTGCTCAACAGCAATAACTCAACAGAAAATCCGGTAGGTAATTTATATGGAGCTAACGATTTGTACTCTTTCTCATCGGGAGAAACATGGGAAGGTGAGGTGCAAGGAGCAGGCGGTGAGAACCGCGGCGATCCTACTACAGCGATCGGACACAATGGTAAGTGGTATGTGAATTACATAAACAATCCGGGTGGAATGGGGATCTCTCATTCAAACGATCAGGGAGCTACCTGGACCACAAGCACAGTTGCTCCCAATCCGGGAGATCTGGCTGACAAAAACCATATGTGGATCGACAACAGTCCGTTAAGCCCGTACAACGGACAATTGTATGTGGCCTGGACTGAGTTTGGAGGAGCTAACAACAACGAAATTGCCGTGGCCACGTCTGCCGACAATGGGATAACCTGGACACCTAAAACCGCCATCAGCACAGCAGTGAACGCCGGAAGTCATAACCAGGGCGTTAACCTGAGTGTTGGGCCAAACGGAGAAGTATATGCTGTATGGGCTATTTACGACAGCTGGCCGTCCGACGAAAGTGCCATCGGGATGTCGCGATCGCTCGATGGTGGAGCAACGTGGGAACCTGCCGTCCGAATCATTGAAAATATCCGCGGAATACGTACCAGTGGAATTGGAAAAGATATGCGCGTAAATTCTTTCCCGACAGCAACAGTTGACATCAGTAACGGCCAAAATAGCGGAAAAATTTACGTGACCTGGGCAAATATAGGAACGCCATTCATCAATACCGGAAGCGATTGTGACGTGTACCTGGTTAGTTCTACAAATAAAGGATTGTCCTGGAGCGATCCTCTAAAAGTAAACCAGGATGAAGGTGGATCAGGGAAAAAACACTATTTTCCATGGATAGCCAGCGATCCATCCAATGGCGCGCTTAGTATCGTGTTTTACGACGACAGAAATGTGTCCTCGTCTGAACTGGAAGTTTTTTGCGCCAGTTCAAGTGATGGAGGTATAACCTGGGAAGATTTTAAAGTGAGCGATGTGGCCTTTACCCCTATGCCGATCCCCGGTTTGGCAGGTAGTTATTTTGGAGATTATCTGGGCATTACCGCTCAAGATGGATGGGTTTATCCGGTTTGGACAGACAACAGGTCGGGGACAACCATGACTTATTGCTCGCCATATCAACTGAATCCATTAAATAAACCCTTCAACCTTACCGCTATTGTGACTTTTGAAACAGGTATTACACTGTTAAACTGGAGCTATGAGCAGGCGGAAGGGTTTACCCACTTCAATATTTACCGGAATGAAAGCTTAATCGGAACAACTTCAGACACTACTTTTTCTGACTTGTTGCCCGATTATGGCGACTATACCTTTAAAGTAACTGCAGCTTATTCCGAAGACCGTGAATCGGCTGCGGCACGTGCTGTTGTCAGGTGGGGCGATGCCCATATTGCTGTTTCTCCCTTAAGTTTGTATGAGCATCTGGTGGTTGATTCTCAATCAGTTCAAACTATTCAGGTAGTAAATACGGGACAATTGCCTTTGCATTATTCAATTAAACCGTTGATTATTAGTAAAGGTCAGAAAAACCTAACCTACTGCGCGGCCACAGGTGGTGGAACGGATGAATATATCAGCAGAGTGCAGGTAGGCGAAATCAATAATCCTTCCGGACAATCAGACTATGCCGACTATACCAGCCTGTCGACAAAAATGTTTGTGGGCGATAGTTATCAAATCATCGTCACAAATGGTGATCCAAACTGGGAAGTTGACCAATGTAGCGCCTGGGTAGACTGGAATCAGGATGCTGAATTTGGAGAAGATGAACGTATTGATTTTGAAGGCAGTCCGGGTGTTGGTCCTTATAATGGAACCATAATTCCTCCTGTAGGGGCTACCAGTGGAGTAACTACCATGCGTGTCAGGATTACTTATAATAACTTGCCTGAACCCTGCGGAACAACCTCCTGGGGTGAGGTGGAAGATTACTCCGTTATCGTTCAGGGCTGGCTCGATCTGAACCCTGTTGTTGGCGACATACTACCTGGCGACACAACCGTTGTTGAGGTAGCCTTTGATGCCACCGACATGGAAACAGGATCATATTTCGCTGAAGCCGTTTTCTATACCAACGACCCTCTATTCAACGAACTATCCGTTCCTATCCAACTGGATGTTTCTGAGGTCATGGTTGTGGCCGGTACTGCTGATAGCATCCAGATAGTTTGCTCAGGGACAGAAATTCAATTAACAGCACAAACTTTCGGGCTAAGCGAAAACATGCAATATGCCTGGAGTTCAACACCGCAAGGCTTTGAATCATCAGAACAAAACCCGAAGATACAGCCAGAAGTGAGTAGCTGGTATAAAGTTTTGGCCTTCAACGATTCGCTGAGTGCACAGGATTCCATTTTTATAGAAGTTATAGACTACCCTGTGGTTAATCTGGGAGCTGATACCAGTATGTGTGGTGATGCCATGATTGTGCTGGATGCAGGTAACAGTGGCAGCACATTCGTTTGGTCTACAGGAGAAACAACACAAAGCATACAGGTGGATAGCAATGCAATGTTTCACGGATACGGAATCAGAAATATTCAGGTGCAGGTAACTAACCAAAACCAATGTGCCAGTGCGGATGAGATAAAAATTGACATCGTTAATTGCACAGCTATTGAAGAAAACTCAGCTTTAGAGCTTTCTGTCCACCCAAATCCATCGGCAGGTCAGTTTAAAATAAAACTTCCTGATTTTTCAGAAAAAACTTGTTTAATCCATGTATACGATTTACAAGGTAAGGTTGTCTATGAAAAAAATTGGTTGTCTTCAGGAAGTACTAATGAGCAAGAGGTTGATATGACATTAGAGAACGCACCTTCCGGAAGGTATATATTAACAGTTTATTATGGCGATAAAAGGACTTCAACACAAATTATTATTAAATAAATCATAATTAGAAGCTAAAAAGTGTTATAAAGCGCTTAATAGCAGTAATTTTACAAGTGTATCACTCATTAATCATCGGAAAACTATGAAAAAAATTTATCTCTTAATGGTAGGACTCTTACTTACCGGATTACTTCAATCGCAAACAATACTGAGTGAGGATTTTAGCTCAGGAACTATGCCACCTCCCGGCTGGACGGCCTTACCCTTGACATCAGGCTGGTACAGCAGTGAATCATCCTTTGCCGGCGGCTCATCCCCGGAATGTAAATTTGAAGGTTTTACCTACAATGGTACATCTCGTTTAATGTCGCCGTATACCAACATGTCGGCAATCGACACCGCCATTTTAATGTTTAAACACAATTACGTGAGGGCCGGATCGGGTCTTACCATTGGTGTAGCCATTGCGCAAGGAAGCACATGGGTTCCAATTTGGGAAAAGACTCCCAACCAGAATATTGATCCCGAAGAAGTTACGCTGATTCTAACCGGTGACCAGATTGCCAGTTCAAATTTCAGATTCAGCTTCTACCTTACCGGAAACATGGCCTCGGTAACCGGATGGTACATCGACGACATCATTATATTTACCCCCTCCGATTTCGACTGTAAACTGGCTAACATCCTGACACCTGGCGTTATTTCAGGCCCTGTTCCTGTAATGGGTTCGGTACTTAATCTTGGAAAAACCATCATCGAGGAGGTGAACGTAACTTGGGTTTCTTACTCCGGAATCGAAAGAGATTCAACCTTTTCTGGCTTAAACCTTGACTTGCTAGAATCAGCCGATTTTACCTTTGATGGCCTGTGGGCTTCTCCTTTTGGACAACATACCCTCACCATGTGGATTAACAGCGTAAACGGCTCAAGCGATCTTGATCCCTCAAACGATACACTGAGTAAAAACATCGAATATCAATCGATCGTGCTGCCACGAAAGCCGCTTTACGAAGAATTTACCAGCTCAACCTGTGCCCCATGTGCCAGTTTCAATTCCACTTTCGTTCCATGGTGTGCCACCCACGAAGATGAAATTACACTCATCAAATACCAAATGAACTGGCCCGGATCAGGTGACCCTTACTATACTGCAGAAGGGGGTGTTCGTCGTACCTACTATGGTGTAAATGCCGTTCCCGATCTGTTCTGTAATGGTGATAATATTGGTGCGAGCACCTCGGCTGCTAACACAGCACTCAACAGTGCATTGCAACTTACCTCCACCTTAGACATCGCTTCAACCTTTACCATTACCGGTACTAACATTAACATTACCACCAACATCCTGCCTTTTGCCAGCAGCTCTCCATTAAAGGTCTATAACATTGTGATTGAAAAACTCACCACCCAAAATGTGGCAACCAATGGCGAAACGCAGTTTGAACATGTGATGATGAAAATGATGCCCGATGCCAATGGCGTATCAAAAACTTTTGTGAATGGCGTTCCCACACAGTTCTCTTACAACTACGATTTATCAACAACCAATGTTGAGGAATACGATGACCTGATGATTGTGGTTATTGTTCAGGATCCTACCTCAAAAGAAGTGATTCAATCAGCTTACGGATTAGAGAACCAAAATTTCTCGGCAGATGCCCGTTTGAGTGCAATTACCCTTGATGGCGAACCCCTCGAAGGTTTCGATCCGGACGTTTACGAGTACGACGTACTGTTGCCCGAAGGTACAATTGAAGAACCAGTGGTGATGGGAACACCGATGAATGAAGCGTCGATTATGCTTACAAGCATGGCTTTCAATATTCCGGGTACAGCGATAATTGATGTGTATGCTGAAAACCGCTTCGCTCACAAGCAATACAAAATTAACTACAGCATTGATTATGTTGGCGTTGACAAACCTTCACAACCAGCTATATCGGTTTATCCCAATCCGGCTTATGATAAACTCCACATCAATGGTTTGGAAAACGCAGAAGTTACCCTCTTCTCGACTTCCGGAAGCGTGGTGCTACAAAAGAAGAATTTCTCAGGAAACGTACTGGACATCAGCCATTTGAGTCCCGGTGTTTATGTACTTGACATCCAGTCGGGTGACAATCAGGTAATCAGAAAAAAGATTTCGGTATTGTAGCCAGACTTTAAAAACATTATTGTTTTCGAGCTGCCTGTTCAGATCAAAAGAACAGGCAGCTTTTTTTATCTTTGCCAAAAATTTAGAACCATGTCATTTAGCGAACAGGAACAAATCAGACGCGATGCTTTAAGTGCTTTAGAGCAATTGAACATTAACCCATATCCACCTGAACAATATCATGTAAATGCTTATGCTGCAGAGGTGTTGGAGAATTACCACCACGACAATTCGCTTTTTCAGAAGGTGATAATGGCGGGTCGTATCATGAGCCGACGCATTATGGGGGCAGCCTCATTTGTTGAGTTAATGGATTCCACAGGTCGTATTCAACTTTATATTAAGAGAGATGACATATGTCCGGGGGAAGACAAAACCATGTACAACACAGTGTTCAAAAAGCTGCTTGACATAGGCGATATTATTGGCATTACAGGCTATGTGTTTACTACCCAAATGGGAGAAATAACGGTTCATGTCAAATCTTTTACCGTACTTTCCAAATCGCTGCGTCCATTGCCCGTGGTAAAAGAGAAAGACGGTGTCACCTATGATGCCTTTACCGATCCCGATCAACGGTATCGCCAGCGTTATGTAGATTTGATAGTAAATGAAGGAGTTAAAGAAACTTTTGTAAAGAGGGCACAAGTCATTCGTTCGATGCGTGACTTCTTAAACCAAAAAGGCTATCTGGAAGTTGAAACCCCTATTCTGCAAGCAATACCGGGTGGTGCAGCGGCACGTCCTTTTGTAACCCATCACAATGCGCTAAATATGCCACTCTATCTCCGCATAGCCAACGAATTATACCTTAAACGGTTGATTATAGGTGGTTTTGAAGGGGTTTACGAATTTGCAAAAGATTTCCGTAACGAAGGCATGGACCGTTTCCATAACCCTGAGTTTACCCAAATGGAAATTTATGTGGCCTACAAGGATTATTTCTGGATGATGGAAATGACTGAAAAAATGATTGAAAAAATTGCGCTCGACCTCCATGGCACAACGCAGATTCAGGTAGGTAACAACCTAATAGACTTCAAAGCACCATTTCGCCGTTTGTCTATATTAGAGGCCATAAAAGAGTTTACAGGCATTGATGTAAGCGAGATGAACGAAGCAGAACTGCGTGAAACCGCTCAGAAACTCGGCATTGAAACCAACGCCGGTATGGGCAAAGGCAAATTGATTGATGAAATTTTTGGTGAAAAATGCGAACCTTATTTCATTCAGCCCACCTTTATAACAGATTATCCTGTAGAGATGTCGCCATTGTGCAAACGCCACCGCAACAATCCCGAACTTACCGAACGCTTCGAATTAATGGTAAATGGCAAAGAACTGGCCAATGCCTACACTGAGCTCAACGACCCCATCGACCAGCGTTCTCGATTTGAAGACCAAATGGCGTTGGCAGAAAAAGGCGATGATGAGGCCATGTTTATTGACCAGGATTTTCTGCGTGCCATGGAATACGGCATGCCGCCAACCTCAGGAATGGGGATTGGAATCGACCGATTGGTGATGATCATGACCAATAAGGCCTCAATTCAGGAGGTCCTTTTCTTTCCACAGATGCGTCCGGAAATTCTCAAAAAAGCACCCTCTGGCAACATCCTCGAAAATGCTGGCATTGTGAGCGATTGGGGCATACACCTGTCGGCAGCAGGGTTTGGCTCGATTGAAACCATAAAAGAAACCAAACCAACAGCCATCCTGCAAACGTTAAATGGATACCGCAAAAAAAACAAGCTGGACATACCACCTATACAGCTTGAAGATATTAACAATTGGTTGGCGATAATTAATCAATAGCGGGCTTTCTATCCTATTGTTTTTGGTTATTTTAGAGGCGTAAAATGGCAGTGTTGTAATCTGTTATTTTTAAACCTACTAATTGTATGCCTCCATGAATACGGATAAAAGCTCTATATTTTTCGCCATAATCATCAGTTCAATCTTTTTTGTAACGCTGTTTCCCGGCAGTGGTTATGGACAATCGTTTATCAGAAACTCCGAGTTTCGACCTCATATGAATATGGGTATTAGTGCCGGCACAAGTCTCTTTTTCGGAGACATCAAGCAATATCAGTATTGGCCTGTATCAAACTACGAAAACGAATGGAGATTTGCGGGAGGACTACATCTGGGATATCAAATTTCGCCGGTTTTTGGTGTTAATGGACAAGGACTTTATGGCAAACTGGCCGGAACACGCCGCCCTTCAAACAAATACTTCGAATCAAGCTACATCGAACTCAACTTGCATACCACTATCAGCATACGAAATATCATTACTCGCTACCAATCCGGGCAATTTTGGGATGCCTACATCATCTTTGGTGTAGGGCTTACAAATTACAACACGGAGTTAATGGAGTTATCCTCGAAAAAAGTCATTAGAAAGGTTGGCTTTGGAAATGGAAGCGGCATTGGCGGACGAACGATTGAAGGCATGCTTATTGGTGGCTTGGGCGCGAAGTTCCGGTTAAGCGATCAGTGGGATATTACCATCCAATCAGCGAACAGAGGCATGAGCTCTGATTGGCTTGATGGTCAGGTTAGCGGTTTTAAGTACGATATATACAACTATACCTCGCTTGGTTTTACTTTTAAGTTTGGTCAAAAAGTCAGAGTTGAGCAAAAGAGTAAAAGAGATGAGGAGGAATTTGACTATTTTAAATCGAAAACAACGACAAAAACCGAACCATCAAAAAATAAACAACCTATCGAGCCGGCTGAAATTGATATGCTGTTTGTTGCGCCTCCTATAATCGGACAACCGGTTGAACCTCCTAAAAAGCCTGAACCTGTGATTGTTGTTGAAGAAGTAATTACCGAAGAACCTGTGATCGTACAGCAACCTGCCGAACCTGTTTTCGATGGCATTGAGTACAGGGTACAAATCAGAGCCAAATATGGAAACTCTATTTCAAAACAACAGCTTAGCAACAGCTACAATCTTTCTGTTTCGCAGATCAAAGAAAATGTACACAACGGCTTTTACATCTATACCGTAGGTGCTTTTGCCAACTACGAGGAAGCCCGTGATAAACGAAATGAATTACGCAGCCGCAACGGCATCTCCGATGCATTTGTTGTGGCCTTTAAAAATGGTGAACGGCTTAATAAGCTACCTTAATGCAAAAGCAATATGCCAAGAAGTGAATTTGATTACGATCCTGAAAAAGATGGCCTATCACCTCTGGTGACTTTTTGGATCATCGTGGCCGCCGTTGGCGCAGCAATATATTTGTCGTTGGTGCTGGTTTAAACGCTATTTTATCACAACCAATCTTCCCGTTTTTCTTCCGTACCCGTCGGTTATTTCATACAAATATGTGCCTGATGATAAATCTGTTGGCAGCTCGTAACGGCATACCGATCCATTTGCCTGAAACCGGGTTTTTACGGCAAGCTCTCCTGTAAGTCGGTATAAAGAGAGGTGAATTTCTCCCTTTGGAGGGGCACTCATAGCAAACTGAATATGTGTACTCGCCGGGTTGGGATAAAGAATAAATTCCGTTTCTTGCTTTTCAACATTTCCTGAAATGAGCAGGTCGGCGTCGATCATAATGGGAACCGCATAAACACCAGAACCAGTGGTTACATACAAGGTATCGACAACAATGTCGTCAATCATTTTTACAGGTATTTCACATAGTATGTTGAGTGAAAGGCTGTCGTTTCCGGAAAGGAAAAGCGGAAGTTGTGGCATTTCTTCCACATACCATGGAAACTCCTCCCCCATTTCGGTAATTGAACTGATCATCAGTCCGCTGGAAGCGTTGTTAACCAGATGGAGTGGTAAACCAATCATCATCTCTTCCATGGTAGTAAACAGCACAGAATCAGGATTAAAAACGATTCCGGGCAAGGTAGCCACCTGAAATTCAAAAGGATCTGGTTGACCGATATAAGGACTAAACGACCTGCGTCCCGACTCATCGGCAGCGAATAAATAATACTCAACCACATCACCCTGGTTTATTCCGGTTATCGTACCTGTATAAGTATCTCCGTCCACCTGAGTCATCAATGTGTGGGTATAATCGCCTGAATTTGTGCGGTAGTATATAAAAACTGAATCCTGGTACACCGATTCGCCGCTATAAGCTATTACCTCGGCAGTTATTTCATAATGATCTGAGTAATAGATATCGCCAAGTATAGGAGAATGTTTGATGTACAACATGCCGAGGTCGGCGATGCCTTTGGTGCGACAATGCAACGCATCTGTATTTTCCCAACCATTATACATCACGCCAATGATTTCGTAACCCGGCATGGCTTCTTCATATACGGCTAATGCTTCGTCGTCCCACTGGCTCCCTGTGATGGGAACAAACACTTTTTTATTCAAAATCAGGGAGTTTGTATAGGGAGTATTGGGATAAGTTCCGGGCGTAAACACCCTAACCACCTCATAAGGATAACCGTAGGAGCTGTTGGTATTGGCAAAATAATTGGCCATATCTTCAAAATCCTGGTATCTATTATCCGTTGGCGGAACCTGACCGAGCAGGATTTTGCCTGGCGATAGGAATTTCCCCCAGCAATCGATATGCTTGATGTAATCGCCCAGCGGATCGGAGGTGACCATGTACGTTGGATTACCCAGATAATCTGAAACATAGTCGCCAACTTGCTGCTGTGTCAAGCCAGGGTTCTCCTCCCATACCAAGTCGGTGCTGGCCGCTTTGCCCATACCATCGCACATGTAATTCCCTCCTGTACTGATCAAATTCATGCCATAGAGGTCGATGCCCAGATTCTCGGCAACAGCTGAAGGAATGTTGTTGTCGTTGGGGCGGGGACGATTGTAAGGAAAATCAACAATTCCCGGATTTTTATCTCCGTCGAAAACAAACCAGGGACCATAATCCCGAACCCAATAGCTATCAGTAGGCGCTATTAAAAAAGCACAATTATCCAGATTAACATTACTGTTGGTATAGGTGTTTATTACTGTTTGCTGCTCTCCTGCATTGGCTACAATAGTAGTAACCAGCGTGTTTTCTGCCATCTCCCGAATTAGTTCAACGGGAACGCCAAACGGATACCTTACAAGGACACTCTGCATTTGGTCGAATTCGGCTACATTGCGGATAACACCTGAAGGTGGATCGGTAGGAGTAAAACCACGCGACAAATCTACCTTGCTGTTCATCTCTTCCTCTGAGAGATAATGGAGTTTACGGTAATCTCTTTTCTTATCCTGGGCTACGAGTATGGAAGAGGCCATAAGAAGCCAAATAATTACAGAAAAATAAAATCGCATATACATTTTTTTTGAAGTGAAGCAAAAGTAATCAAATGACAACAAAACTGTAGCAGAGGTTGTTTTTATTTATCTTTGTTGCAACTTTTTTAAATGTATACACCATGAACTTACCACTAACTATTGCCTATGTTCAACATGCCGGCTGGATTGGAACGCCGGAGATAATCATCATTGTTGTTCTTATCTTGCTTCTTTTTGGAGGGAAAAAAATTCCTGAACTCATGCGTGGTTTAGGTAAAGGAGTGAAAGAGTTTAAGGACGGTATTGGCAATGATGAGAATAAAAAAGAAGACTCCTCAGAAAAAAAATAGCAGCCCCTTAATTACTGATTTTCATCTGATTCGTCATAGATCAAATTGACATAATGGCCATACCGATCGGTAATTTGCCTGACAAAATCATAAGTTTCCTGTCCGCGTAGATAACCGTAATAGACTTCGGGTTGTGTGTAATAGTCTTTCTCTGAGAGTTTTAAAACAAATTGTTCTGTGTGATCTAGCCATTGGTTGGCATCGAATCCGTACTTTTCTGCTAATCGTCGTGCATCCAGCACATGTCCCAATCCACTATTATAGGAGGCCATCGTGAACAATACCCGTTGAAGTGAATCAGTAATTTCAGCAGGCAGTTGTTGCTCAATGCTTTTCAGATGACTTACCCCGGCCAGTATTTGTTGCTTAGGAGTGGCCGTAGAATCAATTTCATAGGTTTCCATCACTGATGGCATCAGCTGCATTAAGCCAAATGCTCCCGCCCAGCTGGTGACCGTGGGTTTAAACTCAGACTCCTGATAAATTAAGGAAGCCAGCAAACGCCAATCCCAATTGATAAGCGACGCCCCCTGTTGAATAAGCGAATCGTAAGGAGAAAGGTGAGCTCCTTTGTAGGAATAAAAATGACTGCGTGAAATCTGTCCCGATCGTGGATTTTTAAAATACTTATTGAAAATAAGCCTGGAAACCAAGTCGTTGTTAAACTTTTTTATCCAACTATTGATGGTATCGGCCAAAACAGGCTGGTGAACATTTAACGCCCAGGCCACTTTTTGCGGAAAACTTAAAGGAGTTGAAACATCTAAATTGGGGTAATATCTCCGGTTGACCAACGCAACATGCTCATCTGCAACTGTCAGGTCTATTTCGCCTGAAGCAACCGCAGTAATCAGCTGTTCTACTTCACGTTGGTCGGCAACAACCAGAATCGAGTCAGCGATGTCATCACTTAGTTTGCTCAGTTGGGTTTCGAACACTGTTCCGGTCTCCACATATATTTCCTTGTTGGCCAGCTCAAGGGTAGAGCGGATCAGATGCGATTCAATTTCATCGGCTGTGGCCATTGTCCTCCACCCATCGGGTTTGCGCTGCACCAGCACCTGACGGGTGATCAGGATCGGATCGGTAAAAAGCAATTCTTTCTGTCTGCTCTTGGTCATTGTAAGTCCCATAGCTAACACATCAACTTCTCCATTCCTGAGCATTTCGATCGATTTCAACAGGTCTTTTTCCAGAATCAGCTCTAATTCAACATCCAGATAGGTGCATAAATTCCTGAGTAACTCATACTGATAGCCCATGGGCTCGCCACGATAAATAAAATAACTCAATGATCCGTAGTTGGTAACAGCACGTAGTTTTCCCGATTTAAACACCTGGTTGGCTTCACCATGTCTGGCTTTTATACGGCGATCCGTGCCGTTTTCCGAAACAGAATTGTGTTGATTTGAGCACGATATCATTGTAAATGATATCGTTATGACAAATAAGACACGCCAAAAAAACAACATACCCGTACGTTTAGAATTACTAAAGTAAACAAAAACGAACAGACTCATGTTAATTTTTCCGAGTTTTCCATTTTGGCTGATGCACACTTTCATTTGAACTGTTAAAATTGCTGGTATCTTTGCAAAAAAAACTGTGGAAAAAATCTGGCGCGAACATTTTAAGGTACATTGGGACGACATTAGTTTGAACGGTGAACTTACGTTAACAGGGCTAAACATTATGTTGCAACGGGCGGCCACCTTGCATGCCGAACATCTGGGTTTTGGCTTTTCGCAAACCAGTGTCCACAACGCCTCCTGGGTATTGTTTCGCATCAACCTGGAAATCATTAGCATGCCTCATTGGCAGGAAATGGTTTTGGTTGAAACATGGCCACGGGTTGTACAAGGTCTTGCTGCTTTTCGCGATTTTAAAGTGACCAACTTTCAAGGAGATATTATCTGTAAAGCCACTTCCGAATGGTTCATCATCGACCTGACCAGCCGGCGTCCACAGCGTATCGACAAGTATGTGGATGTAGAAGCTTATACCTCAACCGATCAGTCGCTTACACGAGAACTGCCCCATATCAGCCGAAATCCTGACTACCAAACCTTGTTTGAGGTGACTCCTAAATACTCTGATATGGACATGAACGGCCATACCAATGCCCGTAAATACTTCGATTGGCTTACGGATGCCATGTATTATAATCACCTAAAAACTACGCCAAAGTTTGTTCAGCTTACCTATTTTAGCGAGTGTAAGCTTGGAGAACGAATTGATATTCAATACAACACTTCTGTAAAAGGCATGTATCGCGGACAAAAAACCACTGATGACAAAACCGCTTTTGTTGCTTTGGTAGAAATGTAGTCGACTAAACCTGACCATTGGATGAGGTTTTTCGCGTATTAATCCCCCCCAACCACCAGCTTCGGATAAATTTCGGCCGCTTTGGCCGACTTATTTCCCCATTCACCGAAAGAGTTCCCCCGTTAACCTAATAAGCATTTACCAGCGGACGTTTTCGCAGTAGTTTTGGTTCATAAACATTGAAACTATAAAAAATTAAATGTCATGAAAACAATAATTAAATACACTTTCGCTCTCGCACTGCTAACCCTTACTCTTTCAGCAAACGCCCTAACTCCTCCTCCAAGTGTACCTGAACTACCCGAAGAAGCATACATTAACGATATTCCGTTCAGCACCGAAGCCATTTTCGACAGTCTGTGCGATGCCAGCTTAACAGCCTGCTTCCCTCTGTCAGAAGAAACCTACATTAATGATATCCCCTTCAATACCGAAGAAATGGCAGCCACAAGCCTGACGTTTACCCTTCAGGATGAAGAATATATCGATGATATCCCATTCGACACCAACATTATGGCCCTTCAATAAATTACTCTATATAGCTCCTATAGCCTTTAAAAGCCGTCCTAACAGGCGGCTTTTATTGTTTGAACAGAAACAATATCAACCCAAAACGGCTCAAAGCTTAAACTTCCTCATCCATCCGGGTGTTTTTATGGGAAACCGGTATCCAATATAAATCCTAAGATAGGTATAGGTGTTAAGGGTGTACAAGTCGCCAAAAAAATCATCAATAAACATGTCGGACACAAAGAAAACCCCTCCATATACTTTTTTACCATTGTAGCCTGCGGTTAGCCGCGAATACAGTGAAGCACCCATAGCATTGGCTGTTTGTGCACTCTGGTCATTATAAAACTCGGTCAAACTGCGCGAATAAAGGAAACCCTGGATAAGTGCACCATGAACGTAAAACCGCTTTTTGAAAACAAAGGTATGCATGTAACCTCCTGATAAACCAATTTTAAGAGAGCTTCCTTCTTTAAAATCAGGATAGTAATTTGTGATTAGCAGGGTATCGTTTAACAACAAGGGAGAGGAGGTAGCAATATTTTCCACGTTGGCCAAAAAGCCCAACACTGGCGATCCTGCACTGCGTTTTTGCCAGTCGATTTGCCATAGTGCTGCCGTGTTTGAGTACTTTCGATAGTTGAAAGTATAGTAAACGGAAACAGCTAATGCCAAACTGCTCAGGCTGTCGAAATGTGGGTAATCGGCCTGCTTTGAAAACCAATGGGGGTCGTAATCTTCCACATTATCCAGATAAAAACCGAAGGTAGAACGAATGAAAAAATTAAAACGATACTTCCGTCCGGTAAAACCAAACCTGAAGGCAAACGCATCGCTCTCACCTTTTTTCTCAGGACGCAACTCCAGACCCCTAATGGTTTTTGTAAACTCCAACGTAGCCCATTTGTAATCAAGCGCTACGCCATATCCGAAAGGATTGTTGGTTTTAAAAGTTAAATCATAATCGCTGTTCACGTTGGCCAGGGTTAGTCCGGTTTGCTTGTTTACCCCCACCAAAGTTAAATGAAATAAATCGCGATAACTCTCGATGTAACTGGTATCGTAGCGGTATGGTTTTGATTTAATTAAGGAGTCGGCGGAGGACCCCATAGCCCAAAGATAAGAAAAGAAGCAGGCAGCAACAAAAATGGCAGTTTTCATCTATTCGTATGTAAAAGTTACTGAATCAAACTCATCATAGCCTCTAATCAACTTTTTCCAAAAAAAGCGCCCTGTAGAAGGACGCTTTTTCTAATTTCGGCAAAGAACCAACGACTAATCTTCGTCGTTCTGTGATTCTTCGTACTCCTTCAACAGTTTTTCCTGAACGTCCGTTGGAACCTGTTGATAGGCATCATATTCAAGGCTAAACGTTCCTCTACCTGAGGTAATAGCGCTTAATGAGGTGACATATTTACTCATTTCAGCACCGGGAACTTTAGCTTTTATTACTTGATTTTTTCCGGCAGCTTCCATGCCCATGATTATGGCACGACGTCCTTGCAGGTCGGTCATAACAGCGCCCATCATATCTTCCGGAACTCTTACTTCCAAATCGTAAATAGGTTCCATAATTTTAGGGCCGGCAGCTTTAAAGGCTTCACTGAAAGCATGACGACCGGCGAGTTTAAACGAAATTTCGTTTGAGTCGACCGGGTGCATTTTTCCATCATAAACATATACCACGATGTCGCGGGCATAAGATCCAGTAAGTGGCCCTTCGGTCATACGTTCCATAATACCTTTTAAAATAGCAGGCATAAAACGTGCATCAATAGATCCTCCCACGATACTGTTGTGGAACATCAGTTTTCCGCCCCATGGCAAGTCATGCTCTTCTGTACCCCTGACCGGAAAATCGGTTGGGTGCTTATACCCTTCCACATAAGGTTGAATCATCAAATGAACCTCACCAAACTGGCCTGATCCACCTGATTGCTTTTTGTGACGATAGTCGGCACGGGCTGATTTGGTAATGGTTTCGCGGTAAGGCACTTTTGGAGCAAATGTTTCTACTTCAATCTTATATACGTTTTTCAAGTACCACTTAATGGTGTTCAAATGAAATTCGCCCTGCGATTTAATCAACATCTGTTTAAGTTCGCGCGACAATCCAACTTCGATGGTAGGATCGGTGCGGTGCATTTCGTGAAGTGCTCCGGCCATTTTTTCGTCATCGGTTGAGTTTTCGGCTTTCACGGCAACGGTATACAGTTCTTTTGGAATTTTTAGCCCCGGGAAAGCATCGTCACCAATTTTTGGATCCATCAGCGAATCACCGGTTTTTATATCTTTAAGTTTAATGGCAATGGCTATATCACCAGCCATTACTTTGTCAACCTTTTCACGGTTTTTGCCATTCAGAACAAACAATTGCGAAAGACGTTCTTTGTGCCCGTTACGAGGACAAATTAAGTCAGCACTCTCGGTAAGTGTTCCGCCAAAAAGTTTGAAGAAGGAGACCTCTCCCAGGTGTTGTTCTATGGAGGTTTTGAAGACAAACATAGCTACCGGATCTTGAGCTTGCGAACTAAACTCTTTTCCACCCTTCGTTTTTACGGCAGGCATTACATCTGGTGAAGGACAGGAGTTAACGATAAAGTCGAGCAGACGTGATGTGCCCACACCATGTTTGGCAGATGAACACATAACCGGGAATATTGTTCTGGTAACCAACCCTTTTCTTATGCCTTCACGCATTTCTTCGAGTGTAAGGGTGTCGTTTTCGAAATATTTTTCCATTAAAGCTTCGTCACCTTCAGCGGCCCTTTCAACCAATGCCAGATGCAAATCTTCGGCTTTGTCTTTTTCAGAAGCCGGAATTTCGCTCACTACTGGCTCGCCACCATTAGGATTGAATGTAAGCTGTTTCATCAAAATCAGGTCGATCACCGTGTTAAAGCCTTCACCACCATTTACCGGATACTGAGCTACGGTAACTTTATCACCGAAATAGTCTTTAAGCGCATTAACAGCCTCATCAAAGTTTGCACCGTGATGGTCGAGTTGGTTCATGGAGAAAACCACAGGGGTATTAGCAATCTCGGTTTGCTTCCAGGCCGTTTCGGTGGTAGCCTCAACACCAGATTGGCCGTTGACCATCATAATAGCGGTATCGCATACACTTAAGGCAGCAATAGCCTCGCCCACGAAATCGGAAAATCCCGGGACATCAAGAATGTTGATTTTTGTGTCGTTGTAGATAGTGTAGAGAAGCGAAGAGTGAACAGAATGTTGACGTTCGATTTCAATGGGACGATAGTCTGAAACCGTGTTGTGATCTTCAACTGATCCCCTTCTGTTAATCATTTTACCTTCGAACAGCATCGACTCGGCCATGGTTGTTTTACCGGATTTTGCTCCACCGATCAGTGCGATGTTCCTGATGTTTTTTGTGTCGTAAACCTTCATCCTTTATAAAATTATTAGTGTTTGTAACTTTTAAAATTGTTGGGGATATTTCGTTTTCCAGAAATTTTATTACGTGTAGGTCTTCATCGAATATCCTTATCATTCAATTGTTTAACCGACAAGCGGTTTTTAAACAAGGTGGCAAATGTAATAAATTAATTATTAACCGCATAACACCCGTCTAATTTAGAGTGTGTCTAACAATTAAGTCTTGTAACAAGGTGAAAAATAAAGCTCCCAGACAAAACCTCTAAAAACCACTTAATGAGAGTGTAACTGTTGGAATCAACAAAAGCCATCCCAGCAGAATGAGCACAAGCATAAACGGCCCAATCCATTTCACCCAGCGATCGTAGGGTATACGGGCTACGCCTAACACTCCGATTAAAACACCTGATGTTGGCGTAATCATGTTGGTAAATCCATCTCCAAACTGAAAAGCCATCACTGTTGCCTGACGCGAGAGATTAACCAAATCGGAAAAAGGAGCCATTACCGGCATGGTCAGGGCCGCCTTGGCCGAACCACTGGGAATAATGACATTGATCAGGTTTTGAATAGCATACATTACCGATACTGTACCAAACTTACCCATCCCCTCCATCGATCCGGCCACGCTGTTCAAAATGGTGTCGATAATTCGTCCGTCTTCAAGAATTACCAATATACCCCCCGCCAACCCAACTACCATTGCTGCTGAAAGAATATCACCTGCACCTTCGATAAATAATCGGGTCACTCTGTTGGCACTGTAACCAATGGCCGCACCTGATAATAGACCCATGGCCAGAAATAAGCTCGCGATCTCTTCTATATACCAACTGTATCCCATCACCCCGACAATTAAATAGATAATCGTGAACATCAGCAGCGTAAGGATGAAAAAATGGATCGACTTCCTCAGACTAAGCACTCCCGCGAGGATAAACAAAAATGCTGTTATCGGCAACATGGGCAGTGTTTGCGAGGCATGTCCGATAGACATTGTGGTAACAGGATAGATGAAGGCAAAAATAACCAGAGCGGTGGTCGTTAATAAAAACACAAACCATGCCGAATTGGGCGTGTGGTATTTAAGTTCCTGATCTGTAACCTCTACATGCTTCCTCCAATACGAATCTGTTTCATAAACAGGTGATAGCTTCGGGTTCTTTTTGATCTTTCGAGCATAAATCAGTACCCAGGTGATGCCTATTAAATTGATCACAAACCAGCTGAATAACCTATAGCCAAAGCCTGAAAACAAAGGTAAGTCGGCAATTCCTTGTGCAATCCCGATAGTGAAAGGATTAAGCACTGCCCCGGCAAACCCCAGTCCTGCGGCCACAAAACTCATACAAACGCCAACGATGCTGTCATATCCCATCGAAATAGACAGAGGGACCAGAATAATGATGAAAGCAATCGTTTCTTCGCTCATGCCAAAAACCGCCCCAAAAACACTAAAAACAAGCATCACCAGCACAATAATGATGTTGTTGACGCCAATGCGCCGCAACAGCTTGTTTTTCTCCAGCCTTTTGGCTGTATCCAAAAACGAAAGAATCCCGATATCAATTGCTTTGGTGCTGTTCACGATCCAAAAAGCTCCGCCGATCATCAAAATAAAAACAATGATTCCGGCCTGTCGGGTAAACCCTTCAAAAAAAGCAGAAAACACCTGCCAGGTCTGTGGTTCGTTTTCCACGTGGTGAAAGGAATCCTTATCGATAACCGTACGCTCAACCCCGTTGACCTCGATTTTCTGCCTTTCGTAAACACCTCCGGGAATAACCCAGGTGAGCATTGCCGACAAAAGAATGATGGAAAAAATTATTACATAGGTGTGCGGGATATTTTTAAACATAAGCGACCAATTAGTTCAGGGCGACAAAGATATTGAAAGCAATGAAACCCGGGAGCGGAAAAATAGTCAGGTTTACTATAGGTTGAGAAATTTTCTATATTTTAGCAGGTAAAATTATAAACTCTCAAAGAATACCGCGAGCGTTGCATTTACATACTTATGCACTTAAAGCAAATGATATTCTGTCGAGAAGCAAAAAGGAATGCTATGAAAACCAAAAAGTTTGCCGTTGTATTGGCCGGATGTGGTGTTTACGACGGAGCTGAAATTCAGGAGGCTGTATTAACTATGCTGGCCATTGCACGACAAGGTGCTGCTTACCAATGCTTCGCCCCCGATATACTCCAGCATCACGTGGTTAATCATGTGGATGGCAGCGAGATGCATCAGGAAAGAAATGTATTTGTAGAAGCTGCCCGCATAGCGCGTGGTGATATCAAGCGCCTGTCTGATTTTTCGGCCAACGACTACGATGCGTTAATTTTTCCAGGCGGATTTGGCGTGGCTAAAAACTTTTTTCCATTGGCTATCGAAGGCCCGTCGGCAAAAGTAACACCCGAAGTGGAAAGGGCTGTATTTGAAATGGTTTCGGCTCAAAAACCTGTCGGTGCGCTGTGTATTGCCCCGGCCATGATTGCCAAAATACTCGAAGGGGTTGAGGTAACTATCGGTAACGATGAGGGTACGATTAAAGCCATCGAAACCATGGGAGGAACACACAAAATTACCACCCACGGACAAGTTATCTGGGATGAACAATTTAACGTGTTCTCAACACCTTGTTACATGCTGGAGGCTAACATTACCGATATTGAAGAGGGAGCAAACCGCATAGTTGAAGAAATGATTAAGGTAATTTCGTAAGAAAGTGGAAAGAAACCGAATTACTTCCCTGTTTGGTATAAAATACCCGATCATACAGGGGGGCATGATATGGTGTAGCGGTTGGCAACTGGCCTCAGCGGTTAGCAACGCCGGGGGGTTAGGGTTAATCGGAGCCGGGTCGATGTATCCGGATGTGCTGGAAAAACACATCAAGGAATGTAAAGCAGCTACCGATAAGCCTTTTGGCGTCAATATTCCGCTTTTGTACCCGCAAACAGAAGAACTGCTGGAGATTATCTTTCGCTACCAGGTTAAAATCGTCTTTACTTCGGCAGGAAATCCGGCCAAATACACCGCCTTGCTCAAAGAGCATAACATCACGGTTGCCCATGTGGTAGCTAACACTAAATTTGCACTTAAAGCAGCCGCTGCAGGTGTTGATGCCATTGTTGCCGAAGGGTTTGAGGCTGGTGGTCACAACGGTGCGGAAGAAACGACAACCATGGTGCTTATTCCGCAACTACGCCCTCTGATTCAGACACCGCTTATAGCCGCCGGGGGAATTTCGTCCGGCAGTGCTATGTATGCGGCTATGGCCTTGGGCGCTGAGGCAGTGCAAATAGGCAGCCTGTTTGCCGCTAGTACGGAATCCTCAGCCCACTGGCAGTTTAAACAGGCTGTTATCGAAGCCTCTGAGGGCGACACCAGACTTCTGTTGAAAAAACTTGTCCCGGTTAGGTTGCTTAAAAACAAGTTTTTTGATGAGGTGGTTCAGGCAGAAAACCGGGGTGCTTCACGCGATGAACTCTCCATTATGCTGGGTAAAGGCAAAGCTAAAGCGGGCATGTTCGAGGGCGACGTGGAATATGGCGAACTCGAAATTGGTCAGGTGAGCTCGATGATCGACAGAGAACTTTCAGCAAATGAAATTGTTGACAAATTGATTTTGGAATTTCGACAAACGGCTGACAGAATGAGGTATAGTGATTATTTAGATTAGCTTCTAAGCATAAAGATGTTAAATTCGTAACTTATACAATAATACTAAAAAAAATGAACTTTGAATTTACAGAAGAACAATTAATGATTCAGCAGGCTGCACGCGATTTTGCTCAACGTGAGTTATTGCAGGATGTACTCGAACGTGATGAAAAAGCCATATTTCCGGCCAACCACATAAAAAAACTTGGTGAGCTGGGATTTTTGGGCATGATGATTGACCCGAAATACGACGGCGGTGGCATGGATACCGTTTCGTATATGTTGGCCATGGAAGAGATTTCAAAAGTGGATGCCTCTGTGGCTGTAATCATGTCGATTAATAACTCGTTGATTTGTTACGGATTGCAAAAATATGGCAACGAAGAGCAAAAGCAAAAATACCTGAAACCTCTTGCGCGTGGTGAAATAATCGGTGCATTTTTGCTTTCAGAACCTGAAGCCGGATCGGATGCCACCCATCAACACACAACGGCCATCGACAAAGGTGATCATTACCTTATAAACGGAACTAAAAACTGGATATCTAACGCCAATTCTGCTTCGGTGTATCTTGTTATGGCCCAGACCCATCCCGAAAAACGACATAAGGGCATTAACGCCTTCATCGTGGACAAAAACACTCCGGGCATAACTTTAGGACCTCACGAAGATAAAATGGGCATGCGAAGCTCCGATACCCATTCGGTGATGTTTAACGACGTTACAGTACCAAAAGAGAACCGCATTGGTGAGGATGGCTTTGGCTTTACTTTTGCCATGAAAGTACTTGAGGCCGGACGACTGGGCATTGCCGCCCAGGCATTGGGGATTGCGTCAGGAGCATACGAGCGGGCAGTTGCCTACGCCAAAGAAAGAAAAGCCTTTGGGACAGAACTAGCAAACCATCAGTCGATCGCCTTCAAGATTGCCGACATGGCCGTAAAAATAGAGAATGCCCGTAATCTGTGTCTGAAAGCAGCCTGGCTAAAAGACAATGGTAAGTCGTTTACCATTGAAGGATCGATGGCCAAACTCTATGCTGCCGACATTGCCATGGAGGTAACCACCGAAGCCGTTCAAATCCACGGTGGATATGGCTATGTTAAAGAATACCACGTAGAGCGGTTGATGCGCGAAGCCAAGCTAACACAGATTTACGAAGGAACTTCCGAAGTGCAAAAAATAATTATCTCGCGCTCGGTGCTCAAATAGCCCGGTAGTTGTTATAAAAAAAACTGATCGTTTTGGATGATGTCTAAGCGATGGGCTGCACTGATTCATTTATACCGAATCGGATTATTCCGACCTACGATAGCCATTTACCTTAGCACGTATAAAAAATAATCGTGTTGTGAAAGCTCAAAACCTTCATTTTAAACTATTTTTGCATCAAGAACTTAAATAGTATTAAATGATTATACCAGAATGGATTAGTCCTGAAATTTACAATTGGGTGGTGCTGCCCTTACTTATTGCCATTGCCCGTATCCTGGATGTTTCGGTTGGTACAATCCGGCTCATCTTTGTTTCACGCGGATATAAGTACCTCGCACCGGTTCTTGGCTTTGTTGAAGTCATTATCTGGCTTTTGGCTATTGGGCAGATCATGCAACAACTCGATAACTTTATGAGCTATATTGGTTATGGCGCTGGCTTTGCAATGGGTAACTACATCGGGATTGTCATTGTAGAGAAAATGTCTATCGGAACAGTGGTTATCCGCATTATCCCGAAACGCGACACTTCAAACCTAATCGCTCATCTGCGCGAAGCCAACTATGCCGTAACTGTTGTAAATGCTGAAGGGCGTAACGGTCCGGTATCGATGTTGTTCAGTATTGTTAAAAGAAAAGATCTGGAAGGAGCGCTAAAAATTATCAACATCCATAACCCGCATGCTTTTTATACCATCGAAGACGTGCAGCGGGTTAATGAAGGCCATTTCAGAGAGCCACAACGTCGTAGTTTCTTCTTTGGCGGAATATTCGGCAATAGTCATTTACGTAAATAATCAGACTAATTGTCCAAATGAACTATATGTCAATAAAATACTATTTATAATTTTGTATAAATTATGCACCATCCGTCAACATTTATATGCATGCATAATATTTACAATTAAAATTTTACGAAATTTGTTCTTTGTTTTTTTGTAACTCACAATGAATTAAATCATTCAATAAATAATTATCTTATGAAAATATTGGTTTTAATAAGTAACGTGCCTGATACGACCACAAAAATCAGGTTTAAAGCTGACAACACAGCTTTCGACGATGCGGGCGTTCAATGGATTATAAATCCATGGGATGAGTTAGCCCTAACACGGGCGGTTGAATTGAAAGAAGCAGGCAGCATTACACATATTACGGTTGCTAATGTTGGCACACCGGCCACCGAACCAACCTTACGCAAGGCGCTCGCCGTAGGTGCTGATGACGCCATTAGGGTAAATGTAGCGGCAAAAGATGCCTTTGAAGTGGCCTCTCAGCTGGCTCAGGTTGCCGAAGGGTACGATTTAATATTAGCCGGTATTGAAGCTTCTGACTACAATGGTTCAGCCGTGGGGGGAATGTTGGCCGAGTTGCTCGACATCTCCTCTGTATCTGCCGTTTCGGGGATAACTATCGCTGACGGTAAAGTATTGTTTAATCGTGAAATAGATGGCGGATCACAGAAACTCGAAGTGACGACACCGGTGCTTGCCGTAGTTCAAAAAGGAATAGCTAAAGAGCCCAGAATTCCGGCCATGCGCGGCATTATGATGGCACGTTCAAAACCATTGAAAGTAATTGATCCCTCAACTGCTGAGGAACGAACCGCCTTTGTGAAATTTGAACTCCCCCCCAAAAAGGCAGCATGTAAAATGGTTGCCGAGGACAATGTAAAAGAACTGGTCAGGTTGTTGCACGAAGAAGCAAAAGCACTTTAATAACTTAAGAATAAAAATCATGTCGATATTAGTATATACAGAAAACTGGGACGGGAAATTCAAAAAATTCAGCTTTGAGTTGGTGTCCTATGCGGCGGCTGTAGCCAAAGAAACAGGCGCTTCAGTAACCGTTATTTCTATTGGAAAAGTAGCACAAGAGGAGCTTCAAAAATTGAGCCTCTATGGCGCAGATAAGGTGCTTACTGTTGAGGATGAGCGTTTTAAATCGCTCGACAACAAAGCCATGTCAAAAGCTGTTGTGGCTGCCGCTGAAGCCGAAAAAGCAACCTTGGTTGTTCTGGCACATAACAACCTGGGAAAAGCACTTGCACCGCGCGTATCCGTGCGACTGAAAGCAGGTCTCGAAACCGGTGTGATGGCGCTGCCTCTTTCCATGAATCCATTTATTGTTAAAAAGAAAGTTTTTACCGGAAAGGCTTTCGCCAAGGTTAAAGTGGAGGGTGAGATCAAGGTAATCACGCTGGCACAAAATTCGTTTGAGCCTGTTGAGATGAACCACACCGAAACAATAGAGGCGTTTGATCCGCAGGTATCAGATAGCGACTTTACGGTGGTAGTCAAAGAAACCAACAAGGTGACAGGCAAGGTGCTCCTGACGGATGCTGAAATCGTTGTTTCCGGTGGTCGCGGAATGAAAAGTGCTGATAACTGGGGCGGATTGGAAGAATTGGCCGATTTGCTTGGAGCCGGCATGGCGTGTTCACGTCCGGTTAGCGATGAAGGATGGCGCTCTCACAGCGAACATGTAGGACAAACCGGCAAAATTATTGCGCCAAATCTGTATCTGGCCTTTGGCATTTCGGGCGCAATCCAACACCTGGGAGGCGTAAGTTCTTCAAAAGTTATTGTGGCTGTAAACAAAGATCCGGAAGCACCTATTTTTGAGGCAGCCGACTACGGCATTGTAGGCGATGTAAATGTGGTAATACCTCAATTTGTTCAAGCTGTAAAGGAATTATAATTTATTCCTTAATGATTAAAAATCCGGATAAGACGATCTTGTCCGGGTTTTTTGTCTTGAAGCAGAGGCTATTGTCGCCAAAGATTAATTGTAAATATGCAATAGCGAACCATCGTAAACAGCATAGTATTCTATTAAAGGATAGCGGCCTGTTCCCTGAAAAAGACTTCCGTCGTCCATCAAATACATGTTGTTGGCGCAGGTATCCATGGCAAAGGGATAGTATTCGCCCACAACTAATTTACCACAGTTGCGTCCGTATTCATCGCAGCATAAAAAAGGATCGTTGGGAGGTTGGCGTTCGTAGGCTTTAAACTCGTTAAAACTTTTACGGTAAACAATTACCCCACGACTTGCAAGCGGGATTACCATTCCGGGCACTTCGTCCAGATACAGCCAACCTCCGGCCGTGTTTAGCTCCTGAAAGATTGTGCTGTTAGGATCGATGGTGACATTTATAACAACGTTAGGGATGTTAGGATTTAAACTGCCTTTATTACACGACCCAACCACAATCAGTAAAGCCATGGCAAATAACCCGAAAATAACACCCTTACGCATAATGTATTCTTTTATATTGCTTCTTATTGATTTTGCAAAAATATCATATTAGAAGCAGTTAATGCCGAGAGGATTAGGTTTTTCTGTTTTTGTAAACCTAATCCGATTCGGTTTACACCAAACGAAATTTCTACTTTTTTATTTTGAGTGCTTGGCAGTTTCAATCATCAGCTTACCTTTGCAGAGGCATGAAACATGTAAGTTTTTATAAAATCATCTTTATCATCCTTATCGGGATGAGCCTGATGCTTACGCAGAGCTGTATCTTTGGAAAAAAAGGAGGCAAGGCCGTACGTCAGGCTGAAAAAGTGCAAAAGGAATTAGACAAGGAAACCCAGGCTGAATTCGACAAAGCTTACAAGCAGCATATGGAATCGCAGAGTGAGCTCACAAAAAAGCAAATGAAAGAAATGAAAAAGCAACAAAAACGCTACAACAAACCCAGAAAAAGATCGCTGTGGGATAGGATTTTTAGAAGAAACAACTGCCCTCGTGCAGAATAATGCTTCCTGATGAGGAGTTGATACAATTTGGTTGCTTTTAGCTTTGGCTTCACTCCCGTCAATTAGGACTCAGTCGGAGTCATTGTACACGAGGATGACAGGGAAGTGTTTTTGGCTGGTGCGGATTCCTCCGCTGGGGTCGGAATGACAAAAAAAGGGAAATGAAGAGTGCAAAGTGCAAACTGGTTTCTCGTGAATTAATAAAGCCAAAAGCCAAAGCCAACAGCCAACAGCCTTAAATACCCAATTGTTCTTTTAGTTCTTTTACCCGCGACTTACTCACGTTTACCTTGCTTTTATCTTTCAAAATGA
>JGI10211J34971_10000070_pt1 | contig 73332 bp, 74 predicted proteins | sample Etolagsediment_FD_34971 | JGI IMG/M metagenome (IMG submission 34971) | reverse complement strand
GCTTAAGAGATTCCTGGGCCGATCTATAATCGTCGGAATCAATAAAACCTTTAAATACTGTGTCATCGATTACTAATAAATCTGCTTCACCAAACGGAAATTCATGACCATTTTGTAGATAGACAGCTAATAAGTCTTCAATGCCACCGCCCGAAAAAATAACATTAGCTCTGGAAATCAAAGACTCTGTTTCGGTTAGAAAACCAACAAAGTCAGTAATTGTGTCTAATAAACCAAAAATTGCACCCAGACTAAATTCATCGCAAACATGCACAATGCCGTTACCTAAGTCTCCTGATTTAGTTGGGACATTGCGTTTGGCGCCTAGAGAGACTGATATGCGATGTATAATTCGACTTTCTATTGGAGGGAGCTCTACTTCGCGCCCATCATGTCTAGTGAAGCTTTGAGCGGTGTTTAACCATCTTTCTGCTCCCCATATTTGCGATGCTGACTTTTCTATAGCAGCCTTAACCCATCTGTTCCATCCAGTGGCGTCACCAGTATCTTTGTACTCGATATCTTTGACAGAAATAATAACTATATGATTTCCGCAAACAATTAGACAATCACACAGTTCTTTTCCTTTTTTTCCAACAGGATTTGGATGAGTCCATAGCGAAAGAAAGGCCCTTTCACTAATGCTCGCCACAAACTTTTCGGATTCAGTTAATCCTGCCGTCATCTTGGACCTGATTAACTGGGGTCAGATGCGTATTAAATTTAAGCAACTCAATGTACCCCAAGCAGCAACCCCTTGACACTCAAATCTTCATCCAGCTGTGGCCAGTGGATGCCATCACCTCCGCCCAGCAGTTGATAATCTTCGAGCTGTTCACGGCTGGCATTGGCAAGCGTGGAGAACCAGGCCAATGGGACGGCGATGGTGCGCCCATCTGCCAATTCCACCACTAGCTCGGAATCGGTGAATCTGACCGATTCGGCTGTGGGGTGAACCTCAACCTGCATGGTGCTCATTCCAGGCCTCCAGTAGCTTGGTTTCATGTTGTTTGACGATTTTCTGTATATCACGAATTTCCTGGGCGGAAAACCGGAATGAACTGGCCAGGGACACGGGTGTTAGCCAGAACTTTGCCAGCGCACTGTCGCGTTGTACGTGGATGTGCGCGGGATCGCCTTGTTCGTTGCTGTAGAAAAAGAGACGGTACGGACCGATTCGCAAGATTGCTGGCATGGTAACTTCCTGTCGCCTGATGTTTGGAAATCAATCGCTTTATTGCAGCGCCGAATACCGACTCTCCAATGAACTATAAACATCCTCCCGATAAGACCCAGCTTTCACATCCAGCGTCCCCAGAATATCCTCCAGCCACTCGTTATCCTCACGCCCATTCCATTCCTTGCGGTACTCGCCGGTTTTGTAGCCGTGATCCTGGCGAAAGATATTCAGCACGTTCTTGCCGACGTAACGTTCGTATAACTCGTCGAAGTCCATGTCGAGCAGTTGCATCAGCCCGGCGATCAGGTCGAAGTGTGCGCCCCGGGTTTGCAGGGTTTCCATGGCCAGCAGTTCGATGCTGGNCTTGAGCTCGCCGGTGGAGCGCGGCGCGGCGAAGGCGCGGGCGATGTGGCGGGCGATGTCGCCCTGGGATTGGCCGGACTGCAGCTCGATGCTGAGCGAGAAGTGTACGATGTCGATGACCTCGAGCTTGACCTGGGGCAGGTCGGGGCGCTGGTGTTTCCACCATTTCCAGCCGTGGTGTTCGAGCATTTCACCGGCCTCGATCCAGATGGCGCGGTACCAGTCGAAGCCCTGGTTGGCCCAGTCTTCATGCACCCAGCGGTTCATCTCGTTCTGCAGCTGCAGCATGGTGATGAGTTTGTTTTCGATATCGCTCATGGTTTCGGTCTCGGTAAAAGGGGGGCAAGCGGGTTGCCGGTTCAGCCTTTAAGAAGTTTCCTGATCGACTCGTAGCTGTCGAGGATGTCGTTGAGGGTGCCCGACAGCCTGAGGTTGCCTGTGTCCTGGATGATCTCGTCCAGTTGTTCGATCAGCCGGTCTGCATACACCAGGTCGCAGTTGACCAGTACCTTGCTTGGAACGGCCTGTTGCGTTTCGTCCATCTTTGCACTCCCGCAGAATCATGTTTCCGGCGCCGCGCGAACATCCTGCGCTGCGGTTTTCGGGCCATGTCCCTGCCCGTGGATGACATCCTTGCGGGTCACCCCGGTTTCCATGTTGTCGTGACCGGTTAGCTGTCGCTAACCCTGTCACCTTTTAATTGCCGTCCGGTTCAGGCCCGGCCTGATTCAATCCCAGTTCAGGGCCCCGCCAGTCTGGTACTCGGTCACGCGCGTTTCGAAGAAGTTCTTTTCCTTCTTCAGGTTGGCCTGTTCGTCGAGCCAGTCGAGCGTGTTGACCGCGCCGGGGAAGGGCTCCTTGTGGTTGAGCTTCTTGGCGCGGCGGTTGGCGATATAGCGGAACTGGCCCATGTGGTCCTTGGCGTTGTAGCCGAGGATGGGGTCGGGCAGCAGGAAGTTGGCATAGGCTTCTTCGGCGGCCTCGGCTTCTTCCCACATGTGCTGGATCGCCTTCGGGTCGAGCTTGACCTTTTCTTCCTGGATGATCTGATTGACGACGCGGATGCCGAAGCTGGCGTGCAGCACCTCGTCGCGCATGATGTACTGCAACTGTTCGGCGGTGCCTTTCATCAGGTCGCGGCGTTGCAGGGCGAAGATGGGCGTGAAGCCGTTGTAGAACCAGGTGCCTTCGAATACGCCGGCGAAGAAGGTGTAGGCCATGACGAAGTTTTCCAGCTCGTCGCGGTCGGTCAGGTCGATGTCGGCGCGCAGCACCGAGTCGAGGCGCGAGTTGCACAGCTGGATCTTGTGGTAGATCTCGGGCACGACGCGGTAGCGGTTGTAGATCTCGCCCTGGTCGAGGCCGATGGTCTCGATGCAGTGCTGGTAGGTCCAGGTGTGCATGGATTCCTCGTAGACCTGGCGCGCCTGGTAGATCTGCAGCTCGGGCGCGGTCATCTTTTCCATCACCGCCAGGCCGATGTTGCGCATGGCCAGGATGTCGGAGGTGGTCAGGTAGGACAGCACGTTTTCATACACGTGGCGTTCTTCCATGGTCAGCTTGTGCTTGTAGTCATGGATATCCTGGCCCATGTTGATGTCGAGCGGCGTCCAGTGGTTCTTGTTGGCGTTGAGGAAGTATTCCCAGGCCCAGGGGTACTTGAACGGCGCCAGCTGGTTGATGTCGGCCATGCCGTTGACCACGCGCTTGTCGTCGGGGTTGATCGGCTTGGCGGCCACCGGCATGATCGTTGGCTGTGGAACCTTTAGCGCGGATTTGGCCGGCTTGTCTTCGGCCTCGACGCGTGCCAGGCTTTCCTCGATCACCGGCGCCGGTGTGGCGTCGGGCCTTACATCGGCCGTGCGCGGCTGCACGGGTTTGCTGGCGGCGACGGGTTTGGCCGGGGTGGCTTTTGCTTGGGCCGGCGCGGCCAGGGGATCATCCCAGTTCAACATCATCTTCTTGTGTCCTCGTCTAGTTGCTCTTCATTGTCATTGGTAGTGGCGGGGGCTATTGACAAGCCTCACATTCGGGATCCAGTATCGAACAGGCCTTGGGCATGTCGTTGTCGACCGGTTTGCTGTCGCGGTCTTCGTTGGAGCTCTTTTCAACGGCGGTGGCGCCCAGCGAACGCAGGTAGTAGGTGGTCTTCAGTCCACGCACCCAGGCCAGCTTGTACAGGTTGTCGAGTTTCTTGCCGGAAGGCTCGGCCATGTACAGGTTCAGCGACTGGCCCTGGTCGATCCATTTCTGGCGGCGCGAGGCGGCCTCGACCAGCCAGCGCGAATCCATCTCGAAGGCGGTGGCGTAGAGCCTTTTCATGTCGTCCGGAATGCGGTCGATGTGTTGCACGCTGCCGTCGTAGTACTTGAGGTCGTTGATCATGACGTCGTCCCACAGGCTGCGCGCCTTCAGGTCATGGACCAGATAGGGGTTGATGACGGTGAACTCGCCCGACAGGTTCGATTTGACGAACAGGTTCTGGTACATGGGTTCGATCGACTGGCTGACGCCGGCGATGTTGGAGATGGTCGCGGTCGGCGCGATGGCCATGGTGTTGGAGTTACGCATGCCAACGTTCATGACGCGCTCGCGCAGGCTGTCCCAGTTCATGGTGCTGGACATGTCCTGCTGCAGGTAGTCGCCACGCGCATCCTTGAGGTTCTTCAGCGAGTCGATCGGCAGTACGCCCTGGCTCCACAGCGAGCAGGGGAAGCTGGAATAGGTGCCACGTTCCTCGGCGAGGTGGGTGGACGCCTGGATGGCGTAGTAGCTGACCGCTTCCATCGACTGGTCGGCGAACTCGATGGCCTGTTCCGAACAGTAGGGGATGTGCTGCTTGTACAGGGCGTCCTGGAAGCCCATGACGCCGAGTCCGACCGGGCGGTGACGCAGGTTGGCGATACGCGCCTGCGGTACGCTGTAGTAGTTGTAATCGATGACGTTGTCGAGCATGCGCATGGCGGTGTTGATGGTGCGCTCGAGCTTCTCCAGATCGAGCCCGTTTTCAGTGACATGCGCGGGCAGGTTGACCGAGCCCAGGTTGCACACCGCGATCTCGGTGTCGGAGGTATTGAGCGTGATCTCGGTGCACAGGTTGGAGCTGTGTACGACGCCGACGTGCTGTTGCGGCGAGCGCAGGTTGCACGGGTCCTTGAAGGTCAGCCACGGGTGGCCGGTCTCGAACAGCATGCCCAGCATCTTGCGCCACAGGTCCTGGGCCTTGACCTTGCGGTACAACTTGATCTCGCCGCGCTCGACCTTTTCCTCGTACTTGACATAGGCGCCTTCGAAGGTCAGGCCGTACTTGTCGTGCAGGTCGGGTACGTCGTTGGGCGAGAACAGCGTCCATTCGCCGTCCTCGGCAACGCGTTTCATGAACAGGTCGGGGATCCAGTTGGCGGTGTTCATGTCATGGGTGCGGCGACGCTCGTCACCGGTGTTCTTGCGCAGTTCGAGGAAATCCTCGATGTCCAGGTGCCAGGTTTCGAGGTAGGCGCACATGGCGCCCTTGCGCTTGCCGCCCTGGTTGACCGCCACGGCGGTGTCGTTGGCGACCTTGAGGAAGGGCACGACGCCCTGCGACTTGCCGTTGGTGCCCTTGATGTGCGAGCCGAGGCCGCGCACGCGGGTCCAGTCATTGCCCAGCCCGCCGGCGAACTTGGACAGCAGCGCATCGTCGCGAATGGCGCTGAAGATGCCGTCGAGATCGTCGGGCACGGTGGTCAGGTAACACGACGACAGCTGCGGGCGCAGGGTGCCGGCGTTGAACAGGGTCGGCGTGCTGCTCATGAAATCGAAGGATGACAGCAGGTTGTAGAACTCGATGGCGCGGGTTTCGCGGTCGACCTCGTTGATGGCCAGGCCCATGGCGACGCGCATGAAAAAGACCTGCGGCAGCTCGAAACGGGTGTCATCGGAGTGGATGAAGTAACGGTCATACAGGGTCTGCAGACCCAGGTAGGTGAATTGATGATCGCGCTCGGGTTTGAGCGCCTCGCCCAAACGCGCGAGGTCGTACTTGAGCAGTTCGCGGTCGAGCAGTTCGAGGTCGGCTCCTTTCTTCAGGTAATGCGCGAAGTACACCGGGTAACGTTCGGTCATTTCGGCCTGGGTGGCATTCGGGCTGCCGTCGCCAATGAAGCTCAGGCTTTCGCTGCGCAGGCTGTCGAGCAGCAGGCGCGCGGCGACCTGGGAGTAATTGGGTTCGCGGTCGATCAGCGAGCGCGCGCTCATGATCAGCATGCGCGCGACGTCGCGTTCGGCCACGCCGTCGAACAGGTTGCGCAGGGTCTCCTTGTAGATGCGCGTGGCATCGACCGATTCCAGGCCGTCGCAGGCCTCGTTGATTACCTGCTGCAGGCGTGAGGTGTCGAGCGGTTCAAGCAGGCCGTTGGCCATCTTGACGTTGAGTACGACCTCGCCCTGTTCCGGCTCGGTGGCCGGTGGCGGCAGCGCCTCGGCCAGGCGTTTTTCGGATTGTCTTTCACGATACAGGACATAGGCGCGGGCGACCTTTTGCTCGCCGTTGCGCATCAGCGCCAGTTCGACCTGGTCCTGGATGTCCTCGATCAGGAAGGTGCCTCCGTTGGGCTGGCGGCGCTTGAGGTTGCCGCATACGTCGTCGGTCAGGCGGGCGACGGTTTCATGCACGCGCGACGAGGCCGCGGCCTGGCCGCCCTCGACGGCGAGGAAGGCCTTGGTCATGGCGACCACGATCTTGTCCTTGTCAAAGCCCGTCAACTTGCCGTTGCGGCGCAGTACGTTGTAATGATTGGGATTCTTGCGTTGCTCTTCCTGTTGATCTTGTGTTTGTTGAAGCGCCGTGTAATCGATCTGTTCGGTCAATGGTGATTCGATATTTTGCATGGTTGCCGGTTCCGTTATTAAGTCATCGTGTAAGTGTCATGTCCGCGGATACAACTTCGGTTCTGGCCACGCCGGAAGCGTCGGCCTTCCGTTCGCTGGGGAGGTGGAAGTTTTTTCCGCTTGTGGGCCGGTGGTGATTCGTTTGACCGGCCTCTGGTATTGGAGTTGTCAGTGTGTGCCGTTCCTCCTGGTCAAGCCCGGCGCGTCTGTGTATAAACCCCTTGTGCCCCGGCGAGATCAGCTCGCCGAAAACAGGAAACACAATATAGTGTGTTATTGATTCAGGTCAAGTACATTATATTGTGGAACGACCGGTGGTTAACCACGGGAAAAGCTGTGGATAAATTGTGCGAAAAATTGAAACCCGCGAGACACAAGGCTTTGCGGGCCTATATGAAATGGCGCTAATATTGAACGAAGTTATGGAAAGAATTAATGGATAAAAAAATTCAATATAACCGCTTCATAATNAACTAAATCGGGGCACGGCATGGCGAACTACAGGCTCGGCATCGATCTGGGTGGTACCAAGATCGAAGCGGTTTTACTTGACGATGGTATTGAGTTGCTGCGTAAGCGCATCGATACCCCGGTCGGCGATTACCCGGCCACGTTGCAGGCCATAGCCTCGCTGGTCGAACTGGCCGAGGCCGAGGCGGGCAGGCAGCTGGCGGTCGGCATCGGCACGCCGGGTGCGTTGTCGCCGCGCACGGGCCTGATGCGCAATTCCAACAGTGTGTGTCTGAACGGCCAGAACCTGCTCGACGATCTGCAGCGGCTGCTCGGGCGCCGGGTGCGCATCGCAAACGACGCCAACTGTTTTGCCCTGTCCGAGGCGATGGATGGCGCGGGCGCGGGTCATGACATGGTGTTTGGCGTGATCATCGGCACCGGCACCGGTGGCGGGCTGGTGTTCCGGCGTCAGCTCATCAGCGGGCCGCATGCCATCGCCGGCGAGTGGGGGCACAACCCCATGCCATGGCGGCGCGAGTTCGATGTCGAGCGCGATTGTTACTGCGGCAAGCGGGGCTGTATCGAGACCTTTCTGTCCGGCCCCGGCATGGCGGCCAATGCCGCCGCGCTCGGCCTGCCGGGCAAGACCAGTCGCGATATCGTGAGCCTGGCGGAGCAGGGCGACGCGCTGGCGCAACGCATGCTCGATCATTATGTCGACCAGATGGCGCGGGCGCTGGCGCTTGTCATCAATATCATCGACCCTGACGTCATCGTGCTCGGAGGCGGCATGTCGAATATCGAGTCTATCTACCCGCAGCTTCCGGCGCGTCTGGCGGAATACGTTTTTTCCGATTATGTCGACACCCCGGTGGTCGCGGCGCGTTATGGCGACGCCAGTGGTGTGCGCGGCGCGGCCTGGCTGTGGTGAGGACCGTTGCAGCGGCCGCGGTCGAGATGGGCGTGGTTGAGATGCGCAGGTGCGAGGTGCATACTGGCCCCTATCGAACAACGATTCAGTTGCGACACTGACTAAGGGGCGAGTGATGGAAGCGAATCTGTTTGAATGGGGAGTGGGTGCGGTATTCGTGGCGATCAATGCCTACCGCCGGTATAACACGCCGGTCAGCAATCGTGCCTCGACCACGTTTGAAAACTTCATAACCTTCTACATCTTTTACCTGCTGTCGGTACTGATCCTGTACGTTTTTTTCGGCGCGCTGTTCGACAGCTCACCGGAAACCCTGGGCGCGGTGTTCGGGCTGTTGTCGGGCTCGCTGGATACGACCGTGCCAGGCAGCCTGGCTGGTCTCAGTGCGCCGATGGTGTCGGCGTTGTTCCTGACCACCCTGTTGCCGACCCTGCCCTGGCTGTCGCGTTACGACGCGGCGCTGCTGAATTATTTCTGGGATCGCGGACATATTCCCACCCATGTGCACAAGATGGCGGCGACTATGCGCCGCGCGCCGTTCAATTTTTCGCCCCGCCAGAATGTGCAACTATCGGGCTTATGCAAAAGCCTGGGGCTGGAGTGCGAGTCGCTGGTGTTGGCCAACCAGAGCGGGCTGGATTTTCGCTGGGCGCGCATCAACCTGCTGATCAACAACATCGAGGACTGGAAGCAGGATGACTCAGGCCGCCTGCGTCGCTACATGGAGACCTACGCACGCGATTACCAGCGTCTGGTCGATGAGCTGGGGTACATCAATACCGAGTTTTCGGCGCTGAAGCTCGAGGCGCTCGAAGCGCATGTTGTGACCAAGATCGAAAAGTTGCTGGACAAGTCCATTGCGGATCTGTTCCGCGAAACCACGGTGTTCATCGCGCGTGCCGTGTGCCTGGCCGAGCTGGGCGCCAGCGGGCGCAGCTCGCGCATCTCGCAGCTGGGTTTCGAGGGAGGATCGACGCGGCGTGACCGGCTGTCATCGACGCAGATCATCCAGGCGTTGCTGGCGATTCTGCTGGTTTTCCTGGCGGTGTCGCTGGTGCAGGACTGGCTCAGCGCCAGGTCGAGCATCAATTTTCGTAATATCGGTTTCATGACCTTCCTGATGTTCTTCACCTATGGTGCGGCGCTGGTGCTGGCGCTGAACCTGAAGTGTGAGGCGGACATGGGGTACAACGAGCTGACCCGTGAGCGCACCTGGCGGGCTTATTTTTACGTTGGCCTTATTACCGCCGGTAGCTGGTACCTGGTGACCCTGACCTATCGTTACGTGCTGAACATGCTGTCGGGCATGGACCGCGGCGAGAACCTGACCCGGGTACTGAACAATATCGACTGGAGCTATCCCTACGTGCTGCAGTCGCTGGCGTTGGCGCTGGCGATATCGTGGGTGCTCGACTTTCATCAAAGCCGGGATATCAGCGGCCGCCTGACCGCGCGTCAGCGCCTGTTCGATGTGGCGTTCGTGGCGATCGCGCTGGGCGTCGCTTCGCTACTGGTGTACATGTGGATGGAAGGCAAGGGGCTGTTCGAAGGTTATGGCACGAAGGATCTGGAGTTTCGCGGCCGAACCTCGATGGCGTGGATGATTACCAAGGGCGTTGCCGTGGGTGCGGTAGTTGGCTGGCTGGTGCCGATGTGGTTCCAGTTGAACCGGCTGCGGGCACCGGACCAGATCGCCGGGCGCCTGATTGCCATGAACAAGCTCGGTCTGTCGATCGAGATTCGCTCGTTGAAACCGAACCAGCTGATCGAGGCGGTGGCGGCGGTGGCGGCCACGGTGGCCTACATCGACCGTGATCTTAATCGCAGTGAGCGCGATGTTTACCAGATCATCTGCAGCCACCTGGCGGGTCTGGCCAACTCCGATGTCAATATCGACACCGCAGACCAGGAGCTCGATAGCTGCCTGGCATTGATAGAAAACNATCAGCTTGACCTCGACGCGCGCCTGCAACCGTTGCGGAATCTGCCCCTGTTATCGGCGCTGATGCCCTTCATCGCGTCATCCATCGCCTTCGCCGACCGGGTTTACCTGCGCGAGGAGCGTGAGCTGGTAGAAAAATTTCGCAGTTACGCCGGTTCCACGACTGGAGTGCAGTCGGCATGAATATCAGGTCGCTGGCCCGGTAGGCCGTGTTCGGGATTTTGTGATTGGCTTAACGTCAGGCCGTTGCAGGTTTGCCCCAATATACCGGGTCGCCGGGTTGATCGTATGGGCGCGAGGGGATCGCTTAACGGCGCTATAATGTGGTTGTTTTACGGAGATTGATTATGAAAATATTGTCCAGCCTGCTGTTGCTGATGGCGTCGCTAGGCGCTTCGGCGGCGACAGAGATTGTGCCGGGTCAACTGTATGACGGCGGCGCCCGGCTCAAGGTGTCGGCGCTGGGCGTCGAGTTTTCGCTGCCGCAAGGCTGGCGCGCCCTGCTGCCGCCAGCGGCCGAAGTCGTCATCATGGAGCCTTTGGATCAGTCGGCGCGCCTGTTCGTCATGGCCCAGCCGGACAAGGACCCGGTGGCGGTCGAGGCCGATATGAACGAGGCCACCGAGCTGGATGCCGGGCTGGTCATTCGACCTGCCGGGGCGGCGACACACCGTGATGGGTTGTATCGCCAGCGCTATGGCATTAGCGGGCCCAATCCACAGCGGCTCAGGGTTTCCAGCCTGGGGCGTCTGGGCGATAACCGGGTCGCGGTGTACGCCATTTTGCTGCAGGCGCCCGACCAGCCGGACAAGACAGCCATTGTCGAGTCGTTCATGCGCGGCATTGAGTTTTCCGCGATTGTCGCGCCCGCCACGCAGGCCGGGCAGGGCGGCGACATCGACTGGAACAACGAGTTACGTGGGCGCACNCTGCAGTATCTTAAAACAGGTAACGGCCTGAGCGTGGACAAGCGCCTCAACCTGTGCAGCAACGGGACCGCGGTGTATAGCGACCATGACAGTTACTTCAGCGGTGGCGTCGGCGGTGATTTCAGCGCCTACAGCAATAGCGGGGATGTTGGTCAGTGGTCGATCAGCGGCAATCGCCTGACGGTGAACTGGAACGACGGCAGTCGCTCGGCCTACACGCTGTCCCGGCGTTATGTCGAGAGATGGGGTGAATGGGGTACGTTTCTGGATGAAGACCGCTGGTTCAATAATGCCAACCAGGTGTGCCCATGACAGACCTGCAACCTGCCGCGACATCGGCGTTTCTGGGCAAGTATCGCGGCTTCCTCGCCGGGGTCATGAAATGGAATGATCTGGCGGCGCTATGGCAGCGTATTCGCGATCAGGATAGCGGGGGGTGGTACCTGTATCACGTCGGTGAGCCGGTGCCGCTTGAACCGGTCACTGAAGATCAGTTGTTGCAGTTTATCGATTCCATCGACAGCCTGCTGCGCGAGGAGCACGATGAGGATTATTGCGGCATCGTTTACGTGGATGATCCGGCCAGTCCGTCCTTTATCAAGATATACGATCCGAACAATCTGGGTGTGGTGTGCGGCTACAGCGAGAATCCGCCGTTGCCTGGCTGGGTCATGAGCCGGGTGCCGCCAGAGGATTTGCAGGTCGCTTTTCCACCCACTGGCAGTCGCAAACGCTGGTGGCGAAGAATCTTTTCCTGAGCGCCGCTGGCCATGTCATTTATCGTGGACAAAAAAAACCGCCTGGAGGTCAGGCGGTCAACCAAACTCAGGGGTAACTGAGTTCAGGTACAGGTTCGTTGCATGCCGACAAGTGTAAGACTTTGGTCTGGAAATTTCGTGACCTTGGTCACATGCTGATCACTTGTTGGGGATTTTATCCCAAATTAATGTTCGTCATCAGGGGATATGCACTAGTTTTTGGCCCTTTTTGCCTAAATTCCGACGGACGGAGCGGATACGTGATTTTTTCACCTGATTGATCGACAATCAGCAGCGCCAGATCAACACAATAAACACCGGATTTATCGCCATGCAGTGCACCTCGTTCAGCAGCTCAGATCGCAAAACCCGCATCATTGCGACCCTCGGGCCGGCCACTAATAATCGCGACATGATCACCCGCCTGTTACAGGCCGGGGTCAATATCATTCGCCTGAATATGTCGCACGGCAGCCACGAGGATCATCGTCGCAGCTTCGAGCTGGTGCGCACGCTGGCGCGCAAACTGAAACAGGAGGTCGCGATCTTCTGCGATCTGTGCGGGCCGAAGATTCGGGTCGGGGTACTGGAAAACGGTGAGATGGAGCTGAAGGCGCGCAGCGAGGTGCTGATCACGACGCGCAAGTTGACCGGCAGCGGCAACCTGATCCCCTGTCAGTACGCCCGATTGCACCTGGATGTCAAGGCCGGTGAGAAAATCCTGATCGATGACGGCAAGCTCGAGCTCAAGGTGCTGGGTGTGGAGGGCAAAGATATTCGCTGTCGCGTGGTGTACGGGGGGATTCTCAAGAACAAGAAGGGCATCAACCTGCCCAACAGCCATGTCTCGTCGTCTTCGCTGACCCGCACCGATCGCGCCGACCTGCGTTTCGCCCAGGATATGGACGCCGATTTCATCGCCCTCAGCTTTGTGCGCAGCGCCGATGACGTGCGCCAGTTGAAAACCGCCATGAAGCGCTATGGCCGAGTATTGCCAGTGATCGCCAAGATCGAGAAGCCCGAGGCCTTGCAAAATTTTGACGAGATACTGCACGAGTCTTACGGCATCATGATTGCGCGCGGCGATCTGGGCATCGAGATCGATGCGGCGCGCGTACCGATGGTACAGAAAGACCTGATTCAGCGTGCGCGCAGCGCCTGCCGACCGGTGATCGTGGCGACGCAGATGATGGAGTCGATGATCACCGAATCGCGCCCGACGCGGGCCGAGGTCGGCGATGTCTCGAATGCCGCGCTGAATGGCGCCGATGCGGTCATGTTGTCGGGCGAAACCTCTGTTGGGCGCTACCCGCTGCAGGCGGTCGCCTACATGGCGCATATCCTGGAGGAGATGGAGCACTGGCAAAATGACAACCCGCAAACACTGCACAATGTTGATATGCAGGTGACTCAATCGCCGCGTCGCGCCCTCGCCAACGCGGCAGTGAGCATCACCACCGACCTTGATCTGCTGGGTATATTCGTGCCCACGTCGAGCGGTGTCACGGCCGGGGTGGTGTCGTCCTACCGGCCATCGGTTCCACAGTACGGTATCTGCAAGGATGACCGTACTGCGCGCTTGCTGATGCTGCACTGGGGCATCACGCCGATCATCATGAAGGAGCATGAAACGGCGAACTGGGAGCGCATGATCCGTTGCATTGCGCGGCGCTTGCACATCAAACTCAAGGGCCAGTCGGTGGCCGTGTTGTCGGGTTTCGGCAAACGCTCCGACAATAATCAGCCTGTTCTAAAGATTATTCGCTTCTGATGGCGCGGCTGTTTTTACTTGGTTTATTCGTGCCGCTGTTCGCGGCCTGTTCCCCGGGCGACGGTGATCTGCCGCAGGAGCTGGTGGTGGTGACCAGGAATGCGCCGACGACCTGGTACCAGGGCCGCGACGGTGAGCTTGGGCCGGAGGTCGAACTGGCGCGATCATTCGCCAGTTTCATCGAGCGCCCAGTGCGTTTCGAGGTGGTCGACAGCATCAGCGAGGTGTTGCAACGAATCAACGAGGGCGAAGGCCATATCGCCGCCGCCGGTCTGACCGATACCAGCCAGCGGCGCGACCAGGGGCTGATTTTCGGGCCGTCCTATGCAACGGTGCAGCAGCAGGTGGTGTGTCGGCGGGGTCAGCCCTTGCCGGATACGCTGGACGATCTGGTCGGCAAAAGCCTGGAGGTGATTAGCCACAGCAGTTATGCCGAACGCCTGCGCGAGCTCAGGCAGCAAACGCCGGATCTTGTATGGAACGAAACGACAGAGCTGGATACCGAACAATTGCTGGAAAAGGTGTGGCGCAAGGAGCTGGACTGCACGGTGGCCGATTCCAACATCGTCAGCATTAACCGGCGCTACTACCCGGAACTGCTGGTGGCCTTTCCACTGAGCGAGGAACAGCCGCTGGCCTGGGCGGTCGCAGCGAAGTGGAAACATCTGCGTGGCAGCATCGAAACCTGGCTGGAGACCATTCGCGAGTCGGGCGAGCTGGCGGTGATCAACGAGAAGTACTACGGCCATGTCGAGATGTTCGACTATGTCGATATGCGCCGCTTCGTGGATCGCATCGATAAACGCCTGCCGAAGTATGAATCACTGTTTCGCAAGGTGGCGAAGGAAACCGAACTCGACTGGCGCCTGCTGGCGGCCCAGGCCTACCAGGAATCGCACTGGAATCCAAAGGCGCGCAGTCCGACCGGTGTGCGCGGCATGATGATGCTGACTCAGCCAACCGCGAAACAGATGGGGGTCAAGAGCCGTATCGACGCCGAACAGAGCATTCGCGGTGGTGCGCGTTACCTGTTGCGCATGCTTGAGCGGCTGCCGGACGAGGTGCAGGTCGAGGACCGCATGTGGTACGCGCTGGCGGCCTATAACGTGGGGTTCGGCCACCTCAGGGACGCCATGACGCTGGCCGCCAAGCTGGGCAAGGATCCCTATCGCTGGGTCGATCTGAAACAGGTGTTGCCGCTGCTGTCACAGAAGAAATATTACCGTGACCTGAAATTCGGTTACGCGCGGGGTTCCGAGCCGGTGACTTATGTGCAGCGCATTCGTGACTATCGGCAGGTGCTCAACAAACAGCTGGATGCCGCGCAGGGCAAGAGCTGACCGCTGCGCTGTTTGCCGCAAGGCCGTGATTACGGCGCCAGGCGGTCGATGCGCCAGCGGCCGTCTGTTTCGATTGAATACTGAAAACGGTCGTGCAAGCGGTCGGGGCGTCCCTGCCAGAACTCGATACTGCGGGGTGCGACGCGGTAGCCGCCCCAGAACTCAGGCAGTGAGATGTCGCCCTCGGCGAAACGCTGCTTGATCTCTTCAAGCTTGGCCATCAGCAGCGAGCGCGAACTGATGACGCTGCTTTGTTGCGATACCCAGGCGCCCAACTGGCTGCCGCGCGGGCGCGACAGAAAATACCTCAGTGATTCTGCCGCCGGTACCCGGCTGGCGCGGCCGCTGATGCGGACCTGGCGATCGAGATCAAGCCATGGAAACAGCAGCGCGACGTTGGCATTGACGCTGATGTGGCGCGCCTTGAGCGAGTTGTAATTGGTGAAAAAGACGAACCCCTGTTCATCGTAGTACTTGAGCAACACGGTACGAATGCCGACCTCGCCCTGTTCGTTGGCGGTGGCCAGGCTCATGGCGGTGGGGTCTTTCATGTCGGTGCGACGTGCATCCTCGAACCATTTGTCGAATTGCTGAAACGGATTGCTGTCGAGGTCTTCGCGCGACAGGCCGCTGTGATCGTAATCACGGCGCAGATTGGTGAGATCCATGGTTTTATTGCTTCGCGGTTATTTGGGCTCGGAAACCTTTATCAGGGCATCCGGGTGCAATTGCAGAATATTGTCGATGGTGGCATCGACATCCGCCCTGGGCACATCGACCATGAGCAGGATATGGCCCCGTTCAATGTCTTTCTTGTATTCGTCGATGTCGTGATTGTGTTCATTGCCCTTCATCAACCCCAGCATGGCGGCGCCGACAAGCGCCCCGGCGCCGCCGCCGATGGCCAGGGCCTGCGCCCCCAGGGGCACGCCGCCGGGCGGGAAGGCGATCACCAGCACACCACCGGTCAGTCCGGCCAGTCCGCCCATCAACGCACCCATGATCAAACCTCGAGCCAGCTCGGTTTTCTGCCAGATATTGGCCGTCGGTAGACCCTTCAGGTTGCGTGTGATGGCACCGATTACGTGCAGGTTCGAGCGTGCAATGCCCGATTGCTGCAATTCAGACACGATGCTGAGTGTCAGTTCGGTGTCAGGTATCAGAAAATTGAGACGGCGCATGGGTTGCCAGGCAGCTAGGGAAATGAGTGTCGGGTCAGGACTGTGAATGCGGCTCTATTTTAGCGATTGTCGTCACGAAAGATAAGGGATTTATTTGATCTGGCGCGGTTTGCCGGGGCTTTTTGGTTTTGCGCTGTTGCAGCAACCTGCGAATTATCAGCTTGTGCGGGATTATATGTGAAATAAAGCCCAAAAAACCGAACACCGTGTATTTCTCTACTATAGTCACCTAAGTCAAAGCGAGAAGATTCCATGGCATCATTACACCGACAAGAAGTACGAGGATATGGGGGCATGTCTAATCTTGAAAGCCTGATAAGCGATGTCAGCAAACTGGTCAGTTTGCCCGATGTGTATTATCGGCTCGAGACCCTGATCGAACAGCCCAGTTCGACGATGGATGACTTTGCCAACGTGCTGGCAACCGAGCCGGATATCTGTGCGCGTTTGCTGAGCCTGGCCAACAGCGCGTTTTACAGCTTTCCGTCGAGTATTGAATCGGTCAACAAGGCGGTTCAGATCATCGGTGTGCGGCAGATTCGCGAGCTGGTGCTGGCCACCAGCGTGATTCGCATGTTCAGCCAGGTACCGCTGGGCATGGTCAATATGAAGTTGTTCTGGGAGCATTCGGTGGCGGTGGGCGTATTTGCCAAGGCTATCGCCCAGTATTGTCACCAGACCCAGAATGAACGCTTTTACGTTGCCGGGTTATTGCATGATCTCGGGCGTTTGCTGTTCTACCTCAAGTTGCCGGGCTTGATGCACGATCTGCTGTTGCAGCGCGAGTCGAAAGAGCAGTATCTGTTCGTGCTGGAACGGGAGAATCTCGACTACACCCATGCTGAGGCCGGTGGACGCCTGCTGCAAAGCTGGCGTGTGCCAGAATCCATTCATGAACCGGTCAGTTGTCACCATAACCCGTCAGATTCGCAGGATTTTGCGGCCATCACGGCGGCTGTGCACGTGGCCGATATCTGGGTCAATAAACACGGCATCGGCACCAGCGGTGAACGTTTTACCCCGCTCATCGATGAACAGGCACTGACAACCCTGAATATTCAGGAATTCGAGCTCGAGGAGTTATGGGATCTGACCCGCGATGAGATCAACGAGGTCGTGAACCAGTTTCTGGTGCAGTGAAACACCGCGTTGTGAGTGGCAGCGTTTCAACGTTGCTTGATGAGCACGATTACAGCATTACGATTGTCGCCAGCCCCAAAAAGGCCACCACGCCGATGACATCGGTGAAGGTGGTCAACACGACACTGCCGGCCAGAGCCGGATCTATGCCCATGCGTTTCAATATGATGGGAATGACCGCACCGGCGAGAGCCCCTGCAATCAGGTTGATGATCAGGGCGATTGCGATGACCAACGCGATCTGAAAGTCCTGAAACCAGATGATGGTGAAGGCGGCGACGACCGTCGCCCACAGCAGCCCGTTGAGAAAACCGACAGTGATCTCCTTGCGCACCAGGCTCTTGAAATTGGAACTGCCGATCTGATCCAGCGCCAGGCCGCGGATGACCAGCGTCAGCGTCTGCGATCCGGCAATGCCCCCCATGCTGGGCACGATGGTCAGCAGAATCGCCAGCGCCACGATCTTGTCCAGCGTGGTTTCGAACAAACCGATGACGGCCGCAGCCAGAAAGGCTGTTAACAGGTTGAAGCCGAGCCAGATCGCACGGCGGCGGGTGCTGCGCCAGATCGGTGAGAACAAATCCTCGTCTTCGTGCAGGCCGGCCATGCTCAGCACCGAGCTGTCGCCTTCCTCGCGGATAACGTCAACCACGTCGTCGATGGTGATGCGGCCCAACAGTTTGCCGTGCTCATCGATGACCGCGGCACTGATCAGATCTTCATCCTCAAACAGGCGGGCTACATCGTCATCGATCATGTTGGCGTCGAGCGCGAAGCTGTCGTGGTTCATGATATCGGCGACCAGCGTATCGGTATCGCGGGTGAGCAGATCTTTCAGGCTCAGTGTGCCCTGGTAAACATCGTAACGGTCGGTGACGAAAAGCTGATCAGTATGACGGGGAAGGTCGCCGCGCATGCGCAGATAGCGCAGTACGACATCCAGCGTGACATCGGCACGGATGGTGACCGGATCGAGGTTCATCAGGCCACCGGCGGTATCTTCCGGATACGACAGCAGGGCTTCGAGGCGTTCGCGCTTGTGCTTGTCGAGCACGTACAGCACGGTGACCAGTTTTTCGGTGGGCAGGTCGAGGATCAGGTCGGCCTGGTCATCGGCGTCCGGCAAGGACTCAATGACCCGGGCAATATCCAGCGAGTTCATCGACAGCAGTTTGCGCTGGCGAACCTCGTCACCGGTTTCGAGCAGGATGGCGCCAAGATCCTGCTCGCCAATGCGCGTCCAGATCAGCTCGCGCTGAGCAGGCGGTGTGGCGTCGAGAATATCGGCGAGTTGGGCCGGATTGATGGCAGCCAGGGTGGCGTCGATGGCGTCGGTGTCCGCTTCTTCGACAGCGTTGGATAAATCTTGCCTGAGTTGCTCGTTTAGATTATCGATCGATTGCTCAGACATGAATCGAGGGCCAGTTCTGGAGTCTGGGGGCAGTGTAACAAACTATCACTGAGGACGGTGAAATATCCCTTTACATGAGCGGATTATTCGGCTTCGTCGAAACGGTTGTTGATGAGTTGCACGACGGCGTCGGCACAGGCCTGTTCATCGCTACCGTCGACCTCCAGCACCATTTCCGTACCCTTGCTGGCGGCCAGCATCATGACACCCATAATGCTCTTGGCGTTGACACTGTTACCTTTATTGATGAGTACGACCGAACTGGCGAATTGCGAGGCGACATTAACCAGTTTCGACGCGGCGCGGGCATGCAGCCCCAGTTTGTTAATAATAGTGATCGGTTGACTGATCATTGTTAATTCACAGATCTTGTTCGTTGGTGATGCCTTTGTTTGCTCCGACTATACCAATTTTCGCCAGCAACTCCAGTGGTTGCTCCGCATAGTTGATGACGCGAATAAGCATGGGCAGGTTGATGCCGGACACGATTTTCACCTGGTGATCGGCGGCGAAGTAGTGGGCCAGGTTGCTCGGCGTGGCGCCGTGCATGTCTGTGAGTATCAGGACACCGTCGCCATTATCGAGTTCGTCAATACTGGACTTGACCTGGTCGGCGTAAAACCCGAGTTCAGCCGGTTTGATATCACCCGGTATACAGATATTGACCACCCGGGGCAGCGATTTGCCGATGATGTTCTCCGCCGTGCGTAACAGCTCTTCACCAATGCGGTTGTGGGTCAGAATGATGACGCCGGTGGTCACGTCACTGGCGCTCGCGGTGGCGCACAGACACATTGCTGTAGGTCTGTTTGAGTTCGCTGGTGATCTGTTGGGTCAGGTAAACCGAGCGGTGCTGTCCGCCGGTACAACCGATGGAAACGGTCATGTAACTCCGGCCCTCCTTCTCGAAGCAGGGAATCCATTGCTGCATGAAGCGTAGAATGCTTTGCTTCATGTTTTGCACATCGTCGAATTGTTCCAGGTAATCGATGACCGGCTGGTCAAGACCGGTGAGCGGACGCAACTCGGGCTTCCAGTGGGGATTGGGCAGGCAGCGCACGTCGAACATGAAGTCGGTATCGGCCGGCAGGCCGTGTTTGAAGCCGAACGACTGGATCAATATCACCATGCCGGACTGCTTGTCGTGGACGAGGCGCGACTTGATGATGTGTTTGAGCTCATGCACATTGAGATCGGATGTGTCGATGGTCAGGTCCGCCTTCGATGAGATCGACTGCAGCACCAGGCGTTCGCTGTGTATCGCCTCGTTAAGCGTCAGGCCCTTGCGCGACAGCGGATGTTTGCGCCGGGTCTCGCTGAAGCGGGTAAGCAGCGGTTCGAGTTTGGTGGTGAGAAAGATGACCTCGATATCTATGTCCATGGCGCTCAGCTCCTGGTAGATATTCTCGAAATGCCCGAGGTCATCGATATCGCAACGCGCATCGATGGAGACAGCGATGCGTTCATGTTTGGGGGTGCTGTTCTGCATGTTGCTGACGAACAGGCTCAACATGCCGGTGGGCAGGTTGTCGACACAGAAATAACCTGCATCTTCAAGCGTGTGCAGGGCTATGGTTTTGCCTGAGCCGGACAGTCCGCTGACGATGACGAGCTGAAGTCGGGAGCTGTTGCTGCGGGGCGCTTCGGTAGTCATGAGTTCATCCCTGGCTGTTGGCGTGAATGGCCCGTTGTTGCTGCTCGATAAAATCTTCCGCTGCATTATAGCCATTCTTGTTGAGGATATGATTGCGCGCGGCCGCTTCGACCAGTATGGCCATATTACGGCCGGGTGCAACCGGCAGGGTGAGTTCGGGAATATCCACCCCCAGAATATTGCGTGTGCGACGCTCGGTGCCCAGACGGTCGAAATGATGACGGTTTTGCTCGGTGAAGTGGACCATGTTGAAGATCATATCCAGGTGTTTGTTACGGCGTAAGGCGTTGGAGCCAAACATGGCGCGGACATTGAGTATCCCGAGGCCGCGCACCTCCATGAATTCGTTGGACAGACCGGGGTGGGTCCCGTCGATGACGCCGGGTGCAAAATGCGAAAACTCGGTGACATCATCGGCGATCAGGCGATGCCCCCTCGCCACCAGGGACAGTCCAAGTTCCGATTTACCGACGCCGCTCTCTCCTGTGATGAAGATGCCGACGCTGAATACGTCGATAAATACGCCATGTTCGATGGATTTTTGCGCCAGTGTCTGACCCATGAAATAACGCAGGTTGTCGAGAAGTAACGGGTCTTTCAGTTCGGAGCGGAACACGGCAATCGACGCCCGGGTAAGCAGTTTGATGTCTCTATGGGTCATGGTGGCCTTGTGGCTGAGGATGACGATACACACATGATTGTGTAACAAACCCTCAAGCAGACGCCGGCGCTGTTCGTCGCTCAGTGATTCCAGGTACGCCGACTCGCGCTGGCCGATAATGACGATGGTGGTTGGGCGAATGGCATTGAGGTAATCGGCGAGGTTGTCGTGGCCGTCTTCATGGGGTGAAGTGTGCAAAACCCGGTCGAGGCCGACCTGGCCAGACAGAAAAGACAGCTTCAGATTCGTCTGGAATCGCTGATGAAACTCCCTGACTGTCAGCTCGGCCTGCATAGCTTCAGGCTGGGGTTGATTGCTCAGCCTGTTCAATGATGCGAATGATGGCCGCCGAGTCTTCGCAATCACGAATCTGCTGGGTGACCGCTGGCTGGCTGAAGATCTTGGCCAGGGCGGCAAGGATGCGCAGATGTTCTTCGGTTGATGCCTGCGGAATAAATATGGCAAAAATCAGGTCGACCGGCTGGTGATCCATGGCGTCGTAATTGACCGGAGACGCCAGTTTGGCGAAGCAGGCATGGGTGTCGGTCAGGTTATCCAGGCGTGCATGGGGCACAGCAAAACCCTGGCCGAGACCGGTGCTACCCAGTCGTTCGCGCTCCAGCAATTTGTTGAAGATGTCGATCTGTGGCAATCCGATTTCTTCGGATGCTTTTTCGGCGATAAATTCGAGCAGGCGTTTTTTACTGGTGATGTCTGCGTCAGTAAAAATACGCTGCGGCGCCAGCAAGGATGTAATGGACATTACCCGATGATTGTGAAGGTGTAACTGCGCGCCATGTTAGCGAATTGCAGCCTGGTTGCAAGGTAAAAAAAGCCGGAAGGGCACCTTCCGGCTTTAGTCCGATGTCACGGCTGAGCAGATCAGGCCACTTCAGGCGCCGGAGCTGCTCCTTTCATGCGATGGCTTTTCATCTTTTCTTTGTGTTTTTTGCCCTGGCGGTCGAGCTTGTCGACCAGCCCATCGATCGCGGCATACATGTCTTCCTGAACGTCGTCCGCGTACAGGTTGCCACCGCTGACATGCATGGTGGCCTCGGCCTTGTGGCGCAGTTTTTCTACTGTCAGAACCACGTGAATATCCAGCGCCTGGTCAAAATGCCTGTCCAGTCGTTCGATTTTTTCATGGACATAGTTGCGCAGAGACTCTGTGATCTCGACATGGTGGCCGCTTAGACTGATTTGCATGAGATACCTCCCAAGAGTTTTATGGATGCCCGATCAAGTGCTCGGGCGGAGATAACGGGAAATTCATTTTCCCGTCTAAGTTGGTGAAAATCTGGTTGTCTGCTGTGCATTCCTCGACCTAAAACAAGCGTTTGCGTTCGTTCGAAGGCGGAATGTTCATCGCCTCGCGATATTTGGCTATGGTGCGCCGGGCGACATTGATGCCCTGCTCATCGAGAACCGCCGCGATTTTGTTGTCGCTCAGGGGTTTGTTGCAGTTTTCCGCCGCAATCAGTTTTTTGATGATCGCACGAATGGCGGTGGCAGAACACTCGCCGCCGTCGGATGTGCCGACGTGGCTGGAAAAGAAATACTTGAACTCAAGCAGGCCGCGCGGCGTGTGCATGTACTTCAGGGTGGTCACGCGGGAAATGGTCGATTCATGCATCTCCAGCTCTTCGGCGATATCGCGCAGCACCATCGGTTTCATGGCTTCTTCGCCGTATTCGAAAAAATTGCGCTGGCGCTCGACAATGGCGCGCGCGACCCGCAACAGGGTGTCGTTGCGGCTTTGCAGGCTCTTGATGAACCAGCGAGCCTCCTGCAGATGATCGCGCAGATAGTTGTTCTGTTCAGAGTTTTCGCCGCGTTTGACAAGGCTGGCGTAGGTCTGGTTGACCTTCAGCCGGGGCGAGCTTTCGCGGTTGATCTGCACAATCCACTCGCCGTTGTGTTTGCTGACGTAGACATCGGGCATGACATACTCGGCATGCGAGGTGCTGATCATTTCACCCGGATGCGGGTTGGTGCTCTGGATCAGTTTGACGATTTCGACCAGTTCCTTGTCGCTGGCGCGCAAGCGGCGCTTGAGCACGGCGTAGTCGTTGTTGGCCAGGTACTCGAGGTAACGTTCGACCAGCGCCAGCGCCTTGTTCAGGTGAGGTGTCTCCGGGTCGTACTGGCGCAGTTGAATGGCCATGCATTCCGCCGGGGTACGAGCGCCGACGCCGACCGGGTCAAAATGCTGAATAAAATGCAGCATGGCCTCGATTTCGTCCATTTCCAGCTCAGGGTAGTCCTTGATCAGGCCCTGGTGGATATCGTCCAGCGATTCGGTCAGGTATCCGCGTTCATCGATGCCGTCGATGATGGACAGGCCGATGTCCTTGTCGGTTGGTGTCAGGTGTGCGCAGTCGAGCTGCCATATCAGGTGTTCGTAAAGCTCGTCCTGATTGGGTTTGGCCTGGTTTTCGAACAGGTCGCTGAAGTCTTCTCCAGAGGCGATATTGGCCTGGCTCAGTGTGGCGGTCGGCGTGCTGTCGTAGATATCGTCCCAGCCGGTGTCGATGGCGAGGTCATCGGGCAGGGTTTGTTCGGAACGGTCCTCGTTCATGCTGTCGGAGGTGGTGCGAACATCGGTGATGTCTTCGCGCTCGTTGTCGGTATCCTGCACCTGGATTTCGGACATGTTGTCCTCTTGTTCCAGCAGCGGGTTTGAGTCGAGGGTTTGCTGGATCTCGGCTTGAAGTTCGAGTGATGACAACTGGAGGAGGCGAATGGCCTGCTGCAGTTGCGGGGTCATGGTCAGGCTTTGACCAATCTTTAACTGTAAGCTTTGTTTCATACGGGCATGGAAGGCAGCCGGACTGGTTTGAAACGCTTTGTTCTTTTTCTCATGGCATATTTATAGCTTAAAATCCTCGCCCAAGTAAATCTTTCTAACGGTTTTATTGGACAGGATATGATTGGCGTCACCTTCGGCCAGAATTCGGCCTTCTCCCATGACGCAGGCGGTGTCGCAGATGCCCAGCGTTTCGCGAACGTTGTGGTCGGTAATCAGTATACCTATATTTCGTTGTGCGAGTTGGCGAATCATATTCTGGATGTCGATGACCGAAATTGGGTCAACACCGGCAAACGGCTCATCAAGCAGAATGAACTTGGGTTCGTTCGCCAGTGCGCGGGCAATTTCGACGCGTCGCCGTTCGCCCCCGGATAGTGCAATGCCCAGGCTGCTGCGTATGTGCTGGACCTGGAAATCATCCAGCAGGCGTTCCAGTTTTTCATCCTGCTGTTGACGGTTCAGGTCTTTGCGCAGTTCAAGAATGGCGCGAATGTTCTGCTCGACCGTGAGGCCGCGGAACACGGATGCCTCCTGTGGCAGGTAGCCGAGGCCCATGCGCGCACGTTGATGCATGGGCATGTGGGCGAGCGCTTGATCGTTGAGTCGAATATCGCCCTGGTCGCTGCGAATCAGGCCGACAATCATGTAAAAGCAGGTGGTTTTGCCGGCGCCGTTGGGCCCGAGCAGGCCCACGATCTGGCCGCTGGAAACGCTCAGATTAACCGATTTGACAACCTCCCGGCCGCGGTAGCTTTTGGCCAGTCCGGTGGCGGTGAGGGTGTTCACGGTTGAGTCTGCTGACGCGGCTGAATGAGCATGCGTACTCTGCCCTTGCCATCCTGCTGTCCGGCCAACAGGGCGTTGTTGCGGGTATTGGTGCGTATGAACTCGCTCTCGATCAGGTCTTTGTCGCTGGTTAAGCTGGCCTTCCTGCGCAGTTCCATGGTGCCATCGGTTTCACGGTAATGGATAGCGAGTGCTGAACCCGATACCGGCTTGCCCTCTGCGTTCAACTGGTCGAAACGAGCGGGATCGCCGCTGGCATCCAGAGTTTGAAGGTTGTTGTCCTGATCGAACCGCATGATGATTTCCTGCGCCCGTATGTGGAGGCTGCCCTGACGCAGATGCACGCTGCCGGTGTATATGCTGATGTGCCGGGATTCGTCGATTTCGAGCCTGTCGGCTTCGATATGAATAGGCTGTTCATGATCGTCTGGCAAGGCCAGCGCGCCGGTGTGGGCCAGCGTTATTGCAAGCAATAGTGTCAGTATTGATGGTTTAACCAGAGGCATTGTTGTTGTCCTGATAAACGGCTTTGACCCCGTTGAACCGGTGTCGTTTCTGTTTCATGTCGAGCAGGGCGCCCTGCGCCTGCAGGTTTAGCCCGGGTTGTTTAAGGGTCATGGCGACGGGTATCTCCATCTGTTCCTCGCGTGAGCGAAGTATCAGCACCTCGGATTGTAGTTCAAGTGGCTGCGCGCCCTGGACTCGACGCAGGTCGACATTTTGGCGAAAGGTTAACACCTCATCCGCGTGCACCAGTACTGCCGTGTTGGAACGTGCATGCCACTGTTCTTTATCGGCAAAGTATTCAAGATCCGGGGTTTGCAGGTGGCTGGCGTCCTCGCGAATGAAATGTTCGAGATAGGGTGTGCGTAGATGGTATTGCAGTAGTCCCCGGCTATCGAATGCCCGGTAGTTGACCTGTTTCATGTAGTAATCGATGTTGTCGGGCGCCTGCAACAGTTGCTGGGGTGCGGGGGCTTTTTTGAAGTCGAAAAGCCAGCCGGCAATCGCCGCGATGGCGACCCCGGAGATGATCAACAGGACCCAACGCGTTGTCATTCGAGATAGCTGTCGAGTTTGTCCTGCAGCAAGCCCTGGGCCTTGAGTATGGTCTCGATGGCCTCGCGTGCGGCGCCCGCACCACCTGCGGCGCTGGTGACGTAGTCGGCATGTTGCAATACAAAGGGGTGGGCGTCAGCGGTGGCGATGGCCATTCCGACACGGGTCATGACTGGCAGGTCCACTACATCATCACCCATGTAAGCGATCTGGGCGGGCTGCAGCCCGGTTTTTTTCAGCAGTGAGGCAAACGCCGGGCGTTTGTCGCGAAAGCCCTGATACACGATGTCGATTCCAAGGTCGCGCATGCGATGTTCGACCACGCTGGATTTGCGCCCGGTGATGATCGCCGCATGCAGGCCGCATTCCTGCAGCATGCGCATGCCGTGTCCATCACGTGAATTGAAGGCCTTGTATTCCTGGCCGTCATCGCCCAGGAACAGGGTGCCATTGGTCAGGACCCCATCGATATCGAAGATGATGAGGCGGATGTCGCTGGCGAGTTTTAATATCGAATCCATGCTGATGCCCTGCTGCTATTCAGACGATGCCGGCGCGCAACAGGTCGTGCATGTTCAATGCGCCCTGGATGATGCCGTTGTCGTCAGCCACGATCAATGCGTTGATCTTGTGTTGATCCATCAGGGTCAAGGCGTCGCTGGCGATGCGGTCGGCATCGATGGTGATGCAATCGCGGGTCATGAAATCGGCCACCAGGGCTTGATGGATGTCGGTGTTGACATCAAGCGTGCGGCGCAGGTCGCCGTCAGTGTAGATGCCGGCCAGGTGGTTGCCTCCATCGCTGATGGCGGTCATACCCAGGCCCTTGCGGGATATTTCGAGCAGGGCCTGTTTGAGCGTGGCGTCCTGACTTACGATGGGAATGCGCTCGCCCACGTGCATGATGTCACGCACGCGCAACAGCAAACGCCGGCCCAGGCTGCCACCGGGATGCGAGCGCGCGAAGTCCTCTTCGGTGAAACCGCGCGCCTCAAGCACGGCAACGGCCAGCGCATCGCCCATGGCCAGGCTGGCGGTGGTGCTTGAGGTAGGCGCGAGTCCGAGCGGGCAGGCTTCTTTGTCCACCGCGACATCGAGATTGACGTCAGCCATTTCGGCCAGGGTTGAGCGGGGGTTGCCGGTGAGCGAAATCACCGGAACCTGCAGGCGCTTGAGCAGTGGCAGCAGCATGGTGATCTCGCCGGTTTCACCGGAATTGGACAGCGCGATGACCAGGTCCTCGGCGGTGATCATGCCCAGGTCGCCATGACTGGCCTCGCCCGGATGCATGAAAAAGGCCGGTGTGCCCGTGCTGGCCAGGGTGGCCGCGATCTTGTTGCCGATGTGGCCTGATTTGCCCATGCCGGTGACAACGATGCGCCCCTCGCAGGCCAGTACCATCTCGCAGGCGCGCTGAAAGCCCTCGTCGATGCGTTCGATCAGGGCGCTGATGGCGTTGGCCTCGGTCTGGAGCACGGCTTTGCCCAGTTGCTGGTAGGAATTTCCGGTCATGCTGATTGGTCCTGGAATGGTATGTCAGGAATGCACTGCGGCCTGATAATACAAAAGTCCCTGGTAGAGCACAAAGGCGCTCAGCAGCAGTATACCCTTGTTGCGGGTGATCAGGCAGCAACTCGATGACGGGTAGCGCGACATCACGAACAGGCCGAGCGTTAGCGCCAGGGTGACGCTGAGATCGCGGCTGAATGCTTCGGGTGATATCTGAAAATTGGTAAGCAGCGCAGGGATTCCGATCACCGCCAGCGAGTTGAACAGGTTCGAGCCGATGACATTGCCCATGACCAGGTCCGGCTCGCCCTTGCGCGCACCGGCTATGGCGGCGGCAAGTTCCGGCAGCGAGGTACCGATGGCAACGATGGTCAGGCCGATGATGAGTTCGCCGACACCCAGTGCGGTCGCGATGTTGACCGCGCCCCACACCAGCAGTCGTGAACTGGCCACCAGCACGACCAGGCCGACCAGGCTCCACATCAGTGCCTTTCCGGTGCTCATGTCGGTGGGGATTTCGTGGTCCATTTCTTCGATGAGCCGGTCATCGCGGCTGGCCAGACTGCTGCGAATCAGGTACACCATGGCGCCAGTCAGCAGGCCCATCAATAACAATCCGTCTGTCAGGTTGAGGCGGTTGTCCCAAAGTACCCAAACCAGCAGCCCTGAAGCCAGCAACAAGATCGGAAATTCGCGTTTGAGCAGGGCTGAGCCAAAACCCAGCGGGACAAAGATTGCCGTAAATCCGAGTATCAGACCGATGTTGGCGATGTTCGAACCCAGCGCATTACCGATGGCGAGGTCGGGCGTGTTATCCAGCACCGAAAACAGCGAGATCATGATTTCCGGCGCCGAGGTGCCGAAACCGATGATGGTAATGCCGATGATGAGCGTTGATACGCCGAGGTTGCGTGCGGTTGCGGCAGCGCCTTCGACGAAGCGATCAGCGCTCCATACCAGCAGTGCCAGGCCTACGACGATGGCCGCGAGGGAAAGCACCATAATGAATAGGGACTAGAAGTCGTCAGTGGATGTAAACAGGCCAACGCGCAAATCCCTGGCGCTGTAGATTTCACGCCCGTCCACTTCCATGGTGGCGTCGGCGATGCCCATGACCAGCTTGCGCATGATCAGGCGTTTGATATGGATCTTGTAGGTCACCAGCCTGGCGCCCGGCAGTACCTGGCCAAAGAATTTGACCTCGCCCGCACCCAGCGCGCGACCATGGCCGGGACCACCTTTCCAGCCCAGGAAGAAACCCACCAGTTGCCACATGGCGTCGAGGCCCAGGCAGCCCGGCATGACAGGGTCGCCGTTGAAATGACACTGGAAGAACCACAGGTCGGGTTTGATGTCGAGTTCGGCCTCGATGTAACCCTTTTGATGGTCGCCACCATCCTCGTTGATCTGGGTGATGCGGTCGAACATCAGCATCGGCGGCAGTGGCAGCAGTGCGTTGCCCTCGCCAAAGATCTTGCCATTTCCGCAGTCGATAAGTTCCTGGTAGGTGAAGCTGTGCTGATCGGTTAATTCTGACATAATGGCGGTCGCTGAATGAGAAAGCAGCGAACACTAACCATTCCCGGGCGGTTTTTCAATATAAAACGAGGACATGGACTATTCGATCAAGGTTGGGGTTTTCGATTGGCAAGGTTTTGCCTGCGATGGCGGCTTTTACCCCGAGGACCTGCCGCAGGAATGGCGGCTGCAGTTTTATAGCAACGAATTCGCAACCGCCTGCATCGATCTGAATGCCTGGATGTCGGGCGAGCACGACTGCGAAACCTTCGAAGACCTGCGCGACAGTTTTGAGCTGTCACTGGCCGTGCGCGATGAGTCGGCACTGCGCCATGCGGAGACATTGAGTTCACAATGCCAGCTGCGCCTGCATGCGCTCATTAACGACGATGCAGAGTCTTGCCCGCTTGCGGCTTCGCCCCTGGCCGGCAGCAGTTGGCAGTGCCGGTCGACCCTGTGGACGCCCGCGAGCACGCTGGCGCGTTCTTCCAGCATTGCATTGCTGCCGGGCGCTCAGGGCTTGCGCCAGTATCGGGGATGGATCGAGCAATGGCTGGCCACGGCGCCACCGGGTGATCGCCTGAGCCTGTGGCTGGATGGCGCGAACACGGATTACAAGACCCTGGCCGACTGCCGCCAGCTCGTTGAGTTGATGGGATTCTGAAAAATAATCACAAAAGCCAATCACCCTGGTATTAACGCGTGGAGTTCGAACCACGATATTGATAGACTCCGCGCCATCACGCATACGGACGATCCATGAGCGAACCCCTCATCAAAATTCGAAACCTCCACTTCAGCCGTGGCGCCAACAAGATCTTTGACGGCGTTGACATGGATGTACTGGAGGGGCGCATCACTGCGGTGATGGGGCCGAGTGGAACCGGCAAGACCACCTTGCTCAAGCTGATTGGCGGGCAACTGACACCGGACCAGGGCGAAATCCATGTGCAGGGACAAAACGTGCATAAACTCAAGCGTGCGGGCCTGTACAAGCTGCGTAAAAAAATGGGCATGTTGTTCCAGTCGGGCGCCTTGCTGACGGACCTGTCGGTGTTCGAGAACATTGCCTACCCGCTGCGCGAGCACACCAACCTCAGTGAATCGATGATTCGCACCATGGTGCTGATCAAGCTGCAGGCGGTCGGCCTGAGCGGCGCCCATCAACTGATGCCGTCGGAGCTGTCGGGTGGTATGGCGCGACGCGTGGCCCTGGCCCGGGCGCTGGCGCTGGACCCGATGATGATCATGTATGACGAGCCATTCACCGGGCAGGACCCGATATCGCTGGGCGTGCTGGTCAAGTTGATCAAGCAAACCAACGATGCGCTGAAGTTGACCAGCATCCTGGTGTCGCATGACGTGGGGGAAACCCTGTCGATTGCCGACGATGTCAAGATCATCTCGCGCGGCAAACTGGTGGCCGAGGGCACGCGCGATGAAATCATGCATTCCGATTCGGCCTGGGTGCGCCAGTTCGTTGAGGGTGAAGCCGATGGTCCTGTCCCCTTTCACTATCATGGCGCCTCCATTGAGGAGCAACTGATGCAGGTCAAAGCCTGATGTTGCTAAACCCCATTATCCGTCTGGGCCGCGGCTCGATCTTTCTGGGCAAGACACTGGCCGGCATTCCGCAACTGTTTGTTCGTTTTGGTCTGGTCATTAAACAGTTATATTCAGTCGGCGTTCAGACCTTGCTGATTACATTGGTTGCAGGCCTGTTCGTGGGCATGGTGCTGGCGTTGCAGTTGCACTATACCCTGAGCACCTTCGGCGCCGAGGATACGCTCGGGCTGTTGGTGGCCCTGTCGTTGGTGCGCGAACTCGGCCCGGTCGTGGCGGCGCTTTTATTCGCTGGTCGCGCGGGTTCGGCGCTGACTGCGGAGATCGGCCTGATGAAAGCAACCGAACAGTTATCGGGGCTGGAAATGATGGCGGTCGATCCCATTCAGCGCATCATCGCCCCGCGTTTCCTGGCGGGGTTTCTGTCGATGCCGCTGCTGGCCGCCATCTTTAGCGCGGTCGGCATACTGGGTGGTTACATGGTCGGAGTTGACCTGCTGGGCGTTGACGCTGGCGCATTCTGGTCGCAGATACAGGCCAAGGTCGATTTTTACGAAGATGTCATGAACGGCATCATAAAAAGTTTCGTGTTCGGCTTTATCGTAAGCTGGATCGCGGTATTCGAGGGTTACGACTGTATCCCCACCTCCGAGGGCGTGGCGCGCGCGACCACGCGCACCGTGGTGCATTCCTCGCTGGCGGTATTGGGTATGGATTTCGTGTTAACGGCAATCATGTTTAACTAGGGGAACAGGAGATGTTTCGCAGCATAGAAGTCTCGGTAGGTATTTTCGTCGGCATTGGTCTGGCCGCATTGTTCTTTCTGGCCATGCAGGCCAGTAACCTGAGCAGCATGAGCAGCGAGGGGTTTTACGAAATTACAGCGCGCTTCGACAATATTGGCGGGCTCAAGGTGCGCTCGGCGGTCAAGGTCGCCGGGGTCAAGGTCGGCCAGGTCGGCAAGATCGACTACGACAGCAATAGCTTCGAGGCGTTGGTGACCATGCAGGTTGATGAAAAATACAACCGTTTCCCGCGCGATACGATTGCCAGCATATTTACCTCGGGCCTGCTGGGTGAGCAGTATGTCGGGCTGGAGCCGGGTGGTGATGAAAAACTGCTGGAGCACCAGTCCGAGATTTCACATACCCAGTCGGCCATGGTGCTGGAGCAGGTGATCGGCCAGTTCCTGTTCAGCAAAGCCTCTGATTCAGGCGGTTCGGGCAATGATGCGCCGTTCTAGATTCCTGTTGTTGCTGTGCCTCCTGCCGCTGGTGTGGCCGGCGCAGGCGGTGACCCGGGTAAACCTCGACCAGGCCATTGAACTGGCGCTGGCGAGCGACCCCCGAATCGATGAAAAACGCGCCTTCGTGAAGAAGGCAGAGGCGCTGTTGCGTGAGGTCGAAGGCAAGGGTGGACTGCTGTTCAATGTCAATTCCTTTGTGGCGATGACGACTGATGTCGATGGTGGGTTCTACACCAACGAGCGCGTGACCTGTTCTACAGATTGTCAGCCGCGCGACGATGCCTATGATGTTGACAAGGTTTCGCTGTGGCTGGGCCTGACCTTCAGCATCGTGAAGCCGCTCACCACCTTTGGTCAGCTGGAAAACTACGAGCTGGCCGCGCGCAACAGCATTCTGATCAAACAGGAGGATGTCACACTGCAAAAGGAAACGGTCAAGTTGCAGGTGGTGCAGGCCTATAACGGTTTTCTGGCCGCGCGTGACAGCCGTTTTTTGCTCGAGGATACGCGCAAGCGCCTTGAAACGGCGTTGGGGCTGGTCAACGATTGGCTCGATGAAGGATCCGGCAAGGTCAAGCTGTCCGATCAGTATGCCTTGCAGGCGGGCCTGGGCATAGTTGATCGCTACCTGGCGGATGCCAGCGGCCTGGAGCGTATCGCCATGGATGGACTGCGTCTGCTGATCGGTGTTGATCCCGGTGAAGAGGTCGAACTGGAAGACGGACGTTTGCAGCCGGTCGAATTACCCGAGCGCAGCCTCGATCAGTGGATAGCGCTGGCGATGGATAATCGCGCCGAATTCAAACAGGTCGAGGCGGGGCTTGAGGCCAGGCGAGCACTGGTCGAAGCCAAGCGCGCCAGTGAAAAACCGATTGTGTTTGCGGGTGTTGCCGGTTCTGCCGGGTACACGCCGGGCCGGGCCAAGCTCGACAATCCATTCATTTACGATCCGTTCAATCATGTGGCGGCATCACCGCTGGTGGGCCTGACCTGGCAGTGGGAGGCCGATGCGTTGCCTGCGCAGGTTCAGCAGGAACAGGCTGAGCTGGATGCACTGGTGCACAAGGCCTCGTTTGCGCGCAAGGGCATCCCGTTCGAGGTGTCGGAGCAATATCATCTGGCCAAATCCAAGTTCGCCGGTCTGTTGGCGATGAAACAGAGCGCACTCGCCGCGCGGCGCTGGATGATCGCTGCCTATAGCGATTTCGAGGCCGGGCTGGGCGAGGCAGAAAAGATCCTGACCGCCATGCAGGCCTATGTGCTGGCCTATACCGACTACGTCAGGATCGTGAATGATTTCAACAATCACGTGTCCAAACTGAAAAGTGTGAGTGGAGTTTACGAATGACAATGAATACCTGGTTGAGAACTCTGGTTCTTTTTTTGCTGGCGTTTGTGTTGAGCCCCCTGCGCGCGGGCGATTCGGTACCCGAGCAGATGATTCGCGATACCGCTGACGAGGTTATTGCGATCATCAAGCAGCGCCAGGACGAGTTCAAAAAAGATCCGGCAAAGATGTACCAGATGGTCGATGAGAAGGTTCTGCACCATTTCGATTTCGATCGCATGACGGATCTTGCACTGGGGCGCTACAAACGCGACATCAAGGCCGAACAAAAACCGCAATTGGTGGATCAGTTCCGTCAGTTGCTGGTGCGTACCTATGGCAAGGCGCTGCTGGAATACAATGATGAGACCATCAAGTACCTGCCCATGCGTGGCGATATCGCGCGCGGCGAGGTCACGGTGCGCACTGAAATCGAACAGAAAGGCGGTTTCCCGATCCCGCTGAACTACGAGCTTGCGCAGACCGACGGTAACTGGAAGGTGTATGACATCAGCGTTGATAACATTAGTCTGGTGACCAATTATCGTTCAAGTTTCGCCAAGAAGATCAAGCAATCCGGTGTCGATGGTCTGATCAAGGCATTGCAAACCCGCAACGGTGAAGAATCCTGATGGCGGTCGAGGTCAGCTTCGATAAAGCCAACCAGTACATCCAGGTCAAGGGTGAGCTGACCATGCACACGGTCATGGATGCGCTCAAACGTCTGCAGCGAGAGTGCAAGGCCCTGCCCAGGTGGGTGATTGATTTCACCCATGTCAGCAAGGTCGACAGCAGCGCTATCGCGTTGCTGGTCGAACTCAAACGTAATGCACAAAAAAACGGCAAGCAGGTTTCATTTATCTATTTGCCGCCAGCCCTCATGTCCATTGCACGGCTCAGCCAGGTCGATGGCATGTTGGGCTGACCGCATGCCACGCGTGCGTCGGGGCGGCTGTTATTCAGCAATTCACCAAATCCGCGGCGTTCTGATACAATCGCAGGTTTTCCGTCCGGGCTTCTGTCAGATAATTCATGAATAAACTGATCATTAACGGTGGTCTTCCGATCAGCGGTACGGTTCGCGCCTCCGGTTCTAAAAACGCAGTACTACCAATACTGGCTGGTACCTTGCTGGTGGATGGCCCGGTCAAGATTCGTAATGTTCCGCACCTGCATGACGTCACCACGACCATGGAACTGCTGGGCCGCATGGGCGTCATGCTGACCATCGGCGAAAAAATGTGTATCGAGGTGGACTGCGGGGCGATCCAGAATACCTTTGCGCCCTACGATCTGGTCAAAACCATGCGCGCGTCCATTCTGGTGCTGGGGCCGTTATTGGCGCGCCATGGCAAGGCCGAGGTCAGTCTGCCGGGTGGCTGCGCCATTGGCGCGCGTCCGGTTAACCTGCACCTGATGGGGCTGGAAGCGATGGGCGCCAATATCCGCGTTGAAGAAGGGTATATACGCGCAACCGCTGAGCGCCTCAAAGGTGCCAGAATTATCATGGATCAGGTCACGGTGACGGGAACTGAAAACCTCATGATGGCGGCCTCGCTGGCCAAGGGCAAAACCATTATCGAGAATGCCGCGCGCGAACCCGAGGTTATGGATCTGGCCCGGTTCATCAACAGCATGGGCGGCAAGATCAAGGGCGCCGGCACCGATACCATCGAAATTGAGGGCGTCGAAAAACTCATCGGCGGTGAATACTCAGTGCTGCCAGACCGAATCGAAACCGGCACCTACCTGGTGGCCGCGGCCATTACCGGGGGCAAGGTGCTGGTCAAGGACACCGATCCCCACCTGCTTGATGCGGTGCTGGCCAAGCTCGAAGAGGCGGGCGCCATCATCGATACCGGCGAGGACTGGATCGAACTCGACATGGAGGGGCGCAAGCCCAGGGCAGTGAATATTCGCACTGCCCCCTATCCGGCGTTCCCGACCGATATGCAGGCCCAGTTCTGCGCCCTCAATGCCGTGGCGTCGGGCACTGGTTCGGTGACCGAAACCGTGTTTGAAAATCGCTTCATGCATATTCAGGAACTGGTTCGTCTGGGTGCCGACATTCACCTGGAAGGTAATACGGCGATCATCAAGGGCGTGGATAATCTCAAGGGCGCACCGGTCATGGCCACCGATCTGCGCGCATCGGCCAGCCTGATTCTGGCGGGTCTGGTGGCTCGCGGTGAAACGGTTGTTGAACGCATCTACCATATTGATCGCGGGTATGATCACATCGAAGAGAAACTGGCCTGCCTGGGCGCTCGTATTCGCCGTACCACCAACTGATTCGTTTTGCCATGAATGACCTGATTACCATCGCCCTGGCCAAGGGGCGCATCCTCAAGGAGACGCTGCCTTTGCTGAAACGCGCCGGCATCGAACCGCTGGATGATCTCGATAAAAGCCGCAAGCTCATCTTTGAAACCAACCATGCCAATATCAACCTGGTGCTGATTCGTTCAGCCGATGTGCCGACCTATGTGCAATACGGTGCGGCCGATCTGGGCATCGCCGGCAAGGATGTATTGCTCGAGCATGGCGGTGAAGGGCTATACGAATGGGTCGACCTGAAGATCGCGCCATGCCGCTTGATGACGGCCGGTTTTCCCGATCGGGAACTGCCGCGCGGACGCCTCAAGGTGGCGACCAAATATACCCGTATCACCCGCGACTATTTCCTGCAGTTGGGACGACAGGTCGAGCTGATCAAGTTGTATGGCTCGATGGAGCTGGCGCCCATTGTAGGCCTGGCTGACATGATCGTAGACCTGGTCGACACCGGCAATACACTCAAGGCCAATGGCCTGGAGCCGAAAGAATTCATTATGGACATCAGTTCGCGCCTGATAATCAACCGCGCTTCATTGAAGATGAAGAACGAGGCAATCAGGCAGGTGGTCAACAAGATTGAGTTGGCGGTAGACGCCGGATGATTGCGCAAATATGAATATCAACATTAGACGATTGTCGAGCAGTGACGATAATTTTCAGGCCGAGCTGGAAAAACTGCTGGCCTGGGAAGAGGTTTCCGACGAACAGGTTTACAGCACGGTGCTGGAAATACTCTCCAGCGTCAGGACGCAGGGCGATGCCGCGGTCCTTGATCTGACGGCCCGCTTCGATGGGCTGGAAGTCGAGGATATGTCTGAGCTGGAGATGCCCAGGGCCACGTTGAAACAGGCCTACGAGGGGCTGCCCGAGGCGCAGAAGCAGGCCCTGCAGGCCGCGTCTGGGCGTATTCGCCGCTATGCCGAAAAACAGAAAATGGCAGGCTGGTCGTACACAGAGGACGACGGCACGTTGCTGGGACAGCAGGTCACGCCACTGGATCGGGCCGGACTCTACGTGCCGGGCGGCAAGGCCGCTTACCCGTCATCGGTGCTGATGAACGCCATTCCGGCCAAGGTCGCGGGTGTGGCCGAACTGATCATGGTGGTACCGACTCCGCATGGTGTGGTCAATGATCTGGTGCTGGCCGCGGCTTATATCTCCGAGGTTGATCGTGTATTCACAATCGGTGGGGCTCAAGCGGTAGCGGCGCTGGCCTATGGCACACAGACCATTCCGCAGGTCGACAAGATTGTGGGTCCGGGCAATATCTACGTAGCTACCGCCAAGCGCATGGTGTATGGCACGGTGGGTATCGACATGATCGCCGGGCCGTCTGAAATCCTGGTGGTGTGCGACGGGCTGACCGATCCCGACTGGATCGCAATGGACCTTTTTTCACAGGCTGAGCACGACGAGGATGCGCAGTCCATTCTGGTCTCGCCGGACAAGGCATTCCTCGATCAGGTCAAGCAGAGCATTGATCGTCTGCTCGAAGAGATGCCGCGCAAGGCCATCATCCACAGCTCGCTCAGTTCGCGCGGCGCACTGGTTCATGTGCGCGACATGGATGAGGCGGTCGAGGTTGCCAACTACATCGCCCCCGAACACCTCGAACTGTCGGTCGAGAATCCCGAACAGATGGCAGCACGGATTCGTCACGCTGGCGCCATCTTCATGGGGCGTTACACGGCGGAGGCGCTGGGTGATTACTGTGCCGGGCCCAACCACGTGCTGCCAACCTCGCGCACCGCCCGCTTCTCGTCGCCGCTGGGCGTGTATGACTTTCAGAAACGCTCGAGCCTGATCGGGTGTTCGGCGGCCGGTGCGTCCGAGTTGGGCAAGGTCGCGTCAACGCTGGCGCATGGCGAAGGCCTGACCGCGCACGCGCGTTCAGCCGAGTATCGGATCAAGGATTGAGTGTTTAGGGCTTAAACGGACTTGAGCAATGTTTAAACGTCTGGTTGGCTTGCTGTGTCTTGTGGTTTTTTCAGGCTGTAGCGTGGTGGCGTTCGCCGACATCTATCGTTATGTGGGTGAAGATGGCGCTGTCTACTACACCGATAAGCCGGTCGATAAACAGCGAGCCAACCGGGTCACCCTGCAAATCAATTCGTTCACTGCGCCCAAGGTTGAGCCTTTTCGCTTCGACCCGGCCTTGGTGACCCCGCCCCGCAGCTCCGCCGCCGTCACCCTGTACAGCACCACCTGGTGTGGCTACTGCAAGCAGGCGCGGCGTTATTTCGAGCGCAACAGCATTGCTTTCGAAGAATACGATGTCGAGATATCCGCGCGTGGAAAAGCGGATTACAAGGCGATGAAAGGGCGCGGAGTGCCGATCATTCTGGTTGGCGAACAACGCATGAATGGATTTTCTCCTGACAGTTTCGAACGCCTCTACCGACGTTGAGGGGCATTTCAATAATGTACGGCCAACCAGACGGTATTGGGTTGACGGCTGGTTTTCGTCACCTTGTGTTTGGTGCCGGCGGCAATGTTGAGGAAATCGCCTGTCTCCATTGCCACGCTGGAGCCGTCGTCGAAGCTGATTTCGGCGAAGCCCTGCAGCACCATGACCCATTCGTTTTCCGGTTGATCGTACCAACCGGATTCAGGTGAGGTTTGCCCGCTGGAAACGATGCGCTCAATGCGCATGTTATTGTTTTGTATCAGGGTTTCGAAGGCTTCGGTGGATTGGATTTCGGGGATGTCCGCAAAAATGTTTTTTAGTTTCATGGGCGTGTCGTATCGTTGTAGAAGTCCCGTTTAACCGGTCCAGGCTCGCTGTAAGCGCATTTTAAAACGCAGCTCAAATTGTGAATTTAACTCAAGTTTCGGAGTTCGTGGTGCGATCGCGTGAGATAGCGCCTTGACGCAACTCGCCGTGAATACATCCGTGTAGACTGAGCGGCCGCTTCCACGCGGCCGAAGGTTGCGCATTGGCGCCACCCTCGCACTGGCTTGTGGAATTCTTGAAATTGAACTCCGGCTCTTGAGAATCTAAACCGGTTATCGCGCGGTCATTAGTATCTTGCTCGTCGCCAGGTGGTTCAGTCATACCGTCGAAAGCCGGTAGCCACAGGCAACAAATTGCAGCCTAGGAAGGCCGCTCCGTTGCCACCATCATCAACGAAATCGCCTTGCCCTCGCGCACCAGGCTGACCTTCAGTATATCCCCCGGTTTATGCGCCGCGATGGTGTCCAGNACATCACGTACATGGATGACCGGCTGGTCGTCGATGGCGGTGATGATGTCGCCGGTCTCGATTCCGGCCTTGTCCGCCGGGCTGCCGACGAATACGCCGACGATGAGGACGCCACGGACATTGGGGTTGCCCGATGCCAGTGCGGCCTGGGCGGTGATTTCGGTGCCCTCGACACCAAGCCAGCCGCGCCGCACGCGCCCGTCCTTGACGATGGCGTACATGACGTTGAGCGCAAGTTTGACGGGAATGGCAAAACCTATGCCCTGCGATCCGCCGTCGCGGCTGAAGATGGCGGTGTTGATGCCGATCAGGTCGCCGCGTGCGTTGATCAATGCGCCGCCGGAGTTGCCGGGATTGATGGCGGCATCGGTCTGAATGAAATTCTCAAAGGCATTCAAACCGAGCCGATTGCGCCCGGTGGCGCTGATGATGCCCATGGTGACGGTCTGGCCGACGTTGAGGGGGTTGCCGATGGCGAGCACAACATCGCCGACCCGCACGGGTTCGTTGGTGCTGGGTACGCGAATCTGTACCAGGTTATCGAGCGGGATGTGCAGGACGGCGAGATCGGTACCGCGGTCCTGGCCCACCAGTCGGGCGCGGCTGCTACGCCCGTCAGCGAGCGATACCAGGATTTCTTCCGCGCCATCGATAACATGCTGGTTGGTGAGGATGTAACCGGTGTGGGTGATGATGACGCCAGAACCGAGATTGGTTTCGGTTTTTTCCTGTTTGTAGCGTTTGATCTGATCGGCGAACAGTTGATTGATGAGCGGGTCGTTGAGTAGCGGATGCACCGGTTGTTGGACGGTTTTGCTGGTGTAGATGGTGACTACCGATGGCGCGGAACTGGTCACCGCGTCGGCATAGGATACCGGGCCAATGTCGTTAGAGGATAGCCTCGGCGTCGCCGACACGATGTTTTCGACTGGCTTGAGGTAGCCTAACAGGTCCTCGCGATAAAGCTCAGATTGCCAGATCAGGTAGGCGCCGGCGATGATCAGACCGAACAACGCATATTGAGACAGGAAAAGTATAAATCTGATAAATTTCATTGGATTACTTTATCATAGCGGCGAAACAGATTGTTCGAGGTGAAGGAATGCAACTGGACGAATTATGTCATTTTTGTGATGACTACCTGTCGGTCGATGACTTTTCCGATTACTGCCCCAATGGTCTGCAGATCGAGGGGCGCGACGAGATCAATCACCTGGTCAGTGGTGTAACCGCGAGTCTGGCCCTGATCGAGGCGGCGATCGAGCAGGATGCCGATGCTATTGTCGTGCATCACGGCTATTTCTGGAAGGGCGAGTCGGCGCGCCTGACGGGTTTCAAGGGTCGCCGGGTCAAACGGCTGATGCAGCACGATATCAGCCTCATCGCCTACCATTTGCCGCTGGATGCGCATCCGAGCGTGGGTAACAACGCCTGTCTGGCCCAGCGCATGGGCTGGCTGGCGACCGGGCAGGACGGCCTGATATGGCAGGGTGAGCTGGCCGAGACCCAGAGTGTCGAGCAGGTGCTGGATGAGTTGGCTGATACGCTGGACTGTAATCCGTTGTTGATCGAGGGTGGCAGTCACCCGGTGCGTCGTCTGGCCTGGTGTAGCGGCGCCGCGCAGTCGTCTATCGAACGCGCAGCCGAGCTCGGTGTGGACCTGTTCGTCTCGGGCGAGATTTCGGAGCATACCGTGCATTTCGCGCGTGAGATGGGTATTCATTACATCGCTGCGGGCCACCATGCGACGGAGCGTTACGGGGTGCAGGCGCTGGGTGATCTGGTGGCTGATCGGTTCGCCATTTCGCACCGTTTCGTGGACATAGACAACCCGGTGTGAATGACCGTGGATGATCCGCCAAGGCGATAAAAATCATCCGCTTTTTAAGTGGTTAGCGCATTCCGTGTATTAGTGTTTTTCGATATTAACCCTCGACGAATTGGTAAAATTAGTATATTCTTCGGCCGTTTTTTTGTGCGGTCCATAAATTGCCGGTATTGTTTATGGTCTGCTTTCTGGTTCATCTAGGGCTTACTCAATTAACAGGGCTTTTCATGGCTTCAGGCCGTACAGGTCCAGACCCATCCTAATTAACATAACAGGGGTCTGGGGGGCTGAAGGTAGTAACATGATCAGTTCTTTTCTTCGGGCGCCCGCAAGTTGGAGAGTAAATAACAATGTCGTCTGATTCTACAGAAGATAAATCTCGCCGCCGTTTTCTGACGGCCGCTACCTCGGCGGTAGGCGCGGTTGGTCTCGGCTTCGTGGCCTGGCCGTTTCTTTCAACCTGGAACCCCAGTGCACGTGCGCAATCTGCTGGCGCCCCGGTCGAAGCGGACATTGGCAAACTGGAGCCAGGTCAGCAGCTGATCGTCAAGTGGCGCGGCAAGCCGGTTTGGGTAGTACGTCGCGATGCAGAAGCCATCGCCACACTCGACAAGGTGTCCGGCGAACTGCGCGACCCGAATTCGGACGAGAGCAATCAGCCTGCCTACGCCAAGAACAAGACCCGCTCGATCAAGGAGGAATATCTGGTCGTGGTCGGTATCTGCACGCACCTCGGTTGTTCTCCAACCTTCCGGCCTGAAATCACGGCCGACTGGATGGGTGGCTTCTTCTGCCCCTGTCACGGTTCCAAATTCGATTATTCGGGCCGCGTTTTCCAGGGTGTGCCTGCACCGACCAATCTGGAAATTCCGCCGTACCGGTTCGTATCTGATAATGTCGTGTTAATTGGTGAGGACGGAGTAGCATAATGAGCAAAGCAAGCGATTTGATGGGTTGGATCGATGCCCGCTTTCCCGCAACCAAGATGTGGGAAGAACATCTGTCCAAATACTACGCACCCAAGAACTTCAACTTCTGGTATTTCTTTGGTTCATTGGCCCTGCTGGTGCTGGTGATCCAGATCGTTACCGGTATCTTCCTGACCATGCAGTACAAGCCTGACGGCGAACAGGCCTTTGCGTCCGTCGAATACATCATGCGTGATGTCGACTGGGGCTGGCTGATCCGTTATATGCACTCGACCGGCGCCTCGGCGTTCTTCGTCGTGATCTATCTGCACATGTTCCGCGGCATGATGTACGGTTCGTACCAGAAGCCACGCGAGCTGGTCTGGTTGTTTGGCATGTTTATCTTCCTGGCGCTGATGGCCGAGGCCTTCATGGGTTACCTGCTGCCCTGGGGCCAGATGTCCTACTGGGGCGCCCAGGTCATTATCTCGCTGTTCTCGGCTATTCCGGTGATCGGCGACGACCTGACGCTGTGGATTCGTGGTGACTTCGTTATCTCCGACGCCACCCTGAACCGTTTCTTTGCACTGCACGTGGTCGCCGTGCCGATCATCCTGTTGATGCTGGTGGTCATGCATATCATCGCGCTGCACGAGGTTGGCTCCAACAACCCGGATGGCGTCGATATCAAGAAACTGAAAGATCCGGAAACCAAGATTCCGCTCGACGGCATTCCTTTCCACCCCTACTACTCCGTTAAGGATATCGTCGGCGTGGTGGTATTCCTGATGTTTTTCAGCGCGGTCGTGTTCTTCATGCCCGAGATGAAAGGTTACTTCCTGGAATACGCCAACTTCGTACCGGCCGATCCGTTCAAAACGCCGGAACACATCGCGCCGGTCTGGTATTTCACGCCGTTCTACGCGATTCTGCGCGCGGTGCCTGACAAACTGCTCGGTGTCATCGCCATGTTCGCAGCCATCGTCATGCTGTTCCTGCTGCCCTGGCTGGACCGTGGCAAGGTTCGTTCGATCCGTTACCGTTCCGGCACCTTCAAGGTGCTGCTGGTGATGTTTGTAATCAGCTTTGTTGTGCTGGGTTATCTGGGTGCTCTGCCGGCCACGGAAATTCGCACCATGTTTGCACGCATCTTTACAGCCGGCTACTTCGGCTATTTCATAGCCCTGTGGTTCATCAGTAAAAACGAGAATACGAAACCGGTTCCAGAGAGGGTTACATCATGAAGAAGTCGAAAGTATTGATTACGGGATTGATTGCAGGCCTGCTGTTTCCCGTGCTGGGCCTGGCCGCTGCCGGCGGCCCGGTATTTCCGGATGATGATATCTCGATCGACTGGAGCGACAAGGAATCGATGCAGCGTGGCGCCCAGCTGTTCGTCAACTATTGCATGAGTTGCCACTCGGCCGCCTATTCGCGCTACAATCGGGTGGCGAAGGATCTGGGTATTCCGGAAGATGAGATGGTGGAGAACATGATCTTCACCACCGACAAGTATGGTGAGCGTACCAAGGCCGGATCGTTGATGAAGACGACCATGACCAACGAGTATGCCGAGGCCGCATTTGGCACGGCCCCGCCGGACCTGTCACTGGTGGCGCGTTCGCGTGGCACCCACTGGCTGTATAACTACCTGCGTGGTTTCTACATCGATGAGGCGCGCCCAATGGGCGTCAACAATGGTGTTTTCGCCAACGTTGGCATGCCGCATGTGCTGGTCGAACTGGAAGGCACCAAGAAAGCCATTAAGGAAATGCAGGACGATGGCCATGGCGGCAAGCATCAGGTCATCGTTGGCTTTGAGCAGGTGACACCGGGTTCCATGAGCAAAGACGAATATGACCAGGCCGCGAAAGACCTGACCGCTTTCCTCGACTACCTGGCCGAGCCCTACAAGGAAAAACGCATCAGTGTCGGCATCGGCGTCATGATTTTCCTGTTTATCCTCCTGATCCTTTCTTACATGCTAAAGAAAGAATTCTGGAAAGACGTGCATTAATCTCCAACAGGAAACAAATCATTAAATGTCAGCTGTAGCTAATCGTCGGTCGGTGATGACCTGTTTTTCATCACCGGTTGACCCCCAATGTCACCGCAGCCGGATCGTACTGGCGGAAAAGGATATCACTGTCGAAATCTATGATGTCGATATGGATAACCTGCCGGAAGATCTGCTGGACCTGAATCCCTATGCCACTGTGCCTACCATGGTGGACAGGGATCTGGTGCTGTACGATGCGCGTGTTTTGATCGAATACCTGGATGAGAGGTTCCCGCATCCGCCCTTGATGCCGGTCGATCCGGTGTCTAGGGCCAAGAGCCGTCTCGGACTGTTCCGTATCGAAAGCGACTGGTACAGCCTGTTGCCCGACATTGAACATGGCACTGAAAAGAAACGCATACAGGCCACCAAGGCGTTGACCGAGAGTCTGATCAATTCAGCCGATGTGTTTGCGGCGATGCCGTATTTTCTGTCGGAAGAATTCAGCCTGCTCGATTGCAGTATTGCGCCGATTCTGTGGCGTCTGCCGCATTACGGTATTGAACTGCCGCCGACCTGTAAGCCGATCATGAACTACATGAAACGCGTGTTTTCGCGTGAATCGTTTCAGAAGAGCCTGTCTGAACAGGAAAGGGATATGGTCGATTAAGCACAAGCAGGTTGTGGGCGTCCGCCTGCATACCCGATATAATTCAGCTGGCTATTTGGCCAGCTTTTTTTTGTCTTTTACAGATTGCCGACAGCAAATGACATCCAATAAACCCTATCTTATTCGCGCCCTGTATGAGTGGCTGGCCGACAACGACGCCACGCCTTTTTTACTGGTGGATACCACCCGCAACGAGGTTGCTATACCGCCCGGTATCGACAAGGACGGTCAGGTGGTTTTGAATATCGCCATGTCGGCGGTTAAGGGGCTGGAGATGACCAACACTCATATCAGCTTTTCGGCGCGCTTTGGCGGGGTTTCGCACAATATCTACATTCCGGTCGAGGCCGTTATGGCCATATACAGCCGTGAGGATGGCGCCGGCATGATGTTCGCCGAGGGGGCGGATGATACCCAGGGGACAGATGATGATCAGGCGGAGCAGTCGACCGAGGCCGATGAGGCGGCGCCAAAAAGCGCCAACAAGCGCCCATCGCTGAAACTGGTCGACTGAACGGATTGCCCTTTACTCGCCGTAAAACGCATTCTTAATCCAGTTGAAGCTGGCGTCATCGGCGCCGTCCCCCTGTATCAATAAGGCGTCGAAACGCATCGCGTGGTTGCGGTAGACACGGTGGTGTGCAATGTAATGCAGGGCGCTGCGGGTGATCTTGCGCTGTTTGGAAACGGGTAGGCTGTAGGCGCTGCCACCAAAATCGTTGCTGCCCCGGTATTTTACTTCGACGAAACACAGACAGTTCTCATCAAGCATGATCAGGTCGATCTCGCCGAAGCGGCAGTTGTAGTTGTGTTCGATCATGCTGAGACCCTGAGTTTGCAGCCATTGCCGCGCCAGCGTCTCATAGTGTTCGCCTTTCTTGCGCAGGTTCTTCCTTAGCATCATCCCTGTGCCCGGTTTTTTGTGCGGCTTTAGTGCTGGCTGCTGGCGGGTTTCGCCATGAGTGGTCGGGCCAGGCCTTTTTCATAGGTGGCAAGTAACAGATTGCGGTGGATCTGACCTTGTTGATCGACCGTGATACGGCCGGTGTTCATGTCTTCGAACTGATCAGGGTTGAGCATCAGGTGGCGCAAGCGTGGAATCAGACGATAGGCGTCCAGGCCCAGGGCAAAGAACTTGGCATAACGCTCGGAGGCCTGCGGCCATAATGCTCGAACGGCCTGAAAATCCTGATTGTTTTCGTAGTCGAGAGCCCAGGGTGTGTCAACGAACAGGATTTCATCGAGATCGCGGTCGGCATCCGGGTCGCTAGTGCTCGACGAGATGCCGGAGGTGGCATACACCGGCAGGTCCTTGGCATGGTGAAATTTGAGCTGTGGTTTGATCAGGCGCGCCTGGCGCGGGTTGCCGGACATGAACACCATGTCGACATCCTGACGGCGGCGCGGGATGAATTCCGATTGTTGACCGGTGATCTGGGTCAGAATCGAATGCCGTTGTTCGCTGCCGGACAGGTTGAGCAGGGACTTGATGGCATTGGAGTAATCGTTCTTGCTGGCAGGGTAATGCGCGCTTTCGACGACGCGACCGCCGAGTGATTCAAACCTTTCGGTAAAGGCTTGCTTGAGGCGCTCGCCGACGTTGTTGTCCGGGGTCAGCGTGACCGCATGATACAGCCCGTGCTGCAGCGCGTAATCGGCCACCTGTTCCGCCTCATCCTCCGGTTTCAGGCCGAACTGATAGAGATTCCGGATGGTACGATCAAGATCGTCTGCATAATTCAGGGTCAGGGTGGGTACCTCGAGTTCCGGTCTGAATGCCAGCTGCGCGACCAGTTCCTTGCGCAATGGCCCGATGATGAAATCGGCGCCACGTTGCAGCGCGTTCTGGTACTGCGCCAGGAACAGTTGCGGGTCTTCGCTAATGGCCACGATATCGAGTACCGGGCGCGAAGCCTCGTCGTGCTGGTAATAGGCGTAAAGAATACCGTTTTGAATGGCTTCAGCCACCGCCTGAAACTTGCCGTTCAGCGGAAGCAGCAGGGCGACATGGGTCGGTCGAATGTGCAGTTGGCGAGCATCGGCCAGCAGATTGGGGGCAAAGCGCGCGGCCGCGGCATGATCGGTAAACAACTCGTTCCACTTGTCTAACCAGGGCTCGATTGCGGCGGGCATCATGTTCGAACGCCGCGCGATCAGGTTGAGCTCCAGCCAACCGCGTAGCGGCGGTTCTACACCGTGTTTGAGTTCCGCCACGATGCGCGAGTCGCTGATGCGATTGAGTGCATCCCAGATGAACCTATGGTTGTCATCTGTGGCCTGCTCGTTATCCAGGAACGCATCGATCTGGGTGCTCAGAGCGGCTGCTTCCATTGGTTTGCCAATGGCCAGCACGCCGCGCGAGCGAATGTTGAGCGCGATGGCCTTGTAAACCGGCTCGCTGATCGTATCGAGATCAGGCAGGTTGCCCAGGGCCTGGTAGATCTTGCCATTGTCGAAATATACCGAGGCCAGCAAGACATCACGTTGACGGAATTCAGCAGGTTCGAGATCGGTATCCGCCAGTGCCTGGTAGTAGCCTTCGATGGCGTTGAGCTGGCCTGAACGATGCAGCATCAGGGCGGCTTTTTGCAGGAATCGCGAGCGTTCCGGTTGTGTGCTCTGGTCGGCAAGATGGCGGTACATGTCGTAGGCGAGGTCCCATTGCTGCGCGTTTTCGTAGCGGGCGCTGAGCAGGCGATCTTCCGGCGTCACCATGATGCGGTGAGGGGACTCCACCGGGCCCGGGGTCTGACAGGCGGACACGAACAGGACGGCGAGCCATAACAGCGCCGGTATGGGGATGGGCCCCAAACTGAGTGGTTTCATGGTTTTGGTTTGAGCGAGGATCAAGTCTGGTACACTTCGTCGAGCCCCGAAGTTTACAGAAATAATGCAGCAAATGTCAGGTGAACTTTTCATAGTCGCAACCCCCATCGGCAACCTCGATGACATCACCCTGCGTGCGGTCGAGACCTTGCGTGGCGTCGATCTTGTCGCGGCCGAGGATACGCGCCACAGCCGCGGGTTACTGAGCCATCTGGGCATAGACAAGGCACTGATGTCGCTACACGAACACAATGAACGCGCGCGTGTCGATCGCGTAATTGATTTGCTGCAACAGGGCCAGCGCATTGCGCTGGTGTCGGATGCCGGCACACCGTTGATTTCCGATCCGGGTTATCCGCTGATTACGGCGGTTATCGAGGCCGGTTTCAGGGTTACGCCTGTTCCCGGTGTCAGCAGCGTGATCACCGCCNTGAGCGCGGCCGGATTGCCCACTGATCGATTCAGCTTCCATGGTTTTTTGTCGCATCGTGACAAGGAGCGCGCGCGCCAGCTCGAAGATATCGCCCGCCAGCCGGGTACCCAGGTGCTGTTCGAATCGACGCATAGAATACTGGCATTGATGCAGCAGTTGGTTCAGTCCCTGCCCGACCACCAGGTGGTCATAGCCAAGGAGTTGACCAAGCGCCATGAACGCTTTTTGCGTGGCAGCGCCGCGCAATGCCTGGCNGAACTGGAGGCAGACAGCGGCTTGCAAAAAGGTGAGTTTGTGGTGTTGCTGTACCTCCCGCAACCGGCGCAGGACGCAGACCTGAGCGATGCGCACCGCCTGTTGGCCCTGTTGCTCGACTGTATGCCGCTCAAGCAAGCGGTGCAGGTAACCGCGGCATACACGGGTTTGAAGCGCAATGCGCTATACCGCGAGGCGCTGGCGCGGTCATCCGAACACAACGAAACCTGACACGGGCCGCCGGTGAAACAATCTGCCGAGGGGGCAAAGCGTTCGCGTGTTGAGGGCCAGCCAAAAGCGGCCGAGTCGATGCTGTTGCTGCCGGTACCGACGCTGGTGCTGGTGTTGCTGGCGGTGTTGATTATCGATGCGGCGCTGGTGCGTTACATGCTGGTGGCTCCATCCACCGGGATTCAGTTGACTGCGCGTGATGACGCTGTTGTGGTGCGCTCGGCGCCGCCGCAATATCAACCGCAGCTCGCCCCCGGTACTCGCGTATCCGCGCTGGGTGTTGATGGCCAGCGTCTGGCCCTGGAAGCGGGTGACCTCATTGAAGAGCCTGATCTGCACGCCGACTACCCGGCCTATAATCGTTTTCTACAACGCCAGCAGTCCTTGTTTGAGATTTTGGTCATGCCGCAGTTCTGGTTTGAAACTGCCACAGGCGAGCGGGTCGTGGTGACGCCGGGTGAGCGCAGGCTGGCTTGGTTACCGCTGGGGTTCTGCCTGCAGCTGCTGGTGGCCAGCGTGGCGGTAACGACGGGTGTGGCGCTGTGGCTGTTCCGTCGCGGCGATCGGGCGGCCCTGCACTACATGCTGTCAGGCCTGTTCCTGGCGGTTGTGATCTTTCCCGCGGCTGTCTATAGCAGCCGCGAACTGGCTCTGCCAGCGGACGTTTTTCGTGTATTGTCGGTGATCGATCATCTGGGGTTGTACCTCGTGATGGCGGCCGTTATCGCACTGTTATGGACCTACCCTGAACCCGTCGCTAAGGCGCCTATACCCACTGTCATGTACGTCCTCATGGGGCTTAGCTGGGTGCTGGATAGCGCGCAGTGGTTTCCCAGTCTGGATGTCAGCACGCGGGTGATCCCGCTACTGATGCTGCTGCTGGGCATCATTATACTGGTATTGCACTGGCGCCGTTCGCGCGGCGATACCCTGTACCGACAGGCGATCAAGTGGTTTCTAATGCTCATTGTCGCTGGTTGCGGCCTGTTTATCATGATCGTGTTCTTTCCCCCATTGATTGGATATCCGCCGCTGGTATCGCAAAGTTTCGCCTTCCTGGCCTTTCTCAGTATCTATCTGGGGCTGGCCATTGGCGTGACGCGCTACCGCCTGTTCGAGCTTGACCGCTGGTGGTTCGAGGTCTGGTACTGGCTGGCGCTGGGAGGATTGCTGTTCGTGCTGGAAGTCGCGCTGGTGTCGTGGCTGAGCCTGTCGCGCATCAATGCGCTCGCGCTGGCGCTGGTGGTGATTGCCTGGATGTATTTTCCCTTGCGTCAGCGATTGTTCAGTCGCCTGTTGGGGCATCGCAGCCGGACCATCGAAGATTTCCTGCCACTCATCGTGCGCGAGATTTCGGGTATCGCAAGGCCCGAGGATACGAGGTGCGCTTACCAGCAGTGCCTTTCGAGTATCTATTCACCCCTGTCAATACGCGAACACCAGGATAATGTGCCACATCCTGTCATCTTGCAAAATGGCCTGTCGCTGGTGTGTCCGCAACCGACGGGGCAGGGCGCCATCGAGTTGCACTGCGCTGATCAGGGGCGCCAGTTGTTCAGCGGCGCGGATGTCAACATGGTGGCAGCGCTGGTTGACCTGTTTACCCAGGCGCATGAATCGAGGAGCGAACGCAATCGACTGATTCAACAGGAGCGCGAGCGTATCAAGCAGGATATGCACGACACTCTGGGTGGTCGCTTGCTGTCGATCATGCGTTTGCAGGGTGAACCGCGCAGCGCACAGCTGGCAACCAGTGCCTGGCGCGAGCTGCGCGATATACTGACGGCGCTGGAAGGTGCGCCCGTCATGCTGAGTCAGGCGCTCGATCAGTGGCATCGGGATACCCGTCGACAGATGGAGGGGGAAGGCGTGGAATTGCGCTGGCAGGTTGATGACGCTCTGCGCGAACAGGCGCTGCAGCTCAACGGGTTTCAGCGCCTGAATCTGGGCCAGATCTTGCGCGAGGGGTTGAGCAACGCCCTGCGACACAGTTCGCCGCGCCTGATCGAGGTGTATTACGGCTGGCGTAACGATCAACTGTGTTTTGAGTTGTGTAACGATGGCGTCAGTCTTGCGCCGCAGCAATGGACGACGGGTCGAGGCCTGCACCATATTCGCCAGCGCGCCGCCAAGCTCGGAGCCAGTGTCGACTGGTCGATGCGTGACGCCAGTCGGGTAGGGTTGAGTATCGCTATGCCGTTAAGAGGTGACGCCGGGTGAAGAATATTCTAATCGTGGAGGATCATTCCGATATCCGCGAATGGATTCGACAACTGGTATCCGACGTGTTTCCCGGCGCACACTTCAGTGAAGCCGCAACACTGGAGCAGGCGCGGGCGCGCCTGTCACCGCTCCCGGACCTGTTGCTGGCTGATCTCAGCTTGCCGGATGGAATGGGATACGAATTGATTCGTGAGTTGAAAAAACTCGATCATGCGATTCGTTGTATCGTCATCACCAGTTTCGAGGATGATAACTTTCTGTTTCCCGCGTTGCAGGCGGGGGCCGATGGTTACCTGCTAAAGGACGAGTCGGCCGCAGAACTGAAGGCCCTGCTCACCGGCATTATAGACGGCAAGCCGCCGATCTCGCCGGCTGTGGCCTACCGTATGTTCGAGTATTTTCGCGGCCAGCGCGAAGAAGTGACCGGTGTACAACTGACCGAGCGCGAAAAACAGGTGCTAAACCTCATCGCCAAGGGCTATTCGGTCAAGGAATGTGCGCGCCTGCTGGATCTGAGTCACCACACAGTGGCCGGCTACATTAAGGAACTGTACCGCAAACTCGAGGTGAACTCGCGCGCCGAGGCCGCGCTCAAGGCATCGCGCATGGGCCTGGGCTGAAGCTGTTCAGGGACCGGCCTACCCGTCTTCAGGCGGATTTTTACCCCCTGTTCAGGGGGTGTCAGTATGTTTAAATCCTCTTTACATTGACCCGATCATCACATGCTCGGGAGTATAGAAATGAAAACTGGATTGATTCGAGTCTTTGGTCTGGTCGTTCTGGCCATGTTGCTTGTTGCCTGTGGCGGTTCGAGCGGCACCACGCCGGCCGCGCCGACCGCGGCGACCGAGGTGATCAGTGGTACTGCAGCCAAGGGCGCTGCAATAGAGGGCACGGTAACCGCCATTGCCGCCAATGGCACGACCGTCAGCGTCACTATTGGTGCAGGGGGTAGCTTCGAGGTCGAGGTCACCGGGCTGAGCGGACCGTTCATGCTCAAAGCCCAACCAAGCAACGGCTCTGATCCGGTATTGTTTTCTTACGCTGCGGCGGCCGGCGTGGTTGCCAATATTACGCCGCTCACCAATCTGGCCCTGTACATGGCCAATAGCAATGCCGACCCTGCCAGCCTGTTTGATAGTTGGGCCGCTCAGGCAGCCGACCTGACTGCCCAGATCCAGGCCCAGCAGGCTGTGATCAAGGCGAATCTCGAAGCGCAGGGATTATTGAGTGGTAATGGTCTGGCCAATGGCATCGATTTCTTCACGCAAGCCTTTGCTGCCAACAGCCAGGGGCTTGATGCGGTACTCGATGCCCTGTCGGTCGACCTGAGCGGTGGCATCAATATCGCTATCGCGGATGTGGCCAATTTTTCGTTCAATCCACAGATTCCTACCAATGGATTCGATTTCAACACATCGCTTGGCGACAATAGTGGGGAGGGTGGCACAGGCGCCATACCTGATGGCGAGTTTGGTCTGGTTTTCAAGGCTGACGGCACGCAGTTCACGCGCACCGTGACCACCCCCATCCCCGGCGGTATCGCGCTGGCGATTACCGGGCTGGGTGACGAACGTTTCCTGGCTTTCAATAGCTCCGGTATTCTGGATCAGTTGCGCATGTTGCCGATCAATCAGACGGGGACCTTCATCTGCGGTCAGGGCCCTAATTCCTTTCGTCTGGTAGAGATCTGGCTGGGCCTCGAAAACGGATTACACAAGGCTGATGTAAATGGCGGTAGCTGCACGATCGTTGTTTCCAGCGTGGGCAGTATCTATGCCGGCACCTTCTCGGGCGTGGTGGTTAGCGCCGACGGCAACTCGCAGGTGACTATCAGCGAGGGTGAATTCCGCGTCGATGGTTCAAGCCTGTAACGGCACTGGTGCGGTGATCTGTGAGGTCGGTCACATTTTCAAACTGACCTCATGGTTGCAGGGTATTATGCTTGCGCCGTGTCGGTTAATTTCCAGCGATAACAACTCAGGGGAGTCATCGTGATCAAGTTCTTAAAATCGTGTGTTGTGGTTGTGCTGGCCGCACTGTTGTGGGGTTGCTCCAGTTCTTCAAGCACGCCTGCGCCTGCCGGCAGTACCGGTACCCTGCCGTCATCCGTAGCAGGCTAGGTCGTCAGTATGCGTTTTGGCGCTGCGCAGGCCGGCGCGCCCTACAGTAACGACGACCTGGTTGAGTTCACCTTCAGCAGCAGCGGTTTGTTGATGCTCGACAGCGTGACCTTTGCCAGCAGCTTTACGACCGATAGCAGTGGTGGGTCGACGCTGTATATCTGGGATAACGGAACGGTTCGTCTGGAGCTTTCGCTCATCAATGACGCCATCCATGAGGTTAACGTCTTCGATTCGGCGAGCGCGGCGACGTTTTTGCGGCAGTTCACGCCCTCAATAGGCGCTCTTCAACCAATATTGGATGCTGTTGGGCTATTGGTTGGCACTTATAACGTCACTCAAACTAACGTTGGCTCGCATGTTCGAGGAACGGTTATTATCGATGCGCAAGGAAATATAAATTTTGATGATGGATTGAATTTCCCCTTTGCCTCCGCACTGGAAAATGATTCTTTTGATCGTACGAATCTGGACGTACCTCTGAAGCGCATAGTGCTCGGTTATGGCGCCTTCAACGGCTTGTCGCCCAATGCAACCTTGAGCCTGTATCTCGATACCAATGGTGTGCTGGTTAGAATCACCCTGGAGAGTGAGCCCAATGTCACCCTGGTGATGGATGTAGAGCTCTAAGCCGCCGCCGAAATAAAAATATCCACGACAACTGGAAGCCCGCACAACGCGGGCTTCTTTTTGCCTGCAATTCGGGTATGATCGCCGCCGAAGTCAGCCGGATAATCGCTGGCGTCATTCGACGCTGGAGGAAAGTCCGGGCTCCGCAGGGCAGGACGCCAGGTAACGCCTGGGGGATGTGAGTCCACGGAAAGTGCCACAGAAAATATACCGCCTTCCTTTGGAGGGTAAGGGTGAAATGGTGCGGTAAGAGCGCACCGCGCGCCTGGCAACAGGCGTGGCAGGGTAAACCCCGTCCGGAGCAAGACCAAATAGGAAAGCATTGGCGTGGCCCGCGTCGCTTTCGGGTTGGTCGCTTGAGTCGTCTGGTGACAGGCGGCCTAGATGAATGATTATCCTAGACAGAACCCGGCTTACAGGCTGACTTCTTTTTGCTTCGTTTTGGTTGGCGGGCAGGCTTAAGCCTGATGCAAGGCTTGCCCGTCGATCAATCCCTGTGCTTCACAGCGGGTTTGGCGCTAGAAGACAATCCGGCCGCCTGTTGGCTCTGAATCCTCAATATCGCTGCGCGTTCAGCGCGCGAAAACGCCCATCTTCATAGTTTACTTTAAGTTCTTAAGGTTAATTGCTGTTTTTAAATGACATTAACCGTTCGTCCTCATAAATGTCCTGTAAGTCCTTGTTGTTACTGAAAAAAATCACTTTTGGCCAACCTGTTTTTTCTTGACTTGTGTCATCCAAAGGTCATACTGTGCACATTTAGTGGGGATATGTGCCAGATTGTGCCATAAAGTAGGAATAAGGGCGGACAGGTGACGACATTTCGGGGGGCATCCTATTTATCTTTAGATGCGAAGGGCAGAATGGTTCTGCCTGCGCGTTATCGTGAGTCGTTGGCGGAGCTGTGCGACAGCAAGCTCGTTGTCACCATCGACAAGGATAAGCCTTGCCTGCTGATCTACCCGGTGAACGAATGGGAGATCGTCGAAAAGAAGATTGTCGCCTTGCCCGGATTCAATAAAACCGCCCGTCGTATCCAGCGCCTGCTCATTGGTTATGCCACCGATATGGAGGTCAACGAGAGCGGGCGTATCCTGCTGACCGCCCCGCTGCGCAGTTATGCGCAGCTCGACAAGAAGGTGGTTCTGATTGGCCAGGGCAACAAGTTCGAGCTGTGGGATGAGCAAAAATGGGAGCAATTGTGCCTCGATGACGACGAGGACGATGACGACGTTCCCCCCTCGGTGCTGGAATTGACGATATGAGCACGGGCGACTACAGCCATCGCCCGGTGCTGTTCGATGAGGTTATTGATGCGATGCAGGTGCGGGCGGATGGAGTCTATGTCGATGCCACCTTTGGCCGTGGTGGTCATGCCGATGCCTTGCTGGCGCGGCTGGGTGAGCAGGGTCGCCTGATCGTGATGGATAAAGACCCGGATGCCATCGCCTGCGCACGCGAACGCCTGTCGGCGGATGGTCGCGTGACGATTATCCACGATGACTACGCGCGCCTCGCTCAGCATATCGAAGCGCTGGATTTGCATGAACGCGTCGATGGCGTGCTGGTCGATCTGGGGGTGTCGTCGCCACAGCTCGATGATGCCAGTCGCGGTTTTAGTTTTCAGCACAATGGCCCGCTCGATATGCGCATGAACAAACAGCAGGGCAAGACTGCGGCCGACTGGCTGGCCCAGGCTGACGAGCGCGAAATCGCCGAGGTGCTGTGGCGTTTCGGAGAAGAGCGCCAGTCGCGACGCATTGCGCGGAGGGTGGTCGAATTTCGCCAGCAGCAGTCCATCAGCGATACCGCGACACTGGTCGCGTTGATCAGTGAATGTGTGCCGCGTGGCAAGGACAAAAAACATCCGGCGACGCGCAGCTTTCAGGCTATTCGCATCAAGGTCAACGATGAGTTGGAGCATCTTGGTGGGTTTCTGGCGGGCATTTTTGATGTGTTGCGCATGGGTGGGCGTTTGCTGGTGATCAGCTTTCATTCGCTGGAAGACCGGATGGTCAAACGTTTTATCCGCAAGTACGCCAATCCGCCCGAATTACCAAGAGGTTTACCGTTGCTGCAAGCGGATATACAGGTCGGCATTCGGCTGAAAGCCATCGGCAAGGCCGTTCGCGCCAGTGTGGATGAGATTGATGCCAACCCGCGCGCGCGCAGCGCGGTGCTTAGAATTGCCGAACGGATTGGCTGATGCACCGATTGCACTGGTTGATGCTGCTGACGGTAATGGTGATCGGCAGCGCGATGACGGTTATTTATGTCAAGCACGAGAGTCGCATGCTGTTTTCCGAGCTGCGCGGCGTGCACGAAGAGCAAGACAGGCAGGTGATGCGCTGGAGTCGCCTGCAGTTACAGAACAGCACCCTGATCACGCAATCCAATGTCGAGGCGGTAGCCCGTAAAAAGTTGCGCATGGTGTTGCCGGAACAGGTTCAGATTGTGACCTTGGACGAGCATGGGCGATAAAGAGCAAACAACATCGTATAACCTGCTGCGGCACTATTTCGTGCTGACGGGCGTATTGTTGCTGTTTGGTGGCATGGTCGGTCGCGCCATCTACCTGCAGGTTATCGAGCAGGACTTTCTCGTGCAGCAGGGTAGTGACCGCCAGCTGCGTATTATCGATACCCCGGCCTACCGTGGTGCGATAGTGGATCGTAACGGCTCGCCGCTGGCGATCAGTACCCCGGTCGATATCGTGGGCGGCAAGCCCTCGCTGCTGCTGCAGGACCCTGAAGGGTTGCGCAAGATTACCAGCCTGCTGGAGATGGATCATGCCCGCACGCTTGAGCAGCTGAAGCAGCGCGCCGACAGGGAGTTCGTGTACCTGCAACGCGGTGTTCAGCCGGATCTGGCGCAGCGCATCATGGGCGAGGTCAAGGGCGTGTCGCTGGAGCGCGAATACAGCCGTTTCTATCCGGCCGGTGAAGTCGCCGCGCATATCATTGGTTTTACCGATATCGACGATATCGGTCGTGGCGGGCTGGAAGGCGCTTACCAGGACTGGCTCAAGGCGACCCTGGGCAAGCGCAAGGTGCTGCGCGACCTTAATGGGCGAGTCATCGAGGATATCGCCCAGGTGTCGGCGGCGCGGCCTGGGCGCGACCTGGCGCTAAGCCTCGATATGCGCCTGCAATACATCAGCTATCGCAGCCTGGTGCGCGCCATCAAGCATCATAATGCCGATTCCGGCAGCGTCGTGTTGCTGGATGCGAAAAACGGCGAGGTGCTGGCGCTGGCCAACTACCCGTCATTCAATCCCAACAACATTACCAGCAAGGATCGCTCCAGCCTGCGCAACCGCGCCGTGACCGATGTCTTTGAGCCGGGTTCCACGGTCAAGCCTTTTACCCTGGCGGCCGCGCTCGATCGCAATCTGTACAACGAACGTTCGCGCATCGACACCGCGCCGGGTTACATGCGGGTGACCGGCTTCCCGGTCAAGGATCTGTCCAATAATGGCGAGCTCGATCTGGCGGGCATACTGCGCAAGTCGAGTAATGTCGGGGCCTCCAAGATTGCCCTGAGCATGCGTGCCGAGGACCTGTGGCAGTCTTTCAACGACTACGGCTTCGGCCAGCCCTCCGGTATCGACTTTCCGGCTGCGACCTCGGGTTACCTGAGTTTTTATGCCAACTGGCAACCGCTTGATCATGCCACCATGGCCTTTGGTTACGGCCTGTCGGTTTCGGCGTTACAACTGGCGCGTGCCTACAGTCTGTTCGCCAACGAGGGCCGACTGCTGCCAGTCAGCCTGTTGCGTGTCGATGAGCCCGAAGCCGGGTTGCAGGTTATGAAACGTGCATCAGCGAACAAGATCCTGGGCTGGCTGGAGGATGTCGTTGGCCCGGGTGGTACGGCGCGTCGCGCATCGATCACCGGTTACCGCGTGGCAGGCAAGACCGGCACGGTCAAGAAGAGTGCCGCCGGCGGTTATCTGCAGGACAGTTATCAATCGGTTTTTGCCGGTATCGCACCGGTCAGCGATCCGCGCCTGGTGATGGTGGTGATGATCGATAACCCGCGTGACAACGGTTATTACGGTGGCCAGGTGGCCGCCCCTGTTTTCCAGGAGGTGATGAGCCAGAGCCTGCGCCTGTTGAACGTGTCACCCGACGACCTGCCAGCGCTACGCCAGATGGCGGCCAATGCGGGGAAGGGGGCGTGATGATGGCGATGCCAGTAACCAGCCCGGGCATGGCAATCTCGCAGTTGTTGCGTGGATTCGTCGCGGATGACCGGCTGCCGGAACTGCGGGTCACGGGCCTTAGCGCCAATAGCCGGGCAATCAAGCCGGGCGATCTGTTTATCGCCCAGGCAGGCCTGACGCGGAATGCCATCGATTATGCCCATGATGCCATTCAGGCCGGTGCGGTCGCGGTATTATTCGACGCGGCGGATGACTACGCCGCCAGCCGCGTGGCCCTGTTGAGCAAGCAACTCGATAGTTGCTGGATTGCGCTGCCGGGGTTGCAGCAGCGCACCGGTATTATTGCCAGCCGATTCTATGCCAATCCGAGCCAGGCCATGCGTGTCATCGGCGTGACCGGCACCGATGGCAAAACCAGTGTCACCCATTTGCTGGTACAGGCGCTGATGAAGCTGCAAGTCCCGGTCGCCAGTATCGGCACCCTCGGTTACGGCATGGCCAATAACCTGCAGATGACCGGTTATACCACCCCCGACGCCATTGCCGTGCAATCGATGCTGGCTGAGTTTCGGCGTTCACAGTGTCGCTATGTGGTGATGGAGGTCTCTTCGCATGCGCTGCATCAGCAACGTGTCAGCGGTTGCGAATTCGAAGTGGCGGTACTGACCAATCTGGGTAGTGATCACCTCGATTTCCACGGCTCTCTGGAGGCGTATGCCGAGGCCAAGTCATTATTGTTCGATGTCGATACGCTGCGCGCGAGGGTCGTCAACCTGGATGACGCCCTGGGGCGTACCCTGGCAGCGGTGCATCGAGCAAAAGCCGTGTGCGGCTACAGTTCGCGCCAACCGGCGCACGAGGATGCCGTGGTCAGGCTGCTCGATCAGCGCATGAGTGACAGCGGATTGCAGATTCGGGTGGCTACGGAACAGGGCGAACTGGAGATTCAGACCGATCTGATCGGACACTTCAATGTCGATAATTGCCTGGCCGCTGTCAGCGTACTGGGTGAGCTGGGTTTTGCCCTCAGCGAAATCGAGCGGGCCATGCAGCACTTGCGTCCCATTCCCGGTCGAATGGAGTATTTTGCCGCGACAAATACCTCGCCGTCGGTCGTTATAGATTTCGCGCATACCGAGCAGGCATTGCGTGCCTGCCTGGAAGCCCTGAGCAGTTATACCCAGGGTGAGTTGTATTGCGTGTTCGGTTGCGGTGGCGACCGCGATCAGAGCAAACGTCCACGCATGGCGGCGGTTGCCGAGGCACTGGCTGACCACGTATTCGTGACCGACGACAATCCACGCAACGAATCGCCGCAGCAGATCATGCGCGATATTCTGGCCGGTTTTAAGACACCTGAGGCGGTGCGTGTTATTCATGATCGTGAGACCGCCATTCGGGCGGCCCTGAGCCAGGCCAGCGCAAACGACCTGGTGGTCATTGCCGGCAAGGGGCATGAGCCTTACCAAATCGTCGGCGATCGGCACCTGGTGTTCAGTGATCATCAGGTGGTGCGCGATATTCGCGCCGAGGTAATGGCATGATTCAGATGCGCAGTGATCAGCTGATAAATTGCCTGGCCGCCTCGCAGGAGTCGAATGGCGGTTTTGAATTCCATGGCGTAGAGATCGATAGTCGCCGCGAATGTCAGGGACGTTTGTTCATCGCCATCCGTGGCGATAATTTCGATGGCCATGACTTCGTCGCGCGTGCAGCGGAAAAAGGGGCAGTTGCCGCACTGGTCGAACGTCGGCTGGCCTTGGACCTGCCACAGATCGTGGTCGCTGACGGTCGTCAGGCGCTGGCCCAACTGGCGCGTTGCTGGCGACGTCAGCTCGCCCCCACGCTGGTGGCCATTACCGGCAGCAATGGCAAGACCACGGTCAAGGAAATGCTCGGTCGTATCCTGTCGGCGACAGCGCCGGTACTGATGACCGCGGGGAATCTGAACAATGATATAGGCGTGCCGCTGACCTTGCTCGGGCTTGAGCAAGGTCAGCGTTTCGCCGTGATCGAAATGGGCGCCAATCATGTCGGTGAAATCGCTCATCTGGTGTCGATTGCCGAGCCGGACATCGTTTATGTCAACAACGCGCGCGCGGCGCATGTCGAGGGTTTTGGCTCGCTGGACAAGGTGGTCGAGGCAAAGGGTGAAATGTATGCCCATAGCAGTGCCCGGGCAATTGCCGTGTATAACGAGGATGAGGCCAGTATGTCGCGCTGGAAGTCGAATACCGCAGCGTCGCAGCATCTGGGTTTCTCGATGTCGAAGGCGGCCGATGTGCAGGGAAGTTTTAGCAGCCTTGAATCGGGACTGGAAATAACCATTGGGTATAAAGGGGGCGTAGCGAAGGCGCAATTGCAGGTGATGGGGCGACACAATGCCCAAAATGCCCTGGCCGCGATGACCCTGGCGCTGGCCTGTGGATTACAGCTGGCGCCGGCCGCTATAGCACTCAACGGCTTTGGTGGCGTTCGCGGACGTCAGGAATTCAAGCAGGGTCCGGCACAAAGTCGCCTCATCGATGACAGCTACAATGCCAACCCCGATTCGCTCGCGGCCGCCATCGACGTTGTCACGGCCTTGCCCGGCGAGGCCTGGCTGGCGCTGGGTGATATGGCCGAACTGGGTGAGGATGCCCAGTCCCTGCACGACGGGGCCTTGCAGTACGCACTCGAACGTGGCATTCGCCAGTGTTTCGCGTTGGGAGAGAAAAGTTGCAGGGCAGTAAAACGGTTCGGTGATGCCGGGCACTGCTTCACAACGCATGCTGAAATGGCCGATTTCATCGCTCCGCGCCTCGGTCAACATATCAATCTGCTGGTAAAAGGCTCGCGCAGCGCGGGCATGGACAAGCTGGTCGATCGCCTGGTCGACTACCGTGAATCCGTCAATCAGAGCGGAGGCCGTGATGCTGTATAGTCTTTTCGAATACCTGACCCAGTTCTACAGCGGGTTCAACCTGTTTCAGTACCTGACCTTTCGCAGCATTCTGGGGGTATTGACGGCGTTGGTCATTTCACTGGTCGTCGGTCCGCCGATGATAAGGTACCTGAGTCGTTACAATATCGGTCAGAATGTGCGTGATGATGGTCCCGAGTCGCATTTTAGCAAGGCAGGCACGCCGACCATGGGTGGCGCGCTGATTCTGGTCGCCATCGTCGTCAGCACCCTGATGTGGAGCGACCTGTCGTCACGCTTCGTGTGGGTCGTTACCCTGGTCACGCTGGGATTCGGCCTGATTGGCTGGATCGATGACTACAAGAAGCTGGCGCTGGGCAATTCCAAGGGCTTGTCGGCGCGGGCCAAGTATTTCTGGCAGTCAGTCATTGCACTCACCGCAGCCTGGGCATTGTTTTCAACCGCCGAGGTGCCGATTGAAACACAGTTGATCGTACCGTTTTTCAAGTCAGCAATATTCGATCTGGGCTGGATGTATCTGGTGCTCGCCTATTTCGTCATCGTCGGCAGCAGCAACGCGGTCAACCTGACCGATGGGCTGGACGGTCTGGCGATCCTGCCCACGGTGCTGGTGGGCGGCGCACTCGGTGTCTTCGCCTACCTGACCGGCAACGTCAATTTCTCCGGGTATCTTGGAATTCCCTATGTGCCCGGTGTCGGTGAAATGGTCATCTTCTGCGGCGCGATCGTCGGCGCGGGGTTGGGCTTCCTGTGGTTCAATACCTATCCCGCGCAGGTGTTCATGGGTGATGTCGGCGCGCTGGCGCTAGGCGCGGCGCTTGGCACCATCGCGGTCATCGTCCGCCAGGAACTGGTGCTGTTCATCATGGGTGGCATCTTTGTTGTCGAGACCATTTCGGTGGTGCTGCAGGTTGCCTCGTACAAATTGACCGGGCGGCGCATCTTCCGCATGGCGCCTTTACACCATCATTTCGAACTCAAGGGGTGGCCTGAGCCACGCATCATCGTGCGTTTCTGGATCATCACCGTCATCCTTGTGCTGATTGGCCTGGCGAGTCTGAAGATACGGTGATGTTGATGATGAAAGAACATCATACCCAGCATGACGATTGCCGCTATCTCGTGGTAGGCCTTGGCATGACGGGGTTTTCCGTGACCAGCTATTTACTGGCGCGCGGATATGATGTGTGTGTCCAGGATGATCGCAGTGAGCCGCCATATCGTCACCAGTTACTGGCAGCCTGGCCCGGTGCGCATATTATCAGCACGACGCTTAGCCTTGAACTGGCTGAAGATTTCGATTGCCTGGTGGTTAGCCCGGGCCTGTCCATACGCGGCAAGGTTCTGAAAAAGGTTGCCGAGTCTGGTAAACGTATCATTGGTGACATCGAGCTGTTTGCCGAGGCGGTCGATGCGCCGGTTGTGGCCATTACCGGCTCCAACGGCAAGAGCACGGTCACGGCGCTGGTCGGCGAGATGATCGAGGCCGAAGGCAAATCGGCGGCCGTGGGCGGCAATTTCGGTGTGCCTGCCTTGCAACTGCTGGAGCAGGGCGCGGATATCTACGTGCTGGAGTTATCCAGTTTCCAACTCGAAACCACGTCAAGCTTGCAACCGGTCGCGGCCACGGTCCTCAACGTCAGTGAGGATCACATGGATCGCTACGACGATCTCAACGACTATGGCCAGACCAAGAAAACCATTTATCGGCATGCCAGGCATTGCATCAGCAATCTCGACGATGAGCTGACGGCCTGTGCGGCCAGCGATACCCGCTTCTCGCTGCATGACGAGCGGGCTGAATTTCATGTTTCGCCAGGTCAACCTGCACAACTGGTCGTGCGTGGTGAGTCCTGGCTGAATACCGATGAACTGAAACTCAAGGGGCGGCACAACTGGGCCAACTGTCTGGCCGCCATGGCGCTGGCCGATGCCTGCAAAATCTCACGCCAGGCGATTGTCAGTGCGCTCAGATCGTTTGCCGGTTTACCGCATCGCAGCCAGTGGGTTGCCGAGATCAATGGCGTCAACTGGATAAACGACAGCAAGGCCACCAATCCCGGAGCAGCCAGGGCGGCGATCGAAGGCCTTAGCGAGCCGGTGATCCTGCTTGCCGGCGGTCAGGGAAAAGGGGCCGATATGAGCATGCTGCGCGAAACCCTGCGTGGGCATGTCAAAACCGTGTTGTTGTTCGGCCAGGATGCGGACCTGATGCAAAGCGCGTGGCAGGGCTGCACCGAGATTCAACGTGTCGATAACCTGCAACAGGCTGTGCAACATGCAAACCACATCGCGGTGCAGGGCGATGTTGTGCTGTTGTCACCCGCCTGTGCCAGCTTTGACCAGTTCAAGGGGTTCGCCCATCGCGGTGAATGCTTTGCCGAATTCGTGAGGGCGCTGGCATGAGTGGACAGGCTACACGTCTGGATGTTAGAGCACGGATTGATGCGCCGCTGTTTGCACCAACGCTGGATACCCAGATCCTGCTCATCTACGCGATATTGTGCGCAATCGGACTGGTCATGGTGACCTCTGCATCGATTGGCGTCGCCGATCATGATCTGGGTGACCCCTTTTATTATGGCAAGCGCCAGTTCCTGCGCCTGATGATGGCGCTGGTGCTGGTGTGGCTGGCCTGGCGTATTCCGACCCGTTTCTGGAGCGATCACGGCATGAAAATGATGCTGGGCGCGATATTTCTGTTGATGCTGGTGCTGGTGCCTGGACTCGGGCACACGGTCAATGGCGCCACGCGTTGGCTCAACCTGGGGGTGTTCACGGTGCAGGTGTCCGAGATTGCCAAGTTGTTCCTGATTATTTATCTCAGTGGTTACCTGATCCGGCGCAGTGACGAGATCACCGGTTCCATGGGATTCATCAAACCCATGGTGATTCTTGCCGTGGCGGCCGGGTTGCTGCTGCTGGAGCCGGACTTCGGCGCTGCCGCGGTACTGCTGATGACAGGACTGGGCATGATGTTCCTGGGCGGCGTGCGCTTCGGACATTTCTTTCTGTTCATGGTCGGCACGCTCAGCATCATGTCATCCCTGGCATTGCTGTCGCCCTATCGCATGGCGCGCATCACTTCGTTTCTCGACCCCTGGGCGGATCCGTTTGCCAGCGGTTTTCAGCTGGTTCAGTCGCTGATTGCGGTGGGCAGTGGCGGCATGTTCGGGCGCGGCCTGGGCGGTAGTATTCAGAAGCTGTCCTACCTGCCGGAAGCGCACACCGATTTTCTGTTTGCCATCTATGCCGAGGAATTCGGCCTGCTCGGTATCGTGATACTGGTTGGACTGTTCGTGTGGTTCACGCTGCGCTGTTTCGCCATTGCGCGCACTGCTATGTCGCTGCAGCGCCCGTTCGGCGCACACCTGGTGTATGGGGTCGGATTACTCGTGTGCATACAGGCGTTAATCAATATCGGCGTCAATCTGGGTGCGCTGCCAACCAAGGGACTGACCCTGCCGTTCATCAGTTATGGCGGCAACAGTATTCTGATCATGTCCTTCGCCGTCGGCATCGTATTGCGCGTGCAACTGGAGAATCATCAGGCGGTCGAGGCCGACAAGCCCAGCCGCCGCCAGGGAGGCCGTGAATGATGAGCAGCCAGTCGCCCATCATGGTCATGGCCGGTGGTACCGGTGGACATGTTTTCCCCGCTCTGGCGGTGGCCTCGTGCCTGCGCGAGCGCGGTCAGACGGTGGTGTGGATGGGCACCCGTTCCGGCATCGAGGCACGTCTGGTGCCCGAGGCGGGTTTTCCCATCGAATGGCTGAAGATCCAGGGGCTGCGTGGTAAAGGGGTGATGGCCAAGGCGCTGGCCCCATTCAAACTGGCGCTGGCCTGCTGGCAGGCGCTGAGCATTCTGCGCCGCCATCGCCCGCGTGCGGTGCTGGGTCTGGGTGGATTCGCATCCGGGCCAGGTGGCCTGATGGCCTGGGTCATGCGTATTCCGCTGATCGTGCATGAACAGAACGCCATCATCGGCCTGACCAATCGCCTGCTCAGCCGTCTGGCGCGGGTCAGTTATTTTGCCTTTCCACAGGCGGCGCAATCCGTGTCACGCGCACAGGTTGTGGGCAACCCGGTCAGGCCCGAGATCGTTGCCATGCCATCGCCGCAGCAACGTTTTGAGCAGCGCCCGAGCAATGCCGGGCTGAGAGTCCTGGTCATTGGAGGCAGCCTTGGCGCGCGTAGCCTGAATGTGGTGGTGCCCAAAGCGCTGGCCATGATGGATATCCAGACTCGACCACAGGTCATGCATCAATGTGGTCCCAAACATCTGGACGAGTGCCTGGCTAATTATCGGCAGCACAATATCGAAGCCGAGGTAGTCGCCTTCATCGATGATATGAAATCGGCCTACGAGTGGGCCGATCTGGTCATCTGCCGCGCGGGTGCATTGACGGTTGCCGAACTGGCGGCTGGCGGTGTCGCATCGATACTGGCCCCTTATCCTTACGCGGTGGACGATCACCAGTTCCACAATGCAAGCTGGCTGGCAGATGCGGGTGCGGCGCTGCGAATTCGTGACGACTCGCTGACGCCTGAGTGGCTGGTCGAACGCCTGGGCCATTTCTCAACGCATCGCGAGGAACTGCTCAACATGGCGGTCAGGGCGCGTGCCCTGGCCTATACCGATGCCGCGGCCAGGGTGGCCGATGGCGTACTCAACGAGGCACGCACATGACCCGATCAGCCAAAAAATGGATGCGCCGCATAGGCCATATACATTTCGTCGGCATCGGTGGCGCCGGCATGAGCGGCATCGCCGAGGTGTTCCATAACCTGGATTACAGCGTCAGCGGCTCCGATATCAATGAAGGCTCGATGGTCCGCCATTTGCGCGGTCTGGGTATACGCGTGGATGCAGGCCACCGCGCTGAAAATATCGAAGGGGCGCACGTGGTCGTGGTGTCCACGGCCATCGATGAAAACAACCCGGAGATTCAGGCCGCGCGCGAACAGCGTATCCCGGTCGTGCGTCGCGCCGAGATGCTGGCCGAACTGATGCGCTTCCGCCGGGGTATCGCCATCGCCGGCACCCATGGCAAGACCACCACCACCAGCCTGACGGCATCGGTGCTGGTGCAGGGTGGGCTCGACCCGACCTATGTCATCGGTGGCAAGCTCAACAGCTCGGGCCGCCATGCCGAACTCGGCGCCAGCGATTACCTGGTTGCCGAGGCGGATGAAAGCGATGCCTCGTTCCTGTATCTGCAACCCTTGATGGCCATAGTCACCAATATCGACCAGGATCATCTGTCGACCTACGAGGGGGATTTCGAACGGCTCAAGCAGACCTTTGTCGAGTTTCTACACCACCTGCCGTTCTATGGGCTGGCCGTCATGTGTATCGATGATCCGGTGGTGCGTGAAATCCTGCCCGATATCGCGCGCCCGGTACTCACCTATGGCGAGTCGAAGGACGCCGATGTTCGCATCCATGCTATCAAGGCGCTAGGCGCTCAGACCGCGTTCCGCCTCGAGTTTCCCGATGGTCGCGAATTGCAGGTGCAACTCAACCTGGCTGGTCGGCACAATGTGCTGAATGCCACTGCCGCGCTGGCGGTCGGTTGGGAACTGGACATTGCAAGCGAGCAGATGCAACAGGCGATGCGCCAGTTTGCCGGCATCGGCCGACGATTCCAGATCACCGAGGACCTGCTCATCGATGGCCGTACGGTTCGTTTCATCGATGATTACGGCCATCACCCCAACGAGATCAAGGCCACGCTGGAAGCGATTCGCTCGGCCTGGCCCGATCAACATATTACACTGGCCTTTCAGCCGCACCGATTTACCCGTACCCGTGACCTGTTCGAGGATTTCGTCAGTGTCTTGTCAACGGTTGATAAACTGATCGTGCTCGAGGTATACGCCGCGGGTGAGGCCCATATCAAGGATGCCGATAGCCGTGCCCTGTGCCGCGCCATTCGCAATCGAGGCCGTATCGAACCGGTGTTCGTCGAGGACATCCGCGAGCTGGGCAGTGCAATCACTGACATCGTAAACAATGGTGACATAGTGGTTACACTGGGCGCGGGTAGTATCGGCGCGTTTGCCAGTGACTTTCTGGCCGCTCATCGCGAAGATGGGAGGGGCGAATGAACATGGCTGAGCTTCGAGACTTCCGTGGAGAGTTGCGCTACCACGAACCCATGTCGCGCCATTGCAGCTGGCGTGCGGGCGGTTGTGCCGATGTGTATTTCGAACCGGCCGACCGCGATGACCTGGCTGAATACCTGGCGAGCCAGGATGCGGCTACGCCTATCACCTGGCTGGGCCTTGGCAGCAACCTGCTGGTGCGGGATGGCGGCCTGCGCGGGGTGGTCATTAGCGTGCTCAACCGACTCAATGGTTTGCAGCTTCTCGATGATGGGCGGGTCTATGCCGAATGCGGCGTGACCGATGCCAGGCTGGCGCGCTTCTGTCACAAGCAGCAACTCGCCGATGCTGATTTTCTGGCCGGTATCCCCGGTACGGTGGGCGGCGCTCTGGCCATGAATGCCGGAGCGTTTGGTTTTGACACCTGGCGTTTCGTTGAAGCGGTTGACATGATGAATCGTCAGGGCCAGATCGTGCAGCGTGCGCGCGACGAATTCGAGGTGGGTTACCGCCATGTGGTCATGCCTGAAGACGAATGGTTCGTCGCCGCGTATTTTTGCTTTCCGGCCAGCGATGTCTCGCAGGTTTCCAACATCAAACCGCTGCTGGCCAGGCGCAATGCCAGCCAACCGATTGGACTGCCGTCCTGCGGCTCGGTGTTTCGAAATCCGCCAGGAGATTACGCGGCGCGCCTGATCGAAGGCTGCGGCCTGAAAGGTTTTTGTATCGGCGGCGCCTGCGTATCCGACAAACATGCGAATTTCATCATCAACACTGGTGATGCCACGGCCAGCGAAATAGAAACACTGATGCAACAGGTTCGTCGCCGGGTACAGGAAAATTATGGGGTCAGACTGATCGAAGAAGTGCGTATTCTGGGGGACAGGTCATGACCGGCAGCCAACTGTTTCCGGCCAAAGATCTGGCCCAGCGCTGTGGCCGCGTGGCGGTGCTCATGGGGGGTGACGCCGCCGAGCGTGAGGTCTCGCTGACCTCCGGAAAGTTCGTGCTGCAGGCCCTGCTCGATGCCGGTGTCGATGCCTTCGGGGTGGATATTCACGGCGACATGGTCGAGCGCGTGCAAAACCTGAGGGCCGATCGCGTATTCAACATCGTACATGGGCGCGGCGGCGAAGATGGCCAGTTACAGGCCCTGCTTGAGCTCGCCGGCATGCCCTATGTCGGCTCTGGCCTGAAGGCCTCGGCGGTGACCATGGACAAGCTCATGACCAAACGTCTGCTGCAGGGCTGTGGATTGCAAACGCCTCGCTTCATGGAGATTAATCGGGTTGAAGACTGTGAGCCGGTTGTGCGTGAGTTGGGCCTGCCGCTGATCGTCAAGCCGGTCAACGAAGGCTCCAGCATCGGCATGAGCAAGGTGACCCAGGCCGCAGAGCTGGCGCCGGCGTATGAACTGGCGAAGGCCTATGGCCGGGTATTCGTCGAGCAGTGGATCGATGGCCGTGAATACACGGTGGCCTGGTTGGGCGGGCAGGTATTGCCGGCCATCGAACTGCACACCCCGCACAGTTTTTACGATTATGACGCCAAGTATCGCGCCACGGATACCCAGTACATCTGCCCCTGTGATCTGGATGCCGCGGAGACGGCACAACTCGAATCGCTGGTTAGTCGCAGCGTCGATGCCTGCGACCTGCGTCACTGGGGCCGGGTCGACCTGATGCGCAATCGCGAGGGTGAATTCCTGGTCATCGAGGTCAATACGGTGCCCGGCATGACCGATCACAGCCTGGTGCCGATGGCCGCGAAACAGGCAGGTTTAAACTTTCAACAATTGGTGTTGAAGCTCGTCGAGCTCAGCATGGGGGAGGGTTGTTAGATGTTCGGATTGATTAAATTCACGGGCAACAGAAACACGCACACACAGGCGCGCAGAAAACAGCAGGCGCAGGGTTTTCACTGGCAATGGTCGAGCAAATATACCTGGACCACGGTATTTGTCAGCGCCTTGTTGTCACTGCTGGTGTTGATGCCCGATGGCGAATTGCTGCCTATTCAGAAGATACGCATCACCGGCCAGTTCAATGAGCTGGATACCTCGCATATCGAGAAGCAGTTACGACCGCATCTGGGCAAGGGCTTCTTCGCGGTCGATATCGAACATATCCAGGCCCAGGTGTTGTTGCAGCCCTGGGTCAGTTCGGTGTCCATCCATCGGGTTTGGCCGAACGAGCTGTCGGTGCGCATTGTCGAGAAAAAGGCCTATGCGCGCTGGGACGACCGGCGTCTGCTGAGCAGAGAGGGCGAAATCTTTGAGGCCGATGCGGGCAAGTTCGCTGCGTTGCCACTGATCCAGGGATATGAGGGTCAGAGTCTGGCGGTACTGCAGCGCTTCAAACAAACCCGTCAGCGGCTGGCAGCGAACGCTGTGGATATTCGTGAATACCGCGAAGACAGCAAGGGCGCATTGACCCTGCTGCTGGCGTCCGGCCTCAAGGTCAGTCTGGGCAGTGATGACCTGCCGCGAAAACTGGAGCAATTGCTGGCGGTTTATGATCTGCATATTCGAAACCGTACGGCCGTCATTCAACATATCGATTTTCGTTACAGCAACGGTTTTGCCGTTGCCTGGAAACCCGAGTATCTGAATCAGCGCAGCGAAACGCTGCAACGAGGCGAAAAGAATGTCTAAAAAGGCGGAAAACAACCTGATCGTCGGTCTCGACATTGGCACCTCCAAGGTCGTCGCCATCGTCGGTGAGGTCAACGCCAGTGGCGAGGTGGAAATCATCGGCATCGGCACTCAGCCTTCGCGCGGCCTGAAAAAAGGGGTCGTGGTCAATATCGAATCCACCGTGCAGTCGATACAGCGCGCCGTGGAAGAAGCGGAACTGATGGCGGGCTGCCAGATCCGCTCGGTGTATGCCGGTATCGCAGGCAGCCATGTGCGCAGCATCAATTCGCATGGCATTGTCGCCATCAAGGATAAGGAGGTGACGCCGGCCGATGTCGCGCGTGTTATCGATGCCGCACGCGCGGTCGCGATACCGGCGGATCAGCGCATATTGCACGTCTTGCCGCAGGAGTTCCTGATCGATAATCAGGAAGGCATCCGCGACCCGATCAGCATGTCTGGCGTGCGTCTTGAGGCGCGTGTGCATCTGGTAACCGGCGCGGTCAGCGCCGCACAGAACATCATCAAATGTGTGCGGCGTTGCGGACTAGAGGTTGACGACATCATTCTGGAGCAACTGGCCTCCAGCGCCTCGGTGTTGACCGAGGATGAGAAAGAGCTGGGTGTCTGCCTGGTTGATATCGGTGGTGGTACCACCGATATCGCGGTGTTCACCGAAGGCGCGATACGCCATACGGCGGTGATCCCGATTGCCGGTGACCAGGTCACCAACGATATCGCGGTGGCGTTGCGCACGCCCAGCCAGTACGCCAATGATCTCAAGATCAAATACGCCTGTGCCTTGCGTCAGCTGGCCAGCGCCGAGGAAACCATCGAGGTGCCGAGCGTCGGCGACCGTGAACCGCGCCAACTGGCGCGGCAGACTCTGGCCGAGGTGGTTGAGCCGCGTTATGAGGAATTACTCACCCTGGTTCAGGCCGAGTTGCGCCGTTCCGGGTTTGAAGAGATCTGCGCCGCCGGTGTCGTGTTGACCGGGGGCAGCGCCAAGATGGATGGCGTAATCGAACTGGCCGAGGAGATCTTCCACATGCCGGTGCGCCTCGGTGTGCCGCAGCATGTATCCGGCCTTGTCGATGTGATTAGAAATCCGATCCATGCCACCGGTGTGGGTCTGTTGCTGGTGGGTAACAAGCAGCAAAACAGTTTTTCCGGTCGTGAGCTGGAAGAAGACTCTGGAGACAACTTATGGACTCGAATGAAAAGCTGGTTCCAGGGCAATTTTTAGTGTTTGTGTAAAAAGTAAGAGGAGAAAACCTATGTTTGAACTAATGGATGCATTTTCGCAAAATGCAGTGATAAAGGTGATGGGTGTCGGTGGGGGCGGCGGCAATGCCGTCGAACACATGGTCAACTCGGGCATCGAGGGGGTCGAATTCATGTGTGTAAACACCGACATCCAGGCGCTCAAGAACATGTCGTCAAAGACGACCATTCAGATTGGCAGCAGCATTACCAAGGGCCTCGGCGCCGGTGCTGATCCAGGTGTCGGCCGTCAGGCCGCGATGGAAGACCGCGAGCGCATCAAGGATGCCATCGCCGGCTGCGACATGCTGTTTATTACGGCCGGCATGGGCGGCGGCACGGGTACCGGTGCGGCGCCGGTTATCGCCCAGATCGCCAAGGAGATGGGCATATTGACCGTGGCCGTGGTCACCAAACCGTTCGGTTTCGAGCGCGCCAAGCGCATGCAGTATGCCGAGCAGGGTATCAAGGAATTGTCCAACATGGTCGATTCGCTGATCACCATTCCCAACGAGAAACTGATGCCGGTGCTGGGCAAGCAGACCACCGTGCTCGAGGTGTTCCAGAAAGCCAATGACGTGTTACGCGGTGCGGTACAGGGTATCGCCGAGCTGATTACCTGCCCCGGCCTGATCAACGTCGACTTCGCCGACGTGCGTACGGTCATGTCCGAGATGGGTATGGCGATGATGGGCTCGGGCACCGCCACCGGTGAAAACCGTGCCAAGGAAGCGGCCGAGAAGGCGATCGCCTCACCGCTGCTTGAGGATGTCAACATCGCGGGCGCCCAGGGTATCCTGGTCAATGTCACGGCGGGTCTCGACCTGTCCATCGGTGAGCTGGATGATGTCGGCCGCACCATCACCGAGTCGGCATCCGACGATGCGACCGTTGTGGTCGGCACGGTCATCGATTCCTCCATTCCGGATGGCGAATTGCGTGTGACCCTGGTGGCCACCGGTCTGGGCAAGAACCCGGTCAAGGCGGACAGCAAGCCGGAAATCGCCGCCGTCAAGCCGGATCATCGCGGCAAGGTCGATTACAGCAAGCTGGACAAGCCGATCTCGGTGCGCGAGGGCAACCGCAAGGTCGCTGGCGACACGGTCGAGGTGCCGGATATCAACAATCGCGAGAGCATGGATTATCTCGATATCCCGGCCTTCCTGCGCCGTCAGGCCGACTAGGAGTATCGTACTCTCTTCTCTTACGCCTCAACCGGGTTCAGGGATGGACCCGGCAGGTTTATGCCCGTGCGCGTCCGGCGCCGAGCACTGCCTGATTCCCACCTGAAAACCCATGGTTGACGGTTAATCTGTATCATGGCAGGCGCCTGATCGCGATGTTATAGTCTGTGCGCCAAAAACCACAACAACGTCGCCATGAACTCTACGATTTACGAACTGGAAGTCCGTCCGGTCATTCCCGACAGTCTATCCGGGCTCAATGAACTCGCCAACAATCTGTTATACAGCTGGGACCGCAACGTACGCGGCCTGTTTTACCGGCTCGACCTCGAACTGTGGGAAAAATGCGAACACAAACCGAAGGTGTTCCTGCGCCGTATCGCGCAACAGACGCTGGATGAGGCGGCGCGCGATTACGTGTTCATGGAGGAATACAACCGTGTCATGTCGGCCTACGACAGCTACCTGCAAAAGGTTACGCATCATGAAATCGATGCCTATCTGGATGTCGACAAGGACCTGATCGTCTACCTGTGCGCCGAATTCGGCCTGCATGAAAGCTTTCCCATTTATTCCGGTGGTCTGGGTATACTGGCGGGCGATCACTGCAAGGCGGTCAGCGATCTGGGTGTACCCTTCGTTGCGGTTGGCCTGTTGTATCGTCAGGGTTATTTCACCCAGCATATCGATGGCAGTGGCAATCAGGTCGCCAAATACCCGGTGACCAGCTTCAGTGAACTGCCGATCAGCAAGGTGCACGATGAAAACGGTGAGCAGCTGTTGATCGAGGTCGAGTTTCCCGGTCGTACGGTCAAGCTCAAGGTCTGGCGCACCCAGGCCGGGCATACCCGCATGTACCTGCTGGACAGTAATCTGGATGAAAACAACGAGGATGACCGCCAGATCACCTACCAGTTGTACGGTGGCGACAGGGAGATGCGTATTCAGCAGGAAATTGTGCTCGGCATCGGCGGCGTGCGCCTGATCCAGAAGCTTGGCTTCAAGCCAACCGTGTGGCACATCAACGAGGGCCATGCGGCATTCATGATCGTCGAACGCTGTCGCGAGCTGGTGGCGCAGGGCATGGACTTCGACAGTGCACTGGAGCTGGTGGCGGCCGGCAACGTGTACACCACGCACACCCCGGTGCCTGCGGGGCATGACATCTTCGACCATGGCCTGATGAAGCATTATTTCGAACGCAATGCGCGTGAACTCAATATCAGCTTCGAGCAATTCATCAAACTGGGCGCCTCGCCGCACGATCCCCATGGCTTCAATATGACCGCGCTGGCGTTGCGTGGCTCACGTTTTCACAATGGGGTCAGCCGCATCCACGGCAACGTGGCTTCGAAGATGGAATCGTATGTGTGGCCCGATATTCCATCCTACGAAAACCCCATCACCTATGTCACCAACGGCGTGCACGTGTTGACCTTTCTGGCGCGTGAATGGGTCAACCTGTTCGACATGCGATTTCGCGACTGGCGCAGCCAGTTTCTTAACAAGAGCTTCTGGCGCTGCATCGACGAGATTCCCGACCACCGCTTCTGGAGCCTGCGCCAGGAACTCAAATCACAGACCCTGGAAATGATTCATCGCCTGACGCTCAAGCGTTACCACATGAACAAATCCAACGAGGCGCTGATCAAACGTATCACCCAGCACATCGGCAAGCCGGAAAGCGACGTGCTGTTGCTCGGTTTCGCACGGCGTTTCGCAACCTATAAACGTGCCACATTGCTGTTTCGCGACCCGGAGCGTCTGGCGAAGCTGCTCAACGACCCTGAAAAACCGGTGATTCTGGTGTTCGCTGGCAAGGCGCATCCTCATGACGGCCCGGGCCAGGACCTGATCCGCACCATCCATAACTTCGCCCACCGGCCTCAATTTCAGGGGCGCATCATCCTGCTCGAAGACTACAACATGGCGATGGCGCGTAGCCTGGTCACCGGTGTCGACGTGTGGATCAACACGCCGCAGTATCCGCTTGAAGCGAGTGGCACATCGGGCGAGAAGGCGGCCATCAACGGCGTGCTCAATCTGAGCGTGCTCGATGGCTGGTGGGGTGAGGGATACAACGGCCGCAACGGCTGGGCGATCACGCCGCATGGAGAGGATGTCGATGGCGAAACGCGTGACCGCGAGGAAGCGAACGACCTGCTCGATATTCTGGAGCACGAGATCATTCCGATTTTCTACAATCGCGGCAAACAGGGCTATTCAAAGTACTGGGTCAAGCTGTCCAAGGCCTCGATGAAGTCATGCATACCGCGCTTCAACGCCTCGCGCATGGTCATGGATTACGTCAAGAAGCTGTATTCACCGGCGCGTCACCAGGCCATGAAACTGGCGGCGAACGATGCCGCACCGGCCAAAGAGCTGGCGGCATGGAAGAAAAAGATTCGCGACAACTGGGGCAATGTCAGCATGCGTCGGATCGATGATGAACAGGCTTACATCCACTCCGGTGAAAACCTGCACATCGAGGTCAGTGTCGAACTCAATGGCCTGTCACCCGAGGATGTGGCGCTGGAATGTGTCATGGGGCGCTGCAAGGACGAAAAGGACGTATTTTCGGTACACGAGTGCCACCTGTTCAAGTACCAGAGTCAGCACGGCAAGTCGCACCTGTTCGCGCTCGACCTGCAGCCGGCGGATTCTGGTCTCAACCAGTACAAGATACGCCTGTACCCGCATCACAAGTTGCAGGCCCATCATCTGGATGCGGGGTACCTGATCTGGTTGTAGGGACGCCACGATGACCAGAGGAATGATTAAGCCAGGTAGTGGGGATCGTTTAAAGCCGGGCTTGACTTTTCTGGGGCACTAAGTCGATGTACTCGCTAAGTCATTGCATTNCAGCAATTACTTTAAATCGAGAAAAACTGGTATCGGGACCCGCTGGATTTCGTTTGTCACTCTGTTCTGGGCNCATAAAATAGGGGNNATAGCAAATTTTCTGCTAATATTATCGGATTCTTCGAT